>ERZ795059.2308-NODE-2308-length-19892-cov-7.082926_pt1 | contig 19892 bp, 17 predicted proteins | sample MGYA00375143_ERZ795059 | MGnify/ENA primary metagenome ERZ795059 (study PRJEB30188, sample SAMN05720168) | activated sludge metagenome | isolation source: Anaerobic digester | place: USA | collected 2015-01-07 ... | reverse complement strand
TTATAATCAGCCTTGGCGCTGGTCACAATATTGTGAGCTAGACCGTCAAAACGGATACCTTCGTTGGAATGAACCGGCCCAAAAGTTTCTGTCCCCTGACCAAAACGCATAACCGCATTAGCCAACAGGGCATACTTGGCAAAAGACGGCACCGCCATTTTCACCTCTATCGTACGGGTTAGATCAGGGAACCCGTCAACTTCACCAGTAGAATTAATTGTCACCAAGGTGGAACCAAGTGATGGCGGTGTAATATCCAAAGTAAATTGTCCAACCACCTCTCCGGTTCTGTCGGCAAAATCGTGCACATATGGCCCGGGGGCGCCGGTCCCATCCTGAAAATCAGTCTTATTATGAGCTAAGTGCCAACGATAATAATCAATGCCCGCTTCGGCAATTTGCAATGCTTTTTCACGAATCACCGCTTGATTGGTTAATTTTAGATTAGCTGTCCCCCAAGCAATCAAACTGCCAATCAGTAAAGCGCCGATTGAACCATAGACTAAAACATTTATCAACAAAGCACCTTGATTGTATTTAAATTTTTTTTTCATCACCAGTTGTCTTTTAAATTTCTAATCATTACCTCGCTTTGAACCGTATAAGGGGCGGGTGCGCGATTACTCGGCGCTTGAATCACAAAAATAAAACGTGCCATTCTAATAGCTTGAACATCTATCGGTTCAGTTAAAGGAGTCGAAGAATTTGAACCATCATAGTCATTACCAAAGTAAATAAAAGAACTTGAGGCTGTCAACAAATCAGCAATTAGAGTTTGGACTTTTTCGTCCTCTGTTACATAAGCAACTGGATTACCAGAGGGTTCAATTATGCCTCTTTTTAAAGAACGGTCTTCAATAAAATAACGCAGGCGTTCCCTGACCCCATCACCGTCAGGATCAGAAAAAAATATAAGGGAAGTAGAGGCCACCATTTCAATTAAAAAGCCGCCGGTTGCCGAAGATTCGGCGGCACGCAATTCAGCGGTTAATTTTTTTAAGGCCGACTTAGCATTACTATCAGCTGAAAAAGAAAGACTATACCGATTATTAAAAATAAAAACGTCTCGGCCAAAGGTTGATAAAGCAATCAAAAACAAGACCAACAAACCGGCCACTATTAATATCTCCACTAAGGTAAAACCGGCTTTTGTTTTTTTTCTGTTTATCATAGCGAGTTAAGAGAAGCTTCAAAACTTTGCCAATCATCAGAAGCCAGGATTTCACCAGAAAAATCCTGGTAACCAGCTCGGGTAACCGATACAACGTAATTATCAAACGCCAATGAGCCAAAATAAACTTGACCAAAAGGCAAGCACGAAGAACTGTAGGTAATCGCCACATCAGAAATGAGTGGTGTCACTGATTGGTCTTCGGTTAACAATAAAAGTTTATAGCGGATATATCTTTGATCGGTATGAATGTTACCTATATTTGTTTCAGATGAAGTATAATATGAACCGGCCGTGCCATCGGGTCCGACAAATTCCCAAGGACCTTCCAGTGCTTCACTGGAGGCCAACTGAAAACGGACACTGTTTGTTCCAGTAGAGGTCGCTTGAGTAGCTGGCTGCCAACTTAATTGATAATAAGTAGTAGTCGCCGAACCAACATCAAAGACCGTAGAAATATAATAGCCTTCAGACACATAATCGTCTAACACACTGACTAATTTTATTTCCCCCGCCGGATTATTAACATCAACATTAAAAACTTCTCCACCGGCTGTGGACCAATCAGACTCTAGCAAATGACCACGATTAGTCACCTTTTCCACTGTAGCGCCGGTAGATGTACCGACAATCGTAACTATTGCGCCGTCAAGCGGCAAACCACTGGCGCCATCTTTGACTGTCACCAAAAGACCCTTAGGTGCCTTGGGCGCTAACACCAACAAAACATCACTAGATGTACCCGGGTCAACCGGAATAGACAAAAGTGGAAAAGAGCCGACCACATCATAGGTTTCGTCATTGGGTAGAATATGGTAATTATCCCACTCAAAATTACTCAAAAAAAGTGAGCCTGTGGTGTTTGTTGTTAAGTTTTGGCTATACTTCAAGACATCCGGTTCACGCCCTAATAATTTTGTACCCGACAAATTAAAAGAAAAAGAGCCTATCCCCTGACAAAACTGATCAATTGTTCGCAAATTGACTGTACTTAATCTGTCTATCGGCAAACTAATCTGAGTGGCCGCACCAGAAGACACAGTAACATTTGGGTTAATTGGATTGACAATATTATTTTCGCCAGAGGCATAAGTTTCTTCTTGATTGTACCCGCTTTTGCCAACCCTAACCTTGTAGGCTAAAGCTCCCGGTGGCAAGTCAACCAAAGCCAGTGTACCCGTATTATCTGTGACATCATTTATGGTAATTGATGGAACGTGTGAATCATTAACCACCACAACCGAGGCACCAACAACCGGTAAACCGCTGGCGTCAATCGCTTTAATAAATAAAGCACCATTACCATTGGCCGTCTCTAGTGCCAGAGGTGCAATGTTGGTAGCCACTGAAATTGGTTCTATGCCACAACTATTACAACTAATCAAAACTTCTACTAACTTATAATCAGCTGGTGAGGCATCATTTGGACTTCCTCCGATTGTACCATCGTAAGGATCATCGATTGAACGAATAGTTGTGGTCACGCCCCAAGGTATACCACCTCGTTCCAGCGTCTCAAAGGCCGCCAGTTTCCCGGTCGGCCAACCATCAACAATACCCAGGTCACCATAAGGCAAGTGTCTCGCCAATTCCAGTCTTTCGTTGGCAACCATAAGCGCCATCGTACGCAAACGCGAAACCTTGGCAATCTTACTCACCGCCGACAAACCTTCATAAAGACCCATCATAACAACCAAAAAAACAGCTGCCCCAACCACCATTTCTACTAGAGTAAAGCCGCGAGGATTTTTTTTGTCATATATTAGCAACATTTTAAGTGATGGCGTTTGATAACGAATACATCGGTCCAATAACCGAAATGGCAAAGAACCCGACCGCCACACCGATAACAACCATCAAAACCGGCTCAATAATCGTGGATAAGTTTTTGGTCACCTGGTCAACTTCCTCTTCATAAAAAATCGCGCCTTTTAGAAGCATTTCCGGCAGTTTTCCGGTTTCTTCGCCAACTGCCGAAACTTCTTCCACAAACACCGGAAACAGATTTTGGTGAGCCTCAAAGACGGCCGAGAGGGTGACCCCTTTTTGCACTTTCTCAGTCGCCTCTTTCATCACCGCCTTGTAATGATGATTTTGAACCACTCGTTCGGTTATCTCAATCGTCCTGATCATGCTCACGCCTGAACTAATCAAAGAAGAAATCGTGCGCATAATGGTCGCTGAGTTAATCTGGCGCGTTAGATTGCCAATCATTGGCAATCGCAAAGAAATAGTGTCCACCCAAGCGCGGCCTTGTTTTGAACGCCACAAGGAAACCAGTCCTACCACCAAAGCAATCGCCAAAATAATCACCAAAATAACATTCCCCGCCATAAAATCACTAACCCCAATTAAAACCCGAGTTGATAAGGGTAGCTCCACATTTAGTTCACGGAAAGTGGCTGTCAGGGTGGGGACTAGGAACATCATCATCAAGACACCAATTATCGCCATCACGACGACAATTACTGATGGATAAATCATTGCCCCTTTGACCTTGCGTTGTAAATCATAACTTTTAGTCAACTGTTCACTGACACTTTTTAGCGCTTCTGGCAGTTTGCCGGACTCCTCCGCGGTTGAGACCATCGCCACAAATACTTCCGGGAAAACCTTCGGATAATTGGCCAACGAATCACTCAGAGTCCCTCCTCCGTCAACTCGTTCGCCAACATCGTGAATAATTTTTTTAAATCGCTTATTGGGGGTTTGTCTTTCCATCACTTCGAGCGAACGAGAAAGCGACAACCCTGCGCTAATCATGGCGCTCAGATTGCTGGCAAAAACAATCTTGTCTTTCATTTTAACCCGCCCAAAAAGGTCAATCTGCCAGATCTTGGTTTTTTTTCTCTTGCCGGCCGGTTCGGCATAAATCACCGTCAAGCCTTCAGTCCGCAAGCCTCTGGCCAAAGCAAAACGGTCGGTCGCCTCCCGCTCGCCGGATATCTCCTCGCCTTTTTCATTTTTTGCTCGAAAAAATAATTTCATATAATAATTTAGAAGTTAAAAGTCAGAAGTCAAAAGTTTAAATAATTATGTAAAAAGTTCAGATTCTTGGTCCTTTTAATTTTATCACAGCACTACCTATCATTTTAGTAATTTCATCTACTTCTCTTAACAAAGAGTTAATTTCTTCCTTTTTGGATAAGCCACTATCTCTAAGCAGACAAAGCCAATATGTTGTTTCATTTGCGCTTTTTAGTGAAATTTCAAAAAACTTTTTAAATTCTTTTCTAGAGCTAGAACCTTTAGCTTCAACCAAGTTTGCTCCAATAGAACAAGCTGATCTTATTAGTTGGTCTGTGATCACCCAGGCACTTCTTTTTTGTGGTAAATGATCTGTAATTTTTATTATTTCTAAACTAAATTTAAAACAACGTTTCCTGAGGTCCATTCTTTCTTCAATCTTCTCTTCATTCATAACTTATCTACTTTTGATTTTAACTTCTAGCTTTTGACCTTTAACTTTTAACATGACTTATTCTGTTATCACCCTCAACACTTCCTCAATTGACGTAACCCCACGCGCCGCCTTGTAAAGACCATCTTCAAATATCGTCATCATTCCTTCTCGCTTGGCCTCCTCAACAATTGCGTCAGAAGTCGCGCCGGAAATTATCAAATCCCGCAAGGTCCGAGTCATAGGCAAAACCTCGCTAATACCAACTCGTCCGGAGTAACCGTCTTCGTCTTTCCCCTCGCTCTCGCCTGCTGAAACTTTGGGGCGGTAAAACGGTATTTTTTGCCAGTCTTTCTCTTGAGTCACTTTTTCTTTTTGCAAAACCAAGAGCAATTTATCTAAATCAGTTTTTTTACCAAGCTCTTTAAGCTCCGCGTCAGTCAAGAAGTATTCTTCTTTGTTGTCATTTAAACGCCTAACCAAACGCTGGGCAATAATAATATTAACCGTAGAAACCAAAAGAAAAGGTTCCACTCCCATATCAAGCAAACGCGGAACTGAACCGGCGGCCGAATTGGTGTGCAAGGTGGATAGCACCAAGTGGCCGGTCAACGCCGCGTTAACCGCCAAACCAGCTGTTTCGCGGTCGCGAATTTCTCCCACCATGATAATATCCGGGTCTTGACGAACTAGCGTCCGTAAACCGGACGCGAAAGTCAGACCGATATCCGGCTTAACTTGAGTTTGGTTTATACGCGAAATTTGATATTCAATCGGGTCTTCAATTGTGGAAATATTAACATCCGGCGTGTTTAAAATATCAAGCAAAGCATAGAGGGTGGTTGACTTGCCAGAACCAGTTGGGCCGGTTACCAAAATCATGCCAGTTGTGCGACGAATCGCTTCCTGGATGTGCTCCAGACCATCTCCATGGAAACCAACTCCCTCCAGGGTAAAACCGTGGACCGAATCGGGCAAAAGACGCATTACTATTTTTTCACCATAATAGGTCGGCAACGTAGAAACGCGGAAAGAAACATTTTGGCCATCAGCTTCAATCTTGAAACGACCATCCTGCGGCAAACGCTTTTCATCTAGCCGCAAATTTGCTAAAACTTTTAGGCGAGCTGTGATACCCGGGGCCGTCTCCTTGGGCAAAATCATCGCGTCATGCAAAACACCATCTAAACGATATCGAATTATTAATTCATCTTCAAAAGATTCAATGTGAATATCGGAGGCTTTTTGGGAAATTGCGTGAGATAGCAAAGTATCAACAATACGAACAATCGGTAGGTCTTCCGCCAACTTTTTGAGCTCTCCCTCGCCTACTTCTTCACCTTCAGTTGTCGTGACCATCTTGAGCGAGGCCGCCTCCTTCTGAATAATATCTCCAAATTCAGCCTTCAGGCTTTTTTGGTATTGCAAAAGAACCGCCTTCATTGATTCCGTATCCGTCAAACGGGGCAAAATCTTTAGCTTGGAACCTTTTTTGATAAACTCAATCGCTTCAAGGTCTAGCGGATCAAGCATCGCTACCTCCAGACTTTCGCCACTTTTTTTGTAAGCCACGATATTGTGTTTGCGAGCAATCGGTTCTGGAATTATAACCAGAATATCCTTGGCGACTTTTTCTTTGCGTAAATCGACAAAAGGAATACCGATAACATAAGCCTTGGCGCGCCGCATCTCATCTTCGGAAATCAAACCCTTGGCAATCAAAAAATCTTCAACTTTTTTTTCGTTTTCGCCAACTTCTTCAATCGCGGCGTTTAAATCTTTCGCCGAAATCAAACTGGAATCAATCAAGAAATTTTTGAGTTGAGTTAAGTCGGCGTGCATAGAGTTTATGTTTTAAACATCTACATTTTATCATACTTCGCCATGGAAAAGAGAAAACCAGGTGGATAACCTCCAGGGAAAATTAAAATTGAAAATTCAAAAATTAAAAACAAGAAGAGAAAAGGGCCGACAAATAAAAAAGTTAACAAATACGAAAAAGTTAAAATAAATTACATCGCCATCCGGGAGATCAATCTGACCCCGAAGGCTAAAACAAGACTAGAATCGTGGCAATATCTAATTCGCCCTCGGTAAAAAAATCTCCACCTTTGTCCCCTCTCCTAATTCCGAAGAAACAGAGATGCCACCACCAACTTTCTCTATTATTCTTTTGGCCAAAAAGAGGCCTAGCCCCACATTATCCGGCCAAAGAATAATCGCGTTATCAGCGCGATAAAACTGTTCAAAAATATGAGAAAGATCCTCCTTGGCGATGCCAATTCCTGTATCAAAAACTTTGACAAGAACCCTATCCCCCAAAGAAGCGCTTTCTGTTGTCACCTTGCCTTTTGGTGAGTAATAAATAGCGTTTTCCACTATCACGGAAAGAGCGCTTAACAATAACATTTTGTCGACCACAACTGGATTTGGATTTTCGTCTAAATTTAAATTTATAGTTACTTTATTACTTTTAGCCAAATCCTTATTTTTCTTTACGGTTTCTTTAAGCAATTCTTCAAGCAAAGTTTTTTCATTCCTTTTTTGATCCAAACTCTCAATATCTATTTGAATAACTTGCAAAAATTTGTTTACCAGTTGCAAGGTTTCATCAATTTTTTGGTCACCGATATGCACCAAGTCCTGGGCCTCTTCATTTAAGGATTTATTTTTTAACTCCCCAAGAGACCACTTGGCCGCCGTTAACGGCGTCCGCAACTTATGCGAAGAAGCGGTCAAAAAGGATTTTTTGATCTTGTCTATTTCTCGCAAATCATCAATTTTTTGCTTAGTTATCTCTTTTTCATCTCGCAGAGTTAAAATTTCTCGCACAACGTTGTATAAATAAAAACCAATGACCGCAAAAATACCGGTATTTACAATATGCATCACCAAAATAGAAGGCGTTGAGTACTGGTCAGGAAAAACGATAATAACCGAACCCAAACAAAGAGTTGTGGCAACCGCTATATTTTTTATTTCTCGCAAGTCCAAACTAACAGTAGAAGACAAAAGAGGCATCACTAAAAAGAAAATAAAGGGACTCTCTGCACCACCGGTAAACATCAACATCAAAAAATAAAAAACTACCCAACCGGCAGCAAAAAAAGTCCAAAAAATTGGTCGCTTGGTAATTTTATGAAGTCCAAAAACTATGATTTGAAAAACCGCCGTAGCGATTAAAAGCCAAATTAGTTCTTTAAAATTACTAAGCCAACCGAATAAACTAGGGGCCAAAAGGAACAACGAAGCAATCAACAGAGGCAAGGCAAAAGAAAAAAAGACCACTATGGAATAAAAATTGCGTAATTGAAAGCCGGAATTAGGAGAAAAAAAATTTTTGGGGGTTTTGTTCACTTGGTTAAAGTTTAACAAAACAGAAAGACAAAGTCATCAAGATAGAGATAGACAGCGCCAAGTTGAAAACATATTACACCACAAAACACCCTTAAGGGGAGATGGGTAGCTCCCCTTTTACAGTAAAGGTGTTAAAACTCATATTCACAATCAATTTGGTTATACACAACCGTGGGCAGGGGAGACAAGACCCAACTTTTTGATAAAGATGCAAAAAACGTTGATGCCTGATACCCGTCAGGATCAACGTGGCCCGAAGGACTACTGACTCCTCCCAAGGCCAAACAAACGGCATTTCTTGTAATCGTACCTATAGTCACTTCCGTATCAGCGGTGGGCTTAGCGGTTGCTACTAAACCTACATCAGTAATCCAAACCACCTTAGGTTGATAACAAGAAAAATAAGTATCGCGGTAATTTATATGAGAACATTTTACTAAACCATTACCAATGGTGCCAAGTTCGCTTGACCTCAACTTTGCTTCCCTTGCCGTTTTCCACGAAGCCAAGCCAGTGGCATTGGAAGTCAAGATTTTGTTAGCCCCCGGATTGCCGCCCCTGATCGTAACCTGACCAGAAAAATCTGCGCCTGTTGAATAAAGGGTTCCCCAGCGAGCGTCAGAAATACCTAAGGTGGCGCCACCTGAAGCAGAGGGCCTGAAAGCCGTAGCATTTAAGAAGTATTTACGGCCAGTCATCACGCCATCACCTCCAAAAGTGAAGGCCATTGAACCAGTCCCTATTTCTTTGCCCGGGGAAACACTAAAATGCAGAGCGTCAATCCAAGGAGCCAAGACCTTGGCATTGACGTTTGAACCAAAAGTAAGCACACCGGTATCAGAACCAGTAATTGACTGAAGGGTCGCGCCTCTGATATTACCGTTGACTGTCAATTTAGATACTGGAGTAGAAATCCCAATCCCCACATTGCCGGTGTTTGAACTGTATATATTATCACCAGAAGCTAACCAATGAGCTTTATGAAACAAGGCAGCGTTAGTTATCATTTGGACATCCACTGCATCAACGCGGCCATCACGGTTGAGGTCAGAACGTAAACGATAAAGAGAAGTACAAGAAGATGCACCCAAACTGCAATTCACCACAATTGTTTGGTCTGCTTGGTCAACTCGGCCATTGGCATCAATATCATAGCCTAGACCGCCTGGGGTCAAACTGTTGCTAAGGCCGTTTATAATATTTTGCACTGTGGCGCAAGCGCCAGCGGTGGTGCAAAGGTTGACCGCTTTTAAGTTGTTTGTAGTGATTGTGCTAGGAACTTCCACATTATCCCAAAGTTTAACTAATCGCGACCCGTTAACGGTGCCAGCGCCAACAATATCCAATCCAGAAGAAAAAAGTTGATAGGCAATTTTGCCAGCGCTGCTTTCTTTGGACAAACCGGCTCCCATTTCAAGCGGATTCTTTTGTCCCACCTTAACACTGCCATTAACATGGAGTCTGGCTGTCGGAGTTATCCCAATTCCCACATTGCCGGTGGTATTATTGTTGGTAAGGTTAGTGCCAGTTAATGTCCAGTTGGAAACTCCGCTGCCACTGTCCAACCCAAGTTCAGCCGCTGTTTTCCAGGAAGCCAAGCCTACCGCGTCAGAAGCTAAAATTTTGTTAAGTGCGGGATTGCCACCGCGAATAGTGATATTGCCAACATCGGCCCCGACTGAATAGACATTTTTCCAGCGGGCGAACGGGATACCCAATGTGGCATAATTATCTTCCATTGGCCGGAAAAAGTCTTTCTGCATCATAAACTTTCGGCCTTCAGTCGAACCGTTTCCCTCAAAAGAAAAGGCCATCTGACCGGTTCCCCCCTTAACATCCGGAAAAACACTGAAATGCAGAGAGCTCACCCAAGGCGACCAAACTTTGGCGTTGTTATTACCCAAAATCAAACTGCCCTCGCTCGCCGTTTGAATAGACTGAACCACGCCCTTGGTTACGACCAGGTTGGCGCCCTTATCACCACCGATGGAATTTTTGATATAAACATTAGAGAAAGCCGTGCTGTTGTTGCTGACCAAATCCAAATTGCCGGAAGTTGAAATGCTGGCATTGGTAACGGTAGAAGCCTTGGGGGGCTTAACGGAAATAACATCTGTAGAATCAATTCCCCTTTTTACTTCCAAAGTATCAATGACGGTCGCTGTTTTGGGGCTTGAACCAAAGCCAACCGAAAAATTCCCCAAAATACCCAGCGCGCCATTCTTTATCTGAGAAGCCGGGCCGACATTGACCGGTGGATTACAAGCCGGGTTGCTCTCCGGACAGTGTGGCGGATTACCGGAGGGCGCTTCGGCGAAGACGGAAAAGACGGCCAGGCCGAGGAAACCCACGACAGCCATAGCCATAAAAATAACTTTTGGATGCTTTGTCATAGTTTATGATTAATTATTATTGTTAACCTATTGGTTTAAAGCGTCGAGCAATTCTTGTTTTTCTTGTTCAGACAACTCCGGCACTTTATCGGCCCCTTCATTCAAGGCCGCTTCTAAAGTTGAGATTTCCTCGTTAGTTAATTCCGGACCGGGATTTTGATTTAAGGCATCAATCAAATCTTGTTTTTCTTGTTCAGTTAATTCGCCAGGTTGACTCGCTGAGCGACTGCCGATAACGGCCAAAACCACCAGCAACACAATAATAATGGCGACAACAATCCAGATAATCTTTTTGATTGAGCTGCCTTCCCGAGCTGGCGTTGATTCTTGGACCGGCTCTTGGGGGTTCGTTTGCTCCATTGGGTTAAAATTTTCCATAGAAATATTATTTGTTAAATTATTAATAAGACAATTTTGACGTAATCATCAAAACTTAGGGACCCTCCCTTCTAGCTATCATTATATTACAAACCAACCCGCCCTGGTAGCCGATGTCAACCAAAACTGTTGATAACTAGTCTTGCACAGATAAAACGCAGACGTTCACAGAAATAAACTTAGGTTTTATCAGCATCCTATATGAATTTTTTAACATCTGCCCTTTGACCTTTTGTTTACGTAGTGATACAATAAAAAGAGTCCGAGCTTGACAGAGTTGCGGACTTTTTTGTTAAAAAAAGAAATGAGGGCCCAAAACCCTTGATTAATATTATTAACCCTAAATCATTATAATTATGATGGATTTAAAAGCTCTCAAGGTCGGTCTTGACCAACTGGAAGAAGAAAAGCGCGTCCCCCGAGAAAAGATTTTAAGCGCGATTGAAGACGCCTTGGTCGCCGCTTACAAAAAAGATTATGGCAAAAAGGGCCAGATTATCAGGGCCAAATTTGATTTGGATAGCGGCGCGACCGATTTTTCCCAAATCAAAATAGTCGTGGATGAAACAAGCGTTCGGCCGCCAGAAGAGGATGGTGGGGAAGAGACAGCGGAAACTCTAATCATAGAGAAAAAAGAGGCGACAAAAGAAGACGCTGGGGACGAAGGAGCAGAAATTTTGCCTCGTTTTAACGAAGAACATCACATTTGGCTTGAAGATGCTCAAAAAATGAAAAAAGATGCTCAAGTTGGCGAAGAATTAATTTTCCCCTTAGAAACAAAAGATGACTATGGTCGCATTGCCGCCCAAACGGCCAAACAAGTCATTATCCAACGCATTCGCGAAGCTGAAAAAGAAACCACCCTTGACGAATATCGAGAAAAAGAGGGAGAAATCTTAAGCGGCATCGTCCAAAAAGTAGACCGGGGTAATGTTTTCGTGGACTTGGGCCGCACAGTGGCCATTATTATGCGTGAAGACCAAATTGCCGGCGAATTTTATCGTCCCGGCGAACGAATTCGCGCGTATTTGTATCAAGTGGAAGAAACGCCGCGCGGCATCAACTTGCGTTTATCCCGTTCTCATCCACAATTCATTGCCAGATTATTTGAAACCGAAGCGCCAGAAATCTCCAGCGGCGTAGTAGAAATCAAGGCCATTGCCCGCGAAGCCGGCGCTCGCTCCAAAGTTGCCGTAATGTCACACAACGCGAGTATTGACCCTGTTGGTTCCTGCGTCGGTCAAAAAGGTTCCCGCGTTTCTACGGTTATCAACGAGCTAGGAGGAGAAAAAATTGATATAATTGAATGGTCCGAAGACGAAGAGTTGTTTATTAGCAACGCTCTCTCACCGGCCAAAGTCCTAAAAATTGAACTGGACGAAGAAAACCACGAGGCCCAAATAGAAGTGGCGCCCGACCAATTTTCTTTAGCCGTGGGCAAAGGTGGCCAAAACGCCCGCTTGGCTGCCAAGTTGACCGGTTGGAAAATTGACATCAGCACGCCTGAAGGAACCGAACCAGAGGGTCTAAAGATTCAAAGCGAAATTGCTAATTCTCCTGAAGATGAAGAATTCGCGGACGGCGGCAATGTAGACGATGGTAGCGAATAAATGCGATATTAACAAACGAATTTACAAATAATTAAACTCAAACAAAATATATGAATCTATGGCATGAGATTGAGCCGGGAGAAGCCGAGGAGATGAACGTCATAATCGAAATCGGCAAAGGCTCAAAAAATAAATATGAGGTAGATAAAAAAACCGGTTTAATCAAACTTGATCGCGCCGCTCACACCGCGCAAGATTTTCCGTTTGACTACGGTTTTGTGCCAAAGTCGCTTTGGCACGACAATGATCCTTTGGACGTAATTGTCTTGACCACCTTCCCGCTCCAACCCGGCATCTTGGTGGAAGCCAGGCCGGTTGGGGTAATGCACATGATAGACGATGGCGAAGCCGACGACAAAATTATCGCTGTTCCCAAAGAAGACCCGCGCTGGAGCGAGGTCAAAGACCTTGGCGATGTCAATAAACACACCCTAAAAGAAATGGAACACTTTTACTCCACCTACAAAGCGCTTCAAAACAAAGAGGTAAAAGTTAATGGGTTTGGAGGAGCGGCCAAAGCGCGAGCCATTTTTAAAGAAGGGCTTGAACTTTACGAAAACAAGTTCGTCAAACAACCCGCCTAATGGCCGATTCCCCTTTCGCCCAAAATTGTTATAATAAATTTAGCTTATCAATCTAACTCTCTCTAAAATATGCAAGACGAAGAAACAATTGGACCAGTTATTGGCATCGTGCTGATATTGGCCATTATCTTCTTTGGCGGTTTGTTTGCCTTTTTGGGCTATGGCCAACAAGAAAACGAACCAGTCATAGAAATGCCAATTAACAAAGGGGTTCCGGAAGAGACAGCTACGGCTAGTGAAATTATTTTTGAAACCGAACCGGCTGAAGAGGGAATCGCGGGATAGAAACCCCCCTCTCACCCGGAATGCTTTTGTTTCGCGTCAAGGGCTGAAGGTGAAAAATACTTCAGCCCTTGACGGTCAGACGGATTTTGCCGCCCAAATATTTAGAGTGAGACAAAAAACAACAAGGATGTTCCAGGCGAGAGGAAACTAACAACAAAAATAGAAAATATGGAAATAAAAGTAAAAATAAACAAAACAGCAGATGCCGAAGTAGAGCTTGAGGGTGAAATCGCCGCAACCGATTTTGGCTCGTTTTGGCCGAAAGCTATTAAAACCTTGGGTGAAAAAGCAAAAATAGACGGCTTCCGCCCAGGCCATATCCCCGAAAAAGTTCTAGTGGAGCAGCTGGGAGAAAACGGTGTTTTATACGAAATGGCCAACCAAGCCTTGGGACAAGCTTATGCTCAAATCCTGACAGAAAACAAAATTGACGCTATTGGCGAACCGCAAATTACTATCACCAAAATCGCCAAAGACAATCCGCTTGGTTTCAAAATCAAAACTGCCGTCTTGCCCAAAATTGATTTAGGCGATTACAAAAAAATAGCCCAAAAAGTTAATGGAAAACCTTTGGAAGAAACTGTCATCTCCGATGAAGAGGTCAACAAAGTGATTGAAGACTTACGCCAACAACGCGCGGCTGCCAACCAAACCAAGCATGAACACAAAGAGGGCGAGAAGTGCGACCATGACGAGCCGAAGTTGCCCGAGTTAAATGATGACTTTGCCAAAAGCTTGGGGCAATTCAAAAACCTAGATGATTTACGCGCCAAAATTAAAGAAAATATGGAACTGGAGAAAAAAGCGCGCGCTAAAGACAAGCGCCGCCTAGAAATTGTGGAGGCCATCCGCAACCAAGCTAAATTGGAAATTCCTAAACTCTTGATTGACACGGAAAAAGAAAAAATGATGGCTGAAATGGAACACCAAATCAGTCAAATGGGGCTTAATTTTGACGATTATCTAAAACATCTAAAAAAGACACGTGAAGAATTGTCTGCGGGCTGGAATGACGACGCCCAAAAACGAGTCAGCTTCAGTTTGATTGTTAACGAAATTGCTCGTCTGGAAAAAGTCACGCCGCCAGCCGATGACCTGAAAAATGAAACTGATTTTTTGGCTGAACGCTACAAAGATGTTGACCGACGCCGATTAGAAGCTTATGCCGCCAATGTCATCACCAACGAGAAAGTGTTACAAATGCTGGAAGAACAGAAATAGTGGTTTAAAGCTCAAAACTCAAAGCGCAAAACTGGGAACAAAGACAATTAAGAAAAATTGCCCGTGCCGTCAGGTGCGGGCAATTTTTTTGGGCTATATCTTATTCCCTTCTTTGTAGTTCCGCGTTTGTCCCCCCGGGGGGGCAGGCGTATTAGATTAGATTTGCTTTAGTCCTCTTTTTGTGCTTTAATTTACTTATTCAATTTTAAATTTTACATTTTAATTTAACTACCATGCTTATCCCAACCGTCATTGAAAAATCTCCTTTCGGCGAACGCGCCTATGACATTTACTCGCGCCTCTTAAAAGAACGCATCATTTTTCTGAGTGGGCCGATAGAAGAGAATATGGCAAACATTATTATTGCCCAACTGCTCTTCCTCGAATCAGAGGATTCCAAAAAAGATATTACTCTTTATGTCAATTCACCTGGGGGCTCGGTAACGGCAACGATGGCCATTATTGACACTATGGATTATGTCAAACCGGACGTCGCCACCGTTTGTGTCGGCATGGCGGCCTCCGGCGGGGCTTGGGTCCTTTCCTCCGGCAAAAAAGGCAAACGTTTTGCTCTTCCTAATGCCGAAGTGATGATCCACCAACCACTGGGCGGAATTGAAGGCCAAGCCACCGACATCGCCATCACGGCTGAACACATCCTAAAAACCAAAAAGAATTTGGTTACCATTATGGCTAAAAATACCGGCAAATCTGAAACCCAAATTGAAAAAGATCTTGACCGCGACTTCTATATGTCGGCTGACCAAGCCAAAAATTACGGCATTATTGACGACATCATCAAAAAACGGAAGTAGTTCTGATACAGAACGCACGCAGATTCTCGCAAATGAAATGTCGAGAAAAAAGCAATTAACGATTGATAGTTAATCTGAAATAAGAAAGTTCAAACACCAAAGGGCCCGACCTTGTTAGTTGCTAACAAGGTCGGGCCCTTTTTATTATTTCCCTGAAAACTGAACTTTATCTGCATAAATCCGCATTTTGTCTGCAAGAATCTGCGTCTAATCCGCATCAGTTGGACAAACTTCATTCTAGGTGATATCATCAAAGTACCAATTATTTAATGGTTGTAAATTTATCAAAAATAACATTTACCGCTAAAATCTTTTTGTCCGTAACGTAAAAATATCTTCATTATGTTGATTTTGCCAAGAAAAATAACTCCAAAAATCACGCATAACGGCTAAAGACCAGGCGGTTCGTATTGATTATGAACCCAGTAACATACATTCTCATCGCTTCGGCCATCGGAGTCGGCGGAATTGTTGTTGGCTATTTTTTGAAGGTCTTGTTGACCCTGGCCCAAAAAGGCTCCATGGAAAACAAGATTAAGCAGTCCTTCCTGGATGCCAAGGACCAGGCCCAGAAAATAGTCAGCGACGCGGAAACAACGGCCGACAAAATAATCACCGAGGCCAAAAGCAAGCTAGAAGAAAAAGAAAGTCAGTTGAAAAAAACCGAAGACCGTCTCGTTAAAAAAGACGAGCTTTTGGATAAACGCCAGATGGATATAGACAAAGAAGGCGATGACTTAAAAAAACAAGCGGAAGAAATTAAACGAACCAAAGAAAAACTAGATGAGGCCGAAAAAGAAAAAATCAAAGAACTACAAAAAATTGCCGGCCTTTCCCTGGAAGAAGCAAAGGAAGAACTAATGACTAACATTGAAAAACAATACGAGGAAGATTTGTTGGTTCGTATCAAAAAACTAGAAAACGAAGCTGGTGAAAAATACGAACAAAAGTCCAAAGAGATTCTTTCCACAGTGATTCAACGTTTATCGACTTCCACCGTGCCAGAAGTTATGTCCACCACAGTAGATATCCCCTCAGACGATATAAAGGGCAAGATTATCGGCAAGGAAGGTCGCAACATTCGCGCCTTTGAAAAAGCGACTGGGGTTGAAGTTATTATAGACGACACACCCGGCTCTATCGTTTTGTCTTCATTTGACCCAGTTCGTCGGCAAATCGCCAAAACTGCCTTGGAAAATTTAATTGCCGACGGCCGGATTCAGCCAGCTAAAATAGAAGAAATAGTGGAAAAAGCGAAGGAGGAGGTTTCCAAGGTTATCAAAGAAAAAGGCGAGCAAGCCGCTTATGAAGTCGGGGTTCTAAACCTGGACCCGCGTATTCTTCTCATCCTTGGTCGTCTGCATTTTCGCACCAGCTATGGCCAAAATGTGCTCCAGCACGCGATTGAAGTAGCTCATCTAGCCGGTATGCTCGCTGAAGAATTGAAGAGTGACCCACAAGTGGCTAAGGCGGGCGGTCTCTTGCATGATATTGGCAAGGCCGTTGACCACGAAATCCCCGGGACGCACGTGGAAATCGGTCGCCGCATTCTGGAAAAATTCGGCGCCGACCATAAAGTTATCCAAGCGATGCAATCCCACCATGAGGAATATCCGTTTGAGACCCTGGAGTCCATCATTGTCAAAGTTGCCGACGCTATTTCCAGCTCCAGACCGGGCGCCAGGCGTGACAGTTTGGAAAATTACCTAAAACGCTTGAAAGATTTGGAAGATATTGCCAACTCTTTCCAAGGCATTGAAAAAACCTATGCCATCCAAGCAGGCCGAGAAATAAGGGTTTTTGTTCAACCAGAGGATGTTAACGACCTAGAATCAAAGCGCCTGGCGCGAGACATTGCTCTCCGTATAGAACAAGAACTGAAATACCCGGGCGAAATTAAAATCACCGTCATCCGCGAGACAAGAGTCATCGACTACGCCAGATAATTTGACTGGTGTCAAAAGGGGTTTCAACTATTGCTTTAAAATCTCCTTGTATTATAATGTTTAATAGCATTTATTAAGCTAAGGTCGTCTAATTAGCAATAAGAAATAACTATTATGAATAAGCAAGCTCTCGTGGATGTAGTACATGAGGTAATCGGCGGAACCAAAGCCGGTGCCGAAAAAGTCGTAGATGTGTTGATTGATTCCATCATCTCCACCCTAAAGAAGGGGGAAGATGTCTCTATCGCCGGTTTGGGTATTTTCACCGTCAAGGAACGCGCGGCTAGAACCGCCCGCAATCCTCGCACCGGCGAAACCGTTCAGGTCCCGGCTATGAGCGTACCGAAATTCAAAGCCGCCAAAGCTTTGAAAGACGCGGTCAAATAAAAAACTAGGGATAACATCATTTCTGAACTAAATATAAAACCCCGAGCAGAACTCGGGGTTTTATATTTAGTTAATAGTTTTTCTTGTATTCGTCAAAAACTGTCATTATTTTTTTTGTCCAAGGACCAGGTTGACCACCTCCAATTTTTTTGCCGTCAATCTTAGTTATTGGCAAAACACTCTTACTTGTCGCCGTAATAAATACTTCATCGGCCAACCACAATTCTCTCTCGGTTACTTCAGACTCTTTAACTTGTAAAAGTTTCTTAGATAAATCAAGAACAACTTTTCTGGTTATGCCAGGCAAAATGCCTTTTTTAGGAGTTATCAATCTGTCTTTTTTAACAATGAAGATATTGCTAGTTGCACATTCAGTAACTTTACCATCTTTTAAATAAAGCAGGTCGACGGCCTCTTTCTTTTTGCGAACTGGGTACATTTTTACCGCCCAAAGATAATTCAGATGTTTAGATTCTGGTAAAATTCTTTCGTATTCTGAGGTAATCAAAGAAGCGCCGGCAATAAACATCTTATCGGGTAAATTATATGGATCTTCGGTCAAAATAAAGAAAGTTTGTAAACCATTATGATCTAAACCATTGTCAGTTCGACCAGGTGTTAAAATTAACCGAAAACTAGCATCTCTAACTTTATTCTTAGCCAATAAATGACTGAGAATTTTTGCTAGTTCTTCTTCTTTAACCGGTACTCTTAAACCTAGCATTTTGGCTGAACTACAAAAACGTTTGTAATGATCTGGCAAATGGAATAGCTTCCCATTAAATGTTCGCAAAAAATCCATTACCCCAAAACCACGCAAAAGACCGAGGTCATTCGCAAAGATAGCCGCCTTGTCAAGCGAGACAATACGATCATTAAGATAAATATATTTTTTCATCTTTACATTTTACTTTACGTTTATTAGCGCCACAACATTGAACCTAACCCAATTTTCTGTTAGTATTTTAACGTTTGCGGGCATGGTTTAGTGGTAGAATGACTGCCTTCCAAGCAGTAGACGGGAGTTCGATTCTCCCTGCCCGCACCCACACAATAAAAGTTAATCACCTGGTTAAGCCGGTATTAATGTCGGTGCTTGCGCAAAAGAATGAGAATTAATACCAAAGACAAAATTGCTGGTATTGAACGCCAAATCTTCGCCTTGTCAAAAGTTTCAAAAACTAAAACCAAAAAACCAAGCGCCAAAAAACGCAACGTCCAAGATTGAAGACTCCTCTGTCCTCGGCGCGCAAACCACCACTGAAGAAGCCAGGCGCCGGCGATAATACTCAAACCATAAAACATACCTTAAAAGCAAATATTCCCTGATGCTCAGCCTTTATTATAAATTATTTTTGCTCAAAAACGAAATTTTGGAAAATATTTTATGGGGCTTCCAAATCGTACTCAAAATAAAACCAGCAAAAAAGTTGAACAAAAATCGCCCCACTCCTCTGACGAGGGTGGGGCGATTTTATCACGGCCTAAAGCCGCTTTTTGTTTATTGTCTCGGGCGCTCTTCCATCGGTCGAGCTTCGTTGACCACCAGCTTACGTCCTTCGATCTCCTGACCGTTGAACATATCAATCGCTTTATCGGCGTCCTCCTTGGTTTCCATTTCTACGAAACCAAAACCACGGGATCGTCCAGTCATTTTGTCCATAATAACACGAGCGGAAGCGACCGTTCCCGCCTGTGAGAAGAGCTGTTGGAGCTCGCCGTCATTTGTTTTGTACGACAAGTTGCCAACGTATAACTTGCTAGCCATCTAACTTAAATTAACTACTTACTAATTTGGAGTAAGGTGACCTTCCTAAGCTAGACCCAAGATCTAATTAAGAAACTTACTTCGTCTTCATTAAAACAAAAAGACTTCTATAAGTCAAACCGAGCAAGCCTTCACCACCTCACCAAAATGGCCCGGGAACTCCGGGCCATCGGAGGGCGACTTTTACGAAACCACTTCTTCGGAGATCAATTGCTCTAACCGTTCTTGAACTCCGTCCGGGAGGTTTATTTGAATTTCCGGCGTTTCCAACCCTCCAGACAAATCTTCATCATTTGAGAGACCGCCTCCGAGGATAAAGCCCAGGACCGACATCACCAAGGAAGTCGCCAGCAGGGCCAAAATAATGACAAAAGCCCAACCGGCAGCGCCAATCAAAAGATAGGTGGTTTTGGCTTGTTCTTTTACTTCCACTACTCCCTTCGCCGCTTTAAGATCCTCATAAAGCAAGACCTGATAAATAACGAGGGCCGGAATAACAAACAACATCAGCAAATTGGCTAGGATCACGGACCAGATGTTGCTGTCTGTCAACCCCGCCGTGATGATACCCAGGATG
>ERZ795059.2307-NODE-2307-length-19897-cov-9.290948_pt1 | contig 19897 bp, 34 predicted proteins | sample MGYA00375143_ERZ795059 | MGnify/ENA primary metagenome ERZ795059 (study PRJEB30188, sample SAMN05720168) | activated sludge metagenome | isolation source: Anaerobic digester | place: USA | collected 2015-01-07 ... | reverse complement strand
GTTTTATGCATGGTGAGTAAATGTTTCATTAAACGATTATCCGCAGGCACATCAGTAACTTCGAATGTTATGTCAGCAACTTCTTTTCCAGTTACCTTACATATATCATTGTAACTTTCCTTAGTGTCTTCAAGTAAATCATGACAATACGAAGCACCTAATGTATTCAAGTAATCAAAATTATCCTTAAATACATTCTGAAATGCTTTTACTGTCGTAGACACCATATAAATATGGATAGAGTAATCTTCGTTATCTCCATACTTACAATTTGCACCATCATAGCATTCTTGTGCATACTTACGTATTTTTTCTAAGTCCATTTTTCTTATATATTTTAATGTTTTCGAATTTACCTGACCAAGTTTTGTCGTTTTTATATAAACGAGTGTCACCTTTTGTTTGCAAAAAATCGATGCTATTGGTGTATTTTACATTTTTTGTATCATGAACAACCCACCAACCATTAATTTCTTTATATGGACTTTCAATCCAAATAGTATCACCATACTCTATTTTACCTTTATATAAATTAATTCTCTTATATATCAATAAATTTTGACGGTATTCGTTATAAAGCATATTGTGGCTGATTGCAATCCAACGAAGTTGACTTGCTTTTTGGGGATTAATTTTTGACCCATCACCTGTTACTGCTGGAGTATCATCGCATTGTCTTGCTTCAGGATTATAAATAGTACCCCATATATTATCATACAACAATTCCATCGGATATGAATGCTTGCCAATAGTCATGGTCGGATATAAATGCTTGCCAATAGTTATGGTATAACTACTTTCACCAATCATTCCTGTTGAAAGAAATAATACCATAAATACCAACAATATTCCATATCTTGAAATTTTCATTATCAATAGTTTTCTGCAATTATACGAAATTATTTTTTATTTGTTACAATATTAGTGAAAAAATAAATATTTACTTGCCGTTTAAAATTATTTAATTAAATTTGCAGGCGAATGTATTATAAATAAATCTTCTATTTTTGTAACAAATTCATATTTAATTCGTATATGTCAATAAAAAAATTATGGATTTAATTGAACTTTAGAATACCTTGATTCTAAAGATTATTTAACTAAAGATTCGATTAAAATCAAAATTACTGAAGTCGATAGTATTTTACATTTAATAAAACGATAATTATGTCACAGATTAGAATCAATTCCCACGTAATTAATGGTGATGTTTTCGTTCGTTGTGGTGATATTATCAAATCATTATATTCTGATTTGGCTGAAGTCACTGATGAGGGAATGAAAACTTATATCAGAGCACAAATTGATTGGTGGAACGAATATGAAGAAGGTATTTTAAAACAAGCAAAAGAAAGAAGAAGGTGACTGATATTGAATTAATCGAGAAAGCACTTAATGCTAAAAAACCATCGGATTTATTTACCGATAATTGGAAGGACGAACATAGAACTTTTAGTAAGCTTATTCATCCTGACCTATGTAAAGATAGCAGAGCAAATGATGCAATGGCAATACTTAATCATTATAAGGATGTGCTAGAGAATGGTGTTCCTTATATAGATGAAGCAGGTGCATTTAAAGTATTTGAAAAGAAAATAGTTTACGAAATAAACGATACTAATCGTAAACTTATTTTAAAGTCTGTTGAGAATTATAAAAAATTGAAAACATTTGTTGACAAAGCGTCAGTAAACTTTCACAAATACCTGCCAGAAAGTATGACATTGGCAAAAGATAAAACTACTGGTCAATACGTTCAATTAATAATTAATTTGAAAGACCGTGCAGTTCCACTTAGTCAGCAAAAATTAGAACAGGTTCATGTTAATTGGTTGTTTTCTAGGATGTTCGAATTTGTTTTATGGTTAAGGCAGATGAATTACGCTCATCTTGGTTTAAATCCAACCACTGTTTTAGTAGTGCCTGAAACTCATGGTATAATTGTGATTAACTTCTATCATATGACCACATTAGGTAAAAAAGTTGCGACAGTAAGTGCCAAATATAAAATGTGGTATCCTACCAATCTTTTTATGAATAAAATTGCCACACCTGATATTGATTTGGAACTCTGTAAGAAAATTGCACTATATTTATTAGGTGATAAGTCAGCAGCAGGAACTAAATTAAAAATGGATAAAACCATAAATCAAGAAGTTCTTAATTTTCTTTTGACTAAGCATCAAAATGTGAAGGATGATTATCTCCAATACAGAGAATTATTAAAGAAAAATTTTGAAAGTAAATTTTATCCACTAAATTTGTAACAAAATAAAAAAAGATTCGTATATTATATTCACAAATAAACTTAATTTTTATTACTAACAATTAAAAATTTCTAATCATGGGATTAAACAAGTACTCGTCATTTGAAGACATTGCGAACAATGAAGCACAAGATGCTTCAAAGAAAGAAGCACAAGATGCTTCAAAGAAAGTAGAAGAATCTATAACAGAAGCCAATACTACCGAAGAAGTAAAGGCTGATAACACTGAAACTCATAAAGCCGAATAATCATGGGTTACAGTAGTTGGTCGCATGACGCATATACCTATCTTAGCGCAAGTAAGGGTTATGCAAATAAAGATGCAGACGAAATTTTTGCAAATGGCGCAAACAGTGATATGCTCCCTTACGGTATTACCGTAAGAGAATCACGTGACAGCGATGCACATCCTACTTCAGTTGCCATAATGGTTTGGCTTGATGTTACTGGTAGTATGGGTCGTATTCCTGCAGACATCGTTAAAAATGAACTTCCTACTTTGATGAATACAATCGTCGATAACGGTGTTGAACATCCCCAAATTCTTTTTGGCGGTATTGGTGACCATCATTGTGATAGCACTCCACTTCAACTTGGTCAGTTTGAATCAGGTGCGGAAGACCTTGACAAATGGCTGACTGGTATGTATCTTGAAGGTGGCGGTGGTGGTCAAAACATGGAGAGTTATCTTCTTGCTTGGCTAGTTGCTGGTCGTCACACATCAATTGATTGCTTTGAAAAACGCAATACCAAAGGATTTTTATTCACCATTGGTGATGAAAAAAGTTGGGACAGAGTATCTGGTGATAGATTAAAAAGTCTTATGGGTTATACCCAAGCAGATGATGTTACCGATGAACAACTTCTTGAAGAAGCACAAAGACTCTACAACGTTTATCATATTCACGTAAACGAAGGCAGTTACAGGGATGACCCAAATGTTTTAGGTTATTGGAAGAAAATGCTTGGTGAAAGACATATCGTTTTAAATGATTACCATGCAATTTGTGCAACCATTGCAACTTTAATTGCTTGTCAACATGGTGCTGATATGGCTGCAGTTGTTGCTAAATTTGACGCAAAAACTGCTGGTATGGTTACAACTGCATTAGCAAAAGTAACAACCACAATAGTAGCATCGAATGATGAAGGAATCCTGAACCTTTAATATGTAATATGAATAGTACAAAGGGAACATACAAAATATGTCTCCCTTTTTTTGTAACAAAAAAAACTTAATTACGTATTAATAATAGTAAAATAACATGGGCATAGTGTTAGGATTTAATTTTCGTAGTATTTATATTAAAACAATACTATGGAAATTTATAAAATTACAAATTTAATTACTAAAGATTTTTATATTGGCTCTGCAATTAATTTTAATAATAGGAAATGGGGTCATATCAGTTCTTTGAGAAAAAATAAACATAAGAATCAATTTATTCAGAATTCATGGAATAAATATGGTGAAGATGCGTTTATTTTTGAAGTAGTTGAAATTGTTGATAAAAAAGAAAATCTAATTACTCGTGAACAATATTGGATAGATACGTTATCACCAACATTCAATTTAGCGAAAATTGCTGGAAGCCCTTTAGGTATTAAACATACTGATGAATCAAAACAGAATATGTCTATTGCACATAAAGGATTAACGAAAGAGCAACGAGGACATAAAGAAAATTGTAATTGTTGTATTTGCAATCGTAAAATTGGTAACAATAGTCCACGATATATTCAACGTGAAGAAAGAATTTGTATGTGTGGTTGTGGAAAATCTTTTATTAGTATGATTAATTCAAATAAAAGATTTATGTCAGGTCACAATAAATCACAATTAGGTAGAAAGAAAACTCAATTGGAAATTGAAAAACAGAGAAAAAAAATATTAAAACCAATTTTACAATATGATTTAAATTATAATTTAATTAACGAATGGGATGGAATTATTGTAGCAGCAAAAGAATTAAATTATACAGCAAAAGGAATAATTAGATGTTTAAAAGGTCAAGCAATAAAGTATAAAAATTATATTTGGAAGTATAAACAATAAATCTTAAGTGTATGGAAATCAGCGTGGTAGTCGGACTTGGGTTCGGAGACGAGGGTAAAGGTGCTACAGTTAATTCACTCATTGAAAATCCAAAGGATGTTGTTGTAGTTAGATTTAATGGTGGTCATCAAGTTGGTCATACTGTTGTTTATAATGGTATTCGACACCCATTTTCAAATTTTGGTTCGGGCACACTCAAAGGTGCTCCCACCTATTGGTCAGAATACTGTACAGTTAATCCAATGGCAGTAAAAAAAGAAGGCGATGTTCTAAGGGAACGGGGTATAACACCAGTTGTTTTCTATAATGCAAATGCTATGGTAACAACACCATACGATATTTTCGAAAATCTTAATGACAGTTTTAATAAGTCACATGGCACTGTTGGTGTTGGTTTTGGTAAAACAATTCAACGTAATGAAGACCATATTCATTTATATGTTCGTGACCTTAAATATCCAAAAATTAGAAATGAAAAATTAAGACTTATTGAAAGTTATTATCAATATGATGATAAGGCGAGAAAGGGTCTTGAATTGATTAATAATGTCATGAATGAATTTAAAGCAGCATGTGACGAACTTGTTGAAAGATTTCATATCGTGGATAGTTTTCGACATATTGAAGCATGGGATAAATTAATTTTTGAGGGTGGTCAGGGTATTATGCTTGATATGGATTATGGTTTCTTCCCGCATGTTACTCGAAGTAATACAACTTCAAAAAATGCAATGGAAATTATTAAAGCCAATGGTCTTGAAAATCGAATAATTACAACGTATTATGTCACTCGTGCATATCAAACACGGCATGGTAATGGTTATATGTCTAATGAGGATTTAGATTCATCATATATTAAAATCAATCCTGATGAAACTAATGGGGATGATGGAGCACAGGGTGTTTTCAGAAGAGCAATGCTTGACTTTAATCAACTTAAATATGCAATTTCCTGCGACAAGTATCATTCATTACCTGACGTGAAAAGAAAACTTGTAATTACTTGCCTTGACCATGTTGGAGAACGAATTCCAATAATTAAAGACGGTAATTTACTTTGTCTTGAACCACGTGTTATCGGAAATTTGTTAAATATTTTTGATGTTTTTACTAGTAATTCTGATGAAGGTGTTTTGAACTTTTAAAAAATATTATTATTTTTGTTAAAAAAAAAGCAATGTGCAGTTTTGATATAGAAGATGAATTTCAAGGTATTGACCATAACACATATGGCACACCAGAAAGTTTCTTACTGAAAAAAAATAAAGAATGCTGGTTTTAAACTTATTGCAATTACTGTAATGATATGTAAAGAAACTTTTGTTTTAAAAAGTAAACAAGAAGCGGAAGCAGCATGGGAAATTTTTAAACCTGAAGATTGGTGGTATAATTTTTCCAGTTGGGAAGATACACGAAAAGAGTATGTGAAAAAATTTTATGAAGGTGATGAAGACCTCACACCTACAGTTTATTGGCTTGATAAAAATTTTGAATCAAAATGAAATTTCTACTTCAAAAAATTGATGGTGAAATCAGGCATGATTTTGTATTCACATTGCTAGAAGCAATTAGATTTCGTAATTGGTTTAATAAACCAGAAAAGATAATTTATGGATTTTACAATACTACTGGTAATCAAACTGAATTCAAGTTTAAAGAAATACATAGAAAATATATACCTATTGGTAGCGTAGAATTTGTTACATCTTTCATTTATCAATTTTATGGTCGTATACCTAAACCCATTAACGTACCAAAAGAATTGTTTGGTTATGCAGGTCGTGATATTATTAATGGTAGTAAAATGGACTTGTTTTCATTAACAGGTAAATTTTTTCTTAAAAGTAATGATAAAATAAAGGGTTTTTCTGATATTAGTAACATTAATAATGTTTCACAAATACCCGCAGGTAATTATCAAATATCTGAATATATTATTATTGATAGTGAATGGCGTGCTTTTATTTACCAAAACAAACTAGTGGGATTACAAAACTATTCAGGAGAATTTACAAAATTTCCAAGCGTAAATAAGATAAATGCAATGATTAAGCATTATAAATCAGCACCAATTGCATATACATTAGATGTTGGAGTCAATGATAACGGTACTTTTGTAATTGAAGTGCATGATTTCTTTTCTTGCGGTTTGTATGGATTTTCAAATTACGCAATTTTACCAAACATGTACTATAGGTGGTTTAATGAATATACCAGAAATTTAAAATAAAAACAACATGGGAGAAAGCATTTATGGCATACCATTAAAGGAAATGCCTAAACTTTATAAAAAAACAAGTACTGGTGCTATTCAAGAATGGTTAGTACAAGTTATTATCATTGATGATGATGTTAATATTGTAACACAATATGGTCAAGTTGATGGTAAAATTCAAACTAGTTTTGAAAAAGTTCTGGAAGGTAAAAATATTGGCAAAGCAAATGCTACCACACCAATAACACAAGGTATTGCTCAAGCAGAAGCCGATTGGAAGAAGCAACTCAAGAAAGGTTATGTTCAAACTATTGAAGAAGCACAGGAAGGTAAGGTTGATGCAATTATTGAAGGTGGTATAGCACCAATGCTTGCACATAAGTTCAATGAGCAAGGACATAAAATTAAATATCCTGCATTAGCACAACCAAAACTCGATGGGCACAGATGTACATCCCAATGGGATGATGGTGTAGTAACACTTTGGTCAAGAACTCGAAAGATAATAAATAGTGTACCTCATATTAACAAAGCACTTGAAAACTTTTTTCTTGCTTGCAAATTTGATGGCGAATTATATAATCATGATTATCATAATAATTTTGAAGAATTGAGTTCTAAAATTCGTCAAGAAGAACCAGCAGAAGGCTGTGAAATAATTCAATATCATATTTATGATTTTCCACATACAACTATGACCAATGCTGACCGTAACGCATTGTTGCAAAACCTTAAGCCATATTTCGAAGGTACTCCAATTCATATTGTTGAGACCATTGTGGTTAATAATGAAGATGAACTTATGGAAGCATTTGACCATTTCATTGCGCAAGGTTATGAGGGTTGTATGGTTCGTAACATGGATGGATTATATGTTAACAAACGCAGTTATGACTTGCAAAAAATTAAAGAGTTTGATGATGCTGAGTTTAAAGTGGTTGGTGTTAAAGTTGGTACTAAAGGGAGTATGGCAGGAAAAGCTGTTTTTACATTTGAACTTCAAAATGGTGAAACTTTTGATGCAAAAATGAAGGGTAAATTGGATGACCTCATTCAATATGCAGAGCATCCAGAACTAATTATTGGTAAATTGGTAACTGTAAAATATCAGGGTTATACTAAATATGGTAAACCAAGATTTCCTGTAGCAATAAGAATTCGATATGAAGAATAAAAAACAATTAACACTAGAACAAAAAGTAAGAAAAGCAGAATATTCACGTAAATGGCGTAAAGATAATCCAGAAAAAGTAAAGGAACATGCTAAGAAATCGAGAATTAAAAATCGTGATATCCTATGAGTAGTATTTGCTGTAAAGCACGAACACATATAGGTTATTTTAATATAACTAAAAGACCTGATTTATTTGGTGTGAAAAAAACTCACAATATATTTGCAATAATGAAAACTTATTGTTATAATTGTGGTGAATTTTGTGATTATACCAATGATAATGGTAATGAATATTATACTAACGGAATTAAAAAAGAAATAGATGAGAAAACTTGCAACAATACAGAGGGTATTATCCCTTAATCCGATTCCTGATGCCGATGCTATTGAAGTAGCACAAGTACTAGGTTGGAAAGTCGTAGTCAAAAAAGGTGAATTTAATGTAAATGACCTAGTTGTTTACTGTGAAATTGACTCGTTAATGCCAGAACGACCAGAATTTGAATTCTTGCGTAATTCAAAATTTAGAATCAGAACCGTTAAATTGAGAGGTCAGGTGTCGCAGGGCATTTGTTTTCCTTTATCAATACTTAAACAAGGTGATTGGGATTTTGGCGTTAGAGATATGCCAATTGGTGAAGCAGCAATTGCTTGTATCAGAAATACAAAAACCGATTTATTTTGTGGTGGCATTAAATTAGTTGAAGGAGCTGATGTAACAGAAGTACTAGGTATTACAAAATACGAAGCACCAATTCCTGCAGAACTTGCTGGCAATGTAAAAAGAGCATTACCATCATACTTCCAAGTTACTGATGAAGACCGTATTCAAATACTTCCGCATATTCCAGAACAGTATGGTGGACAAAGATTTATTGCCACTGAAAAACTTGATGGTAGTTCATGCTCATTCTACTGGCGTAACGGTGAATTTGGCGTTTGCGGTAGAAATTGGGAATACTACGAATCACCAACAAATTCAATATGGAAATTTGCTAAACAAAACAATATTGAAGAAAAACTTGGTGATTTAGGTCGAAATATCGCACTTCAAGGTGAAATTATCGGAGAAGGTATTCAAGGAAATAAGTATAAATTAAAAGGTCAAACAGTCCGATTTTTCAGGGCATTTGATATTGACAAATACCAATATTTACCATATGATGAATTTTTCGAATTAATTGAAAATAAATTAGGTTTACGTTGTGTTCCAATACTGGATTGGGAATATGTATTACCATCTACCATTGATGAAATTCTTGCATATGCTCAAGGTAATAGTGTACTTAATCCTTTGATTGGAAGAGAAGGTGTTGTATTTGTTAGATTTGATGAAAACTATCAAGGTAGATTAAGTTTTAAGGCGATTTCAAATAAATTTTTAATTGATAATAAAGAATGAAAATAAAACGAAGATTTCCTGATTTCTTCGGTGAATTTGAAGAAACTGAGCATGAAGTTAATACCAGAGAAGAATTATTAGAAATTCCTTGGATTAAAGCGTATAATGATATTCCAAATTACATGGGTGTATACTATGCGCCCAAAGATTATCCCGAATATCCTGACTTATTGATGTCATTAATACGTGATGGTGATGAAGTTATATATTTTGTGGTTGGCTATATATTTGGTGATGGTGCTGCATTAGGATTGGAAAAGTATGAAAACTATTTAAAATAAATTGATTTATATAACCACTTTAAATTTTTTTGTGTTTTTATGAAAAATAAAACATTATGAACAATTACACAAAAAATATTAGAAGGTTGTTTATTAGGGGACTTACCATTTCATGGGAAAAATGCTAGTTTAAAATATGGTTCATCATCTAAACAACATACTGAATTTATTCACAAATTTTTCATTGAATAATCGAAGAAAGAACCACATAATTTAATAAAAAATTTCCAGACGATTTTGATAAAGTATTTATGGTAAAATGATTTTACTATGAATACTTTATCGTCTGTTATTACTAATGTTAGTTTACAAAAAATAATTCAACAAATTGCTGTTTACGTACATGAACAAGCAATGGAAATTCGAAAAGAATATGATATTCCTGAAAGTGAATTAAGAATATATTCTGATTATGTAATTTATGCAACAGATAATAATGATTATTATGCATTTCATTATGTAGTTCATGTAGATAGTGAAACTGAAAAGTTTTTTATTGTATCTTGGACTCCTGCAACTGAAGATGAATACCTTGATTCTCTGAATTATTAGAAATATTTTGTTTTTTTGTAACAATAATCTCAATTTTTCGTTTATTTTTGTATAAAATTAAATTCAAAAAAAATGAGAAGAGCATCAGACAATTACGGACTTATTATTATTGATAATAAATTCGTTGGTATTTCACTTGGATATGATTATTGTGCAGAACATGAATGGGGAATTAGTGGTTTAAAAATACTTTGTAAAATTCCCGAAACATCTCCAAAGAATATGGGTGTTAAGAGTAGAACAATTACTACTTGTCCCCCTTTGGTTTTTAAAGAAGAAACTAATAAGAAAATCAAATATGCCTATCTTTATACTGGTTATACATACAAAACTCAGGAAGAAAATGAAAAATATATGCCTCGTGACCTTGCCGATTATAAAGATACATTCAAGTGGAGAATGAAATGGGCAAAAGAACATCCTGATAGTAATCATATTAAAAAAAATGATGAATCAATTATCACCGCTTGGGATGATAATAGTTTTGGTATTGTTGTTATGGGTGATAAAGAAGTTGAATATCTCAAAGAACTTCACAAAGCATTTCAAAATAAAAATGTAACTATTGCAACTCTTAATCTTCGTACACAAAATCCATTTACAGGAACATCTCTGTGTCTTTTAATTACTGATAGAATTCCTCAAGAAGCACTTGATGATATGTATAATGCCGATAAGGAATACTATGACCGTGAAGACTATGAAGATAAAATCGGCATGAAAAAAATCATTGAAAAATACGGTAATAAAAATGGCTATTGTGGTGATAAGTATTTCATGGCTTGTAGTCCGAAATGGATTGATTATAAAAATGCTGAAAATCGTGAAGAACTGAAGAAAAAGAATAACACTAAGTATGATATCATGTATTGGATTAACTATAGTGATAATGATAATAACTTTGGGTGGTATACTGTTGAAGAAATAAAAAAATGGTTAACCACACCAAAACTGCACTTGGTTGATATCCGCAAGGCATAAAAATGGAAGTGATTCGTGAATTATTTATTGTTTTTTAAATTACAATTCTTGCAGTTGGAGGATTATTTATTGGAAGTTTAATAAGACACGAACATAAAAAACAAAAAAATGGTGATAACTGACAAAGAAAAAAAGAAATTAAAGAATTTGATGAAGTAAAATCATATTTCTTTATTGATGCTATTGGTGTATTTACGTGGCGTATAATACATGGTGCATTATTCTTGCCAAAAAATAAGTGGAACAAAATACTTACAACATAATGGAAGAAGAAAAACAATTAGAACTTAGAATGTATTTCTTTGTACCCTATAATATAAGTCCAATTCAACAAGCAATTCAAGCAGGTCATGCTGCTTTGGAATATGCTTTAGCATACGCCGATGCAGAATTTTTTCAGGAATTTGTGAAAGTGCATAAGACGTGGGTAATTCTTAATGGTGGAACAACAAATGACCAAAGAGATTTTGATGGCGTAGCACAAGGTACACTAAATCAAATCGGTGACCAATTGAATGACAATAACATTCCGTTTTCATTTTTTTGTGAACCCGATTTAAATAATGCACTAACAGCACTTTGTTTTATTTGTGACGAAAGAGTATTTAATAGAAAGGATTATCCAGATTTATTAGATTTTTTGCTAGAAAAAATTCCTGTTCAAGATGAAGATAGTTATACTATTGCAGTAGTTAATGGTGGTAAAACTGAAGTACTAAAGGAAAAGTTTCCTGAATATTATAAAGAATGGATACGTCTTATTGGTGGTATGAAGAATGTGTTTCTTCGTGAATTAATACGAGATAAAAAATTAGCATAAATGAATATTCGTCAACTATTGAATATACCAAGTAAGAAACAAAAATTGATTCTCAATACTGATATTAAAACAATATTGGATAGATGTGATAAAATTGCTAAACAAGAAAGTAATGAACAACTGGAAGCAAAACAATTTCACGATAGTATTTGTCCAAATTGTAAAGAAAGAACCAATATTGTAAATAAAATTGGTTATGTTCAATCAACGAATAAATTCACAAGTAATGTTAAATTTGGGTTTGGAAGCATTAGTCATACTGTAGAATTAAATGCATGTGAAGTTAATCACTGCAATAATTGTGGTAATGAATGGCTTAAATTTAAAACAAAAAATATCACAAAGAACGAAATTATAAGAGTTGTTTTTAACTATCTTGCTCAAATAATTGAGAACTCTTATGAAAAAAATTGTTTGTGGAAAATGGAAGCAATTCAAGTTTTTGACGATTGTTGCGCTGAAGCAATTTTTAAATTAAAAAAGGATAATGATGATTATCTTTATGATAGTACTAATCTTAAAATAACAATGAAATGTTTAAGAAAATATTATAAATCTATCTACGACACAAAAAATAAGAAAATTTTAGAAAAAATATGAAATTTGTCTTTTTGTCTAACCTGTTATAATTACTGCAAATGAAAAAAATTAAACTAATTATCATCGCAGCAGTTAGTGTTGATGGGATTATTGGCGTTGATGATGAAATTCCTTGGAGAATTCCCGAAGACTTTAAACATTTTAGAGAAACAACAATAGGAAATGTGTTAATTGTCGGATATAACACATTCAAAACACTTCCCCCCAAAGCACTTGAAGGTAGATATTATATTGTAATTAGTAGTAATGCACATCCTATTGAATCTGCAAAGGATAATATATTTCATTTTAAAGAAATAAAATCAGTTTTCAATTTTATCTTTGACGAACAGTTTGATAAAGATAAAGTATATGTTGCAGGTGGTGCAATGTTATATGATTCATTAATTGATATTTGCGATGAAGCAATTATTACGTGGATTAATAAAGAATATCCAAATGGTAATAAAACATTTCCTATTAATAAATTATTTACTAACTTTGAATGTTGTAATGACCAAGAATGGCAGAATAGCGTTTCAGGTCTTCAATATAAAATAACTTACTATAAAAACAAATGTCATGAGTAAAGAACTAACAATTATCATTGCAGGACAAGCAAATACTGGTAAGTCAACAATGATGCTTCAAATCGAAAAGTTGCTTAAAGAGAATGGTTTTAACGTAGAATTATCATTGAAAGGACATCCTGATTATACTGGTGAAAATAGTTATTATTTTCATCAAAAAGAACAGAAAGACTTTTCTGAAAAGATTGATGTTATTAAATCAGAAACAAAAATAATTTTAAAAGAATTACAAGTAAGCAATGCAAAGGAAATCTTACAAGACAAAGACCAAAGAGAATTCTATACAAACTGTTGAAATGGAATTGGCGATTGCCAAGTATTTTGGAATTAGACAAAATATAATTGTCCCAAATATCTCTTGGGGATTTGGAATGCATGAATGCGATTTGTTTTTAATTAGAAAAAGTGGTGTTGCTGTTGAGGTCGAAATTAAACGAAGTAAATCGGATTTACTTGCTGATTTTAAAAAGAGGCATCACCATAAAGATAGGCAAAATAGAATAACTGAATTATACTATGCATTGCCTGAAGAACTATACGAAGGTTGTAAAGATTTAATACCTGAAGATGCTGGAATTATTGTTTGTTATAGGTATACTAATGATAAAAAAGAAGTCAGTATACAAGCAATTACAAAACGAAATCCAAAAAGAATCAAAAATGCCAGAAAACTTACAATTGAGGAACAACTAAAAGTTGCCAAACTTGGAACTATGAGAATTTGGAGTTTAAAACAAAAAATAATTAAAAATGGACGAACTAAAAAAGTTCAATAACACACCTAACGGAAGAATTCAATTAAGGTTACAAACAAATAAAGAAAATACTGAATTAGACTACTGGATATGTCGTGCAGTTGCCGTTGTTGGTGTAGTATTTACAATGCCATTAGTTGGTGGTATACAAGTGCTTACAACTAAAAGGTCAATGGAAATGCGTGATGAAGCAGGAAAGTATGGTGTTCCTTGTGGTTATTTGGATTGGGATGAAAGTGGTTATGATGGAATGGTAAGAGAAATTTATGAAGAAACTAGTTTATATCTTCCAGATTATGAAAAGTTTCTAGTTAGAAACAATAATAAAATGCCATTTACAATACATGATAATCCAAAAAAAGATAATAGACAAAATGTTTCGTTGATTTACTATTCAATGTATGATTTTCATGAAGAAATGCAGTTATTCCCGACATTTATTGAAAAATATACTGATAGAGAAACTGCTGAAGTAAGGTGGATGTCGTTGATTGATTTCTATAATAAATATGACCACGAATATGAGTGGGCATTCAGACATAATGAAACAATTAAAGAAGCATTACAAGCATTTAATAAAGGAATATGAGTAAAATAAAAGGAAAAGACTTAATCAAATTAGGATTTGAGAAAGTTATTAAACCACCAACATTAGACCCTGAAGATAATGGCTATCATTACTATATATATAAATTAAATAATAAATCACTATTAATTTCATGTGCTAGTGATGATAGAAAAGGTAGTGGATATTCTGTTGAACTTTATGAAATACCTGAAATTAGTTTTCATAAACTAAAACAAATAAAAAAACTGGTTAAACTGTTTAGGTCAACAAACCATGAGTAAAGTATTTGATGATGACAATTTAATTAAATCGATTTTAGAATCCGAAGCTAAAATAAAAGTTGAAGATAATCAGTTATTACTTCCAAGCGGTAAATTAATCACATTAAATAGTGAGCAATTTGAAGGATTGGTAAAAATAAAGGATTGGTTAAAAAATCGTGAAACTTTCTTTACGCTTGCAGGATATGCTGGTACTGGAAAATCAACAATGATTAAAAAAGTACTGGACTTTTATCGCTATGGTGTTATTGTAAGTGCACCAACACATAAGGCGAAAAAAGTTGTAATGAATATGACAGGTAAAGATGGTCAAACTTTACATTCATTACTTGGTCTAAGACCTGACGTTGATTTAGATAATTTCAACCCTAACGACCCTAAATTTAATCCAATTGCAATTCCGAAAATTACTGATTATAATTTTGTGATTATTGATGAAGCATCGATGATTAATTTGGAACTCTATGAATTAATTCAAGATAAGACGAAAAATAGTCATACTAAAGTACTCTATATGGGTGACCCTGCTCAGATTCCTCCTGTTGGTGAAAAGGAAAGTGCTGTATTTTCTCAAGTAAATAATCAATCTCATTGGCTTACAAAAATTGAAAGACAAAATAATACCAATCCACTTGCATTTATATATGATGCATTAAGAAATAATCTCAATAAACTTGATGGTGGCTTTGAAAGACGCAGTAATATAAATGAGTTGGGTGAAGGTGTTATATTCACAATTGATAAACGTGAGTTTCGTAATGCAATTCTTGATAAATTTAGTAGTACTGAATTTAAAAAAGATACTGATTTTTGTAAAGTAATTGCATGGAGAAATGAAACAATTATGAAATCCAATAAAGTAATCAGAAGCGAATTACTTAGCAATACTGCTGATGTTGTTGAGGTTGGTGACATACTAATGGGTTATAGAAGTGTTTCTGATGAAAAGTTAAGATGTAATATCATTGAAAATAGTGCTGATTATCGTGTTGTATTAAAATCAGGTATTGAAGAAAATCAATATGGTATTAAAGGATTTAGAGTACAATTGAGAGAAGACCTTGCACGTGGTCAATTTAAATATCAAGATGTTTTCATTATTGATTCTAATGATTTTGAAAATCTATATTTATATGCACAAATGCACGACTTCTTTCGTGACATGGGCAAATCGAATAAGAAGATGTGGAATAAATATTACGAATTCAGACGTAATAATTTATTGATGGTAACAATTGATAAATATAAGAATGGTCTATATCGAAGTACTGCCGATATTATCATTAAAGATTTAGATTATGGCTATGCAATTACTGGTCATAAGTCACAGGGGAGTACATATTCTCATGCATTTGTAATGGAGAATGATATAAATGATAATTGGGTGTTAAAAGAGCGCAACCAAATTAAATATGTTGCTCTGACAAGACCTAGTTTAACTGCAACAGTATTAACAACAAAAATAGATTATTAATAATGGAAAGAGTAACAAATACTCATGTATTTTTTTGGAGTGGTGAACTATCGAATTGGCATACGTGTCGATTTAGATACAAGCACCTGAATTTCTACAATACTGAACAAGCATTCATGTGGGAAAAAGCGATATTTTTTAACGACATGGAAAGTGCTAAAAAGATACTAGAAACTCCAGAACCATACTTAAACAAAAGATTAGGTCGTAAAGTAAAAGGATTTGATAGCGAACGTTGGTTAATAGCAGCATATCCAATTATGGTTGCTGTTAACTATGCCAAGTATAGTCAGAACTTACATCTTCGTAGAATTTTACTTGACACCGAAGATAAAATTCTTGTAGAAGCCAGTCCCTATGATAAAATATGGGGAATTGGAATTAGTTGGCAGGATGATGATTGTCTTGATGAAATGAAATGGAAGGGCATGAACCTGTTAGGCAAAGCGTTAATGGAAGTTAGAAAGCAACTAAAAGAAAATCTGTAACTAATTTTAAAAATATTCGTATATTGTATGATAAACAAAGAACTTATCATGAGATTGAAATTTGTCAAAGAGAAAAATAATAACTGGTATATCGATTTACCCAATTGGACTGGAAGGCATTCTGTGTTACAAATGGTAGCGGGGGCAGATACACTTCTTGAAATTATGTCTGAAGGTAAAAACGAAGTGTTTTTATTAGTAAGTAATGAAGATTTTGATGGGTCGAATCGTTTAGACTTAGTTAAAACTTGTTGGTTTAATGGCGTGGATTATAAAATAAACATATATGAAGGAGTGCCATTGAATTTAGATGTTTGGCTATGTAATGTAACAAAATTTGTTTTAGGCGGATTTCCTGAAAAAATTTATTTCGCAAAACTAAAGATATAAATTATGTTACCAAAAATAGGAGAAATAATTAAATTTAATTTTCATGCATTTGGATTAGTTTCATAAGAAGAAACTACCGTAATTGATGTTAATGAAAGGATTATAACCATTTCAAATAGTGAACCTAATTATCAGTTTTCTGCAAAAATAGGAAAGTGTTTAAATGATAATGAATTTATGACGTTATCAAAGGAATATCTTCTTTAATAATAAAAATGTAAATAAAGGTTATGAAAAAAAGTTGGCGAAATTAAATAATTTTTTTATAAATTTGTTGTGATAAATTAAAAAACAATTAATGTATATGAAAAGAAGAAATTGTTGTGAAGTAATTGCCAACATGTTAGCGAAAATACCAAGTGATAAAATCGAATTAATTGAAGATTTACAATGGAACTACGATGATGCTTGCTATAAAGCACCAGAAGAAACTTTGCAATGGCAAAGAACACAACAAACTTTAATTAAACACATATCTAAGCCAACTGAAGATTGGGAATTTGAAATTCTTAGTATTTTTACCACTCAGCCAATAGAAGAATTAAAACGTATAAAATAATGTAAGAGTAAGAATTGTAACTATCAATACGGAGTTAAAGAATTGTTTGAACTGAATAAAAGTAAAATTGATTCATATGAAAACAATAATTGAAGTAAAAATAGATAGCATAGAAGTTGATGATTTTTATTTTTCATTTAATTACTCAGTTAAAGTAAATGGAAAATTAAAAAAAGCCAGCAGATATGAAAGTAACCATAGTTAGCAAGATGATAAAGAAGGATTTCGGGAAATATTAAAGAACGGTCAAACAGTTAAATTAGCATTAGAAGAAACCTTTTAATTAAAATATTTTAATTATGCAATTTTTTGATTCGGTATCTGCAATGGAATATTTAAAAAGTGTTAATAGAGATACTGATTTTTGGTTTGCACCACATTATAAATCATGTCAATTTTGTTTGGCAACAATTAAATACGTAATAATTATGCCACTTTCAAAAAAGCAGAAACGTGAATTACTAGAAAATTCATAAACTTTTGAATCATTGACAATAGGACAACTCTTTAATTTGTGTTGGTGGAAAATTTTTAAGTCCAAAAATTGAATAAATACAATGAAATGCTCCAGATAGGTTTTGCGTATGAGGATGCAAAGTGTTATTAATATAATTAAAATTTAATGTGGCAAAAAAATATTGCAATGAAAATAATTTAAAATTTAAGGTTGTAGATTTTGGTACTGTATCACATCAAGAATTAAATAAATTAATTGAAAATAATTCAGTTAAAATTACAAAATGGATGTAACAATTTAAATAATTTTTCGTATTATTATCATATGGAAAAAATAATGATTATTTGTAGGGGAATACCCGGCAGTGGAAAAACAACCTTTGCACGTTTGCTTGGTAGGGCAATTTGCTCTGCTGATGATTTTTTCACTCATGGTGATGAATACATCTGGTCAGCAGATAAGGTAAGTACTGCACATGATTGGTGTAAACGTAAATGCCGTAGGTTTATGAAAAAACAGATTGATAGAATTATCGTCTGCAACACCAATACTACCGAAAGGGAAATGAAACCATATATGGATTTAGCATTACAATTTGGTTACAAGGTTTTCTCAATTATTGTTGAAAACCGTCACGGTGGTGTTAGTATTCATAATGTTCCAGAAGAAACTCTGGAAAAGATGCGAAACAGATTTGAAGTTAAGTTATGAGTGAATTTATGATAAACCGATTTATATGTTAAGTTTTACCGTTGTGATAATGAAACTGGTAATAAAACACAAGAATGTTTTGAATGGTTTAACGAATTAATCAAGTGATTAATGAAATTATTATCAACATTTAAATTTTTTTCCAAGAAAGATTCTGTAAAATTTAAAACATTTTATCAGAACTGTGATTTATTAACTAAATCACAAAAAGAATTATTAGAGTCATGTAAAAAGGTTCTTACTGATAACAAAGTGCCTTTAAATAAAATCAGGTTTGTATTAGAACCATCTTTTACATACGATATTGATAAAAACATTATTAATCCACCATATAAAAGATTAGTATCTAACTGTAATAAATATCCTGTTATTGAAGTCAATAAGCCTAAGAATATCATGACGATTATTGTGGGTGAATATCAAACATACAATAATTTTTTAGTACTTAAGGAAATGATAAAGAATAGTAAAAGGGGATTAGTTGTGTTGGCAAATGAAATTGATTATCAGGATATGATTGGTATTGTAAATCTTGATGATGCAATTGAATTTTACAACAAACAAAATAATTATATTGATTATATTGATTACATTGATTAAAAAATCATCAAAATTTTACTATGAATAAGCAAAGACTTATAGATGCATTCGAGTTAAATCGTCCTCAAACACCGATGACTAAAGACGAAATATTTGCTGCAATGAATTTAATATTATCCAAAGACCCCAAAATTCACAGTGATGTTAATAAAATGAATAAAAGTTCAGAACTATATAAGTATTTTGAGCCGCTTCTTAAAGGATTTCAAATGCAAATCTTTCTCATAAAGGATTGGTTAATTACTGAACTTTCAAAAACCGAAATACATTTCAGTCATTCCTCAAGCGTTGACCATTTCTTTATGGATGGTGCAGATGAATTATATAATGAAGCACACTTAGTTGTTGGTAATGATAAAGCCAGATTAAGTTATGATTCGAAAGATTACGATAACGATTATTTCCAATTATATGTACCTAAAGGTACACAGCCAACTTGGGAAGAACTTAAAAAAATATGCAAATGATATACTTTCAACTATTACTTGGACACCTTGTGGGTGATTATCTACTGCAAAATCGGTGGATGGCGTTAAATAAAGCCAAATATACATTAATTGGTTGGACTGCTGCATTAGTCCATTGTATAATATATACTGCAGCAGTTTGCGTTTTCATGGGAATATTTGATTGGTACTGGATTATTATTGTATTTCTCTCGCATTTCCTGATTGATAAATTTAGTCTCGGTGAATTA
>ERZ795059.2305-NODE-2305-length-19911-cov-8.622432_pt1 | contig 19911 bp, 18 predicted proteins | sample MGYA00375143_ERZ795059 | MGnify/ENA primary metagenome ERZ795059 (study PRJEB30188, sample SAMN05720168) | activated sludge metagenome | isolation source: Anaerobic digester | place: USA | collected 2015-01-07 ... | reverse complement strand
GTCTTGAGTGCTAATCTATCTAAATAATTAATAAATAACAGATTAATATGAGCATCAAACCAATTGGCGACCGGGTTTTGGTCAAGCCGGTAGCTGAAGAAGAAGTGACCAAATCAGGCATTGTTTTGCCCGATACCATTGATAAAGAGAAAAAAGCCGAAGGTGAAATAGTCGCTGTCGGTGCTGGTGAAAAAGTATCCAAGCTGGGATTATCTGCCGGCCAGAAAGTTTTGTTCGGCAAATATGCCGGCGAAGATATCAAAGTCGGCGAGGATGAATACAAGATTTTGGGCCACGATGAAATTTTGGCTGTGGTGGAATAAATGGATAAATTACAAATTCAAAATCTTAAATTTCAAATTATTTGTTTAAAATCTATAATTTAAAATTAAAAATTTAAATCTATGCCTAAGCAAATTCTATTTCAGGAGGAAGCGAGAAAGAAATTAAAATCCGGCGTTGACCAATTGGCCAATGCCGTCAAAGTGACTTTGGGGCCCAAGGGTCGCAATGTGGTGTTGGACAAGGGTTATGGCGCGCCGCAAATTGTCAATGACGGCGTCACCATTGCCAAAGAGATTGAGTTGGAAGACAAGTTTGAGAATATGGGCGCTGAACTGATTAAAGAAGTGGCGTCCAAGACCAACGATGTGGCTGGCGATGGCACTACCACCGCCACGGTCTTGGCCCAGGCGATTGTCAGCGAGGGACTGAAAAATGTGGCCGCCGGCGCCAATCCGATTGTCATCCGCCAAGGAATCGACAAGGGCGTCAAAGCGCTCGTCGCCGAACTCAAGAATAATTCCAAAGAAATTTCTTCGCGAGAAGAAAAACAACAGGTTGCTTCCATTTCTGCCAACGATAGCGAAGTCGGCAAAATAATTGCCGAAGCTTTGGATGAGGTGGGTAACGAAGGAGTGATCACCGTGGAAGAAGGCCAGAGTTTCGGCATTGAGAAGGAAATTGTCAAAGGCATGCAGTTTGACAAGGGCTATGTCTCGCCTTATATGATTACCAACGCTGAACGGATGGAGGCCGAGTATAATGAGGCGGCTATTTTGATTACTGATAAAAAGATTTCCGGCCTGCAGGAAATATTGCCGCTTTTAGAAAAATTGGCTCAGAGCGGCAAAAAGGAATTGGTGATTATTGCCGAGGATGTCGAAGGTGAAGCCCTAGCGACCTTTGTGGTCAATAAATTGCGGGGCACTTTCAATGTTCTGGGGATTAAGGCGCCCGGCTTTGGCGACAGGCGCAAGGAGATGCTGGCTGATATTGCGGTCTTAACCGGTGGCAAGGTGATTTCCGAGGAAGTCGGCTTGAAGCTGGAGAATGTGGATATTGGCGCCTTGGGCTATGCCTCTAAAGTGATTGCCACCAAGGAAAACACTACTATTGTCGGCGGTAAGGGCGACAAGGACGCTGTGGAACATCGGATTAGTCAGATCAGGAAGCAGATTGAAACTTCTGATTCTGATTTTGATAAAGATAAACTTCGTGAGCGGTTGGCCAAATTAGCCGGCGGCGTGGCTGTTGTTAAAGTCGGCGCGGCTACTGAGACTGAAATGAAAGAGAAAAAATTGCGGATTGAGGATGCTTTGGCAGCCACTAAAGCGGCCATTGAAGAAGGTATTGTGCCGGGCGGTGGCGTGGCCCTAGTCCGGGCAGCTAAAGCGCTCAACAATGTGGAAGTATCCGGCGATGAGAAAATCGGCATTAATATTCTGATGCAGGCAATTGAAGAGCCCCTTCGCCAAATCGCTGAGAATTCAGGCCAGAAAGGCGATGTAGTGGTGGAAGAAGTCAAGAAACGCGATGGTAATATCGGCTATAACGCATTGACTCATAATTATGAAGATCTAGTGGAGAAGGGCATCATTGACCCGACCAAGGTGACCAGAAGCGCTTTGCAGAATGCGGCGTCAGTCGCGGCCATGCTTTTGACTACTGAAGCGGCTGTTACCGACTTGCCGGAAAAGGAAGGCCATGACCATGGACCTGCCGGTATGGGCGGATATGGCGGCGGGATGCCGGGGATGATGTAAATCGCTTTTAGTAATAGATACTGTAGAATATAAAATTTTTCATAAAAAAAGAAGCAAGGAATATTCCTTGCTTCTTTTATATTTGTTTAGTGAAATATTCAGCTTTGAGTATTTCTTTTTCGAATGATTCGGGCATCCCTCTGAAAGTATCTTTATCGGCGCCTTGGGTTTTATAGAAAGAGAAAGCTTTCAATTTTACATCAGGATTAATTTTTATTTTAACATCCGGTTTGGAATATTTAATTTTTTTCTTATAATGATTTCCTCTTTTTCTGTTTTTGACTACCTCGCCAAACCTCGGAGATATTTTGGGAGATATGGTAGCTGTGTAGAAGCTGATTTTGAGCTTTCTGCAGATTTTTTTTGATATTTTTGATATGGCAATGTGATCGCGATGGCCGGATAATCCAAATTTATCAAAGCTAATTATCAAGTCAGGATTTAGTTTGTCAGCAATTTTTAAGGCTCTATTAAAGATTTCTTTTTTGTATAGGTTTAATTCGCCGTCCGGAAATTTGAAAGTAAATAAGTTGTTTACTTTCAAATATTTTGCCACCATCTCTATTTCTTTTTTTCTTGCATTCATCAATTCTTTTTTTGTCATCTTGTGGGGTAGATATAGGGTTCCCCTTTCTCCCAGTGAGGCGCAGACTATGCTAGTTTTTCCACCGAGTCTCTGGTTTTTGTAGATCGTTCCCCCAGCAATAAAAGTCTCATCATCTGGGTGGGGAATGATGAGTAAAATATTTTTTCCAATTATCTCTTGCTCTTCCATTGTCCGGTATTTTATGTTTATTATTTTTTTGCAATAAGCTGGATCATGTGTTTTTTGTCTGACTGTAGCTGTTTTATTGTTTTAAATCCAGCTCGCGACATTCTTTTTGTCATATCAACGGGCGAGCTCTTTAGAGAAATCATTACTTCGATAAAATCTCCGGATTTGAATTTTTTATGATCAAGCGTAAAATCTTTTAACACTGTTACTCCGCCATGAATTCCATCTTTATCCATGACAAATGTACTGTGTAGGTTTTCAACTGGCATGCCGTAATCCTCAAATGCCAGAATAAGCATAAGAGCGCACTCTTTGACGCTATAACATTTTAAGTGTTTGTCGGACGAGACTCGGCGATCAAAGTCTATAATCAATAAATCTCCTGGATCCATCAATTGGTATGTTTTTTTGAGCCACTGATCTCCTTCCTTTGGATAAAAATTACCGAAGGTGTTGCCCAAAAATAATAACGCTTTTGGTCTGGTGGATTTTATTTTTTTAATAAAGCTAATATCAGCAAAACTCTTTTTTATAAGAGAATATTTAACATTGCTCAGTTTGCTAAAATTATTTTTCATCATTGATAGTATTCCTTTGCCGATGTCAATATTAATATATCTAAATCGCTGACCGCTTTTGAATACGTCATTAAGCGATGATCCATCGAAACCGCCAAATTCAACAATGGTGTAATCTTTCAATAGATTGGCCAAGTAATTCTTATTTTGCTTGATAATTAAAGCGCTATCAGAACTCAACCAATAGGATTTGCTTTCTGTCAGTCTATTGAAAGCAGCAACTCCCTTGGGATTAGAGAATAGATATTCGTAGGGAATGATTAACTGGGGCTTTATTTTTTTTGCCTGTTTTTTAAGGATAGCCGGGAAGTAATTTTCTTTTTTTATTGTTTTAGACATATTTTGTTTCACTGATTTTTGATAGTTTAATATGATATTGCTTAACGGTTTTAGCCACTTCTTTATCAAGAAATATTTTTAGATACTCTTTTTGCAGATTTTTTATCCAATCCTTTCCGGTGATAAGCTGTTGAGTATTTTTTGTGCCATAGCGTGATTTGAATACCTCATACAAGGCTGATCCGGGGACAGGGGTCAGTATTGATATTTGTAGCTTACAAAATTGTTGTCCGTTGATTCTTTTGTTTTTCCAATATTTTATAAAATTGACTGTTTTTTCTATAGTTTCTTTTGTCTCGCCCGGTATTCCCAAGACTAAAGAGATGTGGGCGGTTATTTTATTTTTATAGAGTAACCGCATCGCCCGGTCTATATCTTTTACGGTGAATGTTTTATCAAGTACCCTGATTAAGTTCTCATTATAGCTTTCGATTCCCAAAAATACTTCTCGGCAGTTTATTTTTTTGAGGCTTTTTATTGATTGAGTGGTGATGTAGTTGGCTGCGGTAGAGATTCTTAATTCGGGTAGTTTGTTTTTACCCGTGCTTCTAGCCAGCGCTTCAAGGCGTTTATCAGTTATCATCAAATCACCGAGTACCACTTTTTCTAGCTGATATTTTTTTTGAATTTTTATAATATCCTTGATTGTTTCTTGCGGAGTTTTGCTTAATTTTATTTTGAGATCAGTTTTTATTTTATCGCTAGAGCAGTGGAAGCAATTGACTTTTTTGGGACAGCCGTAGTATTGACTCACCATGGCTAGCATTCTTTTTTCTTTATTTTGTTTTTGATAGTGGAACAGTCTATCAAGTGATTTGATAAGATTATGGTTTAGGGTTACAGTCATATCTACCATTGGCTTTTCATATTCTATACCCTTCTCTTTTAGGAATGCATAGTCAGAGAAGTTTTGTCCGTCTATAAAATTGTAAACCCCGCTTAGAATAACGGTCAGTCCTTTTTGCTTTAATTCCTTGTATAGCTTCAGACCGTTATTGTAGTTTGCATAGCCCAGGAACAGATAAATACATTCAGTGTTTTCTTTATTGATATTTTTAATTATATCATAATAATTTTCATAATAATCAAACAATTGAACATTTTTCTTTTCTTGTTTGAGCTTAGAGGCATAGAAAAGCGCTGACAGGTTGGGAATTAGGTCGGTGCTTTGGGGGAGATTTAATTTGTCGTTGAAGTATCCCTCATCGACATTGGGAGTGATTACATAGATTTTTTTGTTCATAATGTTTTTTATTTTTTGTTCCGATTTCGCTTGTCCGGTGTTTGGCCGGCCAAGCTCATCAGCCCGCCTCAGGCGGAGATCGGGGTGGGGATTTTTTTAGTTGCTCCCCGACAACTGCCAGCTGCGGCAATCCGCTTTCGATAACCAATCACTGCCTGCTGGCTAGGCCTCTCCGATTTGACGTTATCGGCATCGTTTACTCCGCCGCCGAAGTTTAAGACACTTCGACTTGGAGCCACATAATCGTGGCCCCTTCCGGAAGGGTGGTTGTCCCTTCCGGCAGGCGAGGTCCGCGGTACTGTCCGATTATCGCCCGGTCCCCTTTGGTTAGGGAGACATTCAGGCGATTAGCCGGAACAGTCATACCGAGTTCACTGCTAAAGACTGCGGCAGTGTCGGCATGCCCTACTGCGCTCGGCAGAGGTTCGGGGTTTTTATTTCTCGATTCTGCGTCGGCGTAGAGTTTGCGCACCTCGTCCAGCGGCATCTCTTCAAAATATACTGAAGCCGGAAATTGGCTTAGCATATTTGGAGAGAAGGAGTTCAAAATGATTGGTTTCATTTTTACTCGATTTGCCGTCAAACTTTTATTCTCCTCATTTCAGTTGGGATTTACCCAACCTTATAGAGGATATTCAAGTCGACGAGTAGTTTTGCTGCGGTTTTAAGGTTCTTTTCCGATTTCTGCCTTTTGGTTTCATCAGCCCGAGTACACACTCGAGGATCGGCCGGATGTTATGGTACATCCGGAAACCCTGGCTTATTCGGTCTTTTATTCGCCAGCTTCCCCTTGCTTTTATAGAGCGGTCGGACGGGGACACCGCTCTGTCTGCCAAGTTGACCGTCACACTCGATCATTAAGTGGCAGGCTCGGACCAGAGCTCCTCAACGCTTTTTAAAGCGGCTAGATTCTGATTTTTGAACCGTTTGTCTTTGGTGACATCGGCGCCAAACCAGTCTGGAGGAGTAAAAGCTTCGGCTGTCTCTATATCTGGAAATTCTACCTCGGCTGTATAAAGGCCCGCAAGATTTCCAAAGTAGAAGTCAACCTCGGCTAATAGTCCATTTTCGAGTGCGATGACTAGGCGGTTTTTTTCGATCCGCCGATGAAAAGTCAGCGGCCAGAGAACTTCGAATTGCTCTGGGCTGATTTCCATCTCGGTTTCTTCACGCGCCAGGCCTTGCCCGCTTTTGACGGTCAGGCAGTAGCTCGTGCTGTCATCGCATCCATGCTCGCTTCGGATTTTTCTTATGCGAATCTCCTTTCCATTTTCTTCAACAGCAATGTATCCCTGTTGGATGGTTTTTGTTGCCATGTGGCAACAAAAAAATGTTTGATCGCTAACATATTCTACAAGATACTTTTTTTCGATTTCCTGCATGGCACTTTTCCTTTCAGTTTGCTGTGTTGTAATGTTCAGTTCCGATTTCGCTTGTTCGGTAGTTGGCCGGCCAAGCTCATCAGCCCGCCTCAGGCGGAGATCGGGTGGGCAGTTTTATGACTTGCCCGGGTCTTGGATTTTGGAGGCTGGTAGCGCCTCCCGCGGTCTCGTGCCGGCTTATCTTTTTGCCGGTAGTTTCCGCTTACGCTTAGCTGTCGCTAAGCGGCTGCTGATACGAGCAGCGAGTCAATGGCGGCTAGCACTTGGCTTTTGACCGCCTCGATGCCGGCGTTTCCGGGAATAAAGGTCCAGCCGGGGTGGTCGGACCAGGCCGCTCGGGTGCGGCCTTCGAGCGCCTGGGCTTCATCGAGGGATTCAAACCGGTTTTGGTTGCCGGTTTTGCCATACAGCTCTGGTCGGGCCGTGGCCAGCGATTCCAGGTGGAGCACTTTGGCATATTGTTGTTGTGTCTGTGCTTGGTCCACCTGGTAAAGCCGGCAGAATTCGGCCGTGCCGCCGGGGGTGTAAGCGGCGCCGTCCAGCAGGCCGCGATCGCAGACCAGCAGCCGTGCTCCACAGTTTTGGGCGACAAGCTCGTAGGCTTGCTCCAAGGACTGCTGAGTTTTGGCTACTGCCGCTTGGAAGGCGCTTTGCCAGTCGGCTGACCAGGGCAAGTCGCGGCCGGGGACAGGGAAGCCGCCAGAGAGGAGGATGGTGGCCACTTCCGGCACCACCAGGACATCATCGTAGCGCTCTTTTATGGCTTGGAGGCATGTGGATTTGCCGGCACAGGGGCCACCGGTCAGGACGATCTTCTCAATGCTGTTTTTTTTCTGCATTTATCTGCTTCCTTTTTTTTTGGTTTTTAAAGTTCAGTTCCGATTTCTGCCTTTTGGCTTCATCAGCCCGAGTACACACTCGAGGATCGGCCGGATGTTATGGTACATCCGGAAACCCTGGCTTATTCGGTCTTTTATTCGCCAGCTTCCCCTTAGTATTTATCGAGCGGTCGGACGGGGTACCCGCTCGTATGATTGACTCTGCTCTCACACAAAGCTTTGTCAATCATCTGTTACCAAGGATGCTCTTCACTAATTCGGACTCCCTTGCGGGGACCGATAGTGATGAGGAATTCGTCTTCCTCGAAGATCCCCGTAATGGAATCTCCCGGCTTTGTTAAGCCCGCATCCTTCAGCAACTCTCTGGCCCATTTTTTTCTTCTTTGAAAGTAGGATATCCTCTTGTTTAGGTTTATATGCCATTGTTCCAGTCGGCCTATGTTGGCTATAAAAGTTTTGCCGCATTTTTGACACCCCATTTTGACTTGGCCGTTGCTAAGCTCTTCAATTTCAACTGCTATCCCATTACAACGATTGCACACTCTTGTTGTCTCCTGCATGGCGGTTCTCCTTGTGGCTTGGTTTGTATTGTAAGGTTCTTTCCCGATTTCGCTTGTCCGGTGGTTGGCCGGCCAAGCTCATCAGCCCGCTTCTAGCGGAGATCGGGGTGGAGAGAGAGGGTTTTAAGCTCTCCCTCCGAGGGGTGAGACAGTTTTACGACTTATCCGGGTCGGTTTTTAATGTGCCATTCGTTTTTTTCCTCCAGTTCTTTCATTTCCTCTTGTATTTTCATTATGTTGAGGTGTGCCTCCCACAGCTTTTCCTGAAGCTGGGCGCGTTTCTTGGCGTAGCAGGCCGGGCAAACATCATCGGAGTGGGCGCAGGTGCAGTGCAGGTGCTTGGCGCGTCTATTTTGGGGGATTTCATCAGTAGCTAATTGTGGCATTGCATTTCTCCTGGCGTTTTTGTTTTTTTGTAAGGTTCTTTCCCGATTTCGCTTGTCCGGTGGTTGGCCGGCCAAGCTCATCAGCCCGCCTCAGGCGGAGATCGGGGTGGAGAGAGAGGGTTTTAAGCTCTCCCTCCGGTGGCGCTACTTTTGGTCGATGGGTTCCCTCCTTTCTTTCGCCTCTTGGAGGCATTTTTCGCAGTGGTGGTGTTCGGGTACTCCGTGTTTGCAGTGGAACATCTCTGTTCCTCCTTTCTTTTCTTTTTTTCAAAAAACCACCAATTTTTCGCGAGGTGGTTTTGTTTTCAAGGTGCTCTGCCTAAGTCAGCTTGTTGGCAACCTGGCTTGGGTAGAGGACTTTGACGCTTGGTTTTTATGTTGTTAAAACCAGTATAGCACAGCTAAAAAAATTTGTCAAGTATTTTGACATTTGATTTATAAAAAACCAATAAAAATGAGGTTTTTTTGCTCTTTTTTTAGTTTTTAATTTTAAAAATTTTTCTTTATTTTTACTAATTTTTTAATTAATTTTTAGCTTCTTGACAAGAATGGTGGAAAAAGCTACAATTATAGTATAAATATTGTCATAAAAACCGACATTTAATTTACATAATTTAAAAAATAACTAAATTTAGCCAATATGCTATTAGAACAATACCTTCAAAACATTGGACTTAGTGATAAACAAGCCAAGATTTATTTAGCTGGTTTACAATTAGGCCCGGCTTCGCTCCAAGAACTGACTAAGGCCGCCGGCCTCAAGCGTACCACCGGTTATGAAGTTATTGATGAATTAATCGCTCAAAACCTGTTTACTGTCAGCCAGAAAGGCAAGCGCAAAGTGTTTACCGCCCAGGAGCCGGACAACTTGCTGTTGTTTTTAAAACAGCGGGAAAATATTTTAAGCCAGATTATGCCGGACCTGGAAGCGCTCAAAAACACCAATGCCAAAAAGCCGGCGATTCGTATTTATGACGGCATCAGTGGCATCAAGCAGGTTTATCAGGATATGATCAAGAAACCGGGTGAAATTTTGGCTTTAGCGGCGCCCCGCCAGATGATTGCCAAAACCATTTTGAATTATCTGACCAACGAGTGGAAGCCGCTAAGACTCAAGGTCGGCATCACAATGCGGCGGGTCAACATAAACGAGAGTGGCGAAGTGACCCGCGATTTCACCCACAGCGAATTTCCCCGTAAATTAGAGATAGTTAAATATTTGCCTGCCGAGCATTATCCGTTTTCCGTCGGTATTTACATTTATCGTCAGAAAGTCGCCTTTGTTTCTTTTGCCGAAGATGAGCTCACTGCTATTATGGTACGCAGTCCCCAGGTCAATAAAACGATGAAAATGATTTTTGAGATGTATTGGAAGTAATAAATTCTTTGTAAAATTAATAGTTGACCCCATTTGCCGGCTGTGCTAAGGTACACCCAGCCAGGAAGAAAGCAGGAGGTATTGTCGTGTCGCATTTACTCAAAAAGCTATTTGACTTTTTTCGCTCTAGAAAGTGCATCTGCCCGACAGAGTGCGATTGCCATAATCCGCCGCCCGATGATTGGGACAGCCTAAGCGGCATCTATCATATCAGCAACTCTTGTCCGGTGCACAATCTTTATCCCGAGCTAAATCCGTCGTGCCCGATTCACGGCTGGGAAGATTAGCGCCTTGTCACTTGCTAGATTTTGTCTGCCGCCCGCGAACCGTTATGTTTGCCGGCGGCTTTTTTGATTGTCGAGCTTCAATGTAGTATAATTTAAGTTAAGAATTAATTCCTTTTTGGAAATAAATTAATAATTTAATAATTATTTAAACAATCAAGAGGAAGACATTTAGTTGAAATATCGTCCCAATTTTCTTGATCTTGGTTTTTTTAGCTCAATGACTTGGACAAAAATAAATGATAATATTTAAATAACAACAAAATTTATGAACAGGTTATTCTTTTTATTAATATTAGTGGCAATTTTGATTTCCGGTTGCGGTCCCAAGGCGGCCATTGTCAATATTGAACAAGAAGATATTTCCGACTGCCTTGGTTTATGCGAGCAAGTGGAGACGGTTTGTCCGAATTTTTTATCTTCTGAAAATTGCCAATCTCAATGTGGCAGTTGGGATCAGACGACTAAAGAAACGATTCGTCAAGCCGCTAATTGTCAGGAGTTGTCGGCTATTCCGGAAGTGGTGTCCGCATTATTGCCGGAAATTAATGAGCCAGAATTAGAAGAGCCGGCAAGCGAGTGCGAAGCTGCTTGCAACAATTATGTCAATCAATGTTTGACTTTGGTGCCCAATGCCAGTCAAGCGTTATTTCAGGACGGATTAACTTCCTGTTTGGAGCAATGCGTCGGCTGGGAAGAGACAAAAGTCAGGTGCATTAAGCAGTCGGCCAATTGCGAATCAATGACTAATGTTTGCGGTCTATAACAAACGAAAAATATGGATAAAAAATTACTGTTAGGATTGGGAGGAATTGCTTGTGTCGGCGCGATTGGCGCGGGGATACTGGTTTATAATTCATCTTTTTCTGATAAAGGTAATCGTCAAGTTAATCAGGAAGAAATCGGCCAGGGAATTGATGAGGAAACCAAAGCCAAATTGGAGGCGCTTTATTTTGAAGAATTGAAAGATCAGGAACGTTATACTTTTTGTATCGGCCGAGAAAAAATTTCTGGCACTTATACCAATGCGGTTATGGGGAATGAAAGCGGCGAGATTGATTATATTTCGGAAGAAATCAATGTCATTGATAAGGAAAGTCAAAAAATGTATATTTTAGGCCGGACCATTGATTATCAATATAGCGGAGAAGGAATAATGGAAAATTCTGCCGGCAGCGGCATTATTGAAACTAAAGAAACCGGCAGCTTAACGGAGTATTACAAAAAAAATGAGGCGCCAGTCAGAATTGATTATTATGCCCAAACGATTTTTCCGGCGCCGGATAGAAAAGTCAAAGACTGGGTTTATGTTAATGTAAAAATGATCGGTACGGTGATGGGTTTTACCGATGAGAGAAAAGAGACCAGTAAAGAAGACGCCAAAACTTTTTGTTTGCCTTTCAGTCTGGCCGGCCGTCCTTTGGAAAATGGCGCCTTCATCACTCCCGATTATTTTTCTTTTAGCAAGAGGTGCGAGGCGCCTTCATTGGCGCCTGGCGTCAATTTCAGCGGTGATTTTGAATTTACTTGCGACAATATTGATTACACTCAAGGGATAAGCTTGCTTGAAGAATACAAATCCAAAGAAGTGATTGACCCATATTATATTGATACTGAAGGGATTTTTGATTCTTCCAATGAGCCGGAAGAAAGAAGGGAAGTCAATGATGCGTCAGCTTCCAATATAGACGAAGATGGTATTGATGTTGATTCTTCGTCTGGCGGTTCCGGCATCAGAATTGATTCTGATTCAGCCAGCGCGCCGACCCAGGAAGATTTAAAAAAGCAACTGGAAGATTTAAGGGGCGAGATTCAGGCTAACCAAAGCGGGGAGTAGTTGAAGATTAAATAATAGAGATATTTCAATTATTAAAAATTTGAAATTAAAAATTAAAATTAATATTATATTATGTCTTTAAAAAACAAAGTGGCGATTGTCACTGGCGCTGGCCAGGGCATTGGTCGGGGCATTGCTTTGGCTTTAGCTAAAGCTAAATATCAGGTGGTTGTTTCTGATATTGATGCCAATAATTGTCGGAAAGTGGCTAAGGAGTTGTCAGTTTTAGGCGCCAAGTCTTTGGCAGTCAAGTGCGATGTGTCTGATAAAGCAGAGGTGGTTAAATTATTTAAACAGACGATGAAGCAATTCGGTCGATTAGATATTTTGGTCAACAATGCCGGCATCTTTCCTTTTGTCGCTTTTGAGCAGATGACTGAAGCCGATTGGGACAAGGTGATTGATGTTAATCTCAAAAGTGTTTTTTTGTGTTCGCAAGAAGCGGCCAAAGTAATGGCTACTGGCGGTCGGATAATTAATACTTCTTCCATTGCCTCGGTTGTCGGCTTTGCCGGTTTGGTCCATTATTGCGCTTCCAAGGGTGGGGTTAGTGGTATGATTAGAGCTATGGCTTTGGAATTGGCGCCGAAGAAAATAACGGTCAATGCTGTGGCTCCGGGAGCAATAGAGACGCCGGGTGCTGCCAACCCCGACGAAGCAGCCAAACAGCAGACCATTGCCGCTATTCCCTTGGCCAGAATGGGCCAGCCCGAAGATATTGCCGGCGCCGTAGTATTTTTGGCCTCTAAGCAGGCCGATTATATCACCGGCCAGACCATTATTGTTGATGGCGGTTGGACTTTGCGCTAAGACTGGCCAGTTAAATTGTCGGGCGTAGATTTTTTTAAGTTTATGAATATCAAAACAAAAAAAATCATCCTTTGGCTACCGCGGATATTGGGTATAATTTTTGTTTTATTTTTGGGATTGTTTTCTTTGGATGTGTTTGACGGAACGAGCGGTTTCTGGCTGACGCTAGCCGGATTTTTGATTCACAATATTCCGTCGTTGATTTTGTCGGTGGTAGTTTTAATTTCTTGGCGCTATCCGCTTGTCGGCGCAATAGTCTTTGGCTTGGCCGGCATAGCTTATGTAGTGATGGTGGCGGTCAGTCAGGAATTGTCTATTATTATTCTTTGGTCGCTGACTATTGCCGGGCCGGCATTAGTGACTGCCGGGTTATTTTTCTTGTCGTGGAGAGCGGGGCGGAGGTGGTAGGGGAGGTTAGAAACATATTCCCGCCTTATTGTCTGAAGGAGGGGGTAGGGGGAGGTTAGAAACATATTCCCCCCTCATTGTCTGAAGGAGGGGGTAGGGAGAGGTTAGAAACATATTCCCCCCTCATTGTCTGAAGGAGGGGGTAGGGGGAGGTTAGAAATAAAATATTTTCATCAGCTTTTAATTTTTTTGCCCTTCGCTTATTCCAAATTTTTCAGTGCTGGTTTTTTAAATAATAAAATTAAGGACGGCTTAATTTTGTCATCCCGACTAAGTGAGTTTGCCGTGGCGGACGAACGCATGGAGGGATCCCTCCACTCCTCCTCCGGCTTCGGTCGGGATGGCGCCAAAACTCCCAGCTTTTAAAAAAATATTTATAAAATCAAGATACAAAAATATGAAGATAATTGGATTTAATTTAGAAAAAACAAGTTACAATCTTCCTCTTGATAATGGTGGAGCTTGTTTAATTATAGATGGAAAAGTAGAGATGTTAATAAATGAAGAAAGATTAAATCGTCACCAGTATTCAGCTGGATTTAAACAAAGTATTAATTATTTACTTGAAAATAATGGATTAAAATCAGAGGACATAGATTTATTTGTTGCAAGTCGTTGTTTAGACACCATTCCAAGCATTCTTGAGGTACAAAAGCAATTATCGGAAAATGGTTTTGATATTCCTAAAAATAAAATAATTGTTTGTGACCATCATCTTTCGCATGCATATTCTGCCTATTACCCATCAGGATTTAATGAGGCTATTATTATGGTGATAGATGGAGATGGAAATGTTTTAACTAAAAAATTGAAAACCAGCACCGGAAATACAAAAAAATATTTTAAAAATAAGATTGAGCACAATAGTTATTTTATTGGCAAGGGAAACGATATAAAATTTTTAGAGAGAGACGATATTAAGGCGGAGGAGAATGGTTTTGGAGGTGTCTATAGATATTTTACTTATTTTTGTGGATTTTATGGTTACAAATTTGCAGGGAAATTAATGGGATTATCAGCTTATGGACAAACAAGAAATAAATACAAAGATGTAAAAATATTTAATCTTCTGCCAAATGGACAGATAAAATGCTTAATTCCCGATATTGATCGTAGTCGGGAAAAATCTTCATTGGTAGTTGAAAAATGGTTAAAAAAGCGGGGAATAAAAGTTAAGGATAGAAAACCAGATGAAGAAATTATAGAAGATATTGAAGATATTGCCTATCTTATCCAGCGGGAATTGGACCGGGCTTTGGTTTATAAGGTTAATTATTTAATAAAGAAGACGGGAATGAAAAATCTTTGCATAGCGGGGGGCGTGGGGCTAAACGCTGTGTCAAATAGGGCAATAATTGACAATACTGAAATTAAAAATATTTTTATTCAACCGGCCGCAGGAGACAGTGGACAATGTTTGGGCAATGCTTTTTATGGAGTCGCCAAATATGATAAGAAACATATATCTAGAAAAACAGTATCAGTATACCAAGGCAAGGAATATTCTGAAGGAGATATTTTAAATGCTTTACAATATATAGACGAGCCAATTAAGTACAGAAAAATGAAATTTGATGATCTTGCTGAATTGGCTGCAAAAAAAATTGCATCAAATAATATTATTGGTTGGTTTCAGGGTCGGTCAGAAATGGGTCCGAGGGCGTTGGGTAACCGTAGTATTATTGCTAATCCAATAAATAAAAAAATGAAAGATATCTTAAATGCTAAAGTTAAACATAGAGAAGAGTTTCGACCTTTTGCACCCTCTATCTTGGAAGAAAAAACAAAAGATTGGTTTGATATTGATTTTAAAGCGCCCTATATGATTATTAATGCCCAGGTTAAAAATTCTAAGAAAGTTCCATCTATAACACATAAAGACGGAAGTGCCAGGTTGCAGACTGTAAATAAAAAAGATAATTATCGTTATCACAAACTAATTAGTGAGTTTGAGAAAATAACAAGCGTGCCGATAGTGATAAATACTTCATTAAATGACAACGAATCAATAGTAGAAAGCCCTCGTGACGCTATCAATTTGTTTTTACGGACAGGTATTGATTATCTTTTTGTGGGAGATTATTTTATTGAAAAAGATCAATCGCTCGTTAGTAGGGAAAAAAGTTTAAAAACAATAGAAAATAAATGGTCTAAAGTTGCTTCAAAAACAAATAAAATACAGAATGCAAAAAATAAAGTTTTAGATCAAAAGGTTTTAAGAATTGTAAAAAGATATTTGCCGTCTGGTTCAAAAATTTTTGATTATAATTGTGAATGGGGAGAATACGCGAATCTTTTATCAAAAAATGGCTATCATGTTTTTGCCTATAACAATTCAGAAGAGATGATTAATGAAGCTAGAAATAAATTTAAAAAATCAATATTTTTAACAACTAAAGAATTATATCGCGATTTACATAAACTGGAAAACAAGTTTGATCTTGTCTTATCTAATCTTTGGTTATGTATTATTAAACAACGAGAGCACAGTCAATTTTTAAAAAATCTTAAAAAATTAGCAAAGGATGATGGTTTAATTTTAGTCAGTTTTTGTCATCCATGTTTTGACTATATGAAAGAGAGTATAATTACTCATAGGGTCTTGCCAAAAGGAGAAATAAGTTATAATAAAGAAATTAAACATAAAAAAATAGTTCATGAAAATGGACTTGATTTTATTGATTATCATAGGCCATTGGAATACTATACGTCTTTATTTAGAAAAAATGGATTGAAAATAGTTAATGTTTTTGAAAGTGATATATTGGGAACTAATTTTTATCCCGATTTTATTATATTTTTATTAAAAAAAGAAAAAAATAATTATGAAAAAAAACAATGAATTTAATGATTTAAAAAAATCTTTTCTTGAGTACAAGAAAAAGGCGGGGAACATAAATTACATTGCTTGTTTTGGAAAAACATTTCTTGATAAGGATTCTCAAGAATATAAATTAGCGAAAGATGTTTCTGAATTGATAATCAAAAATGGTTTTGGCGTTATTCATGGCGGCTATACCGGTATTATGGAAGCTTCCAGCTTGGGCGCTGACAGGGCAATTAAAAAAGATAAGGAAAAAAATAAATATTGGAATATTGGAGTTCCCATGATTGTTTTTGATAAAGAATTAGAAAGATCGTCAGAAATAAATTTGCCACCCGCAAAGGATATAAGCGATAGAAAAAAAGCACTGATTGAATTTTGCGATATTTGCGTTGTGCTCCCATCGGGAGGTTTTGGAACAATCTTAGAGGCATTAGAAATTTTTCACACAAATCAATTGGCTGAAAAATTTGGCGGAAAGATAAGGCCATTGGTTTTTATCGGCGGTAATTGGAAAAAAATATTTAATAGTTTATACAGGAATCTTGATATGAATAAACAAAAGAATGGCGAATCATTTGTTTATTTTATAAAATCATTAAAAGAATTAGATGGTATTTTAAGTGTATTAAGAAAAAAAGATGAATAAAAATCAATGGGAAGGTATAGCCTCTAAAACAAAAAAGTTACAGAGTTTACGCAATGAGACTATAAATAAGAAATTAATTTCAGTAATTAAAAAATATCAACCTAAAGGCAAGAATGCTTTTGACTATGGTTGTGGTTGGGGTGAATTTGCGAATATTTTAGTGGAAAAAGGGTTTGATGTTTTGGCTTTTGATGATTCAGATTCAATGGTTATAAATGCTAAGGAAAAATTTAAAAAGCCTAACTTTCTTACTAAAAAAGAATTTTATAAAAAATTACCAAATTTAAAAAATAAGTTTGATTTGGTGGTTTCCAATCTTGTTCTTTGTATACTAAATCAGGCCGATCAAAAAATTTTAATCGATAACATAAATAAATTATTAAAACCAGACGGCGTTGTCGTAATTAGTTTTTGTCATCCGGCTGATTATATTACCGAGAGTGTGTTATCGCGGAGAATAAGGCCGTATGAACATAATCCCAAATATGATAAAGAATTTAAATATCGAAAAATTATTCATGAAAATAGAATTAAATTTGATGATTATCATCGACCGCTTGAATATTATACTAACTTTTTTGTGGATAACGGTTGGGAAATTTTGGATATTGCCGAAAGTGATGTTTTAAAAACTGAATTTTATCCGGACTTTATTATTTTCGTTTTAAAGAGGAACTAATTCAGAATTATTTAGGATAATATAAATATTTTCAATTTTATTTTTATCTACCATTAATGAGTATTGCTTATGAAGAAAATTATCAAAAGATTAATCATCTGGGCTGTCGCCATAATACTGATATTGCTGATACCTTTTTTGGCGATGTTATTTAATATCAAGTTTTATGACCCCGGCAGCGGTTTTGAAGAAATGAATTGGGATTTGTTTGATTTTGTCATTATCGGCGTCGCATTATTTAGCGTTGGCTTGGCCTATGAGTTTATCGCCAGGAGGTCGCAAAAAACCGTATATCGAGTTGCCTTTGCTTTGGGACTTTTTGGGGCATTGTTGCTTTTTTGGATTAATGGTGCGATTGGCATTATCGGCAACGAGGACAATTCGGCCAATTTGATGTATGGGGCGGTGTTTATGGTCGGGCTGATCGGTTCTTTGCTTTCACGCTTTAGGCCGCGGGGCATGTCTTATACTTTGTTTGCGGCGGCAATGGCGCAACTGCTGGTTCCAGTTTTCGCGCTATTGGTTTGGCCGGCCAAAGCGACTTGGGGAGAGCCGGGCGTAATCGGAGTGTTTATTATTAATTTTGTTTTTGTGGCCCTGTTTGTTATCTCGGCATTACTGTTTCAATTGGCCAGTAAGGATGAAAGTCGATAAAGATTTTTTAAATTGATTAATCACCAACCGTTTTTCACTTACTTACTCTTATTCCAAATTTTTCAGTGCTGGTTTTTTAACAAAAATCAGCTTGAGCCGGTAGGATTAATTTTTGAAGATTAAATATCCGGAGATACTGGTTTGCCCGGGGCAGGGATTTATCCCCCTCATTGTCTGAAGGAGGGGGTTGGGGGAGGTTGGAAATAAAATGTTTTAATTAGATTTTAATTAATCACTAACAATATGAATCAACAACCGCAGCCACAAATCAAAAAACCAAAAAGAAGATTGAGAAAGGTTTTTATTATTATAATTATTTTGATCATTATAATAATTTTTTCTTTGGTGGTATTGGCCAAAACTGGTTTTATATCTAGTCTAATTGTTACCCCCTTATCTTCAGGACAAAGCCGGTCGTGTCCAGAACAAGCGGATGATGACCCATCTAATTATGGTTTTGATCCATGTATGGAGCTTAAACCAGTCATCTATCTTTACCCCGAACAGAAACAAAACACCATGGTTGGATTGGATTATAACGGCACCCTGACTGTTTCCTATCCAGAGTATGGAAATGGCTGGCAAGTCATTGCCCATCCCGATGGCACCATTATTAATACCAAAGACGGCAAAGAATACAGCTATCTCTTTTGGGAAGGAATGAGCGCTGATGCCAGTTATGATTTGTCAGCCGGCTTTATCGTCCCGGGCTGGCAAACCGCAGAATTTTTGCAAGATAAATTATCTAAGCTTGGTTTGACGCCGAAGGAGTACAACGAATTCATAGTCTATTGGCTACCCCGAATGAAGGATAATAATTTTAATTTAATTCATTTTGCCACCAAAGAAGAATATGATGATAGAGCTGTCTTAAGTATAACTCCGAAACCAGACTCAATACTTCGTGTCTTTATGGTCTTTCAATCCTTGGAAGATGACCGGATGACAGTGGAGCCCCAAGAGCTGAAATCGTTTGAGCGAGAAGGATTTACCGTTGTTGAGTGGGGCGGGACCGAGATTAAATAATTTTTTTGTCTTTTGATATATTTATTATTCTCCCCCTCTTTGTCTGAAGGAGGGGGGGATATATTTACCACAGAAGGTATAAGAAACGTCATTTCTAATAGAACTAACTTGGAAGAAGAAATAAAAAGTATTCACAGCCCCGAAGGATATAAGGAAATAATAAAAAAATTTAGAATTTATACGATTAAATTGCACTTATTAGTTAAAGTATAAATACAAATCTTTCGTTTGACTATTTTATTATAATTTGATAGTATTTATTGTTTGGTACATTAAAATATGAATCACAGGGATTAACCGTAAAATTGTAAAAATTTACGGTTAACATTGGAGGTGATTTATGAGTTCTGATAGGGGTTGGTTTGAGAGTGATGAAGCTTATCAGCGTCGTAAAGAGCTCGAGAATCGAGAAATACTCAAAGCTACGGGTAGGGATGAAACGTGGCATGTTTTTGAAAGCGAAAAAGAGCGTCGCAATCGTTTAGCCGCGGAAGTTAATCAGGAGGCTTTGAAGGCAGAACGTAAGAGTGAAATAACAAGAGGAATATTTGAAAATAATAAAGATTATCGAAATAGAATACGGCAAGAATTATTATATAATGTTCGTAATCCGTCAGAATCAAAAGAAGATGATTCTTCTGTAAATGAGGACGATGATAATAATAACAATGACGACAACTATTGTTATTATGATGATGATAACCATTATTCTCAAAAATCACTGTCGGTTACTGGTACAGTCATTTATTCTTCGCCAAGATCCATGAGTTCGGCTCCCCAAAAGCCAAAAGAACAAGACCATTATGAACACTATCTTGATATTTTGAAGGATACAGATAAGGAATCACTTTTGAGTATTCTTAAAAAAGATGGTTATTATTTTGTAAATTTTCAAAGAGTGGCCTTGAGCAAGATTGAAGACGATTTCACATTGCAGGCTCTCTATTGGGAGATAAGGGAGAAGAGGGATTTGGGTCACCAGCGATTGTCGGTATTATCGCCGGAAGAAGTTTTGGCTCGTATTTCTAATCGTTCAATTTTGTCTGCCATAGAGCAGAGAGAAGACCAAAAAAGGCGTGAGGCGGTTGAAGCTATGGATCGCGATCAGCTTATAAGAGTTGCCTGTTATCACAGAAACCGTCTTCTGTGCATGGAATCTCTTCGAACATTGTGTTATAGAGAAGAGTACGACGCACTTCCTTGTATTTTGGCGTT
>ERZ795059.2303-NODE-2303-length-19920-cov-8.798339_pt1 | contig 19920 bp, 15 predicted proteins | sample MGYA00375143_ERZ795059 | MGnify/ENA primary metagenome ERZ795059 (study PRJEB30188, sample SAMN05720168) | activated sludge metagenome | isolation source: Anaerobic digester | place: USA | collected 2015-01-07 ... | reverse complement strand
CGCTCTTCCGATCTTTTTTGAACCGTTTTGAAACCTATATAAATTACAGTGTCTTAGCGTTTTTTTTTAATCTTCAATTTTTTTAAAGTTGAGGAAATCGTGAAACGATTTTCGAATATTATATCTATATAAAGCCGAATTTCCGGAAAAGGATTAAGAGCAAATTATACGGTTATCTTTTTCCGATGAAATCAACGGTTAATAAAAAATATGAAAACGACCCTGAAAAGGGTCGAATTTCAAAACAGCAAATTAAAATCTGAATGAATGAATTTGGGTTCAATCACATCCAATCTCTTCCAATCCCCGCATATTTTTTAACAGGGATTTAATGTGAACCAATGTGAACTTTTAATAAACGAGGGAGTGCTGAAATACAACCGCGTTCGAGGTTGCAGATCGTTAAAACCTTTTGTTTTTTAAAATTCAACCCTTTCAGGATTGTTTTATAAAACCGTAAGAATTTAAAAACGCTCACGATATTCAAGTTTTTTTATTTTTAATGTTGACAAAGTTTATAAGTTTTAGATAATATATAAGCAAAATTAAAAAGGGGGCTGTTTGTTATAAAAAATTATATCGAAAAATTTTTATTAATTTTTTTTATAATATTTGTTATCGAAATTGAAATCTGCGCTTTTGAAAAAAAAATCAGGTTTAGTTTTAGTCCGAATAACGATGCGAGACTTGAAAAAATAACTGAAATAAACAAAATAAGCGTAGCCGGAACTTTTAATAATTGGAACCCGAACGCAGATATTATGGAGAAAAACGATTCGGGTATTTATGAAATAAATATAAATTTACCTGAAGGAATGTATTATTACAAATTGGTGATAAACGGCGTTCTATGGATTGAAGATTTAAATGCGGAAAAAAGTTTAAGGAAGGACGATAGTATGGGATTTAATAATTTTAATTCTGGGTTGTTTGTCAAAGAGCTTGGTTCTGATTATGCAAATTCGGGTTCAGACAAAATAAATACCGGCGCGCTTGTTCATAATAATTCGGAAAAATATTATAAAATATTGTCGCCGGGTAAAATAAAAATTTTATTAAGAACTCTTGAAAAAAATATTGATTCTGCAAGGATTTGTTTTAACGACGGGAAAAAAGAGTCTTTTGAAAAATTGACGGTTGAAAGTTCTGATAACGGGTTTGATTTCTATTCGGCGGAAATATTGTTGAATTCAGGCGAATCGTATTTTGATTATTATTTTGAATTACGGTTTGGGAGTTCAAATATAAATTTTCCTGCGGATAAAAAATATACCGGTTTTACAGGGGTTTTATCCGACATTCCCGAATGGGCTAAAAAAGCCGTATGGTATCAGATTTTTCCGGAACGGTTTCATAATTCGGATAAAACCAACGACCCGAAACTTCGGGATTTGAATGAAGGAGATATTGAAGGGTGGAAAATCAGCGATTGGGTTTCAGACTGGTATTCGGCCGAACAATGGGAAACTGAAAAATACGGAAGCGTTTTTCATTCGGTTTTCAGGCGGAGATACGGAGGCGATTTGCAGGGTATTATAGATAAACTTGACTACTTGCAGGAACTCGGTATAAACGCTATTTATTTAAATCCGATTTTCAGGTCGCCTTCTTTGCATAAATACGACGGTTCGTCGTTTCATCATATAGACGAGAATTTTGGACCGGATCCTGAAGGAGACAGAAAGCTTATTGAATCTGCAAATGAGACTGACGACCCGTTCACCTGGGTTTGGACTTCTGCCGATAAATTGTTTTTAAAATTAATTAAAGAAGTTCATAGAAGAAAAATGAAAATCATAATAGACGGCGTGTTCAATCATTCGGGCAGATTATTCTTCGGATTTCAGGATATAATTAAAAATAAGGAAAAATCAAGGTTTGTGAAATGGTATTCTATTACAAAATGGGATTCGAATCTTGACGACGGATTTGAATATATCAGTTGGTTCGGTCATAAAAGTCTTCCGGAATTTTATAGAACGGAAGAAGGGTTTTATGAAGGTTATGAAAATTATGTTTTTAATATAACAAAACGCTGGATGGCTCCCGAAGGCAACGTTTCAAACGGAATAGACGGATGGCGGCTTGACGTGGCGTATTGCGTTCCGCATAATTTCTGGAAAAAGTGGAGGCGTTGCGTCAAATCAATTAATTCGCAATCGTATATAACCGCTGAAATAATTGAACCGGCTCCGGAATTTCTTCGCGGAGACGAATTCGACGGCGTAATGAATTATCCTTTCACTACCGCTGTTATTCAGTATTTCATTGATAAATCGACTAAAATTTCCGCTGCGGAATTCGATAGAAAATTAAGAGTTTTGCGGGAATTATATCCGAAAGAAATAAATTATATTTTACAGAACCTTATGTCGTCTCACGATACCGCGCGTCTGCGAAGCGTTATAGCGAATCCGGACTTGAATTACGGGGATTGGGGCGGTTATTTCAACAGATCCAAACTTGAAAATAATCCTGATTTTAGAATTGACAGAGGCGGAGAAGAAGAATGTCAAACTCATAAACTTATAGCTCTTTTTCAAATGACGTATTTGGGCGCGCCTATGATTTATTACGGAGACGAAGTCGGAATGACAGGCGCAAACGACCCGGACTGCAGAAAACCGATGTTATGGAAAGAATTTGAATATGAAGACGAAACCGTTCATCCGCATAAAACCAAAACCAAACCTAAAGAAAAAAATGTCGTCGACGAGGATTTGTTTCAATTTTATAAAAAAATAATTCGCGTTAGAAAAGATAATATCGAACTCCAATGCGGAGCATACCGGACTGTCGTCGTTGACGACGAAAAAGGGTTATTCGGTTTTACAAGAACATACGGGAATAACGCGGTTTTTTCAGCGTTTAACGTTTCCGAAAAAAATGCGGAACTTGTTCTGGATATCAATGAAATTTTTCCTGATGTTAAGATTAAATCCGGCGATCTCGCGAATGATTTGATGACTGGCGTTTCTTATAAAATTGAAAATGATAAATTGAAAATTTCAATTTCAAAACGCGGAGCCGTTCTTTTAAAGTATTAAATTTATTGTTCAGACGGAGTATTATATTATATGAAAGAAAATTTTAAAGACAATAACGTTAAACTGGAAAAAAACAATTGCGATAACGGAGCCGGAATAATTTCCCAATCGAATTTTATCCATGATATTATCGACGAAGATTTGAAAACTAATAAGTATAACGGAAGAGTCGAAACAAGATTTCCGCCGGAACCGAACGGCTATCTTCATATAGGACACGCTAAATCCATTTGTCTGAATTTTGGAACGGCGTTGAAATATAAAGGGGAATGTCATTTGCGTTTTGACGATACCAATCCAGAAACCGAAGAAATCGAATATGTCGAATCTATCAAAAACGACGTGAAGTGGCTCGGTTTTGATTGGGGAAAACATTTGTATTGCGCGGCTGATTACTTTGATAAGTTTTATGAATACGCCGAAGAATTAATAAAACTTGGAAAAGCATATATCTGCAATTTATCAAATGAAGAAATAAAAGAATATAGAGGAACCTTGACCAAACCCGGTAAAAACAGTCCTTACAGAGACAGAACGCCGGAAGAAAATCTTGATTTATTCAGAAAAATGGCGGCGGGAAAATTTAAAGAAGGAGAATGCGTATTGCGGGCAAAAATCGATATGAATTCGCCGAATATGAATATGCGCGACCCTATTCTTTATAGAATAAGATTTGAATCGCATTATAAGACCGGAGATAAATGGGTGATATATCCAATGTATGATTTTGCGCATCCTCTCGAGGATTATATTGAAAAAATCACTCATTCGATTTGCACGCTTGAATTTGAAGACCACAGACCTTTATACGAATGGCTGCTGCAGGCGTTGAATTTTAAAGTATATCCGAGGCAGATTGAATTCGCGCGGTTGAACTTGAGTTTTACGGTTATGAGCAAACGGAAACTTTTACAGTTGGTTCAGGAAAAATTCGTTAGCGGCTGGGATGATCCGAGAATGCCTACGATTGCCGGATTGAGAAGAAGAGGTTATACGCCGTCGGCAATATGGAATTTTTGCGAGCGAATTGGAGTTGCAAAAGCGAACAGCGTAGTAGATATTGCTCTTCTTGAATACTGCGTAAGAGAAGATTTGAATATGAAAGCGACCAGGGTTATGGCGGTTTTGCGTCCGTTAAAAATAGTTTTGATAAATTATCCCGACGATAAAACCGAATATGTTGAAGCCGAAAATAATCCTGAAAATCCGGAAATGGGTAAACGCCCGCTTCCGTTTTCAAAAATAATTTATATTGAACAAGAAGATTTTAAAGAAAATCCTCCGAAAAAATATTTCAGATTGTCGCCCGGCAAAGAAATAAGATTGAAATACGCTTATTATATAAAATGCGAAAACGTAATAAAAGACGATTCTGGAAATATAATAGAAGTTCAGTGTTCTTACGACCCTGAAACTAAAGGAGGATGGTCTAAAGACGGAAGAAAAGTTTTAGGAACGTCGCATTGGGTTTCAGCGGCTCATTGTATCGACGCCGAAGTAAGATTGTATGAAAATCTGTTTACCAAATCTAATCCTGACGACGCGGAAGAAAATCAGGATTTTAAATCCAATTTAAATCCAGATTCTTTAACTGTTTTAAAAGGATGCAAACTCGAACCGTCTTTGATGAACGCCGGAACAGCCGATAGATTTCAATTTTTAAGACAGGGATATTTTTGCGTTGATGCGAAGGATTCCGCTCAAAATAATCTCGCGTTTAATCGGATAGTAGCTTTGAAAGACACGTGGGCGAAAATTGAGAAAAAACAACAATAACAGGATAGATTATGAAATTTAAAAATTCCTCCACCAAACAGAATTATGTTTCCAGAATCAATCGCGTGATTGATTTTATAGATGAAAATTTTGATTCGGATTTATATCTTGATGGTCTTGCGGAAATAGCGGCTTTTTCAAAATTTCATTTTCATCGTATTTTTTACGCTATGACCGGCGAAACGTTGAACGATTATATTAAACGCATTCGTCTTCAAAAAGCGACGGTAAAATTGATTTGCAATACCGGTATGAGTATGACTGATATCGCGCTGGACTGCGGATTTAATTCGTCCGCTAATTTTTCAAGAGTTTTTAAAGATTATTATAAAATCTCTCCTTCCGAATACAAATTGAATTTTAAGGATAAATATCGCAATATTTGTAAAACCAATGGCAAGAACCGGAAAGAAATTCTCGAAGAATTTTGTTATAATGATAATGTATTCTCGAAAATTAAAATTGAGAATAACAAGATTCAAAGGAGGATTTTAGATATGAAAATCGAGGTTAAACAAATGCCGGAGTTTAAGGTTATTTATGCGCGACATATTGGTCCGTATAATAAAATCGGCGAAAGCGGAGTCTGGGGAAAAATTTGCAAGTGGGCGGGTTCCAGAAATTTAATTAATCCAAACTCCAAATATATCGGAGTGGGTTATGATAATCCGGAAATAACCCCGGCTGAAAAATGCAGGTATGACGCTTGTATTTCCGTGGATAAAGATGTCGAAGTATCCGGAGAAATCGGAAAAAATGTCATTCCTGCCGGAAAGTTTGCGGTTTGCAGATACGCTGGAAAAGTCGATGGAATAGCCGGAGCGTATCATCATATTTTTGCAAATTGGCTTCCCGACAGCGGATACCAGCCCGGCGACAATCATTCTTACGATATATATTATTCCGCTGATTGCAGCGGTGAAAATAAAGAGTTTATTATGGACATTTGCATACCTGTAAAACCTTTATAAGGAAAAATATTGATACGACTTGAATGTGAAAAAATATCCCGCGGAAAAATAGCGGTAAAATTTTCGGATAATATTGTGAAAATCCTGTCCGTCAGATTATACGATAAACTTTGTATAACCGGCGGACGGGAGATTTCAGATTCGGAAGAAAAAGTTCTGATTGAAAAAATCGATTATTTTCTCGCCGAAGAAATCGCCTTGAGGAAAATCAAAATTAGAAAACGCTCGGAGTTTGAAATCGAATCCGAATTGAAAAAGAACGGGATTAATAAATATGTTATCGGCGTCATTCTTGAAAAATTAAAATCTTTGAGATTAATCGACGATTCTGATTTTGCCGCCAGCTATATTAACGATCAAATTAAATTCAATAAAAAATCATTGAAAAAAATAAAACTTGAATTGTTCCAAAAAAAAATCGGAAGAAATATTATCGAAGAGGCGCTGAGCCGCTATAAAAACGAATCGCCGGATTCATGCGGAGATATTGAAACTTGTAAAAAATTAATATTAAAAAAAACCGCCGACAACCCGCTTATATTGAAGAATAATAAAGAGTTGAAATCTAAAATAATCAGATATTTGCTGAATAAAGGTTTTGATTTTGACGCGGTTAAAAAAAGTATGAATCTCGACGGCAATGATTTTGGGTTTGACGAATGAATAACGGCGGCGTTCCTTTTATCGATGCAATTATTACCTCGTATAACAGACCGAAATTTTTAATCGAAGCGGTTAATAGCGTCGCGAATCAATCGTATCCTAATATCAATATTATTGTTGTGGACGACGGTTCGCGTTATGAACGGCTATCTGAAATCAGCGCTATTAAAAATTCTAAGAGAAAAGTCTATTATGTTTATCAAAAACATAATGGAATTAGTCAAGCGAGGAATACGGGAATAAAAGTGAGCCGTTCCGAATACCTCGCTTTTCTTGACGACGACGATTTGTGGGTTAAAAAAAAAATCGAGTTCCAAATGGACGTTTTACTTCATACCGATTATCAAATATGTTATACTAATGAAAAATGGCTGAGAAACGGCAAACATTTAAATCAGCATAAAAAACATCAAAAATATTCGGGACATATTTTTGATAAAGTTTTACCGTTGTGCATCATAAGTCCGTCGTCGATTCTCTTAAAAAAAAAAATTTTTGACGGGATTGGAATGTTTGACACTGATTTTGAGGTTTGCGAAGATTATGAATTATGGCTTCGGCTTGCTTTAAACTATAAAATATTTTTTTTGGATAAACCGTTGATTATTAAACGCGGCGGTCATCAGGACCAGCTTTCTAAAAAATTACCGGCGATGGATAAATATCGGATTCAGGCTCTTCTGAAACTGTTGGATAGAAATTCAAAAACTATGTCCGCGGATAAAATAAAAATCACTGTTGCCGAAATCGAAAAAAAAAGTAAAATATTAATCGAAGGTTGTAAAAAGAGGAATTTAAATGATGAATCTGAATATTATGAAAGAATTATCGAAGAAAATAAAAGAAAATACGAACTTCTCTAAAAATAAATTCGACGCCGGTTCTCCGGAATACGGTTCTCAGGAATTTAAGTTCGATTTTTCTTTCGCGGAAAACCGTGAATTTTACGATTATATGAATTTTACCGGAATTCCTGTAGTTAATAGATTAAATAAACGGATTTTTCTTTTTAACATTTCCAACAGCGTGATTCGAGAGCAACCTTTTTCAAGAATAATTGAAAATATTCCGGACGAAGAATTGCTGTTTATGATGCATTATGAATTTTTAAGGTTTGATATTTTAAATCCGGTTGTTTTGTCCGAACTGATAAAATATTACTGCGAACTCAGTAAAACGGAATTGGAAACCGTTGATTTTTTGAAATTCGTAGAGGTTAAACCCGTTAAAGAAAATCTTGATTTTTATATAAAACTCGCTTCGTCTGATAAACAAATAAAATTAAAAATTGTCCAAACGCAATTATCTAAAGATATAATTGAATTGCTGGTTATGTTTTCAAAAACCGAACAACTGTATTTGCTTGAATTAATTCAGAAATACAATTATTCTTTAAACGATAAAAAACAAATCATTAATTATATTTTTGATATTGTAAAATCCGGTAAAATTTCTTTTTATGAAATCTCTCGTAAAATCGATGAATTGTCGGAGGCTAAATCCGGCGTTAATATGAAAATACTCGAGTATCTGCGGCAGCTTAGATTTCCGGTTCTCGAACCGATAAGAAAAAAAAACGACGCGGTAATGCGCAAATTGAACGGAGAGCATTGGAAGTTTGAATACGATAAAAATTTAGAAAAGAAAGAATTGATATGCAAATTGATTATCAAGAATCGTTTTGATGCGGAAAAAGTTTACGATGAACTGTTGAAAAAAAAAAAAATAATTGATGAATTTTTTTACGAGTGGCAAGAATAATGAAAAATAACTCGTTTGTCGCTTTTAAAATAATTTTAATATTCCTGGTATTGAATGTTCTGCTTTTTGTTATTTTAATTTTTTTATCGGCAAGATTTTTTTTAAAATCGGAATTCTATCTTTTTAGCTGCCAAACCTTTTTGTTGGTTTTCTTTTTGATTTTCAACTCCGCATTGATTTTTTATCTTGTATTTAAAGAATTAAAAGAACGGAAAAAATTAGAAACCGAACTTCAAAAGATTAATGAAAGTCTTGCTATCGCCAATGAAGAATTAAAAACTCTTGACGAATTGAAAAATAATATCATATCAAACGTGTCGCATGAATTAAGAACCCCGCTGGTTGCGGTTCGCGGTTATTCGGAAATCTTAAAGTCAGGCAAAACCGGTTATTTAAACGAAAATCAACAAAAACAATTAAATATTATTTTGAGAAATGTCGAAAAACTGGTTGAAATAATTGAAAATCTGCTTTCCGCGGCCCGCTATCATTCCGGAGTTGAAAAATTTGAAATGACTGTATGCGACGTCAGAATGATTGTTAAAGAAGCTTTTGAGTTGGGCAAACAGAATTCTGTCGGGAAAAATATCGCCTTTAATCTTAAAATTCCTGATTTTATTATTCTGATTAAAGCCGATAAATTGAAAATTTTTAGAGCTTTAAAAATAATTATCGATAACGCCGTAAAATTTATTGGCGATAAGGGATTAATTGCCGTCTCGGTTGAATCGTCCGAAGAAAGCGGAACAGCAAAAATCAGAGTTAAAGACAACGGCATAGGAATAAACCGTAAAGATATTGGCAAAGTGTTTGACAAATTTTTTCAGTGCGATTTATCGACTAAAAAAAAATTCGGCGGAGCCGGGATAGGATTAACGATTTGCAAAGAAATAATTTGCAGGCATAACGGCGAAATTAAAATTGAAAGTTTGATTGGCGAAGGAACTGAATTTATCGTTTCGCTGCCTTTGTTTAAATCTTGATATTTTTTTCTTCGCGTCGCTGCGCGGAATATCTATGAATCGCCGCGGCTTTTTTGTTTTTTATTAATTTTCGAATATTAATTTTGCTATTATTAATTTTTGATAAACGCATTAAATGTAAAGTGAAGCCTTTCAAAACATATATGCCCGTTTGTATATATAACGTCATTGACGTTATATTTAAATTCAACGGCTTATTATAATTATGTAAATTAAATTTTATCGTTGCATATAAAACTTCTAAAAATCTGAAAACTGGAACGTAAAATACTAATGCGGGTTTCGTGATTAAACATAATTAAGGACCGTCTGGCGTATCAGTCAGGCACATTGTATCTGTTAAATATTCGTCGCGTCCGTCTTTGGCTTCAGAGCAATCCCATACGTTATAAGTTGCGTTTATTCCTTCGGACACGTTTGAACCGTGCGGTTCCACCGCAGTATCCCAACCTTTGGTAATATCAGCCATTGATAAATATTTTTTGAATTCCGGCTCTTCATATTTTTTCATTTTCTTTTACCTCTTTATTTATTCTTGCTATTAAACATCTGACTTCCGGAGATTTGTAAATTGTTCCGTAACGCATAAAACTGACTCCTGGGCATTTGTATTTGCAAAAATCAATAAGATTGCAATTTTTACATCCTTCGATATCTTTATTTTTAACTTTCCTTAATTCATCAAGCCAGTCGCTATTATACCATATATTTTCAAGATTGTCATTAAAAATATTTCCGGCGGATTTCCTCAAAATAATGCAGGGATAAACATCGCCGTTATACGAAATACAGAGTTTGTTTTTTCCGGCGACGCAAATATGCCGGTTTAAAAATTCTTCTCTGTTTTGAGGCGATTCAAGAATTAGTTTCTTTTTATATTTTTTTGCGAGAATTTGGTTTATTTTAATCAGTTCGTTTTCAGGAAGCATCAAATCACAATTGTCGCTTGATTTGTCTTCGCGCGGAAGAAAAGTAAATTCCATAGCGTGTTTATAGTTATTTTCCGAACAAAAAATCATAATGTCTTCCCATTCGCGATAGTTATGTTTCATTATAGCGGTTTTTAAAATGAATTTAATTCCGTTTTTTTTTAACGATTCTATATTTGACATAAGTTTGTCAAAACTTCCCTGAATGCCGGTGATTTTATCATGAATCGCGGATGATACTCCGTAAAAACTGATATGAAATCCTCCAAAATATTTGGACAACCTCAAACGCTTAATAATTTTTTCAGTAAGCAGATGTCCGTTTGTGAATATGGAAAAAATAAATTGGTATTGCTCTGTAAGCGAAATAATTTTGTCGAATTCGGGATGCGTTAAAGGCTCGCCGCCCGTAAAAGTGATTTTAAAACATCCGAGTTTTTGTAAAGAAACGAGAATTTCCTCGAATTTTTTTGAATCGATACAAAGATTTTTTTTTCTGTCGATATAACAATGGATGCAATTAAAATTGCATTTGTTTGTTATCTCGACCATAATATTTAACGGTCGTAATTCCGAAGCGTATAAACCGAATAAATGCTTTGTTTCTTTTAAAATCATTTTTAGCGTCTCATCAATATCAACATATTTCTTGCATTTATGGCAAAGATATTTTTGCGCATACTAAAATATAATAAAAAAACGGCGTTTTGACGACTTTAAAAAACTCCGACTTTAAAAAATGATTATAATATAATAGTTTTTTTTGTCAAACATTCGCGGAAAAATTTTTCCCGATAATCTTCGCGAATTTTAAGAAATCATTTTAAACCGCAAATCATCTTTTCTTTTACGATGCAATCCGGTTTAATGTATTAGAAAAAATATTCTTGCTTTTTTAGTAAAAATATTTTTGATAAGCAGAAATTTTTCCGGTTCATTCGGATTGGGGTTTATAGCTTTTCCCGTTTATCGGGCTTATGGTTAATCAAAAACAAATATTGTTTTTTGGGTTTCAAGAGTTTTTTGGAGAAGCGGACTGCGAATCAATAAGACCTACGGTGAAATCAATCGATTCAATAATGGTATTAATTATACAATTAGCTTTTTCGTTTTCCGGCGAATCGATTTTTTTTCTCAATTCCACAAGGGCTTTAGAATAAGCGATAGTTTTTATTAATTCAAATAAACCGGAATTTTGTTCGAGCAGAATCCGCAATTCGTTTAAATTATTAATATGAAATCTATGCGATTGAACGCTTTTTTTTAAAAGCAGTAATCTTGATTTCATTTCGGGGAAAACTTTCGGATATTGTTTATCCGAATAAGTTTTTATAAAAGCATTAATCATTGATAAATCAAAATCGCCGCCGTTGATTTTTAGTTTTTCAACGGCTTCGTTTAAACTGCAATGTTCGATGCCATCGATATAAGCCCCGTCGTAGGTTGAATTAATAATTCTAAATTTTGCGGTCTTGGCAAAATCGCAATACCATCTGAAATATTCTAAAAGTTGTTTTGTGGTTATTACTGATTTGGATTTTATGCCTTTTAATTCGATTTGGGTTTCGGTAGTTTTAAAAAAAATATTTTCGGAAGTATTGAATTTAGTCAACTGAGTTAATTTGGGTTTTTCATACATTGTTTCAGAACAGTGAGTTTTCATAACGGGATAGCTTAAATCCTGACCAATAAGAATAACGGGATTTAATCCGATATATTCGGCAAATAGCAGAGCCACCGTTGATACGCTGCCGCCCGAGGTTGATAATTGCCCTTTGTGACTGGTTACGCTTTCAAAATAAATTGACGCGGGATAATCCGACACAAAGAACAAGCATTTGTTTTTAAGATGATTAACTACCCGATTGGAACAAATCGGACAGGCGACGAAAAAATTGCGCAATTCGGAATTTTTAAAATGATAATAACTTTTATTTTGAGGGTCTATAGTCATTGTAAAATGCGGGATAATTCCATAATCCAACAATTTGCCGTAGACCGTGTCAACAGCTATGATAATGAATTTTTTTCTATGTTTATACAATTCGGAAATATTATAATCTAATGACGGACCCGCGGCGACTATAACGCCCGGCAGATTCGAAAATTTATTTTTTATGACGTTTATTCCCGGCGCCGCTGCGAATTGATTGAAATTGTTGATTGCGTTGCTGTGAAATATTTCTCCGAAATACGATAATGTTACGGCTTGCGCCATAACATTATCAACGCATTTCATAAGATGATTTTTAATAGCGTTTATTGAAATTCTGTATGCGGATAAAGCTCCCTGAAGAGTTATATAGTATATTTTATTTATGAAAAGCGGATTAAACAATCCGGCGAAACAATTTTGAATTTCAGATTCCGATTCGGAAACCGTTATATTCCATTTATCAATAGAAACCGGAAGTTCAATGATTTGCAGAGCCGCTATTAAAACGTTCAAATCGGGTTCAATTATCAAAAAATAAATATCCGCAACGGATATGATTTTTTTTATATGATAGCCAAGTCCCGGTTTTATAAAAACGGCGAAATCAGTGTCTTTCAGATTGAATTGTTCCGCGATTCGCGCGGCTTCCTTATCGGGATCGTATTTTGAATGAATGTATATCTGCGTATCGTTTGAGTTTTCGCAATACGTAAGCTGTCCGTTTTTTGCGTTTTCAAAATTTATACGGCTTTCGTTTTTTTTTATAGCGGCGCAGATTTCGGAAGCCAATCTGAAATTTTTTTTTTTTATCAGTTCAAGATTTTTTTCAAAAACGTTGTTATTGAACATCATAATTTTTCAATAATTATTTTATGCTTTTCAAAATCGTGTTCCAAGTTTTATAAGCGTCTTCGGATTCGAGCTCAGACATAGGATAACCCGCTTTATAGCTCCAGAACATAATGGAATCAGGTTTTTTTGTTTTGATTAGATTTACCGCTTCAGCGATTTCATTCTCTCGGTTTTTAATGATTTTATAAGCCTGAACCCATATCTCGGATTCCGTTTTAATATCTTTAGAAAGATGAATCAGCTTATTGGAAAAATAATCGACGTATTCGGAAACTTTTTTATTTTTACGCTGCCAGTAGGGATCCGTAGAAATCATATCAATCCCGCCGATAAATTTTATTTTATTCCAATCGGATAATCCGCCCATTGAACTGTCTTCGGTAGGCAGCAGACATATATTGTTTTTTTTGCCGTTTTCTTTTACGTAACCGCATAATTTATTCAACAGAACCGTTATGGAATCATTTCTGAAATCAGCCAAATCATTATTGATTTTATTTTCCGGAAACGGATACCCGTATTTTTTTTCAAACGCGTTTTTGCAAATATCGCAGGCGCATCCCCACACTCCCGTGTCTTTTTGAAAATCTTTAAAATAAAAATGAGGTTCGTCCCAAAAAATATAATCGCAGCCTGTCTCGACAGCTTTTTGCGACCAGTCGAATAAAAGTTTTTCAGTAACCGGATTATTTATGCATGCGGAACCCGCAGGTTTTCCGGAATTGTCTTTCTGCCATATTTCAGGGTAATCAACGAGCCATTTTGAAAACGCCTCGCCTCCGAAAATTCCAAGAACGCCCCAAGGATTCAAATATACGGTAAACCCTGCGGTTTTAGCGGTCTCGACAAGTTTGCAAATCGTTTTATGATAAAAAAAATAATCGTTTTCGCTAAAAGTAATCAGAACCGTGTCAAATCCGGAATTTTTCAAATGTTCGATTTCAATTTTAAAATGTTCCGGAAACCTGCATCCGAAAAAACTGCATCCTATTCTCATTTAATAAATACCGCCTATGATTTTAAAATTAACCGGTAAAATGCGGCAAAACATTTTTATTGGTTTTGCATTTAATTAGACTTGCCCCGCCAATCCGATGAAATCAAATTGTCAGGCGGCGGCTAAAACGTTATTCTTTAACTATATCGGCGATATACGAAACTCCGAAAACCGCATTGTCTATTTTTGTGTTATCAAGCAGATGACGCATATCGAGAAACTCTCCGTCTGCGAGGAATTTTTTTATAGCGTCGTCTAAATAAATAGTTTTTTCGAGAGGTTGATTTTTTTTAAAAACGACTCCGTGATTATGAAGATACGTTTTCTGGTTGCCTTTGTTCGCGGGGTGCGTATAAGACATAGAATTGAGCAAATCCTGATTCAAACCTGATAAATCCGAAGTTAAATCAACTCCAATCCCGAAACTTATCATTATTTCATTTTCAAATTTCGGGTCGTTATTCAAATCGACCCATTCCGCGATATTATCTTTATGCATAACCATTTCATTATTTGCGGGTTTATTTTTTTTCAAAGGAGATTTTTTTAATCCTGAACTGTATAAACCTGATAATTCGGAAATCATCGCAACGCTTGCTATTCCTTTAAAGAAACCGCGGTTTTTCTTGGCGAATTCAAAAATAAAGGAATATATTTCCGCCAGCGAAATTCCGGATGAATTTTTTGAGGCGATAAAGAAAATATCGTTGAACGGTCCGTTTAAAGCGACGTTAAATCCGGTGTATATAGTTATTTGACCGGTATCTTTTGCCGGAATTAAAAAATCCGGAGTATCGTTTCCGTCAGTCGGAAGCCAGACCATAGCTCCGCCTATCGTAATCATTTCTCCAAACAGTTCGGCGCCTTCTTTTATTTCGGAACCGAGAGCTCCAAGCCCTATTGAATACTCGGTTTCTGAAAACCTTCTTGAAAACATATCTTTATCTTCAATAGAGGAATAAAGAACTTTGGAAATATCGCCGACTACTTTTAGAAAGGGTTTTCTGTTAGTCATAGAATAAAAATCAAAATACAGATTATCGGATTCGTTAGAATATAATCCTTTTTTATTCGAATCGCCAGCCGGTTCGTTTTTTCCGGAGATTACAGATTCCGCTTCTTCAAGCGAAGAATAAATTCTGAAAAATTTATCAAATCCTGCCATTTGCAGAGCGTTTAACGAAAACATTTGAAGATTGCAAAGGAGCAACGCTCCGGATTTCTGAGATAGTTTTTTATGAAGAGCGACAAGGATTCTTATTCCTCCGCTGCTTAAATACGATAATTTTGAAAAATCCAGAATCAGGTTTTTATCGTTTTCTTTTATAATTCCAGAAATTATTTCTTCCATTTTTTTTGCGCCAAACGCGTCCAGGCGTCCTTCAATACGCAAAATAAGAACATTATTATTTCTCGATTCAAATACGTTCATTTTTTTCCCCTTGTAAAAATAATATAAAATTTTAAAACACAATTTACAAAAAAACAATCAAATTATACAAGCGTAAATAAATAAAATTAAAAATCAAAATAAAATAATTGACATAATTATAAAAATCAATAAAATGTTCCATATGAAAAAATATAACGTTGTTTCAATAATAAGCGAATCCAGTTCGGAAAATATTCAAAAAAATATTCTCGCCGCATTTGAAAACATCGACGAAGCGTTCGGTTTTTTAGACCAAATCTTTGTGAAAAACAAATATAATCCTGAAATGAAAGACGTATATTTTGACGGAAAAATTCTAACTATGTTTAATTCCGGAGCAAACTGTTATTCGAGTTATAAAGTAATTGAAATTGAAGAATGACTAAACCGTCCGGATTTATTCCGGCATAAATATCATATATTTTATAAGGAGGCTTAAGCGATGTCAATTTCAACCAATCATTGTAAATGTAATGAATTGACTGAAGAACAGAAGTATGAAGCTTTAAACAAAGTCATAAACGATTACAGCCGCAATCCCGATAATTTGATACAAATACTTCATATTTCGCAGGCGATATTCGGATTTATCGCCTTAGATACTCAAAAATATATAGCAAAAGAACTCGATTTGCCGCTGTCAAAAGTCAGCGGAGTAGTTACGTTTTATTCTTTTTTTTCAACCAAACCGAAAGGCGAATATTCTATAAGAGTATGCCTTGGGACAGCGTGTTATGTTCGCGGCGGAAAAAAAATTCTCGATAAATTAAAAGAAATTCTCGGTATAGAAGTCGGAGAGACCACAAAAGATTTAAAATTTACGCTTGAAGTAATGAGATGCATAGGAGCTTGCGGACTCGCGCCGGCTATAACAATTAATGACAAAGTCTATAAGCAGGTAAATCCCAACAAACTTCAAAAAATAATCGGAAAATATCAATAAATTAAAAACCTTTTTTTCATTCTCATACAAATAAATCAAAGGGGTGGAATATATGTCGACAAAAATTTCCAGATATGAAGATTTAGAATCCATAAAAAAAGAATTTACTGAAACCGAAAAAAAATACAAATACATAGTTCAAATTTGTTATGGAGCCGGATGCGTGTCTTCAGGCGCGAAGGAATTTAAAGAGGCGTTTGTTCAAGAGCTTGAAAAATACGGATTAACCGGTCAGGTAAAAATTAATCTGACCGGATGCGTAGGTTCGTGCGACGCGGGTCCTCTTATGATAATTCAGCCGGACGATGTTTTTTATTGCGGTCTTAAAGCGAAAGACGCGTCTGTAATAGTAAAACGGCATTTAATAAAAGGAATAATAATAGAAGACTTATGCTATAAAGACAAATCAACTGGTAAATACGTTCAAAAATTTTCCGATATTGATTTTTTCAAAAGACAGAAGAAGAACGTTTTGAAGAATTGCGGAAAAATTAATTTTGATTCGTTTGTGGAATACGTCGCTAACGACGGATATTTCGCGTTAGCCAAGGTTTTATTGAAAACGTCGCCCGATGCTGTAATTGACGAGATCAAGAAATCTGGATTACGTGGCAGGGGCGGCGGCGGGTTTCCGACCGGCGTAAAATGGGAAGCGGCTAAAAAAGAAAACAGCGATGAAAAATACGTGGTCTGCAACGCTGACGAAGGCGACCCGGGCGCTTTTATGGATAGAAGTTTAATTGAAGGCGATCCGCATTTGATAATTGAAGGAATGGAGATTGCCGGATACGCCATAGGCGCGAATAAAGGAGTCGTCTACGTAAGAGCCGAATATCCGCTTGCGGTAGAACGCCTTGAATTCGCGATAAAACAAGCGCGCGAATGCGGAATGCTGGGTAAAAATATTTTAGGAACAAAATTTGAGTTCGACATGGAAATAAGAATTGGAGCGGGGGCGTTTGTATGCGGCGAAGAAACCGCATTGTTAGCTTCGGTCGAGGGAAAACGCGGAGAGCCGCGCCAGAAACCGCCGTTTCCGGCTCAAAAAGGATTGTTTGGAAAACCCACGGTTTTAAATAATGTGGAAACGTTCGCTAACGTTCCAATGATTATTTTAAATGGTTCTGAATGGTTTGCTTCTATTGGAACCGAGAAAAGCAAAGGAACAAAAGTGTTTGCGCTTGCCGGAGATATAAACAATACCGGACTTATAGAAGTGCCGATGGGATTAACGCTTGGAGAAATAGTATATGAAATCGGCGGCGGGATTCCAAAAGGCAAACAGTTTAAAGTCGCTCAAACCGGAGGACCTTCCGGCGGCTGTTTAACCAAGGAACACCTTAACGCTCAAATGGATTATGATTCGCTCGTCAAACTTGGAGCTATAATGGGTTCCGGCGGATTGATATGTATGGACGAAGACACCTGTATGGTCGACGTCGCGAGATTTTTTATGGATTTTGTTCAGGACGAATCTTGCGGAAAATGCGTTCCATGCCGCATAGGAACAAAGAGAATGCTCGAGATATTAGAACGCATAACTCAGGGTCAAGGAAAAGAAGGCGATATCGAATTATTAATCGAACTTGGAGAAACGATAAAACAAACGGCGTTATGCGGATTAGGGCAAACGGCGCCGAATCCGGTGTTAAGCTCTATAAAATATTTTAGAAACGAATATGAAGAACACATCAGAAATAAATATTGCCGCGCCGCGATATGCGGAAATCTTTTTATATCTCCCTGTCAGAACGCCTGTCCGGCAGGAGTGGACGTTCCGGGATATATCGCGCTGATAGCCGCTGGCAGAGTTCAGGACGCTTATAATCTAATCAGAAAGGAAAATCCGCTTCCCGCAGTATGCGGCAGAGTATGCACGCATCCCTGCGAAAATAAATGCAGACGGGGACAGCTTGACGAACCTATAGCTATAATGGATTTAAAAAGATACGCGTCTGATTTTGTTTTAAAAGCCGGCGAACCTTATATGGATTTGGTATTTCCGAAGAATGGGAAAACTATTGGAATAATAGGAGCCGGTCCTTCGGGACTGACTTGCGGATATTATCTTGCGCGTCTGGGATACGATGTTACAATATACGAAGCCCAACCCGTAGCCGGAGGCATACTCGCTTTTGGAATACCGGAATACCGCCTTCCTAAAGAGATGCTCGAGAAAGAAATAGATTCGATAAGACGGGTGGGAGTAACAATTCTTACAAACAAACATATTGGAAACGATAAAGAATTTGAAGAACTCAAGAAAAAACATAACGCCGTGTATGTCGCTACCGGAACTCAATTGTCGAGAAAAGTCGGAGTCGAAGGAGAAGATTTAAAGGGAATATATCACGGGCTTGATTTTTTGAGGGATTCAAATTTAAACAAACCGGTAGAGATAGGAAAAGTAGTCGCTGTAATAGGAGGGGGAAATACCGCGATTGACGCGGCGCGCGTCGCTATAAGAAAAGGCGCGGGAGAGGTTCATCTTTTATACCGCAGAACTCAAGATGAAATGCCGGCGGATAAACGCGAAATCGAAGACGCTATTGAAGAAGGCGTAAAACTTCATACTTTAGTCGCGCCGGTAAGATTCATAGGAAAGAATAAGGTAACTCAAATCGAGTGCGTTAAAATGGAGGTTACCGGATTTGATACGAGCGGCAGAAAGAAAACCAAGACAATAAAAGGTTCGGAATATATGTTCGACGTGGATATGGTAATACCCGCGGTCAGTCAATATTCCGATTTTCCGTTCATACGAAAAGACGAAGTAGAATTAACGGAATGGGGAACATTTGTTACCGACCCTGAAACGCAAATGACTTCAATTCCGGGAGTTTTTGCAGGAGGCGACGTAGTCCGCGGTTCAGACGTTGTAATCACCGCAATAGCCGACGGAAAAAAAGCGGCAAAATCAATCGATAAATTTCTCGGAGGGTCGGGTCAATTGAATACCGGCGAACCGATAGAAATTCCAAAAGCCGCGACGGACGCGGAAGTGGTTGAGCACGAGAGATTCACGATGAAATATTTAAATCATGAAGACAGGAAGAATAATTTTGAGGAAGTGGCGCAGGGATTCCATAAATTAAACGCTATTGCCGAAGCTATGCGTTGTCTGCGCTGCGACGCAAGATAAGAATAATTCGAAAAAACGGAAAACAGACGTTTTATCTGAAACCAAAAATATTCGGGAGGCGACAAATGATTAATTTGATAATAAATAAAAAGAAAATATCGGTGAAAGAAGGAACCACCATACTTGAAGCGGCAAAAGAAAATAATATAATTATTCCTCATCTATGTTATTGCGAAGGAATGCATGCAACTGGCGCGTGCAGATTATGCGTCGTTGAAATCGACGGATTCAGGACGCTGCAGCCGTCATGCGTAACCGAAGCTAAAGAAGGAATGGCAATAAAAACAAATTCCGACAAAGTTAGAAAAGCGCGTAAAGTGATTTTTGAATTAATGTTGTCAGACCATCCGAAAGAATGTCTTATATGTTCGAGAAATCACGTATGCGAATTTCAGAAATTAGGGGAAATGCTTCAAGTGGAAGAATTCAGGTTTGAAGGCGAAAAATCAAAAAACGTAATCGACGCTTCAAGCGTAGCTATTGAATTG
>ERZ795059.2299-NODE-2299-length-19943-cov-11.648381_pt1 | contig 19943 bp, 12 predicted proteins | sample MGYA00375143_ERZ795059 | MGnify/ENA primary metagenome ERZ795059 (study PRJEB30188, sample SAMN05720168) | activated sludge metagenome | isolation source: Anaerobic digester | place: USA | collected 2015-01-07 ... | reverse complement strand
CCGAAGGCATGACCGAAGGTTCCGCCGAAGGCGGAAGTGAAGGTGCTATCGAAGGTGAAGGCGAAGGCGCAGCGGAAGGCGAGGGCGAAGGCGAAGGGCAAGTGGTCGACAGCACGCCGCCTGAGATCACGTTGGTGGGCGCGGCCGAAATGACCCTGCAATGTGGCGAAAGCTTCACTGATCCGGGCGCTACTGCATCGGACAATGTGGATGGCGACTTGACGGGCAGCATCCATGTCGAGGGTACGGTAAACGTCAATGTCAATGGCGTGTACACCTTAACCTATACCGTTTCGGACGCGGCTGGAAATCCAGCAACGCCAGTCATTCGGACGGTCACGGTGACGGGATGCGTGCCGGATGTCCATACGGCGGATCAGAATGGCGATCATCTGATTGGCTTGTCGGAATTGCTCCGGGTGATCCAGTTCTTCAATTCTGGTGGATTCCACTGTCAGGCGGGCACGGAAGACGGGTATGCCCCCGCGCCCGGCGATCAGACCTGCACGCCCCATGCCGGCGACTATAATCCGCGGGATTGGCAGATTGGCCTGAGTGAGTTGTTGCGCATTATTCAGTTCTTCAACTCCACCGGCTATCATGCCTGTCCTGGGCTTGCCACCGAAGACGGGTATTGCCCTGGACCCGCGAAAAAGTAGATAATTCGATCCATCAATAGTTCCCCTGGCCGGGTTTCTACAAGAGACCCGGCCATGTTTTTAAAGAAAGAATCAACCGGGAACGCAATAAATTGCCCGCAGATCCCGGCAATTTTTTGTGGTATAATCGGGACAATGCAGGGATATTGTCTTCAAGGTTAATTAACCACCGGGAGCATGAAGATGCGAAGCCTCTTTTTTATCTTGTTGATTCAGTGTATTGCCATTCCATGTCTGTGGGCTATGCCCATCGATTCCTCTAAAGGAGTGGACTCGCGGGTGGATTATGCGTCGTTGACCAAGTTCGGCCCGTGGGACGATCGGAACTACAACCTGACCGCGGAGGATCTGGCATTCCTGGCTCCAAACGAAGAGGAATTGAGGGATGCGATTCCGGCCTTTTTCCGCGTGGAACTGCGCAAAGAACGGCCCAAGATGCTGCGGAGCGGTCCTTGTCAGTATCCGCGTTGTGCACGGCAAATCTTCAAATGGCGGTACAGCGGCCTGATGGTCGATGGAGTTATTCAACAGCCGGCCTCCAATCCGGGCAAAACCGGCGTGCCTGTAACCGCTGAAATCAAACTCAATGACATTCAGGAGGATGCAAACGAGGTCACGGTGGAGATTAATCCGGTCCTGCCGCAACATGTGATTGCGGGGGCAAATGTGGATACGGGGCAGGAAATGTATTACTCGGACGATGGGGGGACCACCTGGCACGTATCGGGCGTGCTCCAGAACAGCTTCTGCGATCCGTCCGTGGGCTGGTCATCGGACGGGTCCGTGGCCTATGCGTCCGCATTAACGCCGGGGTCGATTGGTGTGGCGTTTTATCGTTCAACGGATTATGGCCATACCTGGAACGCTCCCATTACCATTACTTCGGGCGGCAGCGACAAGGAATTCCTGCATATAGATGTTTCCTCCGGATCGCCGTACAAGGATTATGCGTATTTGACGTGGCACGACTCGAATATCATGCAGTTTGGGCGTTCCACCGATGGCGGATTGAACTGGACCATCACGGGATTTTCATCGGCCCCCATTGGTATTGGAAGCGATATCACAACGGATGCTGCGGGCAATATTTTCTATTTCTATGGGGCTACAGATGCCCAAACCATCACCATGCTCAAATCGACGAATGGCGGATCCTCATGGGCTTCTGCGGTAACGGTGGCCAGCACGAACGGGGCGTTTGACTGGCCCATTCCCTCCATGGAAACCCGCAATGCATGGATTTACGCTTCTGCCGACACGGATCGCTCCGGCGGTGCGTATGCGGGTTCCGTGTATTGTTCTTGGACCGATACCGCCGCCGCGGAAAGCAGCACCCCCGCCAACAACCATACCCATGTGATTGTAGCGTATTCCCGAGATGGCGGTTCCTCGTGGGATTTCTCTTATCCGCATCCCACAAGCGATATCAATACGGTGGACCGGTACAATCAATGGTTGACCGTAGACCAAAATGGGATAGTTCATGTAGTGTTTTATGATACCCGGAATTCGAGCAGCCGATCCGGCGTCGATCTCTATTACACCTTCTCTGCTGACGGGGGGGAGTCGTGGAATGAGCCTGCGCGCATCAGTTCTCAAACTTCTGCGAATCTGACCGACGCCCAGGAATGGGGCGATTATAACGGCATTTCCGCCCTGTATGAAAAGGTTATCCCGACGTGGACCGATAACCGGGACGGTCCGCCTAACTCCAAGGATGTCTACGCCGCCGATGTAGAGAATGTCATGGCGGTATCCACGTTTGCGCTGAGTGCGGACAATCTCAACCAAACCCACTGTCTTCCCGCTACGCTGGATCCAATTCCAATCGATGTCTTGTCGATTGAGGAGTTCACCAACCCGGTAACGCTGAGTATAGACGGTCTTCCCGCCGGAAGCACCAGCAACTTTTCGGTAAATCCCGTGACTCCCCCTGGAACAAGTACGCTTACTATCAGCATACCCGATGCAGCCTCCGGGGAGTATCTCATCACCATCACAGGCACGGCGGCGGATACCGACCCAAAACAATTGGTGTTGACTCTTCACCTTCAGGATTCCGTGCCATCCGGCAGCCCAACCCTGGTCTCTCCCGCTAACGGGGAACCGAATGCGGGAAATCCCGACGTCCAACTGAGCTGGAACGCACTCACTGGCGCCACCGGCTACCATGTTCAGGTCAGTGACAACGCCGGTTTCAGTTCACTGATATTTGATGAGACCGTTGCCGGAACTACTTTTCTGGCAACCAATCTGACGGCGGATGCAACATATTATTGGCATGTTGCGGCGATCAATGATTGCGGCGAAGGCGCGTTCGGCGGTGCATTCTCATTTGTCGCGCATCTGGTGCCCGGCCAAGGAGCAGAAGAGTGTGCCGGCGCGATACCCATCTATGAAGATATTGCCGCAAACGGCGCCACCATCGGCTATGGCGGCACGGATGTCAGCTCCTGTACCACGAACGACACCGTGGATGTGTGGTTCTCCTACACGCCTCCCGCAGATGGTTCGGCAACGATCAGTCTTTGTGGCAGTGATTACGACACCAGTTTGTCCATATTTAACGGGTGCGGCGGCACACAACTTGCCTGTAATGATGATTACGATTCGTGCGGGACGGATTCGCAGGTAACGCTCACGGTAAGTGGCGGCGCCACCTATTTTGTGCGCATCTCCGGATATGACGGAGCAACGGGCAATTACATCCTGTTGATAACTCGAACAGGATTGTCGGAGCCCTGTCCGCCATCTTCATTATTCTCCCAGCCTCCGGTTGACCCTGCCGCTTCGTGGAACGCTTTCACCAGTTCCGCGGACACGGATTATTATGCCGCGGAAAAATTCAGTGGATTGCCACAACCGTTGCATCTCGTTCAATGGTGGGGTCTCAACCTTTACCATGATGGCAGTGCTTGGGCGAATTGCACCATGAGTTCGGACGATGTGGTGGTGGTGGTCTACAACGATAACGCGGGAGTTCCAGGAACCGAGGTCAACTCGGCCACAATCACCCCCGCGAAAACCGATACCGGATTGCTGTACTCCTCCTATCCTTTATATCGCTACGAAGCCGAACTGCCTTTTGACATTGCCCTCGCCACCGGCTGGATCTCCGTGAAGAGCGCCAATAATGCCACATGCTGGTTCCTCTGGATGAATTCTGATATAGGAGATGGAAATTCCGTGCAATGGAGCGGCAGCAGTTGGGCATCCCTTACCTATAATCTCAGCATATGCCTGTCTTCTAGTGGCGAGGAAGGACAGAGTGAAGGCATTGTGGAAGGCGAAGGTGCTATCGAAGGGGAAGGCGAAGGAGTTGTGGAAGGTGAAGGTGGAGGCGAGGGGGAAGGCGAGGGCGCTATCGAAGGCGAAGGCCAAGTGGAAGGCGAAGGCAGTGAAGAAGGCCAAGTGGAAGGCGAATGTGAGATATTTTCGCAGCAAGCGAAATTAAGCGCCAGCGACGCGGCGGCAGATGACTTTTTTGGTAGCTCTGTTGCTGTATCGGTTGATACCGCCATAGTGGGTGCCTACGGGGATGATAGCAATGGAAATGAGTCTGGTTCGGCATACATCTTTATACGTACGGGGGATCTGTGGACTCAGCAGGCGACATTAACACCTTCGGATGCCGCAGAAAACGATTGGTTTGGATTTCGGGTGGCACTTGATGGCAACACTGCAGTAATAGGTGCTTACCAAGACGATGATGAGGGTGATTCTTCAGGCTCGGTCTATGTATTTGTGCGTTCAGATGGGCTATGGACTCAACAAGCGAAACTAACCGCTGCAGATGCAGAGGCGCAGGACCATTTCGGCGGTAGAGTGTCCATTTCGGGTGACACAATTGTGGTTGGGGCATTTTCTAGTGATGATGTGTACTCTAACTCAGGTTCAGCGTATGTCTTTACACGTACTGGGGATATTTGGACACAGCAGGCAAAATTGACCGCCGCCGACGCAGCGGAGTATGACCACTTCGGCTGGTCTATCTCCATTTCGGGTGACACAATTGTTGTTGGGGCATATAATAATGGTGACGCTGGTTCTGAAACTGGATCGGCCTATGTCTTTACACGTACTGGGGATGTTTGGACACAGCAGGCGAAATTGACTGCCACAGACGCTGAAGCGGAGGACAATTTTGGCATTTCTGTCTCTATATCGGGTGACATAGTGGTGGTTGGGGCACATGGCGATGATAATGAAGGAGCATCCAATACGGGTTCGGCGTATGTTTTCAAACGTGTTGGTGAATTATGGACCCAGCAAGCAAAATTGACTGCCTCCGACCTGTCGGTAGAAGACTGGTTTGGTTACTCGACATCAATTTCAGGTGACATGATTGCAGTGTCAGCACATTTTAATGACGATGCAGGATTAAATTCCGGTTCCGCCTTTATCTTTAGATATTTGGATGGTCTATGGATCGAGCAGGCCAAATTAATCGGCGCCGATACTGTAACAAACGATCAGTTTGGTTCTGAAGTTTCGGTCTCGGGCAGCACAATTCTCATTGGGGCGCCCTATGATGATGATGGAGGATCTGATTCCGGCTCGGCTTATGTCTTTGAGTTTGACAATATATGCGAAGGTGAAGGCGAGGGTGAAGGCGAAGGTGAAGGCGAGGGTGAAGGCGAAGGCGAAGGAGTCGTGGAAGGCGAAGGAGCTGCCGAAGAAGGAGAAGCCGAAGGTCAAGCCGAAGGCATGACCGAAGGTTCCGCCGAAGGCGGAAGTGAAGGTGCTATCGAAGGGGAAGGCGCAGCGGAAGGCGAGGGTGAAGGCGAAGGCGAAGGAGTCGTGGAAGGCGAAGGAGCTGCCGAAGAAGGAGAAGCCGAAGGTCAAGCCGAAGGCATGACCGAAGGTTCCGCCGAAGGCGGAAGTGAAGGTGCTATCGAAGGTGAAGGCGAAGGCGCAGCGGAAGGCGAGGGCGAAGGCGAAGGGCAAGTGGTCGACAGCACGCCGCCTGAGATCACGTTGGTGGGCGCGGCCGAAATGACCCTGCAATGTGGCGAAAGCTTCACTGATCCGGGCGCTACTGCATCGGACAATGTGGATGGCGACTTGACGGGCAGCATCCATGTCGAGGGTACGGTAAACGTCAATGTCAATGGCGTGTACACCTTAACCTATACCGTTTCGGACGCGGCTGGAAATCCAGCAACGCCAGTCATTCGGACGGTCACGGTGACGGGATGCGTGCCGGATGTCCATACGGCGGATCAGAATGGCGATCATCTGATTGGCTTGTCGGAATTGCTCCGGGTGATCCAGTTCTTCAATTCTGGTGGATTCCACTGTCAGGCGGGCACGGAAGACGGGTATGCCCCCGCGCCCGGCGATCAGACCTGCACGCCCCATGCCGGCGACTATAATCCGCGGGATTGGCAGATTGGCCTGAGTGAGTTGTTGCGCATTATTCAGTTCTTCAACTCCACCGGCTATCATGCCTGTCCTGGGCTTGCCACCGAAGACGGGTATTGCCCTGGACCCGCGAAAAAGTAGATAATTCGATCCATCAATAGTTCCCCTGGCCGGGCTTCTGCTGAAAGCCCGGCCAGTTCGATTCCGGCCCAATGAGGCGCCGCCAAGAACTCATGTTGCGAATACATGTTCCTTTTCCCATAATCATCCATAATGAATCGTTCTTCAAATAGGACAAATGATCTTTTTGTTGGAAGGAGCCGCTAATGCAGACCATTACGCGCGAGATAACGGAACCGGTATTGCTTTGTGATGAACACGGACGATTAAATCCGGAGGCCAAGGGCTGGTCGCGGCATCCCTTGCACATAGGCAATCTGCGGGGAAGGATGTTGCGGAAGAAGAAATGGGATTATTGGTGCGTTATCGGGGAGCGATGCGCGTTTTCCGCTACCATCGCCCATGTGGATTACGGCGGCGGCGGCGCGGCCTATCTGCTGGATTTTGACAGTAAGCGTTTTGCACAGCATACCGCTTTCCGGTTTTTCCCGAAGGAGCCGGTGATGCCGGAAACGGTCGGTGGAACCATTACGTTTGAACATAAGGGGTTGCGCCTGAACTTTGAATCCACGGAAGACAGGGTGAACATGCGGGTCTATTCCAAGGCGCTTCAGGGCAAGCCGCTTTCCGCGGAACTGGTTGTGCACCGGCCGCCGGTGCATGAGACCCTCAACGTCCTCGTACCCTGGAATGACACCACCTTTCAGTTTACGTCGAAGCAGAATTGCCTTCCCACGGAAGGGGAAGTGGCATGGGGCGAAGATCGGTATGTGTTCCGGAAGGAGACCGCCTTTGCGGTGCTGGATTACGGGCGGGGCATCTGGCCGTATCGCACGGCCTGGAACTGGGGAGCGTTTTCCGCGCGCGTGGGAGAGGATGTGGTGGGCATCAACATGGGCGCGAAATGGACGGATGGCACCGGTATGAATGAAAACGGGATCACGGTGAACGGGGTGCACCATAAAATTTTCGAAGATCTGATCTTTGACTACGATACATCGAATTTTATGAAGCCGTGGACCATCCGCACGGCATCCTCGGATAGGGTGGATCTTGCGCTTGAGCCGTTTTACGATAATGTTTCCGGGGCCAACCTGGTTATTCTAAAATCGAAATGCCACCAGATGTTCGGAAGGTTCTCCGGCGCATTGAAGGTGGCGGGAAAAACCTATCCGATACGTGATGTGATCGGCTGGGCGGAAGAAAACATCGCCCGTTGGTAGAAATTCTGAGGCAGACGGGAACGGCACTTGGTTTAGCCCGCAAAATAACGCCAGCCGCTTAAGATCCGCGAAAAACAAGGGACGGGCCTCTCTCGTCACGCAAAACGGATGACTCATTTGCATCAATCCCATATTGTGATTTCCTGATCTTGTTATTGCGGCGAGCTTCGCCCTCCTGGCTTGAACCGCCGCTGCGTTGCGTCAGGAATGTTTGTGGTGTATTGTGTAATCCTTGCAAAAACAAGGACACATGACGTGGAGGAAGCACCATGAAAACGAGCGTGAATGGATGGATGGTCGGCGGTTTTGGCGGCGAGGTGCCGGTGGCCCAGGCCGCAAAGACCGCGAAAGAATTGGGCTATGATGCGATCGAGTTGTGCTTTGGTGCGGGAGAACTCGTTCCGGAGGCCAGCGCCTCTGATCTGACCAAACTCCGGAAGGAAATCGAGTGTATCGGCATCGAAATTGCCTCACTCGCAACCGGAAACTATTGGGGCAAATCGCTGTCCAGTCCGGACAAAGCGGAACGCGCGGAGGCGGTGGCTTTCACGGAAGCATATATCAATGCGGCCAACTGCTTTGGCGTGGACGCGATACTGGTGCTGGCGGGGTCGGTGGATGTAGCCTGGGATCCGGCCCGGCCCGTGGTTCCTTTGAAAAAAGCCTGCGAGATGTCCCAAAAGTCCATCCGCTCGCTGATTCCCCTGGCGGAGAAAAAAGGCGTGGTCATCGCGCTGGAAAACGTATGGAGCAAGTTTTTAACCGGCCCGTTTGAACTGGCTGCCTTTGTGGACTCGTTCAACTCGCCGCAGGTCATGGTGTATTTTGACGCAGGGAATTGCCTTATCAATGGCTATTCCGAACAGTGGCTGGAGGTGCTGGGGAAACGGATTAAGCGGGTGCACGTGAAGAATTTCACCCGCCGGGACGGCGGCGGCACGCTGGCGGATTTCACGGACAGCCTGCTGAAAGGCGATGTCAACTGGCCGGCGGTGTTCCAAGGCTTGAAGGCCATCGGATACAATGGGTGCCTGACAGCGGAAGTCATCGTCGGGGAGAAAGGCATGCCCAACGTCGAACAATCGGGCCGGGTGTGCGTGGAAATGAAACAGCTCATCGAGCAATACGGATAAACACGCTGCCCGGAACATTGAAGCCCTTAACAACAAGCCCATAACAGACACTGGCATTTTTCCTGTCCTTTCGAGTATGCTCTTGCCTTGATGTGCTGAAGAGAGAGCGAGGGAAGAGGTATTCAATGCCGTTGAGTTTTGATCCGCAGGCGGCCCTGCGCTATGCCCAAGGCATTTCCCGGCCACGATTGGTGGGAACTGCCGGGGAAACCGCAGTCCGCGAAGAACTGGCCGCTCAATTGGAATCCTTCGGCTGCCGGGTGGAGCGGGAACGCTTTTATTTCTGGAACGCGGCGAATTATGCCCTTTATCTCCAGGTGCTCTTGGCTATGATCCTCGTTGCCCTTTCCCTGATTCATGCCTTGTCGTACCATGTAGCCTCGCTGGGTTTGCTGCTGCTGCTGGCAGGATTTCCGGTTATCACAAAGGCCTGCGAATGGCTGGCGTTGTTCCCCAACACGCATCCGGACTCGATATTCACCAAAGTGCTGCAATTGGCCGGTCTTGTGCATTCCGCGCAAAATCTTGTGGCCGTTCCAAACGATCAGCCCGCGTCCGCCGCCGGCAAACGCCTTTATTTCATTGCCCACTACGACAGCAAAAGCCAACCCTTGCCGATTACAGTGCGGGCCATCTTATTCATGGTCTTGTTAACCGCCATTGCAGGATTTATCCTCTTCACCCTGCTCGCGTCCGTGTACAGCTTTCTTACACCCGCCTTGTTTCCAATCGGACTTATCGTGATCGGGGCGGGCGCGCCGCAAATCCTGAACTTCCCGGGGAATAAATCCCCGGGGGCCATTGACAATGCATCGGCGGTTGGGGTCGTGCTGCATCTCGCGGAAATACTCCAGAAATGTCCGGAAATGCGATCGGGGCTGCACATAACCTATCTGCTGACCAGCGCCGAAGAAATGTATTTGCTGGGCGCTTCCGCACACGCTATACATCATGCAGCGGAATTCAAACAGGCCACGGCGGAGGGGAAACTCCTCTTCTTGAATTTTGACGGCATCGGCATCAAAGGTCGGCTCGCCTATGACGGGCGCGGCGGAAAAACGCCGAGAGGAATCTTGGCGCGCCTGACTGAAGAGGCCGCCCAAGCGATTGGAATCAGGATTACGCCATTCCGTCTCGTAGGCGCACTCTTCGATCACATTCCCTTCGCTCGGCGCAATCTGGACGCCGTGACTCTGCTCTCCATCGGAAAAGCAAGCCGCACAATTCATACCCGGCGCGATACTGTCAGCCAGCTTCATCCCTGCGGGTTCGAAAAGACGGGCAACCTTACTCTGGAAATTCTCCGCCGTTGGTCAAATGCGGGGAAATAGCGCCTGGAGCCCCGGATTGTTCCACGCCTCCTTTTCCCTTCCGGTTGTTTGTGCCGTTGCGTTTTTCAGTATGATACCCGCTGAGGGAGATGCAAACTAGTATGGAGTATGTGATCTTTTCCAAGGACCGAGAAATTCTGCGCAGGCTCGCGGAACAGAAGCTTGCGGCGGCGCACAGCCCGGAGAATCTGGAACGGCGCCGGTTGTGGTACGCCCACGACGCAGGCCGCGGCGAGCGGCCCATGGTGTTGACGGAAGCATGGGTGGCCTTCGAGCAGTTGCCAGAATCCCGGCTGGAATGCCGGGAAGAATGGGCCCGTGAAGCGGAGCAGATCCTCCGCTGGGAATTGTTCCAATTCCATCATCTCCAGGATGACCATGTACTAGAGCCCGTTTTTGACTGCAAGTGGCAGGTATTCATCAGCAACTACGGTGTCGAACCCCAAATTACCTGGGCCGATACGGCGGGGGGAAATGTAACCAGCCGGTGTTGGAAACCGCCCATTGCGGATCTGGATCGGGATTTTGAACTGTTGAAGCCCCGCACCTATTCGGTGGACCGTGAGGGCTCCTTGGCATCGAAGGCAGTCCTCGAAGAAGTCTTTTCTGGGATTCTGACGGTTCGCATGCGGGGGGCATTCTGGTGGACCACAGGTCTGACGCAGATTCTGATTGATCTGATCGGACTCGACACGATGATGATGTTCATGTGCACCCATCCGGAAGGCATTCACCGGCTGATGGCATTTTTGCGGGATGACCATTTGGCCTTTATTGACTGGCTGGAACGGGAACGCCTATTTACCTTGAATAACCTGAATGATTGTATTGGCTCCGGCAGCATGGGCTATTCCCGCGAACTGCCGCAGCCGGATTGGAAAGAAGGCGATCCGGTCCGCACAAAAGATCTCTGGGTATTGAGCGAATCCCAGGAAACAGTTTCCATATCCCCCGCTATGTTCGAGGAGTTCGTGTTTTACTATCAGCAGCCCATTGCGGAGCGTTTTGGCCGGCTCTATTACGGTTGCTGCGAACCACTGCATATTAAATGGCCAGTGATTCGAAAATTCAGCAATCTCCGGCGGGTATCCGTTTCGCCATGGTGTGATCAGACATTTATGGCGGAGGTATGCGGACGGGATATCGCATTTTCGAGGAAATCCAACCCAACATTAGTCAGTACGCCGTATTTTGACGAGTCATCCATCCGGGCGGATCTTCGGGAAACCATTGCCATAGCCCGGAACTGCAATCTGGAACTTATCATGAAAGACGTACATACCCTCGCAGGGGATCCATACCGGCTGAGGCGTTGGGTCCAACTTGCACACGAGGTGATTAATGAGGTTTACTAAGGGAAGAAACAAAGGCATTAAAACAAATAAGGAGGTTGTCATGGGATTTTCATTACCAACCCTGCCTTTCGCGCAAAGCGCTTTAGAACCGTTTATCAGCGCGGAAACCCTGCAATTTCATTATGGCAAGCATCATCAGACCTATGTAAACAATCTGAACAAACTCATCGAGGGAACACCCTTCGCGGATAAAACCCTGGAGGAAATTATCCAGGCGGCGGAAGGACCCTTGTTTAACAATGCCGCCCAGGTCTGGAACCATACATTTTATTGGCAGGGTCTCAAACCGGCCGCGGCGGCCCCGCAGGGGCTCCTGCTGACTATGATTCAACGTGATTTTGGCACGCTGGACGCCATGAAAGACGCCTTGGCGAATGCCGCCACAACCCAATTCGGATCCGGCTGGGCCTGGCTTGTTCTGAACCAGGGAAAATTGGCCGTCACAAAGACGGGGAACGCCGATTTGCCGATGAAGCATGCCCAAACCGCCCTCTGGACAATTGACGTATGGGAACATGCCTATTATGTGGATTACCGCAATGACCGCCCGAAATATGTCCAGCAAGTGCTGAATAATCTGGTCAATTGGGATTTTGTTGCGGAAAATCTGACGAAAAGTTCCTGAACACCCCGGAGTGATCTATGGAGTCCGGGTTAGATCCAGGAAACCTTTGATGTATTGAATCCACCCGTGTTCGGGATTGATATTCATCGTCACGTCTCCGCTAATGCGATCCACAACATCGTCCCCTGAAGAGTCTATGCAGGCGGCGCTAACATCCACGACATACGTGGCGTCATCGTCACTGTAAATAACATTGAGCAGCAGGCTCCCATTGGCCAGCATATAGCCCGAAAGGGGTATGGTTGAGGCAGGGGGCATATCCGCCCCGCGAAAGGTTTCCTGCACGGAATCGCAGGCCCAATCAAAGGTGGCGGAGCCTTCCACCTGATAATTGCGGGGAAAGGATTCACCCGCCTGATGCGTGAGGGTAATGTCCAGGAAACAATGTACGGGATAGCCGGAGGACACCACGGTTCCTTCCCAGGTCCCTGAATAAGAGCCGCTGGCATCGAAGGGCGGCTTGGGAATCGGGATATAGATGCATCCCCCCGCTCCGAACATCAATAAACAAGGCAGAAGCCAATACATGCACCCAAGAAGATGCCTCTTCCACTTATTACCGGCCATACACACCGTCCATTTCCAGCCGTTATCGCCAAGGACATACACAAACAATGCCGCGGAACACAGAATGACGTGTTCCGCGGCGGAATTTCAACCATGCCGTATCAGGCGGGATTTTTCACAAACACGCTCAATTTGGAGGACTGCCACGTGCCGTCCATTTCATTCATAAGCCGCACTTCGCGGACAATCGAAGAGACTTTGTCGCCGATAGGTTTCACATCGGCGGGCAGGAACGACATCAGGTTGTTCAACGGCGCTACAATATCGGTCCACAGGCCCGTATTGAGCAGGAGACTGCTGTAACGGGGCACGGCGGGATCCAGGGGCGGATTCAAAGCGGCGAACAAGCCGGTGGCGCCGTTTGCCTGAATCAGGTCGATCAAGGCTTTCATCTTGTCGATATTGTTCGAGAACAGCGCCATATCACCGGGAAACGCAAAGGATATGGGGAGGGGGATCTCGGCCTGGACCGGTTTGATGTCAATATCTTTATACTTCTCGGCCTCCCCTGAAGGGATGAGCATGCTCAGGAGGCTTTGGGTCTGCTCGGGCTTGGATAAACCCACCATCAGGAAAAGAGAGGGGAAATCATCCTTGGCGCCGGCAAGGCCCAAGGTGATTTCCTGACCCAGCATGTTGATCACCTGGCTGCCAATCGTAATGCCTTGCGCCACGCCCGGATCTTTTGTGAATTTTGGCACTTCTTTCAGATATACATCGGTGATCTGCTTTTTCCATTCGGGGGTTAGGCAAAGATTCACCATGGCCAAGGTGCTGTCGGGGAGCATCTGGGCATATTTCATGGGGACAGCCTGGCCGCTGAAGGTCAACAGACCGGGATGCGTGTATGTGTCCATTCGGGTGTTAACCTCGAATTTGTCCTCGGTCCAGGCAAAGGTAGTAACAATGGGATCTTCTCCATTGGGGGAGGCCAGGAGGGATTTCAGCGTGGCGGCCTGCGCGGCAATGAAGGGAGAAAACTCGCCGCCCAGATCGATAACAGGCAACGCCTTTTCCAGCAAGGGAAGAAGCCGTTCGCTATAAATTAGCAGCGAGCCTTCGTCCGGGGCGGTCGCAGGGCAATCTCCCGTGCCGTAAGGCAAGGCCACGGGTGTGGCGGCGCCTTCAGCGATGCTCTTGAGCAAGTCGAGACTCCCCAAGGCCAGTTTGTTGTCCGCAATAAAGTAACCATAGTCATCAATGGCATTGATGGTCACATTGCCCACGGTGACCGGTTCAAGATTTTTACCATAAAAATCAGGGTTTAGTCCGGTGAGTTCTTTGAGGGTGGCTTCCACTTTGACCGGATCGCTGACGCCCAACACAATCACGGCAGAAGGGGGATCGACGTCTTTAAGGTCCACTTTCGGCATGGCCGCCGGTTTATCTTGAGGGGCGTCGCCTTTGGCTTTTTCAGCCGCTGCAATGCCGCTCTCGACAGACTTGGTGAAATCCGCGAAAATACCCCAGGGAGCATCCAAATTAAGGCCTTTGGCCGCGGCAACTTCGCCCAAGGTTTTGGCATCCGCCGCACCGACGGTTTTTGCGGCATTCACGATAAACTCGTTCAGCTTTGCTTCGATGTCGAAATCAGGCGGGGCAATACGTTTTGCCAAAGGGATCGCCTTGGCCAGGGTGCCGTTCAATGGGGGCAGCCCCAAGGCGAGTTGGGCCTTGGCAGGGGTCATTTTAAGCACATCAAGAACCACCGGCTTGAATGCAGGTTCAGGCCGGGGCTCTTTCTTAATGACCGGGGCAGCCACCGGGGGAGGCGTTGGCGCCGTCTCCGGCGTGACGGGTGTTGTCTCTTTGGCCTCGGGCTTCACAGGGGCAGGCGTGGGGGTGGGCGCTTTGGGAGTCAACACCCCTGAACTCCACAGCCCTGCGGCCACTACAGCGATGATCACGGCTATCGCTACGACATAGACTCCGATTTTTCCCGATCCGGACATGGTTTATCTCCTTGGCTTACCGCCTGGTTGTCTGAGCGCGTGGCATTTTGAAAGAAACTGTAAGAATATCACATGCTCTTTCAAAAGAAAACTCGCTACGTGCTCTTTTCTGACCTTTCCATCCTCAAAGAAGTTTCGGAGGCGGTGTGGGGGCTGTTTCGTTTAGTCCAGTGTCGTTTTCGTAGTGATCACAATTTTACCGGCGCCGGCATGCGTGGTTTCGATGGCCTGGATACGGGTGGGGCCGGTGGCGAGGAGGTACCCGAGACGGTCACGGGAGGGAATGTCGGTTACATGGCCCAAAATGTCTCCTGGGCGTACTCGGACGACAACCTTTTGGACGCCAGGGACCGCTTCCGCAGCCTCTATGCCTGAAATGCTTTCTACAACGCCAGAATGGCTGGTAAGCCAACATACCGCCGCGGCCATATCGCGCCTGGGAGCGCTTCGGGGCCAATCGAAGGCAGCGGCCCGGCGGACATCGGTTTCCAGATCGATTCCCTGGGCGAATTGCATTAATTGAACAAGGACCGGATCGGGCATTTCGGAAGCGTGTATTCCAACAAGCGCGATGGCATCCGCGGATACCACCCATTCCATTTCCACATAATAGCCGCCCTGCGGGAGGGCGGCGCCGGCGCGTTTTGACAATTCCACCAGATGGCTGTAGCGAGCCGCCGCCAATCCGGCCGGCACGCAAATTTCCATGGGTACGCCGAAAACATCCGCCGAAAGGCGCTCGCTCAGGATTTCTACGGGGTAGAACGCACGCTGCACCTTGCAACCCAAAAGGCGGCATCTGTCCCCTTGTACATCAGCCTGCACCAGCACTCCTGCGTCTGCTTGGGGAAGGTGTTTTTGTGCTTTAGCCCAGGCCAAAGGCAGGTCATCAGGATTTTCCACACGCATGCGCCAGAGCGGCCCCGCGCTTATCCATGCGGGCCAGCCCAAGTCCACAGCGGTTTGCTCCGCCGCTTCGATCGTCTGGACGCGTTTGCAGGGGACCGTAAGCCCCAAGGTGTTCACGCTATCGAATTGGATATGCTCCACGAGACACCGCGATTCCCATTCGTCATGAGCAGATGCCGATACCGGTTGCTCACTCTGCAATTGTCTTACTACGCACGTCTTTTCCATGCGTCAAACTATGGTAGTATATACGCTTCATGGCGTGCACAGGAATAAAGGCATAAAAGAGCAAGGAGAACATTCCATGGCGGGGAGACATTCCAGAGGCATAATGATGTGTGCTGGGTTGGTTGCAGTGGGCCTTTTAGGATGTGGCGGTCCGGCGCCGGAACCGGCCCCGGGATCGGCAACGCCTGAAAGTGAAGCGGTTCATCCCCCCCCCGCCGGTTCTGTTCAAGACACCGCGATGCCGGTGGACGGAGACTGGATTGTATCGCGCCTGCCGGTGGAAATGGCCACGTTGAACCCGCTGCTCTCTTCACATGATGCGTATGCGAAGACCATCACGGACCTGATTTATGAAGGCTTGCTCAAGCGCGACAATGAAACGTGGGAAATGAAACCCAATCTGGCGGAATCGTATGAAATTTCGGGGGATAAACTCCTTTTCACATTCAAGCTGCGCAACGACGTGAAATTTTCCGATGGCACGCCGTTCACTTCGGCGGACGTGAAATTCACCTTTGATATTTTGATGGATCCCAAGTCGGATTCCATGCCGTTGCGCAATTACTTCGAGAATATTGAACGGTGTGAGGCGCCCGATGATTACACCATCCGGTTTGTCTGTAAACAGCCCTATTTTAAAACCCTAATCTCACTGGGTGAGGATCTAAAAGTGCTGCCGAAGCACATTTTCAGCAACGGGGACTTCAATAAGCATCCCAACAACCGGCATCCGATTGGAACAGGGCCTTTTGTGTTTGAATCCTGGGATACCAATCAGCAGGTGGTGATTGCACGTAATGAGCAGTATTGGGGAATCAAACCGCATGTGCTCAAGCGGCAATACAAAGTCATCACCGATGACAATGCCGCGCTTCAGGTATTGCAGCGGGGCGGCTTGGATATCATGGGCATGACGCCGGATCAGTGGGTCAGTGCGGCGGTGAATGCGCCGGAGTTTGAGGCCAAATTCAACAAGCTGACCTACTACATCCCCAGCCACGGGTATATCGGCTGGAATATGCGGCGTCCGTTGTTCAGCGACAAAAACGTGCGCCAGGCCATGACCATGCTGCTGGACCGCCAGACCATTCTCGCCACTATTTTCCATGGGCTTGGCGTCGAAGTGACGAATGACTTCTTCTTTAGCTCGCTTGAGTATAACAAGGATCTTGTACCGTGGCCTTTTGATCCGCCGCGCGCCCGGAAACAATTGGAAGACGCCGGGTGGGTGGATTCCGATGGCGACGGCATTCGTGAGAAAGACGGCCAGAAATTCGAGTTCGAATTCATGGTGCCGTCCGGTTCACCAGAGACGGAAGCCCTCGCCACCGTGTTTAAGGAAGAACTGCAAAAAGCCGGGGTCAAAATGAATATCCGCCTGCTCGAATGGGCCACCTTCGCGGAGACGGTGCAGAAACTGAATTTTGACGCGATGATCATGGGCTGGCAATTGGACCCCGAACAGGACCCCTATCAACTCTGGCATTCCAGCCAGGCGGAAAAAGGCTCGAATTATCCGGGATTCAAGAATACGGAAGTGGACACCATCATCGCGGAGGCGCGCAAAGAATTTGACGTGCAAAAACGCGCAGCGCTCTATCACCGCATGAGCGCCATCATCTACGATGAACAACCGTACACGTTCCTCTTTTGTCTGAAGGCGCGCGCGGCCATTGACAAACGATTTCGCAACGTCAACGCCTACCGTCTCGGATTGGACGGCCGGGAATGGTGGGTGCCCGCGGACCAGCAGAAGTACCACTGAGAGAGGCATTAGGCTGTAGGCATTAGACTTTAGTCTGTAGTCTATAGTCTGTAGCAAGAAGAATGCAGCATGTGGAGGGGATGATTTTAATGATCGGAAAAAAGTTTGGTCAGACTTTTCACTCGCTCCCCAGGTCGTCATCCCCACGGCGTGTCCTCCGTAGCGCCACGCGTGACGAAGGGGGAAAGCGGGGATCCAGTTCCGCTATGAAACGCACTTGCCGGGAGGGCGAAGCTCCGGCTGAGGTAAACAAAATATATCTCCTCTCCTTCCCAAGGTATACTTGGGAACGCACTTGCGATCAAAGCGGTGCTTTGAAATCGGACATACTTTCTTCTCCGAATTGCCACTACGGGAAATTGATGATGGAAAGAATTTGTCTGCTTTTGTTTGTTGGGGCGGTGCTATTCGTCGCAGGGGCCTTTAGTCAGCCATCCGAGGATAAATCCTTGCCCGTGGCACGGCTGCAAGATGATTTTGAGTCTGGATTGGCTGCCTGGCAAACCATGGGGGATGCCCAATTCTCCGTTGACACGGCGAATCCACATGCGGGTTTGCAAAGCGCGCATATTGTTGTTGGCCCTGAGACGGCATTGGCCTATCAGCAGATTTATCGCAGCTTCAAGCCCGTGAATGCGGGTGACGAGTTTAGTGCAAGGGCCTGGGTGAAAAAAGGAGCACTCTCCGGCGGCAGCGGAGCCTATTTGGCGTTGGAGTTTGTCGATCAGGCCGGACAGCGAATCGGTATTGCGCACAGCAGCGCCGCGCCGGTTCCCGGCAGTGGCGGGTGGGAGATGATATCCGTGGACGGACGCACGCCCCAAGGCACGGATGCCGTCACGCTGCACCTGGTGCTCCACGCGCATGGCTCGGCATGGTTTGACGATGTTGAGGTGGTTCAGACGGCGCGGCAGGAACCGTTTCCCGATCTGGGCGCTGTGGAACGTGTTGTGACGCTCCATCCGGAGTCTATTGTGCAGCCGCATTTCGGCGGGGTTGGTTTTCATATGTTCTATCATATATTTCCAACGCCGCAGGACTCTATGGATACCGTGATCGCCAAGCGTTGGCGCGAATTGAATCCCTCGTTTGCACGGCTCAACCACCAGGTGAATTGGGACCGCGCCATGCTCGATCAAATTGCCGGGCATTTGCAGCGGCTGCGCGATGATACGCGGACCGAAGTCTATATGACCACGTGGAATCCGAAAGATACGCAACCGGGCGAGGAACGGCTGGCCTATGCCCGTGAAACTACGAACGACCTCGAATATTGGATCAAGGAAAAGGGCGCCACGAACATCAAAACGTATTGTATGACCAACGAACTTTCCTTGGGCGAGTGGGGCTCGCTCGCAAAGGATCTGCCCAAGTTCAAATCGTACCATGAAGCGTTCCGCCAAGTGTTCAAAGAGCGCGGATTGGATATTAAACTACTGGCCACGGATGCGTCGCCGTTCTCCTTCTGGAGTTCCATCGAATGGGCCGCGCAAAACATGGACGAGATCACGGACATCTACGGCGGGCATCATTACATCAGCGAGTTTAAACCGGACGACCCCCATTTCTACCGTTGGTTCCTGACCAAGCTGCACTGGGGCGCGGGCATGGCCCGAAGCAAGGGCAAGGAGTTCATTCTCGGTGAGTTTGGCTCACAGCAGGACGGGCGCACCGTCGACGGCATCAAACGCGACGTCTGCATCTATTGGGATACGCCTCTCGAATCCATGGTCGGGATACAATTGGCTGAATGCGTCATTGCCGCGATGAATGCCGGCATCTATGCCATGGGCTATTGGACCTTCATCGATCTGCCCGACGAATACAATCCCCATTACATTAACAAATGGGGCCTTTCCAAGCGCAGCGGCAATGACAGTTCCACCCGCGCCCATTATTACGCCTATGGACTGCTCACCAAGTTCTTCCGCGGACCATCGAGTGTGATGGCGGTCGAAACAAACGATCCCCGCGTGCGCGCCGCCGCCGTGAGACACCAGGAAGGCACAATGTCCATCGCGCTGGTGAACCGGTATCCCGAAGAAATTCCCGTCCGTATCGCACTGAATTCGCCGGGGGCCACCCGCGCATTCAGAATATATACCTACGACCCCGCGCATGTGCCGTTTCATCCCTTCGGCGATCTTCAGGGACCTTCCGAGATCACCGAAGTTAAAGAGGGCGCCCTTGCTGGCCATCTCGGCCCCAACACCCTCACCGTATATACGACTGCCTATGACGATACCCCGCCCAATGCCATACAAGGATTAACCATCACTAAAACCGAAAACGGCGCCAATCTCGCCTGGCAACCGAATACCGAACCGGATTTCTGCTACTGCCGTGTGTACCGCACGCCAAACGAACAAACGCCTCCCGGCCCTGCCCATCAAATCGCTTCTACCATCGCCACCCATTACCTCGATACCACACCCCCTGGAAATCCCTGTCACTATTGGGTCATCGCCGTCGACCGCTCCGGCAACGCCAGCACCCCCGCGGGCGCAGAATGATTCTGGGAGGGATGGGAATTAGGGAATGATGAACCACAAAAAGCACAAGGAACACGGCGCGGCGTGGGAATGAACACCGATGAAATTAGGCTAGCGGGTGGGGGAGAAGAAGAAATAGGGCCTATAAAACTTGAGGTGGGAGGTGTGCCGTTTCCTCGCCGCAGGGGATCTTCTCATATCCTTCTTTCGGCCCTTCGGG
>ERZ795059.2295-NODE-2295-length-19962-cov-16.438891_pt1 | contig 19962 bp, 12 predicted proteins | sample MGYA00375143_ERZ795059 | MGnify/ENA primary metagenome ERZ795059 (study PRJEB30188, sample SAMN05720168) | activated sludge metagenome | isolation source: Anaerobic digester | place: USA | collected 2015-01-07 ... | reverse complement strand
CTGTCTGAGATTTCCCGGATCTGCGTGCGCCGCAGGGTCGTTCTGCTCCATGTAAGGACCGGTCATGGGAGGCCCGGCGGGAAACGCTATAGGGTAATTATCATAATATGAAGTCTCTCCCGGCGCGTAGAAATCGTCAGCGTCTTCATCTGTTATCAAGATTACTATCTTTTTCGCGTCAGCCCTGAAGTCGCCTCCGAGCGAACCGCTGTCTAAAGCCCAGTTTATCGCCGCCAGACCGTTTTCGTTTCCGCTTATCGGGTTGTTAATTATCGTTCTCATGGCGTCGACGTCCGACTGAAAACTTGCGGCGTCGGCATGAAAAGACTGAGTTCCGGCGGGCCTTACGATTTCGTCGAATCCCACTACGCCCATTCTCAGATCGAATCCCGCATTTGCGAATTGCTCAAACATCGCTTCCGAGTCATTATAGAGGGAGTTGGCGTACGGCATCATGCTTCCTGTGACGTCGAGAACCCAAATCACATCAAGGTCTCCCGGATTAAACAGCAATTTTCCGCCGTCAACCTTATACGAAGACATAGTGGTTCGATTTATTTCGTCTTTAAGTTTCTGAGCTTCCGAGTTCATGGCGGACAAATCGCCGACCGTCAAAGTGGCGTCGTTGGAAGCGCGGACGGCAAGGTCTCTAATTCTATCTAGTTTCTGATTAAACCCTTCGAGATACGCGTCCCTCAAGCTGTATAGCTTGATTGATTCTTCCACATTGTGAATCGCGGATGTTACTCCGCGAAGTTGCGCTTTCACGCCGGAGCAAATTGCCAAACCTGAAGGATCGTCAGCGGAGTGGTTTATTCTCAATCCGGATGACAGTCTCTCAACCGCTTTTGATATGTTCAACCCTTGAAGCCTTGATTGATTAGAGGCAAAAGCAGATTCGCCATTAAAGTTGATAATCATAGCTCATCTCCGCTCTAGCAACATATTGTCTTTCCTGCATCGAATATAACTGTTCGCCTATCTCCATCCCTCAAGCCGCGCTCATGACAATGTAGGAAAACAATCGAATAAGCGATTTTCCGGGTTGGTGAATTATTTAAGAAGCCCTATAGATATCCTCCCTGATAAAGAACCGACATCCTTGTCGGCTGAAAGCTTGTTGAAACGCCTGTTGTATTACCATATCGGCGTCAGGAAGCGCGGCCTTTAGGCAGGGTTGAAAAAAATGTCTCAAAGATTGTGTTTTTCTTGTTATCGGCGAGTTTAATCCTTGCGAACAATCATGCTGAACTGAAGCTCGCTTATGAGACTGGGAACCATCTTTTTCATTCTATTTTTTATAGATTTAGCTCCCGCAATCGTGAATTCGTTCTGTTGCATAGTGGAAAGAAGGATGATTTCGAGCGCGGCTGAAGTGACCCATTCGACTTCTTTGCGATAACCGCAGACGGCGGCCGCGCGGGTCGTTTTGAGAAACTTATGAATCCTAGCCGGGCTGACGGCAAGCGTTTCGCACGAGCCGATTACGATTATGCGCCTGCGGCATTTGCCCTTCAGCAGTTCCCCCATTGTCTCCAGCGAGACTAATGAGTCCGACTTTCTTTTATCGCCCACATACACTCCGCCGGGAATCCCGTGGAATGCAAGATACAGTATGGGATGGTCTTTCTGCGCCTGTTGAGTCCATTTCCACATATAGTATCTGAATTCAAAAAACGTCCCTATGTCCCTGTGGATGTAGGGAATGGGGACGCGGCCCGATTTCTGAATGAATTGAAGCATAGTCTCGACAGTGGTGGTATCGCGGATTCCCCACCAGTCGCCTTCGAGACAGAATATGCCTTTGCCTTTAGGGTAGTACGACATTCAGGGCGCCCTCCGCATAATTGCAAAACGTTCGCCGCGCCCGCGGTTTACCCCGATATTCTATTTTCATGTTTGGATTATGACAATAGCCCGCCAGAACTAGAAACCGACGCCATAAACGCTAAATATTCTCTTTTTATCAGGTTTTTTTCTCTTTCTTCTGCATCGAAGGGAAAAGCACATTGTTTAAAATCAGCCTGTAACCCGGCGAATTTGCGTGGATTGAAACATCCGTCTGAGGATCCCCTACCAAGTGCGAAAAATCCTCCGGGTCATGTCCGCCTAGAAATGTGAAACTTCCTTTTTCCAAAGAGCCGTGAATATATCGCACTCTGTCTGTTCCGGGAGAGTCGGCTAAAACGACGACGTTGTCCTTTAGCCTATCGCGTCTGAAGTCGGTCGTCTGGCCGTGAAAAAAACGGATGCGCGCGGCGTGATTCTGAACAAATATGGACAAAGCCGGATCTTGTTTTGCGGAAAATTCGAACAGTTCGAATTCCGGGGCCAGCAGAGGATTCAGAAAGTCCGATCTCGGATGGTTCAGTCCCGGCACATCTGTTATTGCGTCGATGTCGGATATCTCGTAAGCAAGAGGATCGGTCACAATTCTGAAATCAGTGAACGCGAGAGCGGCTGAATAATCCAATTTATCCTGAGCGCCCGGAGTCATCGGAACGCCACCGATCTCCATAGGCGCGATATCCAATCCTCTCGCGGAAAGAGCGACGTCGAGGCTGTCCGGCGCCGAACACATCGCGAACAAAAAACCTCCTTTCCGAACGTAGTCTTTGATTGCGGCGGCGACTTCCCCCTTCAACTCCTGCGCGGATGAAAACCCCAATTGAGCGGCCATAGTCTCTGCCGATTTTACGATGCGAAGATACCAATCGGCGTTCTTGAAACTCCCATAGAACTTGCCGTATTGCCCAGTAAAATCCTCATGGTGAAGATGAAGCCAGTCGTAATCCGATAGTTTTCCCGCAATGACTTCAGGGTCCCAGACGGTGTCATACGGAATCTGCGCGTAGCCTAGAACCAGTCTCACCGCGTCGTCCCACGGGTCGGCGGTCGGCGGCACATATACTGCCACTTTGGGGGCTTTGTCGAGAATGACGGCTTCGGAATTCGTTTGCGTCATCTCATGATAAATTCTATTCACTTCGCCGGGATCCAGAACGCGATATGATACTCCCATAACAGTCGCGCGGTCTCTTATCTCCCTCGCGTCAGGAGCCAAGAACGAGCCTCCTCGATAATTCAAAAGCCATTGAACTTTGTATCCTCGAGCAGCTTCAAGACACCAGTATGCCAACCCGTAGGCTCTGAGATGATCCGTCTGTTCGAAATCCATCGGCACCAGAATCATCGGAGCGTCGGCGCGGAGTGTCTCAACTTGCGCCGTGGTATGGCGAGAAGCCAATGCAAGAATTAAAGCGACCGCAATAATTGCGAGCGTCCAAGTTCTTCGCGCGGCAACCAACATCATCCGATTCATTTTGTTAGCGCTCATAGCAAGCTTATTATAAAACAAAAAACTCCGACAACGAATCACAGCCGCTCTGAACGATAAGAGCCGGTGTTGACGAAAAAGACGCCGATCTCGCTGACTTTGAGTCCGGCGCATTCGCTCCATGCTCGCGCGTAAATTTTCAACTGTGGCATGTGCTTGCTCGTCAGGGCCGCCAAATCCCTGCTGGGACGGTCGTCCGTTTTGTAATCCACGATAACCCATCCGTCCGGCTCCTCGAACGCTAGGTCAATCACGCCGCGCATCAAGAAATCTTTCGCGGTTGAGTCGCTCTCTGTCCCCAACTCAGACATCTTAACGACAAACGGAGCTTCGACCAAGCGGCGCGAAGCTCTCGCGGCCCTCGCCCATATTTCGGACTTCATTGCCGACGAAACTAACTCCACCGCCTCGTCCGCAAGCTCAGCGCTCATCTCATTATGCTCAAGCTCCGAGACGGCGAGCGCGCGCAAAGCCTTATCGCCCGGATTCTTAATAGCGGCTTCCAGCAACAGGTGGATGACGGTTCCCCATTCCATCGCTCTGTCTGCGGGAAGATAATCGGCGGCTGCTTCAGCGGCGGTTGGGGAATACGTTGCGGAGTAGGTTTTCGCCGCTTCGACTCGATAAGTGGGCGCGGCGCAGGCGTTGACGCGGCGGGCAGCCTCAGCGGCGGCAGCGCCGGCAGCGCTAGCGGACAGCTTTATTTCTTTGACTCGCGGAGCTTTGCGAGGGCCGGGATCGTCAAGCTCAGCCGCGTCTTTCATCGACTCTTTGAAAAAACTCCACGGATTAAAGCTGTCGTGAGACGGGCGGCCTGAAATGCAGAGCATAGCCCCGGCGCGAGTCGCGGCCACATACATCAGACGGTCCTTTTCGGCTTCCTGATATTTGGATTCTTCATTGGCGTGTTCCGACCATTCGGGGGGAGCCGCGAGCGCTATTCCCTCGCCGCGTCCCCTGCTAGGGCCGCGCGAGACAATGTATCCGTCCGTTCCCTCGCCGGAGCGGTCAATCCGCAGCGAAGGCTCGTGCCGGGACGCTCCGGCAGGCCCAGCAAGAAAAACGACCGGAGCTTGCAGTCCCTTCGCCTTGTGCAGGTTCATCACTCTTACAACAGACGATTCATGCCATTTCGCTGGCGCTCCGTCATAGGTCTGCTCGCGACTGATTATCGCGCCTAAGCGTTCCACTAAGTCTGCCGCCGACCAGTTGTCAGCGCGCGCCGCCCGCATCAGTTCGACCGCTTTCAACATGCTTCCCGCGTTGATATTCCCTGCGGCATCCGCGCAGGCTTCGGCGACAAGCCCCAGTTCGGCGGCGGCTATCTCTGCGGCGGCAGCAGGAGGCATCTTCGACAGTAGTTTTTCATATCTCTTCAGACTTTCAAATGCGTCCCTGAACATCTCCGCGTCCTTCGGATCGAGTCCGGCTTCTTTTACGTCTCTCCTGAAATCGAACGCGTTTCCAGCCTTTTTGAAGTCATAAAGCGCCGCGTCGCTTATGCCGAACAATTCGCTTCTAAGCGCGGCGACCAGAGAGACGGAGTCGTCGGGCCGCGCCGCCGCCGCAAGACACAGATACAGCAGTTCAAGCTGCGAAATCTCGTTCAGAGCCGCGCCTCCCGTCACCTGATGCGGTATCCCCAATTCGCCCAGTTTTCTCGCGTATTCGCTCAAATGGCTCTTCTTGTAAGTGATAATCATGAAATCGCCGGGGCGCGCTTCCGGGGTCGCGCCTTTCTCGATTTCCTTGTCAGTCCGGGGCACGGTCATCTTTTCGTCAATCGCTTTTCTTATGAACCGCGCTATATAGTCAGCGTCCCACTGTACAATGTCCGTGAATCCACCCGGCTGGTCTTTGAAATCTTTAGGCGCTGTAATTTTGAAAAGTCCGCGCAGAGTTCCGTTCGAGCCGTCCGTCCTTCCAACAATCAGGTCGCGCCGTTGCGGCGCGTAATCCGTCGCCTTTTCAGAAAACACGGAGGCGAATCTATCGTTAACCCAATCGACAATTGGGGCGATAGTTCGGAATCCCACTGACATTGAAGCGACTATTCCCCCGGTGTCTTCGACTATCGTTTTCACTTTGTTGTATGTGGCGATGTCCGCGCGGCGGAATCTGTATATGGACTGCTTCGGGTCTCCGACGACGAACAGAGAGCCGGGAGAGGGGCGGCATTTCCGCCAGTCCGTCTCCGCAGGGTCGTCCGCCGTCAGATATAGAATCACCTGCGCCTGCACGGGGTCGGTGTCCTGAAACTCGTCGACCAGAAGCCGCGTGTAGCGCTCGCGGAAATACTTTCTCGCATCCTGATTGTTTTTCAGCAATGCCGCCGCCTTCATCAGCAGGTCTTGAAAGTTAAGGCCGCCGCTTTCAGCTTTAAGCTTTTCGTATGTCCCGACTGCGCGCTTGACTGCCTCCATGACCGGCGGATAACAGTATTCTCTCCATTGTCTGACAAGCGGAACCGCGTGGTTTTCCGAGATGCTTGCCCATGCCATCTTTTCGTCGAGCGCCTGATCCTTTCCTCTCGGCCAATTCTTTTGAACTACTGACGGGACTTTTTCAAAACGAGACAGCAACGCGGAAAACTGGATGTCGTCGGAAAAATCCGTGTGGCTTATGGCGCGGTGAACCGAAAACAGCGCGGGCATAAGTTTGTCGTTGCCGAAATCCACGCCTCTCAGCATAGGCAGCAATGCGTCAACGCGTCTCCAATACTCCATGACCGGCTGAAGGGCAGGGGAGAAATCCGGTTTGCTCACGTCTCCGACAGGCCATTCATCCACATCAGGATAATCGGTGAGTATTTTGAAAGTTTCGAAAAGCGTTTCCGGATAAATGCCTCTCTCAATCAATTCGTTATAAAGGTTGTCAGAGGATGTATAGATTGATGACATGAACACGTCCCACGCTTTTTGTTTAAGCTCGTTGTCATCTTCCTCCTCGATTTCCCGGAAAGAGATGCCGACGCCCGCTTCGATGGGACGCTCACGAAGAAGGCGCGCGCAAAATGAGTGGATGGTTCCGATGTAACAGCGTTCAATGTGTTCGAGAGCTTGGGATAGCAGTTCGCGCTCTCGTCCAGACGCATCGTTAACGCGTTTCTCCAGTTCGACCCGGAACCTGTCCCGCAGTTCGGCGGCCGCCTTACGGGTGAACGTCACTGCGGCTATGTTTTCTACGCGCGCCTCTCCCGATGACACAAGGTTCGCCATGCGGGACATCATGCTCGTCGTCTTTCCTGTTCCCGCCGCGGCCTCCACGAGCATTGTCGTGTTTAGTTCGCGGGATATCCGTTCTCTGTCCCGCTTGTCTCCCATGGCTTCTTTATTGTTTTCAGTCATAGTTTCTCAACTTCCTCAACGCAGACAGCGTTTCATTTTCCGGGTTTGCCAGTTTTGCGGCCGTTGCGTCTGCCACCGAAGACACATCCCGGCAGATAGCCGCGTACTCGCATTGGAACTTTCCGCTTCCGCAATCATCGCAGTTGTTAGTTGCGATGAACGCGCCGTCGGCTGCGGCGCGGCAGATGGCGTCAATGACGTTCAATCCTCCATCGAGTTCTTCGGTCCCCCATGATATTCGCTCACCCCCGCCTTTCTGACTTGGGAAGAAGAAACCGAATCCGGCGACGGCTGATTTGCCGCCTAACGTCCGCTCAATCGCAGCCTTCGCCATTTCCACGTACAACGCGTGCTGCACGACACGGCCTTCGTTGAACGGGTCTTTCGAGCGGTATTTATATGTTCCGCCGGTCTTGTAGTCCCAAAGGAAAAAAACATTATCGCCTTTGGCGGGCAGGGCATCCACACGGTCGATGCGCCCCCGCGCTCTGATTCTCCCTCCCGCCAGCCGCAACTCGACAGGCTCCGTCGAATCCAGCGGCGTCCCTTTTCCCTCGCGTTCCCTTTCCAGCCCTATAGACGCTTCAAGAAATCTAGGCGCGCTCGATCCGGCCAGCTTCAATTCTTCAACGATGAAAATCTTTGCGGTTCTTTTTAAACTTTCCATTGCCGCTTCATACACAGGCTCGGACGGCGGCGGCATCATCTCCTTGTATTCTGCGGCGCGTTCTTCGATTATCGAAACCAGCAGGCTCTCGTCTTCGGCCCGGACCAATCTTTTTTCGGACATCACCGCAGTATAGAAATCTTCAAACGCTTCATGCAGCAGGCTGCCTGTTTCGAGCGGATTCAGCCAGACGTAAGGATCGATTACGACTTCATCAGGCGGTTTTATTCCCAACGTATATTTGAAGAAATAGGCGAGGGGGCATTTGCCGAACAATTCCAGCCGACTGGACGAAACGACAGGGCCGTTCACCATGTCGAACGGATTATTGTCCGCGCCCGCGCGCGGCGCAAGTCCGTCGAATTCAGTAAACGCCGAGGACGCGCGGGCTTTGGCGGCGAAAGAACCTCGCCCCGCTCGCGGGAACCTCGCGCTTGCCGCCGCGAACGCGTTTGAAACCTTTTCACTTCCAAGCAGCCTCCACATCCACCACTCGGTTTCATCCAAACAGAATGATTCTTCCGTCGGCGAGAAAGACACCGGCGCGCCCAACCGGGCGGCGAACGTTTCAAGGTCGGCTTCATGCTCTCCGGTCGCCACTCTGAACGCGTTCATAAGCGCAGACGACGGGAACATTTCGCTGTCGTCCAGAAGGTCCCGGCAGGAATATCCGAGCGTGACCGATCCCCGCAACCCGCAGAGCAGCCGCGTGAAATCCTCCATTTTCCTCTCCAGCCTGTCCGTTGCGCGCGGCAGAGCTTCCGACACACGGCTCTTCTCGCCGTCCAGCAACAGCGGATCCTGCGCCGCTCCGCCCGGAAACATCGCGTCGTCCATGCCGACGATAAAAGTGTGCGACCGCCCGGAATGGCCGCCATTGTAAACGCTGTCCACATGCAAATGACCGGGCAGAGGCGCTTTTCCCATCACGCGCGTCGCAGACGGCAGCGCCGACAGCCACTCCGCCGCGTCTATGCCTTCTCCATCTTCCACTCCTGCCACCTTTTCCATGCTCTTCACAGCCGATGTCAGCTTCTCAAGACTGTAGTTGTCCAGTTCGTTTATCGAGCGCGCAGCCTCTTTCAAAAATCGGCCCGCCTTTTTAAGCGCGTCAGACGGCCCGTCTCCCTGCGACGGCGACATCTCAATCAAATCAGACACCAGAGATCTGATAACTTTAAGATTGAATAGACGGCGTTCGGCGCGGTTTCGCTTTGCGATGCTTTCCTCAACAGACGAGTTGTCTTCGTCGGCATCGGCTTCGATAGGGCGTGATATCTTCGCCCTCGCAGCCGATATCGCTTCGTCGATTTTTCTCAAATATCTGTCGCGTCCCATCCCTATGGGAATAGACCGCAACGTATCTGCCAGCTTAGAGTCGTTGATGTTTCCGTCGATGTCCGCGCCAGTTTTCAGCAGACCGTCTCTGACAAGCCCGACAAGGACGCTCTGCGGGTAATCTAGCGAGACCCATCTGAGCCAGCCTGCAAGCGCGCGCCCCGGCCGCGAGTAGCTCGTCGGAATTCCCTCGGCGAATGTCGCTCGCACGCTCTTAGAACTATCCCCTCCGGTTTCGGAGAACCTTTCGCTCGTTTCGTAAATCAGAGGCACATACGCGTCAGTGTTTGTATGGAGAATCTCCACGTTGTCGAAAGGGATACCGCGCGAGGCGCATCTGCGCAAAACTTCGCGGACTTCGTTCACCCTGCCTGCCGCCCTGAAAAAGGAAACTGAACCGTCCGCGACAGGCGGCGGGGCGGCAGACGGAACCTGTATATGCCGCATCATCTCAAGGTCGGAGAGGGCAGGCGACGACGCGCGCGCTTCTCCCCGCAAAGGTTCGTCAACCGCAAGCGTTATGATTTTCTCCGGCGGCAGCGCGTCGAGCAGCCTGCGTTCCATCTCCTGAAATTCGGCGTCGCTCCGGATAATCAGGATTCCGCCGCGCAGCGCCTCCCCGCCTTCTTTATTCACGACTTCGATAGCTATTTCCAACGCGCCGGCGTAATCCAGCAGCCGTTCTGAACTCAGCGCGCTCAGATACTCCCTCATTATTGCGGCTATCCCTGCGCCTTTTTCGGGCGACTCGAAACCTCCGCGTTCTAGGTCTTCGGGGCGAAGTCCGGCCAGCCTTATTGAGTCAATTGTTGAGCGCAAAGCCATAAAAAAATCAAGACCGGGCTTCACGCCGGCAAGATATTCGGCGGAGCGAGCGGCGCTGGCGCGGCTCCAAGCGCGCCCTGCAAGCGCCGCTGCGGCGTCGAGTGTCGCCATTGTCACTCCTCGGGCTGCCATCTCTGGCCCGGCCAGAGCGTCCACGACGATTCCTCGAAAAGTTGCCGCGCGCGCGTTCACCACAGGAACTCCCTCGCGCGCCGCGCTTTCAAGCCACTGTCTCCCGACCCTGCTACTCTGCGACACAACCCACTTGTTATCCATCAGCCGCTCGCGGCACGTCTCCGAGAGCAACTTCATAAACTTATTCATATCGCGCTCCTTCTATCAGGAGGGGCAGCCTGTTTTCCCCAGTCCACTCGGCAATTATATCAAATGGGTGAGACAAAATAGCTCGCGCGACGCATTATCTGGGACAAAATACCGTCATAACGAACATTATTCGCTGCCAATCTCATTTCAGAGCCTCATTTCATTGACAAATGAGTCTGCTGCTGATATTTTTTCTCGAATGCGAAAAACGACGCTTATTACTGGCATTGCAGGGTTTATCGGAAGCAGAGTGGCTGAATTGCTGGCTGACCGCAGCGAACGGGTCATCGGCGTGGACAACCTGAACGACGCTTACGATGTCCACCTGAAAAAAGCTCGAATTGAACGAATAAAACGACCGGATATTGATATAAGGATCTGCGATATTCTGGACTACGAAAAGATCGATGATATTTTCAAGCAGGAGCGACCGACGAGAGTGTGCCATCTGGCGGCCCAAGCAGGCGTGCGGCATTCCCTGACTAATCCTTTCATTTATCAGCGCACGAACGTCGAAGGAACTCTTAATCTGTTGGAAATCTCCCGCAAGTATATGCCCGAAAACTTTGTGTTTGCTTCAAGTTCCAGCGTCTACGGTGGCAACGAAAAAGTCCCGTTTTCTGAAAACGACAATGTGGACAAGCCGATTTCGATTTATGCAGCCACTAAGAAGGCGACAGAACTGATGGCGCATGTTTACAGCAGTTTGTACGGATTAAACACAACGGCTCTGAGATTCTTCACTGTTTACGGCCCTTGGGGCAGGCCCGATATGGCTTGCTACAAATTTTCGACGCTTATTATGTCTAGAAAACCGATTGAACTATTTAACAATGGGGATATGTTTAGAGACTTTACGTATATAGACGATATTGCTCGCGGTGTGGTATCCTCTTTAGAAAGACCCTTCGGCTGCGAAGTGTTCAATCTAGGCAATTCGAGGATGGAACGCTTGGCGGATTTTGTAGCTCTTATAGAGAAGAATCTTGGACGAAAGGCCGAAAAACTGATGTTGCCGATGCAGCCCGGAGACGTTCCCAGAACGAACTCAGACATAGAAAAAGCCAAAAGGATGTTGGATTTCAATCCCAAGACGAACATAGAGGACGGCATACGCATGTTCTGTGATTGGTTCAAAACCTATCACTCTGATCTATTTTGAGAGGAGCGGCGGAATAACCGCCCGCGATAGACTTATGGATATTGCCGACATAATTAAAACCTTTAGAAAAAATATCGTAATGATCGCGATAGTCACAATCGTATGCGGCGGACTAGCGGCGGCGCGGGCTTTCTTATCGCCTAGAATATACGAATCCACTGCGGTTATGTTGATTCAACAGCAGAGCGGCATCAGCCTCGGGGCCGCAAGCGCTCTCTTGGGCATCCCGTCAATGGCTCAACAGGGTCTTTCGCCGGAGTTTGTCAAAGTTATCGCAACATCAAAAACCATTGCGTTAAACGTTATCGATAACCTTGACCTTAGAAAAAACCCTAAATTCGCCTCGGATGGCGACGACGATGATAAATTGCTTAAGAGGTTCAGCAAGAACCTCAAAGTAGAATCTGAATTAATGACCGTCAAGATTACTTTCGCCGGCGTCGATTCGAAGTTGGCTGCGGCGGCGGCTAACGATGTCGCCGCTCAGACAATCAATTATGTCAAAGACGCCGCCTTGAGAAATTTCGACGACTATAACAAGATGCTGGAAATGTATCATAAACAACTTAAGGACATCGAATTAAGAATCAAAGAATACGAGAAACTTCACGGGGTTGTTCAGATAGACGCCCAATTTGCCAATTCCATTGAGACTGCCGCCATGTATAATTTAAATATGGCTGAAAGGCAGACGGAACTGGAGAGCCTAGCGGCCGTAATTGAGCACACTACCAATCTCGATTTATGGACTAGGACTTCTCAACGCATGGAAGCTTTGAAAGACGAAATCCGGTTTTACAAAGCAAAAAGCATTGAGTTGGAAAATGAAATGAGAGCGGTTCCTCAAATGAAACTCGAATACATGGAGTTGCTTCGAGAACAAAAAATGATCTCGCTTAAGCTGGCCACAATCGATTCGCAAAGAGATATGAGCTTGTTCGAAAGCGAAAGAATGAGCGGCAAGATGCGCGTTCTAGACCCGGCAACTCCTCCTAAAACGCCGTCGCGACCGAAGAAGAAGCTTATTGTCGCGTTCGGAATGGCCTTCGGCATTTTCGCGTCCACATCGTTCGCTTTTGCGCGGCAAATGCTCAGATCAATAGCCGCCGCGGACAAATCGAATTGCCCGGCTTAACGAGCCTCGCATGGCGCGCGTCGCGCCTAAACTTACTTAAGAAAGCAGGCGTATTATTCATGAGGATTTTCAATAATGTCAGAAACGGTTTTATTGTTTTATCTTACGTCGTTTGCTTATGCGTAATCGGAGCGCGCGCGGTAGCTCTTTCAATAAAAGCTGATTCGTACGATGATCTAATATCTCAGCAGGCGACCACAATTAACCGCGCGAAACAAGTCTCCACTTCAAGCAAAACATCATATTCAGAAAAGAATACCGATGAACGAAGAGACGCCATGAATTACGCTTTGGATATCGACCAAGATATCTACGTAGTCAATTCAGGCGATGTGTTCAGCGTCCGCATCTGGAAGCAGGGGCTTGAAAGCAGCGAGTATCAGGCGGCTGTAATCAATGGCAAAATATTCCTTGAAATGATAGGCGAAATCGACGTCGCCGGGTTGTCTCTTAGACAAGCCGTAGAAAAAATATCGAAGAATTATGCCGAGCGATTCAAGCAGTTTAATGTTTATGTCACTCTTTCGTATATGCGAATGTATAACGTTCTTGTCGCCGGACAAGTTCAAAGCCCCGGCTATTACGCGGCAACTCCGATGACTCGCCTGATGGACATAGTAAATATGGCGGGGGGTATTTTGCCGACAGGCTCCAAGCGTTCCGCTACAATAGCCGACAAGGACGGCAAATCAACGGTTTTCGATCTCTTCAAATTCGGCGATTCAGGAGACGCTTCTCAGAACCCATTGATTAGTGAACAGAACTCCGTTTTTATCCCTGTCCGATTCGGCGTAGCTACAGTCAAGGGAGACGCCATTAAGCCCGGTGAATGTGAAATTGTCGAGGGTGACAATCTATATTCCCTCAAGGATTGCTTCATAGACATCGCTCCTCAGGGCCACAGGGGCAGGATTCTTCTTAAACGCCCATCGGCCTTGGCTACTTCCGGCGAAGGCAGATACACCATCGTTCCGCTAACTTGGGACGGCTTCAATGGCGAGACTGGAAGAAATACTTTATTAACTGACGGCGATATTCTCGAAATCGGCGGCCCTGCCGAAAGCGAGTTCGTCATCATCAACGGCCATGTCAACTCGCCCGGCCAATACTATTTCATGAAGGGGATGAGAGTTAGCGATTTGCTGAACTCGGCGGGCGGAATGAAAATCGTCAATATGGACCAAGATACGATTGCGGACACGCGACTGTCCGCAAGGCAGGCTTCCGCCGCAAGCATATCGGGCGTTTATAAGCTTTTGATCAATCGCGTGGACAGGCAATCCGGTGAGATAAACACCATACTAATAGACCTTACATCTCTTCTAGTGCTGGGCGACAACGAAAAAGACATTGAACTTATGCCCGGCGACGTCTTGTCCGTTTCCGCCAATCTTGATGTGGTATATGTGCATGGGTTCGTAGCTCGTCCCGGCTTCTTCCCTTACGATCCGAGCTACACTGTCCGCGATTTTATTTTCTCAGCCGGCGGGCCGACTAGAGACGGCGACATCGGTCGCTCCAAACTCTCGCGCAACGTAAAAACCCGGACCGCAGAGTTGGATGAAAAACTGGAACCCGGCGATTCCATTTATGTGGCTGCCGATGTCAAATCCTCTATGAAAAACAACTTGAGTTTCGTATCAAACCTAATCACATTCTATCTGATGATCGACAGGATTTGGGATTAACTGTTTTTGCAAAGGAAAATCCCAGTTGAATCGAAAAAAAATAAAAATTCTCAGAGTCATTGCCAGACTAAACGTCGGCGGTCCCGCGATTCAAGCGATTAGCCTGAACAGAGAACTTAACAACAATGAATTTGAGTCCACTCTTGTTTACGGAACGGTTTCAGAGGGCGAGGAGGACATCACGAAATTCCCCGGTATGGAAGTTGAACGTGGAATTCTTCTGCCCGGTCTCGGCCGCGAATTACACCCTTTAAAAGACATATCAACTCTGCTGAAATTAATAGCCATAATCAGGCGCGAACGCCCGGACATCATTCACACTCACACTGCCAAAGCGGGCGCAGTTGGACGTCTGGCCGCCGTTCTATGCGGCGTTCCTATTCTAATTCACACTTTTCACGGCCATGTCTTCCACGGCTATTTCTCTCCTCTAAAAACATCCTTCTTCAAACTCATTGAAAAAATTCTCGCGGCTTTTACCACGAGGATAATAGCCATAAGCCCGACACAGAAGAAAGAAATTCAATCTATATTAAGAATCCCTGACGAAAAGTTCGAGGTTATTCCTCTCGGCTTCAATCTCGATAAGTTTGAAAAATGCAAAGAGCCCTACACCGGAGAATTCAGAAGAGCGATTAACTCCGCGCCGGATGACATCATAATAACCATCATCGGAAGAATCGTCCCCATAAAAAATCACGCGCTTTTTCTCAATGTCGCCCGACTGTTGCTTGAAAAACATAATAATCTCAGATTCGCCATCGTCGGCGGCGGCGAATTGCAAGAGCAGTCCGAAGCGTTAGCGAGACAGTTAGGCATATCGGATCGAGTGGTTTTTGCCGGTTGGCGCAGCGACATTGATAAAGTCTACGCCGACACCGACATCACAGTTCTGACGTCTGACAATGAAGGAACTCCGGTGTGCCTAATAGAATCCTTGAGCGCCGGTGTCCCTGTGGTTTCCACAGACGTCGGCGGAGTCAAAGACGTTGTTTTCGATGGTAGAAACGGCTATCTCGTTCCTAAAGGAGACGCCGAAGCGTTTGCCTCCGCAGTTGAAAAACTTATTAAATCTTCCGATGAAAGAGCGCGCATGGGAATCAATGGGAAAGTTGACGCGGTAGAACGACATTCGTTCAGTCGGCTTTATAACGACATTGTTTTCATTTACCGTCAATTGTTCCGCGCAGGCTCCAATGATGGCTTGTAAACGGAGCTAGAGGACGTCCCGACTATGCATGCTTCATCTAATAGAAAAAGAGCCATTGTCGTCACTTACTGGCATAGGCCGGAGACGAACTCGCCAAGGGCGCACCACACTGAAGGCATAATAAGCAGCCTGAGGGCGTGCGGCGTCGAAGTGGACTCCGTTTTTCCTTTGCTTCCCGGCGTTCAATACGACACGCATGAAGATAAAGGCTTGCGCGAACATCCTGTCAAACCCGGTTTTTTTCTTCATAAGTCGAAGTACACGAAGAGCGGCCCAGAAAAATCCGGTAAATCGGGTGTGAAAGCAAAAATCCTAAGATGGGCAAATAAACATTTGCTTTGGCCAGACAGGACTATTGAATTCAGCATTATGGCTTTGCGATACATAGAGAATAATCTTGTTCCGGCGTCGGCTGATTGCATCGTCACTGTGGGGCTGCCTCTTTCATGCCATATTGTCGGCTCCCGTCTGAAACGAAAATATCCCGAAATCAGATGGACTGCCGATTACGGAGACCCTTACACATTTGCGTCAGGAGAAAATGCGTTCAAGCGCAAGGATAAAGTCCTCGAATCAAGAATGCTCAAAAATGTGGACGCGGTCACGATTCCTGTCGAAGATGTGAAATGGTGCTATGAGAGACTAGGCGTAGCCACCAAATCATTGCATGTCATACCGCAACTTTATACGACGGATATAGCCGCAACGACCGAATACGACGTTGATGTAGGCGCATTCAACGTAGCTTGCATCGGCACTCTGTATTGCGATAACAGCGAACTTCAAGAGTTTGTGTCCGCTCTCTCTATTCTCCGTAAATCGGGAATCCTTGTCGTGTTTCACATGTTCGGGTTAATAGGCCCTTTTCGAGACGCAATGCGGGAGTTGGGCGAAGAAATGAATCCTTGCGAATGGCGGCTAACCGACTATCTGCCTAGAAAAGAGCTAGGCGCGATCTTAAGAAAAATGGACGCCTTGATTTGTTTCACAACGAAAAAGGCGCATGGCGCTGGACAACGACCTAGTAGATATATTGAGTATGTTTATTCAGGAAGGCCTTTTTTCAATATCGGTCCCGGCATAAAAGGATTCCCTAATGCGGCTTGTGACAGAAATGAAATCGCTTCAATTCTAGCCTCTATTCATAACGGAGTATTCCATTTCGACTATTCACGCTTGCTAAAAGAGTTCGATTTCAAAACTAACAGCGGCAGGATGGCGGATATTATAACAGGAAACGAACGGAATTAAATGAGCGGCGATTCGACAACAATTAGAAAGGAACGCGGAAACAAATTTGCGATATCCGCGCTTTTATATTCGCTCGTAGCTCTAGCCGGAGCTTACAAGCCGGCATTTATGCTAGGCAGCATGGAAATAAGAGCTTTCGAGGTGGTTGTTCTTTTCAGCCTAGCGTTTCTATGGCCGCTATTGCTGAAAATAATCGATTGGAACAGGCATTATTCCGTAATAATACTTTTTTTGATTTCCCTTCTTGTTTCAGCGTCGATTAACTCATCTTCTGACGCGGTTTTCTTATGTGTCAAAGTTTTTGTTGCGGTCATCGTTTTTTTCGTTGTGGTCCAATCAATATCCTTGTTTCCCGAAATTTGCCCTAAAGCCCACGCTTGGTGGATTTTTGGAGCTGCCGTTATCGCGGCTCTCGGCATTTCCGCTTATTTTCTTGCCATGACAGGATTTGTCGAAAGAGCCTTGATATACTCGACTGCTTTCGGATACAGAATTGTCTCGCTGTTGCCCGATCCGAATCGTTTTGCGGATTACACTGGAATTATCGCGTCTTTTGTCGCGGGAGGCATTTTTGTAGAAAGAAAAATACGATTAAAAAGCATTTCGATCCTTATGTATTTCCTTCTTGCTCTGATCCTCAGCGGCTCTAGGGGAGCTATGTTGTCGTTTGTCGCCGCATGTCTGATTGGGTTTGTTGTCGTTGTATTTGTCGCTTTTACGCCATTTAATAAAGGCGGAGTTGATTTTAGCGTTTTCAAGCGTTTTTTTGCAGTGTTTATTGCTTTGTCAATTTTGATCACCGCTATCATTTCAACTCCGGGTGGAAAAAAGGTTTTCGGCAGATTCACTGGAGCATCTGTAAAACAGGAAGATCGTCTGGAGTCTAATATGAGAGTGGCTGCGGCGATTGTGACTATAAACAACATGTCTGAGGCGGATTTGACGCGCTTGGTTTTCGGGGTGGCGCAATACGAAAAAGTGAACTTAGGCTCAAGACAAGTCAACCATCACAACACATATTTATCAATACTTGGCGCAATGGGGTTTTCAGGTCTGCTCATATTCGTCTTGCTTATTCTTATGTTCTTGTCGGGCAACATCAGCGTGTTAAAGAAGACATTCTCCCAAAGCGGAAATAAAATGCGAAGTTTAGCGGCAGGCCATATTTTTGCTCTAATATTCATCATATTTCATCTCTTGTTCATAGACTTATTGCACACAGGCTATGTATGGATATTCTACGGGCTTGCGGCATCGACTATCGCGGCAGGAAAATCCCAACAGGTAGAGGAACCAAGATGAGTATTAATCCGGAGCCAACCCTCCGCGGATCCTCCCTGAATTGGCTGAAGTCATGCTACCTAGGCGACGGCGATTTTGTTTTTTGTCCTGATATTCCGGCGGCCCCGGTTTTGTACAACACATGTTATGCTGTTCTATCATTAGGACTTATCGGCGCAGTAGATATTCTGGGCAGTTTCGAGAAAAAGGCATTATCCCGGCGAATTCTTTCCTGTCAAAACGAGCATGGTTTTTTCCGCGACGCTTCCATAGAGTTCGCTTCTTCAAGTCACGATCGAGATTACATATTGTTTCATCTTACATGCTGCGCGTTGCAGGCGCTGGATTATCTAGGCGAAAAGCCTCGGCCTCTGGTTTTTCTGGAGAATTATCAGCGTCCCGTTCAGATTGAATCATGGCTAGGATCTATGAATATGAAGAACGCGTGGCGCGAAAGCAATAGAATCATGTCTCTGCTCGCGGCAATGAGCCACTCCGGCGCGCTAGAAACAGCGAGCGCTTTGAATGAGTCCTATCACTTCATCCTAGACTGGCTTGAGAAGAAGCAGGATCCCATAACCGGCTTCTGGGGGCCTGATAACGGATCCGGCATAATGAACGGTATGGCCGCGACATACCATTATCTGATGTTCTTTCACGCAGCGGGTCGCAATGTTCCCCGCGCCGAAAACATAATCGATTCAACGCTCTCTCTATGGTTGCCCGAAGGCCACTTTTCTCCTCTAGGAGGCCACTCCTGCGTTGATATGGACGCAATCGACATTCTTGTCAATCTAAGCCGGTTCACAGACCATAGACTTAGCGACATTAAAAACGTTTCAGGCAAATTGCATGCCGCCGTAGTCGCGCTTCGCAACCCTGATGGAGGTTTCCCTGAACATTCAAAAAAACAACATCTTGCGTCGGCTCTGGCAGGCGCGGCTTACTCGTTTCTCAAACACAGGTGTTTGAAGACTTCAATGTTTCATGCTAAGAAAATCGCTAAGATATCGCTTCTCTCAAAACGCGCTGTATATTGCGGTTCCGTCCGGCAATGCGCATCCACGGCTTTCGCTTCAGATCTTTGGGCGACATTTGCTAGGCTTATGACTCTTGCCATCATAGAGAGCCGTTTTCCCGATGTCGTTTCTCCAACGAACGCAATTCAGCCAGAATTAGCTAAAATGCCCGGTCTCGCCTATGGCGTTTCAGAAACGCGAGGAGAAATATTGTGATGAAACCTCGCGTCAGCGTGGCAATAGGCGTATACAATCCAACTGAATCAGCATTGAAAGCGACACTGGACAGCGTCATTGCTCAAAAATTTCAAGACTGGGAAATGGTGATAGTCAATGACGGCTCAAATGAACGAATAAGAAACATTCTGCATGACTATGCCGACATCGACAAAAGAATACGAGTTCTCGATAATGAAAAGAATATCGGACTGACAAAATCTTTAATAAGATGCATGGGAGAATGCAAAGGAGATTGTATTTTTCGAATTGACGCGGGCGATATCTGCCGTCCTGACAGAATGCGCGCGCAACTGGATATTATGGAGTCAAATCCCGATATCGGGATAGTAGGGTCTAACGCGGTCATGAATTTTACATGCGATGGAGAATTGCTAAGCTCTTATGAATCGCAATATCCTGAATCTGACTCAATGATACGGAAATCGTTGAGAAAGAAGAATCCATTCTGCCATGTGTCGGTGACTTTTCGTAGAAGCTCCTATGATGAAGTCGGCGGCTACGCGCAGAGATGGACTACATCGCAGGATTTCGACCTTTGGATCAGAATGTTGTCGGTTTCTAAAGGACGCAACATACAAGAAACATTGGTTACAGTTAATACAGACTACAATAATTCAATATCCATACAGAGAAATAAAACTCAATGTAGAAACAACATAGGTATTAGATGGAACAATTGGAGGAAAGGCTTTATTCCTGCTTCAGTAGCTTTTCCCGGGATTATTAAATATTCCATACTATTATTATTGCCGACGAAGATTATTTGGGCGGTTAGAAACAAACTCAAAGAATTCCTTGCGAACAGCAAGAATTAATGATGCATTTCCGAATTAACTGTGTTTATTTTGATTCCTGATGTCGGATTCAATTGAATACGTGCAAAAAAAGCCTCTTTCCAGAGGCTTTTTAATTATTCAATATACCTAATAGCGCGTTCTGCCAATCAGGCTTCTAGCATTGCTTCGAGAGCGCTCTTGTCGCCGGTGTTGAACATGAAGTCTTTGGCAAAAACATCCGGGAGGATGTTCGAACAGAAGAACTGAGCGGTCTTGATTTTATTGAAGTAGAATTTGGCATCGGAGCTGTCTTCCCGCACCGCTTTTTTCTTGTCGTCGTCATCCGCGCTTTTGGCGCTGTA
>ERZ795059.2293-NODE-2293-length-19974-cov-8.917416_pt1 | contig 19974 bp, 14 predicted proteins | sample MGYA00375143_ERZ795059 | MGnify/ENA primary metagenome ERZ795059 (study PRJEB30188, sample SAMN05720168) | activated sludge metagenome | isolation source: Anaerobic digester | place: USA | collected 2015-01-07 ... | reverse complement strand
TTCCATGTTCGAGGCAAAGCGTTTTGATCATCTCACGGTAAGCATAGGCTTGATGACATACAAGCCGGGCAGCTCGGTGCGTTCGTTTATCCGGTATGCGGACGCCATGATGTACGATGCCAAGCGGTCCGGCGGCAACCGTGTTTATGTATATAAACCAGAAGAACACATGCATGATGAGTTGCAGGATCAGCCCTGATAAGGAGCGTACGGGTGAAGTTTGGCATTTGCAATGAAATCTTCAAGGAATGGCAGGATATTGCGCGGACCATTCACTATGTTAAAGACACGGGCTACGATGGTTTGGAAATCGCACCGTTTACATTGGCGCCCTATGTGACGGATATTCCGGCGTCAACGCGGCAAGAAATTGTTCGAGAGGCTGCCGCAGCGGACCTGGAGATATTGGGGATCCACTGGGTGTTCGTTGGGCCACAAGGAGTGCATTTAACACATCCTGATCCTGAAGTGCGGAAGTTCACGGGGCAGTATTTGATTGATCTGGTGCATTTCTGTGGAGATGTGGGGGGGAAGATCATTGTGTTTGGTTCGCCCAAGCAACGGAATGTAGGGCGCGATGTGACATACAACCAGGCGTTCGGGTATGCACGGGAATTGTTTGAACAGGCCATGCCGGCGTGTGAACAACGGGGCGTGACGATCTGCATGGAGCAACTCACGCATCTTGAAACGAATTTTTGCCAGACCGTGGAGGAGACGGTGGAGTTAATCGAGGCGGTGGGCCATCCGAATTTCCAATTGTTATTGGATACCAAAGCAATGGCGTTCCAGCCCAAAAAACGTCCGGAATTAATACGGGAATATGGGAAGTATTTGAAGCATTATCACGCAAACGATGAAAATCTGAACGGTCCGGGTTGGGGAAAGGTGGATTTCGAGCCTATTTTTAGTGCGTTGCGGAGCATTGATTATCAGGGGTATGTTTCGGTGGAGGTTTTCAATTTCGAACCCGGTCCGGAGGCCATTGCCACTAAAAGCCTGGACTATATGCGGCGGTTTGTATAGATTTCGCCCAGGGTTTCGCCTTTCCACAGTGCTCATGCTATGATCCTCTTTCATTCGCGAAGATTTTTTATGCATTTTTAAGGAACGCAGTTTATGTCTATTCCAAACGAGCCGGACCCGTTCGCCTTATTTAAACTATGGTATTCCGAGGCGGAGACCTGTGCGGGCATTGAAGATCATACTGCTTTGGCTCTGGCGACGGCGGACGCTTCAGGAGTGCCCGATGTGCGCATGGTGCTGTTGAAGGCGTACGATGAACGGGGGTTTGTTTTTTATACAAATATGACAAGCCCCAAGGCACAGCAGCTTGAGGCAAATCCAAACGCCGTGATGTGTTTTTATTGGATGCCGCTGGGGAAGCAGGTGCGGATTCATGGCATGGTGGAACGCACAACGGAAATGGAATCGGATGAATACCATGCGACGCGTCCCCGGGATAGCCAGATTGGCGCGTGGGCGTCGAAGCAGTCACAGCCCATGGAAGGGCGGTTTGAACTGGAAATGCGGATCGCAAAATACGTGGCCAGGTTTGGACTTGGCAAAGTGCCGCGCCCGCCCTTCTGGTCAGGATTCCGGCTCAAACCCGAACGCGTCGAATTCTGGCTCAAACAGCCCTACCGCTTGCATGATCGCGTGTTGTATACCCGCACCCCGGATGGCGGATGGTCGCGTCAGCGGCTCTTCCCTTAAGTGCGGGAGGGCTTCTTGGTGAACAAGACGCTTATACTTTCGCGATCATGAATGCGGCGGATGGCTTCACCAAAGAGCGGCGCCACGGAAACAATTTCCACCTTGTCCGTAAAAGGTTCCGGCTGCGTTTCCACGGTATCGGTGATCAGCATCTTGCGTATGGGGCTTGCTTCTATTTTTTTCATGGAACCTGGCGAGAACAGGCCGTGAGTCACGGCGGCGATAACGTCTTTTGCGCCGCGTTGCAGCAACGCACGCGCCACCTCGATCAGGGTGCCGCCGGAAATGGTAAAGTCATCCACGACAAAGGCGGATTTTCCCTTCACATCACCAATAATCTCCAGGACTTCGGCCTTTTCATCGTGGGCCACGCGTTCTTTGTCGCCGATAGCGAGCGGCGCGCCCAGATAGTTAGCGTAATTGCGCGCTTTTTTGGCAAAACCGGTATCCGGCGACACGACAACCAGATCCCGCAATTTCATTTTCCGCACGGCATCGCATAAAACCGGCATGGCATAGAGATCATCGACCGGCACGCGGAAGAACCCCTGGATTTGGGGCGCATGGAGGTCCATGGTAATGACTCGGTCGGCCCCGGCGACTTCCATGGCATCGGCACAAACACGGGCGCGGATGGATACGCGGGGTTCGTCCTTTTTATCGCCTTTCGCGTAGGAAAAATAGGGCATGACAACGGTGACCGACGCCGCGCTGGCGCGTTTCAGAGCATCCACGCCGAAGAGGAGTTCCATGAAATTATCGTTGGCTGGATAGGCGGTGGATTGAACGAAATAAACGTGCCGTCCCCGGACATTTTCCTGTATACGCACGAAGAGATTTCCTTCCGAAAAGCGGAGGGTTTCGCTTTTTGCATGGGGAATTTTCAGATATCGGCATATTTTTTCCGTCAGTTTGGGACTGCCTGAACCGCCAAATACCAACATTTTTTCCGAAGCCATCCATACTCCTTTCTTAGATACTGCCTGCAAGAAGCGCCATGTCGAAGAATTGCCCGCCGGAGGTTTGGTGTATATGCACGGCAATTATGTTTTTCCCATCCACCAGCGCTTCTTTTAGCGCCGAGGTGACATCAAACGCTTCGTACCGATCATTCCAACGATCATGCGCACAGATTTTTTTGCCATTTAAGAAAATTTCAACGTCTTCATCATGATGCATCACCACGGCCGCACTTTCCATCGCGGCATTGGCTCGCGTAAATTCCTGGCGAAGCCAGAGATCACTGCTTTTCCACGGCGTTTTGATTTTCTCCATCCACTCGCCGCCCTTAAATCCGAAAGGAGCGGCTCCCTCTTTCCATGCACTGTCATTGAATGCAGTTTGAGCCCAGTGCTCGCCGGGGTTTTCCTCCGTATATCGCCATGGCCTGGCCAGTGCGCCGTCCAGGGAAGAGCCTAACAAAATATTCCACGTGATTTTTTTTGAGGATTGGGTGGAGGCGAGGGGAGGATTTTTCTCATAAGCGGCTTCCCGGCCCAGAATCGATTTCAATGTGTCCAGATCGAATTTTGGAGTTCGGTCGAACATGAAAATGCCGTTTTGTTCCTGTTCGACATTGGTAAGCTGGGTGTAGCAATAGCCGAAGACATGGGGATTGTCGAGCAGGGCATCGGCCAAACCTTTGATCCGTGCATAAAACTCATCAAGCGTCTTTGGAGCGTTTCCATATCCCCAGCCGCCTTTCACAATGCTCCAGCCGATGCCGCCGTACTCGCTAACCATAAATGGCAATTGGGTGGATTGAGCAGTGCCGTATTGCGGAGGAAGAGAACTCAGACCGGCAGAGGAGAACATAGTTTTGTAACGGGTGCGGAAGGACTCAGGATTTTGGTCATAATCGTGGGCATCGAGGACTTCCGGGTCGGGAATAGTGTGGGCATAACCGCTGCTTTCAATAACAGGGCGCGAAGGATCAATCGAGCGCGTAACCCGCACAACGGCTGCCTGCAAGGTTCCGGTAAGGGGTTCTGTTTCATTAAAGGGGCACCAGCCGATAATGGAGGGATGATTCCGGTCACGTTCCATGATTTGGACCCACTCGTTCAGAATAGGGGCATTCACAGCGGGATTGGAATAATTTGCACCGTAGCTGGGATACTCGCCCCAGACCAGATATCCCAGCTTATCGGCCCAATACAGAAAACGCGGCTCGAAGACCTTTTGGTGGAGACGAGCGCCGTTGAAACCTGCGGCCTGAGAGAGTTCAATATCTTTCCGGAGTGCTTCATCGGAGGGGGCGGTCCATACTCCGTCCGGATAAAATCCCTGATCCAACACCAGGCGCTGGAAGACGGGAGTGCCATTGATCAGGATAGCCGCGCCGTCAATGGTAACGCGGCGCATGCCAAAATAGCTCTTAATGAAATCTACGACATCATTTCCCCGCCGAAGGGTTACTTGAAGATCGTAGAGATACGGATCCTGGATCGACCACAAACGTGGCTTCTGAATAGCTAAAACAAGCGAATTATTCCGCCATTCCGCGGGCACTTCCGCTTTGGCCACGCTTTTGCCGTCCACCATGGCTTCCGCCATCACGGTGAGACCCTCTGTGGGGCCTTCAATGCCAACATTGAGGGAAACACGTTCCCGCGCGGGATCGGTATCGACGAAAAATTCACGAATAAAACTAGCGCCTACGCCTTCCAACCAGACAGTCTGCCAAATGCCGGTGGTCTGGGTGTAGAAGATGCCTTCGCTTTTCCCGCTGATGGATTGTTTGCCCAATGGTTGCAGGCCGCTGCCGGTGTCATCGAAAGCATGTACAATAAAAATGTTTTCGCCCGGTTTGAGCAGATTCGTAATGTCGAATGAAAAGTCCACATTACCCCCAATATGCTGGCCTGCGGACTGCCCGTTGACCCAAACATCCGTGCGCCAGTCACAGGCGCCGATATGGAGGCGGGTGCGTGGGCTTTTCCATGCAGCGGGAAGAATAACGGAGCGCCGGTACCAGACATTTTTCACGAAAGGCCGCCGTTGGATGCCGGACAGTTTGCTTTCGCGGCAAAACGGCACGATAATTTTTTCGGGATAAGGCTCGGCACTGAGGTATTTCGCGGATTCGTCCTCATTAGTTTCAGCAAACTCCCATGTGCCGTTTAGATTGAGCCATTCGGTTCGTTCCGCTTGGGGCATGGGATGTTCGGGACGGGGAATTCCGGCATCCTGCGCATATGCGCAAATGGAAATGAAACATATCGCTAATAGACAAAAACCAGTCTGGCGATTCATACTTGTCGGCCTCCTTGGGTTGTTGCGTATGCTAACTATTTGGTTACCAGGATCTTATCACGGAACCCGCACCGGCTTGCCGGATTCGGCGGATTTCCACGCGGCTTCCGTGACCTCGATGGTGCGCAGACCGCAGATGGGAGGTGTCTGCGGAACGTCTTTACCCAGAATACAATCAATGAAATTGGAGTCGGGATTTTTCGTGTACTTGGGCAATTTGATCTTGATCAGCCGGCCTACGGCATCCTGATGGATCAAGCCCAAACCTTGCCGAAGGTAAAACGCACCTTTACTGCCGACAATGGAGTGATCTTCATACCATGCAGGGGCATTTCCGATGACGGACATGCTGCCTAATGCGCCATTTTCGAATTTCATCGCGAGTGAGGAATTGATGTCTACTTCGGTGTTGAAATCATCCATACGGGCATAGACTTCCTTCACCTTCATGCCCGTTACCCACATCACGATATCAATCAGATGGCTTCCGGAGTCGTTAATCTGTCCGCCGCATGACAGGGCATGTTCCTGGCGCCAGGTGTTTTTGGTGGCGCGGAGCCATTCCTGGGATTGAATGGCCTGCACGAACTGAATTTCCCCGAGGGCGCCCCTGGCGATTTGTTCCTGCATATAGCGGAACATCGGATCGAAGTGCCGCTGATAGGAGATCATGAAAACCCGCTTCTTTTTCTCGGCGAGTTTCATGAGGATTTTGGCATGTTGAATAGTGCACGTCATAGGCTTTTCCGACAACACATGCAGGCCTTTATTCAGAGAATCACGGATTTGATCGAAATGAAAGCAATGGGGACTCTGCACCACCACCCCATCCAACGCTTCGTTTTTAAGCATATCGCGATAATCGCTGTAGGCAGGTAATTTTTCCGATCCAGGACACTGTGCGTAAAAACGCCGCAGGGATTCTTTGCTTGGATCGTTCAGGGCGGTAACCATCGCCTTCTTCGTGGCCATCAGACGCTGGTAATGCCCGATGGAAATCCCTCCCGCCGCAATAAATCCAATCCGTAGTTTCTTTGCCATGGTGTGTTCTCCTTTTCCGCAATAACGCCCGGCCAAGATGATACTACGATTATCCCCGGCGAGGCAATGTACGCAAAGCGCACAATGCTCCATCGTTATTGGGGCCGGCGACTATGGCGAGGCGCCATTTCATCCTCCCCCTTGCCTTGGCCCCCACAATTACCATTCTCACCTGCCACTGCCCGGCAAGGATTGGAAAGCCGGCTCCCCCATACTTCCAGTCATTTCCGGCGGAAGCGGCCTGCCTCAAGTACAGGTACCCGGCACCCTATATCCAATACCCAGCCCTCCCCCCTTCATTTCGCCTGCATACGGAGGGCGCCGTCCAAGCGGATTACTTCGCCGTTGAGCATTTCATTTTCGACAATGTGCCGGGCCAACGTGCCAAATTCCTGCCGTGTGCCCAACCGTGAAGGGAAGGGGACTTGCGCCGCGAGCGACTGCCGCACTTCCTGGGGCAGGGCCGCCAGCATGGGCGTATCGAAGGTGCCGGGGGCGATGGTGACAACGCGAATGCCAAGGCGGCTCAAGTCCCGCGCGAGGGGCAGGGTCATACTGACGATGCCCCCTTTGGACGCGGCGTATGCCACCTGACCGGTTTGTCCGTCAAAGGCCGCCACGGAGGCGGTGTTCACAAATACGCCGCGTTCTCCGGAGGGTTCGGGTTCCAATTTGCTCATGGCTTCGGCGCACAGCCGGATGACATTGAAAGTGCCGGACAAGTTTACTTCAAGCACGCGTTGAAACAAGTCGAGCGGATGGGGGCCGGTTTTGGAAAGCACCCGTTGGGCAGCGGCGATCCCGGCGCAATTCACCGCGCCATGCAGTCCGCCGAAGGTATCCAACGCCATTTGAATTGCGGCGCGGACGCTTTCTTCACTGGTAACATCGCATTCCGCAAATCGTGCAGCTTCACCCAGCGTTGTTGCGACACGCTGTCCATTTTCGACACTCATATCCGCCACAATGACATTGGCGTGTGCCTCAACAAACATCTCCGCAGCCCCCTCGCCCAATCCTGAACCGCCTCCCGTAATAATGAATGTTTTCCCGTTAAGTTTCATGGCCAGCCCTTCCTAATTTTAAAAACTGCACATATTTGTTTGAAAGTCTTGGAAAAACTAACGGCCGTTCTGAGTGCAAACTACCCCTCATATACTTCCACGGCCGATGAACCCGTCCCTGACGGATTACGGGGGCTATTCTCCCATGCTTGAAGGAAACGGATCAATAAACCGGATCACGCCTTTGAAGCAGTGGCAGGGCTTATACTTTCAGACTCCGGTGAGAAGTTTGCCGCACATTGATCCCAGTCAATGTTCTCCAAAGCCGTCTTCAGTTGTTCAAACTCATGCGTTATGGATTGCAGCATGCCTGGAAGCCCCTCCTGCGATCCCTGACGTCCCTGCATTTCCATACGCAACGCGGCTTGGCGCAAACGCTCCCCCCCCACTGAGGCGGACGCGCCCGTAATGGAATGCGCAATCCGGGTGATTTCCTCCAAATTCTTTTGCTCCACCGCCAGCTTCAGCTCTTCCACCCGGTTGGGCATGTGCTGCAAGAGCACCGTGGCAATCCGCCGGAACATCGGGACTTTTCCGCCGGTCACCCAAAGCGCCTGGTGCAAACTGAGTACGGGAGCCGGTTCCTGAAGTTCCTCGGCAGGTGTGGGTTTGGATGCGGGTTCTTTCGGTTCGGTCTTTGTTTTGCCGGAAAGATCTTCCGGGAGCCACCGGCGCAACACCCGCAATATCGCCGCCGGATCGATCGGCTTGCTTATATAATCATCCATACCCGCGGCCAGACAGCGCTCGCGGTCTCCCTTCATGGCATGGGCGGTCATGGCGATGATAGGCGTATGGAGGTTGGGCTCCTGCCATTTCCGGATTTCCGCCGTGGCAGTGTAGCCATCCATGCGAGGCATTTGGCAATCCATGAACACAATGTCGAACTGGCCGTTTTTCATGCATTCCATGGCTTCCATGCCATCATTGGCGACGGTAATAATGCAATCAAAACTTCGGAGAATCTCCAGGGCCACTTGTTGATTCACCGGATTGTCTTCCGCCACCAGCACGCGCGCACCTAGAGCATACTGCAACTCCGCTTCCGCCGGACGTGTTGTTTCCCGGCTTTCCGCCACGGTGTGCCGTGTGACCAATCCCATTTCCTCGCCGCTGAGGTGGGCGGACCATATGGTCGCGAGCACGTCCATCAATTCGCTTTGGCGAATCGGACGAGTTAAATAAGCGGAGAATCCCAACTCCGACATGCGTTGAGCATCGCCGCGCTGACCGAGCGAGGTAAGCAACACCAGCAGGGTCTCCGCCCGAATGTAGGATTCGCTGGTAAGCAGACGTGCCAATGATTCCCCGCCAACGCCTGGCATCTGATCATCAATCAGCGCAATCTGATAGGGTTCTTCGTTGTCATGCGCATTGCGCAAATGCTGTATTGCGTCTTTGCTGGAACCCACCGCATCGGCGCGCATGCCCCAGGATGTCACCTGCTCCATTAATACTTTGCGGTTTACGCTGCTGTGGTCAATGATCAACACGCGCACTCCCGACAAGGTGGCGCGCGGCTGGGTGGCCAATGCGGCTTCCTGTTTGTCCAACGGCAATACTAACGTAAAGAAGAATCGGGAGCCTACGCCTTCCTTGCTCTGGACGCCAATGTTTCCCCCCATTAATTCCACCAATTGCTTCGAAATGGCCAGTCCGAGACCCGTACCGCCATATTCCCGCGAAAGAGTCGGTGTAATCTGGGAATACTTCTTGAAAATCTCGGTGAGCTGCCCTGCGGGCATTCCGATGCCCGTATCTTCCACCGTCACCCGGATCGCAGCGGATTCATCGGTAAGGCCTGTGCATTCCACGTTAAGCAATACATGCCCGCGCTGGGTGAACTTAATGGCATTGGAAACCAGATTGGTAATAACCTGGCGGATGCGTCCGGCATCACCGACCACGCGCCGGGGTGCATTGGGCGCGTACCGCAAAATGAGGGAGATGCTCTTTTCCTCCGAGCGCGGGGAGAGCAGTTCCACCACGTCCTCGCAGGCCACCTGCAAATCAAACGGAATGGGCTCGATATCGAGTTGGCCCGCCTCCACCTTCGAATAGTCGAGAATATCGCCGATAATTTTCAACAAGGTGCGTCCGGAACGGCGGATAGTGTCGGCATAATTGTGCTGCACCCCTGTCAATGGCGTGCTCAACAGCAATTCGGTCATGCCGATAATCCCGTTCATGGGCGTGCGGATCTCATGACTCATATTGGCCAGGAAATCGGTCTTGAACCGGCTGGCCGCTTCAGCCTCTTCCATGGCCTTTTGCAGCTTGACCTCCACCCGCTTGCGTTCCTGAATCTCTTGTTGAAGGCTCGCTGCCGTGCGCTTGTGTTCAATAATTTCCTGCTGGAGCTCCTTGGTGCGCATGTTCACCCGCTCCTCCAGCTTATCATGGGCGTCCTGCAATGCGCGGTCCCGTTGCTCAATTTGCGTGAGCATTTCATTGAACTCATCCACCAGCTTCCCGATTTCATCGGACGTGTCTTTGGTGGCGCGTACGGAATAATCTTTGTCGTCCTTGACGATTTTGGCCAGCAAGGCAAGATGGGTGATGGGGCGGGAAATCAATTGCTGAAGCCGCATGGCCAGCAGGAACGACAGAAATGCGCTCACGAGTACCACCAATAACACCCCGAGACTGTATACGGCAATTCGTTGCTTCATAAAAGAAACATCGGCCATCAAGAACAGGGTTCCCACATGTTCATTTTGCCCGAGCACCGGGTCGATAGCCTCGATTGGGTGGAAAACGCGCAATACCCCCCTGGAAAATTCCATGTGTGCGTCATACGGCGGTTTTTTGGGAAATTCCACCCGTTTCCGGTCGCGGAAGTACCGGGCGAAAACATTGTTTTGATTGTCATACAGACACGCCGCCACTATGCTCGGGTTCTGATTTAACATGAATAGATCTTCTTCGGCGGCCCCCTGATTGCCTTGGCGCAATGACCCCGCCAGTTGATCCGCAGCGTACCGCGCGCTCAACGTAACCCGGTCTTTCAATGTTTGCCGGAAAACGGTGACGTCAAAAGCAAATAGCAGAAAGCACGCCAAAAGAAGGGCGGAGAGCGTCGGCACCATAATGATGACGAACAATTTCTGTGTAATGGAGAGCTTGTCAAAAAACCGCACTTACTCTTTGGCCCTCCTTCTTTGGCCAATACTGCCTGATGATACTCCCCCGGGCGGGAAAATCACCGCGCTACCACCCACCCAGGGACATATTTCACGCTGCTATGCGTAATCTTGAATACATTTCAACGCTACATATAGCCACCAAAATTCTGTAATTTGCCATGTCGAAGCAATTATACCACCAAACCCGCGAAAATTAAACCCGAATATTCCGCAGATTTTCCACTCTAACGTAGTTTAAACACCAAACTGGCGCAAATGATGCTCGAAATGCATGATATGGATGCGATCCCAGCCGTCCACCCCAATGTCGCCAAATGCCGGATGCAGACCAGTTTTGAGTTCATCGGCTTGAACGAGAGCTAGATATTCTTCCAACAGAATCCGCAAAGTGTTCAGATCCCCCGGTTCCCGCGCCACGATTCCCTGGGCTGACAGGGCTTTGGGCAGTTGAAGGTTCTTGGGAATGGGGAAGAGCCCCGTGAGAAAGGCGGGTCCCACAATCCGGCGTGTGAACCAGTTTCCAAAAAATGGAACTTGTTTGGATCGGCCCATGGAATGTTTTACCACCCAAATTAAATGTTCGATCAAAGTGTCACGGCGCAGTTGCCCCCATTTCGGCACAGTATCCAGAGTAATATTGTTCAGCCGTTGAATAATTTCGTTGACAGTGTCGTTATCAAGATGGCGCATGCTAGAAACCTTTTTTTTGGCACTCTACTCTCTTTATTTTATACGATATCGAAGATGCAAACACGTTATTGTTAAGGAACAAGAAAAAGGAAGAGAGTTTATTATGTCGCAACTCCCGTTGTTTGAGCATTATCCGCTGCTTTTAAAAAACCTGCCGCATGTTTCACTTGCACAATTGCCCACACCCGTAGCGCGCGTGGAACACCCCCTTACTGGCCACGACGTGGAGATTTATATTAAACGTGATGACCTCAGTGCCGCTGTGTATGGGGGGAACAAAGTGCGCAAGCTTGAATTCTTACTGGGGCGCGCCCTTTCGGGAGGCGCCAAAGCAGTGATGACGTTTGGCGCGGCGGGATCGAATCATGCGCTCGCCACTGCTATCTATGCGCGCCAAACCGGTCTGAAGAGCATCTCCATGCTTCTTCCCCAGCCAAACGCCCAGAGTATTCGCCGGAATTTGTTGATGGGATTTCATGTGGGCGCGGAATTACACCATTACGAGACCCAACCCCAACTCAACCTTGGTGTAGTGTATCAGATGCAGCGTCACCTGATTCGCGACGGCCGTTTGCCGCACGTGATCCCGCCGGGCGGTTCTTCGCCCATAGGTACAGTGGGATTTGTCAACGCGGCCCTTGAACTGAAACGGCAAGTGGAAGAAGGCGTGTTGCCCGAACCCGATTGCCTGTATGCGGCATCGGGAACCATGGGCACTGTGATTGGATTGCTACTGGGTCTTGCCGCGTCTGGGTTGCGCACGCGCGTCGTAGCCGTCAGAGTCACCCCGCCGCCTTATACCACCGCCGAAAAAGCACGCGCCTTGTATGAGATGGCCAATGGGCTGTTGCATGATGCGGATTCACAGTTTCCGATTATTCCGTTCCCTGAAAACCGGTTTGAACTTCGGGATGAATTTTTTTCACCGGGATATGGCGTATTTACGGAAACCATAGTGGAGGCGATTCGGCGCGCGAAATCATCCGCCGGCATTAAAATCGAAGGCACCTATACCGGCAAGGCATTTGCTGCATTATTAGCGGACGCTGAATCGGGCGCATTACGGGGGAAAACAGCGCTCTTTTGGCATACATACAATTCACATGACTTTACGAAGGAAATCGCTCAAGTGGATTACCGTGCCCTGCCCAAAGAGTTCCACCGTTATTTTGAGGAAGAGGTACAAGCACTGGATCCCAGCGAACGGATTTGAACGGGTGTTTCAGTTGCTTTTTAGTTCTTGGAAAGGCACACTAGCACTGTTTTTTGTGTTGTATAACTTTTCGACGGGGTTAATGCCATGAAACATGCTGTTTTTGTTATTCTGACCGTGTTACTTGTGGGTTCTGTCCCTGCCGGGGCACAGAAGGCGACACACCCTCTCAATACAGTGCCATTTACGGATGTTAAAGTGCTAGGCGGATTCTGGGAGCCTTGGATCACACTCACGAGGGAGAAAATCCTTCCACATAATCTGGCATATTGTGAATCGGAAGGAAAAATAGACAATTTCCGCATCGCTGCGGGAAAAAAGGAGGGGGCATTCCGTGGCGCGCCCTGGGAGGACTCGGATGTTTATAAAGTCATCGAAGGAGCGGCATATTGTTTGATGCATCAACGAGATGAGAACATCGAACGGCAGATCGATGAAATCATCGAGCTAATCTCAGGCTCGCAACAACCCGACGGGTATATTGACACGTATTTTACGCTTAAGGAGCCGGGGAAACGCTGGACTGATGACGCAAAGCATGAGACCTATTGCGCGGGACATCTCATTGAAGGGGCCATTGCGTATTTTAATGCCACGGGAAAACGGACGCTGCTTGATGTCGCCATCCGCATGGCGGATCATATGCTGGAGGTATTCGCCGCGGATAAGCACATGGACTCGCCGCAACACGAAGAAATCGAGTTGGCCCTCGTAAAACTGTGGCGGCTTACCGAGAACGGACGGTATCTCGACTTGGCCAAATTGTTTTTAGATCGGCGCGGATACAACAAGGATGGCAAACCAGTCGGTGGACGCTGGGGTGAAGTGTGTCAGGATCACAAACCTGTTCGCGAGCAGGACGTGATTGTGGGCCATGCGGTGCGGGCGATGTATTTATACAGCGCGGTGACCGATATCGCGGGACTCGCCGGTGATGCGGGCTATCTCACGGCATTGGATCGGCTCTGGCAGGATGTTACTCAGCGAAAAATGTATGTTACGGGCGGCATCGGGGATTCTTCACGCCGGAATGAAGGATTCAGCCTGCCCTATTTTCTTCCAAATGACACGGCCTACGCGGAAACGTGCGCGTCGGTTGGCATGGCCTTTTGGAACCAACGCATGGCCTTGCTCCACGCTGATGCAAAATACGCCGATATCGTGGAACGCGAAATCTATAACGGCATCCTGGCCAGTCAGGCGATGGACGGTCAGCACATTTTCTATTGCAACCGCCTGGAAGGAAGTGAGCGGCGCCCCTCATGGCAGGGATGTGCCTGTTGCCCGACCAATATCGTACGTTTTCTCCCCGCGATTGCCGGTTATGCCTACGCGTATAACGGCGCCGATGTGTATGTGAATCAGTATCTGCCGAGCGAGGTCAAGATATCCTTGGCGGGAGACACGCTCGTTCTACGCCAGGAAACCGACTATCCCTGGGAAGGCAAGATAACATTAGTTCTTTCACCGCAAACTCCCAAAGTGTTTTCTGTGTATTTACGCATTCCAGCCTGGTGTCAGGGCGCTCAAACCCCAGAAGATTTATATCAACTGGTTGGAAAACCGGAAAGCGGCGCAGTGGCACTGGCGGTTAATGGCGCGTCTGTGTCTAATCTGTCCATAGAAAAGGGTTATGCCTGCCTGCGCCGGGAATGGAAAAGCGGTGACACAGTGACGCTTGATCTGCCGATGTCTGTTCGAAGGGTCAAAGCTCATCCGAAGGTGGAAGCGGATGTGAGCCGGATTGCCTTGCAGCGCGGGCCGGTAGTGTATTGTGTGGAAAATGCCGACAACCCGAATGCGGTCCGTTCCATTTCATTGCCGCCCGATGCTCCTCTTGAAGCGGAGCACCACCCGGAACTGCTTGGGGGTGTAACAATTATCAAGGGGAAGGGACTTCAACGCATATCGGACAACACTGAACCACAGCCGTATGAATTCACGGCGATTCCCTATTATGCATGGAATAATCGGACGCCGGGTTTCATGCGGGTCTGGCTTCCAGAAGATCCTGCACTTGCCACGCCGCGCCCCAAAGTCACGATTGCCAGTGAAAGCATTGCCTCCGGGTCGGTGACAAATCAGGATACCGCGGAGGCTCTGAATGATCAGATAGAACCCAAAACTTCCGGAGATACCGGCATTCCGAGGCTTACATGGTGGAATCATCTCGGGACTGCGGAATGGGCTCAATATGACTTTGCTTCGCCCAAAATGGTCAAAGGCGTGGAAGTGTATTGGTTTGATGACACCGGGATTGGCCAATGCCGCATTCCTCAATCCTGGCGAGTGCTCTATAAGGAAAACAACACTTGGAAACCGGTTGACGGTGCTACACCGTCCAAATGCCAGAAAGATACATATAATCCAATGCAATTCGCCCCTATAACCACTACCGGGTTACGAATTGAGGTGCAATTGCAGGAAAAGTTTTCCGGTGGCATTTTAGAATGGCGAGTATTGGACTAGGCCTTTAGCATCACAAACCGTTTGCCCGTGTAAAAAACAGGTGTAGGAAGCAAATACGTAGTGAGCAAAAATCACACATCGTCACGACAGCCCGTATTGGCGATTCTCATGATACTTTTCCTGGTCGCAGCCATAGGGTGGGGCGTCTATCAGCACCGGCCTCTCAATCCTATTCCCAAAAATGCGCCACAGGATCTTTTTTCCGCAGAACGTGCCATGGACCATGTGCGTGTCATTGCGCAGAAACCCCACCCGACGGGGACGGCGGAGAATGCGGCAGTCCGCACCTATATTCAACAAACCCTATTGCAGATGGGAATCTCTTTTGAAGTTCAGGAAACCTTTCACCAGTGGAAAGAAGGTTTTGCTTCCACGGTTCAGAATGTACTGGCGCGCATTCCTGGTTCGGAAAACACGGGGGCCATTGCACTGGTGGCGCATTACGACAGCGTGGCGTTTGGCCCCGGCGCGAGTGATGATGGCGCCGGGGTGGCCACGTTGCTGGAAACGGCGCGGGCTTTAACGTCTTTGCCTGTACTGCGGAATGATGTTATTTTCATTTTCACCGATGGAGAAGAGGGCCGCATGCATGGCGGCACCGGGCTTTCGGGCGCATGGGCTTTTGTGCAGCAGCATCCCTGGGCTAAAGAAGTGTCGGTGGCAATCAATTTCGACAGCAGGGGCAACAAAGGAGTCTCTTATTTATATGAAACCAGTTCTCAGAATGGTTGGCTGATCGCGCAATTGGCAAAATCCGGCGCTCATCCTGTGGCCACTTCGCTGATGTACGATATCTACACCAGCATGCCTGTCGGGAGTGATTTCACTGCTTTCAAAGACCAAAACATCCCCGGGTATAACTGTGCCTATATCGATGGGCTCCGGATCTATCACACCGCGCTGGATACCCCGCAAAACGTCTCGTCTGCCAGTTTGCAGCATCACGGCGATTATGCATTGAACCTGACACGTCACTTAGGCAACCTTACCCTCCACAACCTGAAACAACCTGATGCTGTCTATTTCAATGCCTTCGGGTACCATTTGCTCTATTACCCAATGTTTTGGGCGCGTCCCATCGCCCTCGGTGCAGGTTTTATTATGCTGGCCGTCCTTCTATTGGGCGTGATGCGCAAGCGATTGACTATTTCAGGAATGGCCCTGGGGCTGCTGGCCTTTCTGGCATTCGCCGTGCTCATGACCGCAGTGAGCGCGTTAGTGGTTGTTTATGGCTATAAAACGCGTGGGCCCTACATCCTCTATACAGAAAATACACTTACAATAGCCCTGTTGGCACTGGCCATTTGCACCGCCACCTCGCACCTCGGCTGGATTACACGGCGCTTATCAGTAGTGGATCTTGCCATGGGCGCGCTAATTCCCTGGATGGGGTTAATGCTGGCCACCACTTTGTATTCTCCGGGGTCGAGCTATCTTTTCACCTGGCCCACTCTCCTCTGCGGTTTGGGCATTTCAGCGATGTTTCTTTCACGGACCTCGCAACATATAGCGATATGGCAAGCCATTGTGCTAGCCCTTACAGCAATCCCCGGTATCTTTCTCCTTACAGCCCTCATGACAGGTTTCCAGGCTACGCTCACAGTAATTTTTTCGCCGTTGAATGTGCTTATGTGCTGCCTGCTTATCGGGCTGCTCGTACCACATCTGTATCTGATAGTCTCCACCTGGACATGGCCTCTCCCTTTGGCAACCGGCGTGGTGGCCCTCATTGGTTTTTGGCTGGCCACTGTAACATCGGGATTCAGTGCGGAATATCCCAAAATTGATTCGCTTACCTACGGGCTCGACGCAGATCGCGGACTCGCATATTGGATGAGCTGCGACCAGGAACCAGACGAATGGACCGGCTCCTTTTTCCCGAAAGATACACCAAAACAGTTCATACGTGAGTTTTTCCCGGATAATCCCGCTCAATACCTGAAAGCGCCTGCGGCCGTGGCCACGCTGCAGCCGCCGGTGGTCACTCTGCTAAGCGATGATATTGACAAGGAGGTCCGTACATTGCATCTTCGGGTTTTTTCGCCACGTCTGGCGCAGGTGCTCGAACTGTATGCAGGAGAAGATGTAGACATGCTGGAGGCGTCGGTGGACCGGCATCCGCTCAAATCCGTGGAGGGGCGCTGGTCGCTCGTATATAACGCCTTTCCGCGCAACGGCATTGAATTAACGCTGAGAGTCTCCACGAACTCCCCGTTCTCCATAAAAGCGGTTGATCACAGTTACGGATTTCCAGAACTGGCCGGTTTCACCATCAATAAGCGGCCTCCGCATATTATCTGCAAGCCGAACACGATTGACTTCAATAAGGAACGATTAAGAACCGACGAAACCCTCGTCTGTAAAACATACAGGTTTTAGCTATGGCGAATGTACATAAAGATTTTCATGGCGCGTTGAGCTTTGGGCTGTTGTTTCTAGAAGAACACTACGGCCCCGATGGATGTGCAGAATTTCTGCGGGAATTAGCGGACACTGTTTACAAACCACTGGCGGATAAGCTCAGGCACGAGGGGCTGTCCGCATTGCGAGAGCATTGGGAGACGGTCTTTTCATTGGAAGGGGGGGGCGCTTCCTGTTCGTATGAAGGGGATGCGCTGGTGCTAACCGTAAATCAATGCCCGGCCATTCATCATATGAAGCAACACGGATATGCCGTAGCCCCTCATTTCTGCGAACACACGCGCATTGTGAACGAGGCAGTCTGCCGGGCCGCGGGATATTCCGCCAGCGTGGAATTTGATCAAGCTGCGGGCCGGTGCGTGCAACGTTTTTGGAGGGCGGCGTCATGATCTCCTGCACGGAATTCATTTGGGTATATAACGAGTTGTTCAAATATCTGGAGCGCCGGGGCGGTGAAGGGAAAGTGATTGAATTTTGGAAAGGCATCTCAGATCAGTTTCTCGGCAATCTTCGCGAATATGTCCGCGAGGAAGGGTTGAAGGGAATGTACCGGTATTGGTCGCATACGCTTGGAGAAGAAGGCGGGCGTCACGTGATGACGTTGTATGACGATATGTTTGTCATTGACATGCACGAATGCCCTTCCGCAAAATTGATCTATCAGGGCGGTGTCGTCGAACCATATGAAAAATACTGTGAGCACTGCCGTTGGCTTTATCCTCCGCTCCTGGATGAATTGGGTTTTGATGCGGATATGGACATTATTGACTGCAAAAAAGGCAGGTGCAGGCTGACCGTTCGCAAAAAACCTGAATAACAACCTTTTCCATGTCAACAAGGCTCAAGGAGAACAGGGCATGCGGATAATCATCGTGGGGTGCGGGTCAATGGGAAAACGCCGGGCACGGTGTCTGCGCAAACTTGGGCTTGATCAAATCAAAGGCGTTGATCCGCGCCCGGATCGCCGTGTGGAAATTGAACAGCAATCCAAGGTTCAAACCTTCGCTACTTTTGAAGAAGCGTTACGTGAAGGGGCCGGCTTCGTGTTGTTGTGTGTTGCGCCGCACCTGCATGCCGGATATTTAATGCAATGTATCCAAGCGGGACATCCGGTGTTTTGCGAAGCCCCGTTGACGCTGACTCTGGAGGAAGCCGAGGCAGTCATTGAGGCCGCGGAACACCATCATGTTTTCATTGCTCCCAGTTGTACCTATCTGCACAACCGCATTCATTTAACCATTAAGGAATGGTTGGATAGCGAACGATTTGGGCGCCCCTTGGCCGCTTTTTCACATGTGGGGCAGCATGTGGCCGACTGGCACCCTTATGAGGACTATCGTTCATTCTATGCGTCAAAACGATCCGAGGGAGGCATGTGCCTGGATATGCTGCCGCATGATCTTCATCTTTTCCGCTGGTATTTTGGAGAAGTAAAGGCGCTTACCTGCATGGCGCGGCGGCGCAGTACCGGCATCGAAACCGATCCGGCCGCGTGTGATGTGTACGACGTGCTGCTTGATACGGACGCCGGCGTTTCACTCATGCTGCATCAGGATATGTTCCAACGGCCCGGTGGCGTTTATCGCAAAATCATGTGTGAACGCGGCGCCATCGAATGGAACTGGCGCGAACTGCGTATTTGTGAATACACCGGCCCGGAGTTTCCACAATCGCCCGCTTGGCAAAATGTTCTGCCTGAATATTATGATTTTGAAGATATGTATGTCGCGGAACTTGCTCATGTTTTTCAATCGTATGAAGGCAAGGCGCCGTATCTCATGCCCCCTCGTCAAGAGCGGCGGATACTCGAGATAGTGCTTGCCTGTGAAGAGAGTTCCTTTTCCGGTACAACCATGATTTGGAAATCCTGACGGAAAGCCGCAAATTATTGAATTTCCCTTTTTATTGCTTTTTGGGCTATACTCTCGTCGGTTCTGTGGACAAATCTACTATTTTCTACAACAGGGACAGGGAGATTTTTTATGAAACGGGCGTTCTTGTGCCATCAGATCATTATGGGCTTGCTTTCCATTTCTATGCTGTTCCCGTTGACAGCCTCCGCGGATGTGTATGAAAGCTCAGGTATTCTTGGCGATTTGACGGTTTCTGAAGGAGAAACGATTACAATCAATACCGGAGCCACGCCGCCCACATTTTTTGTGGAGGCTTTTCCCATCGGTGCATTATTCAGTGGCCGTGTGGATAATGGCCTGGCAGTATTCGATTTCAATGATGTTTATATCCCTTCTGGGGTTCCGGTAACTGTGATCGGCAATCGTCCGCTGGTGGTAGCGGCGAAAGGCGATATGTTTATCGGTTCTAGCTTTAATGTTTCCTCCGGAATAGCAGGTGGTGGCGCTGGCGGTGCGGGGGGGGCCGGTTCTGCTGGCGGCGTAGGCGGCGTGGGCGGTGGGGGGGGAACTGGCGGCGCAGGCGGTGCGGGCGGAAAAGGCGGTGATGTAAATCCTGCATCCAATCCTGGCGAAGCGGGCCTGCCAGGCTCTGGCGGAAATAATGGACAGTCAGGAAATGCAGGAAGCAATGGCATCAACAATACGGCTGTATCTGGGGGACAGGGGGCAGCCGGATTCGGAAACCCGGATGAATTTGGCGGAGCTGGTGGTGCGGGCGGCTCTGGGGGAGGCGGTGGTACTGGTTCCACCGCTGTTGGCAGCGGGGGCAATGCTGGGACAAAAGTCGGTTCCGGTGGCACCTTGGTGCACATAACGTGGCCTGTTGAAGCCGATTATGGTTTAGCGGGCGGGTCTCCCGGCCTTCTTTCCTCAGGCAATTATCCCGGAGACGGTGGAGCCCCGGGCAGTAGTAATGCAGCAACGGGCGGGAGCGGTGGAAGCGGTTCTTCCGGGCAAGATGGCACGTTTTCCGTTGATGCCAATTCATTATTAGCGGCGGTCGTGGCCGGGCCGGTCTTTGACGTACGTGACAAGCGCCTCGAGTT
>ERZ795059.2292-NODE-2292-length-19983-cov-7.474157_pt1 | contig 19983 bp, 16 predicted proteins | sample MGYA00375143_ERZ795059 | MGnify/ENA primary metagenome ERZ795059 (study PRJEB30188, sample SAMN05720168) | activated sludge metagenome | isolation source: Anaerobic digester | place: USA | collected 2015-01-07 ... | reverse complement strand
TAAAGCAGCGACATTTGAGGTTTTATCGACGAGCGGAGATAATCTTCTTGGCGGAACCGATATGGATAATGTCTTGATCGATTATATTATTGCAGAATTCAAGAAAGAATCCGGCATTGATCTTAAAAAAGATAAAATGGCCTTTCAACGTTTACGTGAAGCCGCTGAAAAAGCAAAAGTGGAATTATCAAGCACAATTTCCACAGATGTTAATTTGCCGTTTATTACCGCAGATGCGACAGGCCCGAAACATTTAAATCTTAAGATTGATCGGGCGAAATTAGAAAGCTTAATTGCTCCTATTGTTGATCGATGCCGTGGGCCTATTATGCAGGCGCTTAAAGATGCTTCGGCAAAGATTGGAGAAGATGTGAAGGTTGCGCGTGTTATTCTTGTCGGTGGACCAACCCGTATGCCTATTGTCCAACAATTTGTTGAGAAAGAAGTAGGACAAAAAATAGAAGGCGGTATTGACCCGATGGAATGTGTGGCATTAGGCGCCGCGGTACAAGCCGGTATTGTTAAGGGAGAAGCGAAAGAAGTTCTTTTGCTTGATGTCACTCCTTTAACATTAGGCATTGAAACGCTCGGCGGAGTTTTTACAAAATTAATTGAGAGAAATACTACGATTCCGGTTAGAAAAAGCCAGGTTTTTTCAACCGCAGAAGATAATCAAACCGCTGTAACCATTCGTGTTCTTCAAGGGGAGCGTCAAATGGCGGCGGATAATACAGAATTAGGCCGATTTGATCTGGTGGGCATTCCTCCGGCTCCTCGAGGTATTCCTCAAATTGAAGTTACTTTTGATATTGATACCAATGGCATTGTTCATGTCGCGGCCAAAGATAAAGGAACTGGCAAGGAACAATCGATAAAAATTACTGCACCGACGAAATTGTCTGAAGATGAAATCAATAAAATGGTCAAAGAAGCGGAAAAATATGCCGAAGACGATAAAAAACGCAAAGAAGAAGCAGAATTATTGAATCAGGCGAATGCGGTTCTTTATTCGACGGAAAAAGCAGTTAAAGATTATGGCGATAAGATTTCAGCCGATGATAAATCGAACGTGGAACGCGAGTTGGAGAAATTGCGCGAAGCGATTAAAGGAAAAGATCACGCTAAAATTAAGCAGGCGATGGAAGATTTACAAAAAGTCAGTCATAAATTAGCAGAAGAAGTTTATAAGGCCACAGCCGCCGCGCAACAAAACGCGGGAGCTTCTGGGGCGCACGCGCAAGAATCTGAAACGGCCGCAGAAACAAAAGAAGAAAATAAAAAATCTTCTTCCGGTAAGGATAAAGAGGATATCATCGACGCTGATTTTAAAGCTGAAGATGGGAAATAATAAAAATCAAGGTAAAAGGTAAAATTAGAAGCATAAATCATCATTTAAGGATTTTAATTTTTTGTTTCGTTTTTCTTTTAACCTTTTGCCTTTTTTCTTTTAATTTATTTTTATGAAAAAAGATTATTATGAGATTTTAGGTGTTTCTAAGACAGCAAGCCTTCAGGACATTAAAAAGGCCTATCGGTCGCTGGCTTTAAAATATCATCCTGACCGTGTTCCGGAAGCAGAAAAGAAACAAGCGGAAGAGAAATTTAAAGAAATTTCTGAAGCGTATGGCGTTTTGTCTGATCCGAAAAAACGTCAAATGTATGATCAATATGGCCATGCGGGTATTGATCAAAATTTTACAACTGATGATATTTTTAGAGGAGCGGATTTTAGCGGATTTGATGATTTGAACGATATTTTAAGCCAATTTTTTGGCGGCGGATTCAGCGGAGGTTTTGATATTTTTGGGTCCGGCGGACGTAGCGGTTCCAGTCGCTCTTCTCGTCGCCAACAACGAGGACGAGATATTCAGTATGAATTAGAAGTGACTTTAGAGGAGGCCTTTGCGGGTGTTAAGAAAAAAGTCAAGATTCCGCGTAATGAATATTGCTCTGATTGCAAAGGCACAGGCGCGAAAAACGGGACAGCTTTAAAGAATTGCGCGCAATGTGGCGGTCAAGGCCAAGTTGTAATGTCTAATGGATTTTTTAGAATGGCGCAAACATGCCCTCAGTGTCAGGGGGCTGGGAAGATTATTAGCGAGTATTGTCCGTCGTGTGGCGGGCGCGGGTATTTGAAAATGACGCGTAATATTGATGTGAATATTCCCGCTGGCGTTGATAATACATCGCGTTTACGGGTCAAAAATGAAGGTGAAGTAGGACGTGATGGAAACGGTGATTTGTATATTTATATTCGTGTTTTAGATCATGAGATTTTTCAACGCAATGGGGATGATATTTATATGGAATTACCTATTAGTTTCACGATTGCGGCCTTGGGTGGAGAAATTTCTGTTCCGACGCTCGGCGGAATGGTTTCCATGAAAATTCCTGCTGGAACTCAAAGCGGACGCGTGTTTCGTTTAAGAGATAAAGGTATGCCTAATGTGCACAGTGCAACGACAGGCGATCAATATGCGAAGGTTATGATTCAGGTTCCCAAAGTTTTGACAGCAGAACAAAAAAAGTTATTGGAAGACTTTGCTAAAATAAGCGGGGACGAATTCGCAATGAAATCAGAAAGCATTAAAGAAAAAATAAAAAAAGTTTTTAAATAACAGAAATAGAGGATATTATGCCAACTTATGAATATGAATGTTCCGCGTGCGGTCACCATTTAGAGGTTTTTCAGTCTATCACGGATAAGAAGCTCAAGAAATGCCCTCAGTGCGGCAAAAATAAATTGACGCGTTTGCTTGGCGGTGGCACAGGGATTATTTTTAAAGGAACCGGGTTTTACGAGACGGATTATAAGAAAAAAAAGTCTTCTGAATCTTCTTCGTCTTGCCCAAAGGCTGATAAGTCAGATTCTAAAAATGCGTGTTCGTCATGTCCTATGTCGAAATAAAGAAAAACTGTAAAATTGAAATTTCTTAAATTTTGGTTTTCCGTTTTTGTTTATTTTGCTATTATTTTTATAACTGGTGCTGTTGATGGCGCCTATTTGTATTTTTAATGAAAGTGTGTAAATACAGTGGCTACGATTAAACCATTTCGAGCTGTTCACTATAACTCTGAGAAAATAGAAGACTTGTCTTTGGTCATGAGCCCGCCGTATGATGTCATCAATGAGCAAGAACAAGAGATTTTAGAGAAGAAAAGTCCTTATAATTTTGTTCGCATTGATCTCGCGAAAGAAAATTCTGCCGATAGCAAAAATGATAGTCGTTATACGCGATCTAAAGAAATTTACGAAGAATGGCTTAAAAAAAGAATTTTAATCCAAGATGATAAACCCGGAATTTATTTTTATAAACAGGATTATAAGGCGCAAGGTCAAAAACATTCCCGATTGGGCTTTATTTCTTTGATGAAGTTGGAAGATGAAAAAGATTCTAAAGTTTTTCCTCATGAGAATACCCATGCACATGCCGTTGAAGACAGGTTAAAATTATTAACAAGTCTTCGTGCCAGTTTAAGTTGTATTTTCGTCTGTTATTCCGACAAAGGCAATAAAGTGGAGAAAATATTCCAGAGTCATCTTTTATCGCAAAAACCGCTTATTGATGTTGAAGATAAAGATAATGTTCAGCACCGGGTATGGGCCTTGACCGATCCCGTATTGATAAATGAAATTAATGAAACGGTTGCGGGCCAGCATATTTTTATTGCGGACGGACATCATCGTTATAAAGTGGCACAACAATATCGTCAGCAACAGCTTTTAGCTCAAGGAACAAAATCGTCTGACCATCCGGCTTATGATTATGTCATGACTTATTTTACCAATATTGATTCTAAGGACCTCCAAATTTTCCCGATGCATCGCATTGTCAAAGGATTTCCTGAAAATATCAATTTTCTCGAAGAGTTTTTCAGAATGGATAAGGTTAAAACTAAAGAAGATCTTTTAATTCTTTTGGCGCAAGCGGGAAAAAATGAGAATGCGTTTGGCCTTTATAAACGAGAAGGCATGTGGCTGATGCGGTTAAAAAATAAAATGTTGATTAATGAATATGTGACCGAAGGGTCGAGAGATTATAAAAATCTTGACGCGAGCATTCTAAAAGCGTTTGTCTTTGATCGCGTGGGCATTAAATCAGATAAGATTGTTTATACAAAAGATTCCCAAGAATTGATTCAGATGGTTCATGGCCATCAAGCCGATGCGGGTTTTATTTTAAATCCTGTCAAAATTTCTCAACTTAAGGCGATCGCTTTAAACGGAGAGAAAATGCCGCCTAAGACAACTTATTTCTATCCTAAAGTCTTATCAGGTTTAACGGTTTATCAATTAGATTAAAAATAATGTTATGTAATTTTTTATACGTTGAAGCGCTAAAAAAATGGATTTGCGTGTTAGCCTGTTTAGTTGTATATTGATTTGAATTTATTTAAAGGAGATTATTGTTACAATGACATTGTTTAGCCGTGAAAAATATACTTTGGTTAATGTAAAAAAGAAAAGCCTGCCCGCATTATGGACCAAATGTCCTGAGTGTTCTGCGACGATTTATAACAAAGAATTAGAAAGCAATTTAAATGTTTGTGTGAAATGTGGTTGGCATTTTACTATTAATGTCCATCAGCGGATTGCTCTTCTTTTTGATGAAGGCACTTTTCAAGAAAAAGACCCTGATTTTATTTCTGCTGATCCGTTAGATTTTAAAGGGCCTAAGACTTACAAAGAAAAAATTGCTGAAGATCAAGAGAAAACGAATCTGAAAGACGCGGCTATTACAGGTGAGGGAAAAATTTATGGAGAGCGCGTTGCCTTTGCGGCTACGGATTCACGTTTTATTATGGGATCCATGGGCTCTGTTGTTGGCGAAAAAGTGTCTCGTATTATTGAATTCGCGACTAAGAATAAGCTTGCCATTGTGATTGTTTCAGGGTCTGGAGGAGGCGCGCGGATGTATGAAGGCGCTATTTCTTTGATGCAAATGGCAAAAACGTGCGCGTGTTTAGGCCGTCATCATGACGCTGGATTATTGCATATTTCTGTTCTTACAAATCCGACGATGGGTGGGATTATGGCGTCTTTTGCTGGCGTAGGAGATATTATCATGGCGGAACCTAAGGCCCTTGTGGGATTTGCCGGCCCGCGCGTTATTGAACAGACGATCCGCCAAAAATTGCCCAAAGGATTTCAAACCTCTGAGTTTATGCTGGCTCATGGACTCATAGATCAAGTTGTCGATCGTCGAGAGATGAAAAAGAATATTTATCAAATCATTCAATTCACAAAAAATTCCAAACCAAAATAAATTATGGCGCAAGTCATCTTAAAGGATGTTTCTAAATTTTATCGTAGCGGAATTCCTGCTGTGGATACGCTTAATATGAAAGTGGAAGATAAGGAATTTATGGTCCTTGTTGGCCCGTCGGGATGCGGGAAATCAACGACCTTAAGGATGATTGCCGGATTAGAAGATCTTTCCCAAGGTCAGATTTGGATCGGCGCTACGCTGGTAAATGATATGCCGGCCAAAGAACGCGACATCGCGATGGTTTTTCAGAATTATTCTCTTTATCCGCACATGACTGTTTTTGAAAATATGTCTTTTGGTTTACGGTTAAGAAGATATCCTAAGCATGAGATCGAGCGCCGTGTGAATGAAGCCGCGGATATTTTAGGAATTCGTCCTATTTTTGATCGTCGGCCTCGGCAATTATCCGGCGGGGAATGTCAGCGTGTGGCGTTAGGGCGCGCGATTGTTCGCAAGCCCCAGGCCTTTTTATTTGATGAGCCTTTAAGCAATATCGATGCGAAGATGCGCGTTTTAATGCGGGCGGAAATTCATAAATTGCGAGCGCGTTTACAAGCGACGTTTATCTATGTGACGCATGATCAAGTTGAGGCGATGACCTTAGGTGATCGTATCGCTGTGATGAAAGATGGGAAAATTCAGCAATGCGCGGATCCGATGACGATTTATGATAAACCTGCGAATAAGTTCGTGGCGAGTTTTATCGGTTCACCGCCTATTAATTTGATGCAAGGGCGTATTATCAAAAAGGAACGTAAGATATTTTTTGACGAAGGGAAATTTCAGGTTAAGATCGTAGAAGAGATGCATCAACAGATTACGCCTTATATCGGTAAAGATGTTTTTATGGGAATTCGCGCCGAAGATGTTCACGATAAATCGTTCGTTACAGAAGCTTCTTTAGAAACGACTGTACGCGCGGCATGTGAAGTTGTTGAACCATTGGGATCAGAAATTTACCTTCATTTTAATTCCGGTAAGCATTCTTTCATCTCTCGTGTGGGCGCTCATCATAAACCGGATGTTAATAAAGACATGGATCTTGTCTTTGACATGAGCAAGGTGCATTTCTTTGATAAAGAAACTGAAAATACCATCATTTAAATCGCGTTTTATCCTCATAGCCACGCTTTTCTTGCCGTTGGTCCTATTCTTTGTTTTTGCTACTTTTTTTTATCCTCCTTTTTTTATTTTTTTAAGTGTGGGATTGTTCATTATTATTGTTTATTTGATTCCCTTGCAAAATAGGCTTGTATTAAGAAAAGCGGAAGTTGACCTTTTGTCTCAAGATTTTCTTGAAAGGATTAATATGACAGTGCTGGAGACACAGAAGGAACAGGCGGCTATTTCATCTTTTCGAGAAAAAATTGTAAATTTTTCTGAATTGAAAGGATTAACGGAACGTTTAGGAATATGCCTATCTTTAGAGGAAACTTCAAAGGTATTATCATCAGAAGTTAATAAACTTTTTGGCGGTCCAGAAACTGTTATTATTCTTTATGTCCTTGAAGGCAGGACGGGAGATTTGGGAATTATCGCTTCTTATAAAGAAAAATTAGAATTTAATATTAAACAGAAAAAAGGGGATATTTTTGACCGCTGGGTTGTTAAGACGTTGCAACCTTTGTTGATTGAGGATGTAAAAATTGATTATCGTTTTGATGCCGATAAAATTTTAGAAGAAGATACGCGGGCCATTCGTTCTTTGATTAGCGTTCCTTTATTAGTCGGGCATAGACCGATTGGCGTTTTACGTGTTGATTCATCGCAAGTCAATACTTTTACAACAGAAGATTTGAGATTTTTAAATGCGATTGGAGATATCGGTGCTATTGCTATGGAAAACGCGCAATTGTATGAACGTATCGAACAATTAGCGATTCGGGATGGGCTTACGAATTTGTATTTACGGCGTTATTTAAATGAACGTTTGCCTGAAGAAGTCAGCCGTCATTTGCGTTCTAAAAGTGAAATGTCTTTTTTGATGATCGATTTGGATTTTTTCAAAGAGTATAACGATAAATACGGGCATATGGCCGGAGATATTGTTTTAAAGATGGTTAGTATTGTTTTGATGGAATGTTTTGACCAACCAGGCAATTTAGTCTTTCGTTACGGCGGTGAAGAATTTGGTGTTTTATTGTCAGATTGTACTAAAAAGAAGGCCTTGGAATTGGCTGAAGATTTTCGTAAAAGGATAGAGAATCAAAGCATCCTTTTGCGACGACAAAAGACTAATGTTACTGTTTCTGTTGGGGTTGCATCGTTTCCTAAAGACGCGCAAGAAAAAGAGGAATTAATTTATAAAGCGGACCGGGCTCTTTATCAGGCTAAACGGTCGGGGCGCAATCGTGTTTGTATCGCGTAACTTTCTATTAGAGGGGTATAATGTTTTATTTCTTTAATATTTTTGTTATTAGTCTTTATGTGGGCTTTGTTTTTTATTGTGCCAAGAAATATGCGGCTCATTTTGAAAAAAAGCTGGAAACACAGTTATCTGATCGTCAAAATATCCTTAAAAAGGCGCAAGAAGAAAAAGATTTGCATTATCAGGAAAAAATACGTTTTGAACAAGAGGCGATACAGATTTTTATGCTTTATGATATTACTCGTGAAATTACTAAAAGCGTTAATGAAAAAGAGGCCTTTGATATTTTTAGAAAAAAATTGGAAGGCCATGTGCGTTTTAAGACGTGTCGATTTTTAAAATCTCACGTGGACGACATTAAACAATTAAAACCCTCGGAAGATTCTTATGTGTTTGCTCTTCAGGAAAAGAAAAAATTATTAGGGTATTTAGTGTTAGAAGGCGTAAGCGATCCGGATAAAGAAAAGGTTATGATTTTAGGCAATCAATTTGCGCTTGTTTTAAGAAGAGTATTGCTGTATGAAGAGATTGAGCGGGTCGCGATCACTGATAGTCTGACTGAAATTCATACGCGCCGTTATGTTATAGAACGATTTCAAGAGGAAATGAAGCGTTCTCAAGCGCGACATATGAAATTATCATTTTTGATGATCGATGTGGATCTTTTTAAAGAGATTAATGATACTCATGGCCATTTGACCGGCGATCAAGTGTTGCGTGAAATAGGAAAAATTATTAAAGAGAACACGCGTGAAATCGATATTCCGGCGCGTTATGGCGGAGAAGAATTTTGTATTGTCTTGCCGGATACGGATTATTTAGGCGCGCAGTATGTGGCTGAGCGTATTCGAAAAGCGGTCCAAGAAAAAATGATGAAGATTTATGATACAACCATTAATGTGACGATTAGTGTTGGGGTTTCGAATTATCCGAAAGATAGTGAGAAAATGAATGACTTGATTGATAAGGCAGACTTCGCGTTATATCGGGCTAAAAAATATGGCCGTAATCGTGTTTTGTGTTTTGCGGAACTTTCCGTTGACAAAGAATAATTTCTTTAATTTTAATTAATTTGTTGGTTGTTGCGGTGGTTTTAAAATTTGCGTTGAAGCATTTTCTTTTATCGTGTAGAATACCCTCCAACTTTAATGGCACGAAACAATCCTTAGAATATAAATATATATAACAATTATGAATAAATATGTTGTAAGTATAGATTTTGGCGGAACTATTATTAAATTAGGGCTTATTAATCCTTCCGGGAAAATAATTTTAAGGTCTCAAATTTTTACAAAAAATTTTTATGCGGATAAACAAAAACTGATTAATACGTTGATAGGCCAGATTTTTAATCTTTTGGAAGAAAAGAAAATAATCAAGAAACAGGTTTCTGGGATTGGCATAGGACTGCCAGGATTGATTGACCCTCAAAAAGGAAAGGTTTGTTTTTTACCGAATGTTCCTGGCTGGCGCAATATTTTTTTAAAGAAGATTATTGAAGAAAAGACAACCATACGTACTTTTATTGATAATGATGTTAATATGATGGCTTTAGGCGAATGGAAATATGGTGCAGGAAAGGGCTATCAAAATCTTATTTGTATGACGTTGGGAACAGGTGTTGGCGGAGGACTTATTTTAAACAATAAGTTATATCGTGGGGAAGGTTTTGCCGCGGGCGAAATCGGACACATTCCTCTTAATGAACACGGCCCGGGTTGTAATTGTGGAGGACAGGCGTGTTTTGAACGTTACGTGGGAAATAAAATTTTACAGGAAAAAGCCGCAAGGATTTTTAAGAATAAAAAAATTACATTGGAAGAGGTTTTTGAATTAGCGAAAAAAGATAATACGCGTGCGATCGCCTTTTGGGAAGAGACAGGTGCGCATATTGGACGAGCTTTAATCGGAGTGGTGAATCTTTTAAATCCGCGGCTTATTGTGATAGGCGGTGGTATTTCAAGAAGTTATTGTTTTATGGCTTCGACTATTAGCAATATTATTAAAGAAAATTGTATGAAAACACAAGGCGCGATGATTAAGGTTGTGAGAGCTCAATTAGGCAATGATGCGGCTTTACTTGGCGCTTTTGTTTTAGTCAATGAAAGTATTTGATGGCAAAAAATTTCTTAAATTCTAATAAACATTCCAGTCGCTTTATTTTTCTTTTTCTATTTGTCCTGATTTTTGTTATCGGACAACATTTATCTTTTGCCCAGGATAAAGAATCGGTCGAGTTGAATGTGGATACGGTTGAATATTCCGTCGATGGCCAAAGCGTGTATGCTAAAGGCAATGTGATTATTATTTATAAAGGCGCGACGCTTAAATGTGAAGAAGCAGAATTTTATCGTGGAACAAAACACGTTCGCGCCAAAGGGCATGTGCGGCTTGTTTCTGTTCAAGGGGAATTATCGGGTGAAAATTTAGATTTTAATCTTGAGACCATGACGGGAACTCTTGAAAATGGAAGAGTTAAGGCCTATCCGTATTATGGCGTTGGAGAAAAAATTTCCCAAGTTAGTCGAGATAAGGTTATTATTTATAATGGTTATTTTACGACCTCTGATTACGATAATCCGGGTTATCGTTTAAAATCCAATAAAATTGAGATTTATCCGCGTGATAAACTTATAGCGCGTAATGTCCGCGTGCTGTTTGGTAAAGCGCCTGTAATGTATTTTTCTCGCTACACACAAAATCTAAATGATAAAAAATCATGGCTTACTTTTACACCTGGATATACTAAAGATTGGGGTGTGTTTTTATTAACGAAAGCTCGTTTTGATTTGAATAAGGATGCTCAGTTGGCCCTTCATTTAGACGCCAGAGAAAGAAAAGATATTGCTTGGGGTGCAGACCTTCATTATAGGACAGAAGAATATGGGTTAGGAATTTTTAAGACTTATTATATGAATGAACGAACTCTCGGGGTTAAACGTTTTTATGACGAGAGAGTTTCTCCGACGGTAGAAAAAGAACGTTTTAAGGTCGAATGGCGTCATAAATGGCAAATCAACGAAAAAACAGATACGATTTGGCAATATTATAAATTAAGCGATGCGACTTTATTAAAGGATTATTTTAGAAAAGAACATGATGAGGATTCGTTGCCTAGCACATATTCTTTGACCACAAGGCGTTTTGCCAATAGCGCGTTGACATTTCGCACGGATGTGCGGGTGAATCGTTTTGAGTCTAAGGTTGAGCGGCTTCCCGAAGTGCGTTATGACTTTTTTAATCAAAAAATCGGAGAAACAGGCCTTTATTTAAAGAACACGACGATATTTTCTCATTTACTTAAAAAATTTCCTTCACCATCAAATAATCATAAAGAAACGAATCGTTTTCATATGGATCAGGAATTGTCGCGTCCTATGAAAATTGGTTTCTTGGAATTTAAACCTTATGTCGGCACCGAACAAACATATTACAGCCAAACAGCGCGGGAAGGGGAAGATAACGTTGTCCGAGGATTTTTTAAGACAGGGGCAAGTGTCAGCACGAAATTTTATAAAATTCTTGATACCACAAAAATTTTATGGGTCGATGTGGATAAGGCCAGACATGTTTTAACGCCGGGCGTGAATTATCTTTTTTCTCCGCCGCCGACGGTTTCCTCTTCTTATTTAGATAGTTTTGATGACATTGACTCCAGGTCGCGTGCGCATAAGATAGTTTTTTCTTTAGAGAATAAAATTCAAGCGAAACAAAACGAGAGAACCCGAGATATGATTCGCGCGCTTTTAAGCACGGATTTTCTTTTAAAGGAAAACCCCGGTAAAGGCGGGTTTCATACGATCAGTTCCGATATTGATATTAAGCCGACAGATTGGCTTACTTTTTATTTTGATTCGGAACATAATGCTAAAACAAGAAAATTAGATACAGCGAATTTTGATTTGTATATTAATAATGGAAAAAAATGGGCGTTTGGGATTGGTAAGAGATTCAATCGTGAGGTTGATGATCAAATAACGCTTAATTTTCAGACGCGTTTAAATCAAAAATGGGCTGTGAGCGTTCATGAACGTTTTGATGTTTCGTCGGGAACTGCCAAGCATCATGAGTATGTTGTGTCTCGTGATTTGCATTCTTGGACTCTGGATATTCGTTTCACCGACCGGCGAGGCGAAGGCAGTGAAATCATGTTAGTTTTTACGCTTAAGGCTTTTCCGGATTTAGGTTTTGATGTGGGCACAGGTTTTAATAAACGTAAAGCAGGTTCAGAAATTTCAGAATAGGAGAAATTTTTTATGAATATAGGAATTATCGGTACAGGATATGTCGGGCTTGTGACGGGTGTTTGCTTAGCGCATATCGGGCATAAGGTTATTTGTGTTGATATGGATAAAGAGAAAATAAATCAATTAAAACGCGGGATAGTTCCTATTTATGAGCCGGGATTAGAGCCTTTGTTAAAGAAATACATGAGAAGCAAAAGGCTTTCTTTTTCTTTGTCTATTAAAGAGGTGACTCAAAAATCAACGGTTCTTTTTATTGCAGTGGGAACGCCGTCGAAGAAAAATGGCGATGCGGATTTAAGTTATGTCGAAAATGTTTCGCGTCAAATCGCGGCGCATATGAATTCCTATAAATTGATTGTTGAAAAATCAACAGTTCCGGCGGAAACAGGAGAAAAAATTACGCGCACTATTCGTCTTAATTTGCCGAGAAAATATAAACAGGGGAAGAAAGCTTCTTTAGATTTTGATGTGGCTTCTAATCCGGAATTTTTGCGAGAAGGTTCAGCCGTTGAAGATTTTATGAGTCCCGATCGTGTCGTGATTGGCGTTCAATCAAAAAAAGCGGAAGAATTATTGCGTGAAATTTATAAGCCATTAAAAACAAAAATTATTGTTACCAATATGAATTCCGCTGAGCTTATTAAACACGCGTCTAATTCGTTTTTAGCAACCAAAATATCTTTTATCAATGCGTTGTCGCGTATTTGCGATAAAGTCGGCGCCGATGTTTTAAAAATAGCCGAAGGTATGGGCCTTGATAAGCGCATTGGAAGAAGTTTTTTAGATGCGGGTATTGGTTATGGGGGAAGCTGTTTTCCAAAGGACGTGGACGCATTTATTCGTCTCAGTGAGAAAAGCGGTTATGATTTTAAATTATTACAAGAAGTCCGTCGTATTAATGAAGAGCAAAAGCAATTTTTTCTTAAACTCATTGAAGATAAATTATGGATATTGAAAAATAAAACAATAGGTGTTTTAGGCCTTGCTTTTAAGCCGAACACGGATGATATTCGCAATGCGCCGTCGTTGGATATTATTTCTGCTTTGCAGAAAGAAGGGGCGAAGATAAAAGCGTATGATCCTCAGGCGATGGAAAAAGCGAAAGATGTTTTTCATGATGTGGCGTTTTGTAAAGATCCGTATGCGTTGTCAAAAGGATGCGATTGTTTATTATTATTGACCGAGTGGGATGAATTTAAGAGTTTAAATTTTACTAAAATAAAAAATTTAATGCGCCATGCGATTATTTTTGACGGCCGAAATTTTTATGCCAATCAGAATATGGAAGAATTAGGTTTTGAATATTATGGATTAGGGCTGGGATTCAATACGGAGAAAAGCGGGTAATGACAGAGAATTTAGAAAATAAAATTAAAACGAACAAGGCTCGCATTGCCGTTATTGGTTTAGGTTATGTCGGCTTGCCTTTAGCGTTAAGTTTTGCGAAAAAGGGATTTAAGGTTTTAGGTCTTGATAATGATTATGATCGTGTCAAAAGACTTAATGAGGGCACGAGTTATATTTTAGATATTCCTTCGAAAGAATTAAAAAATATGGTGCGCTGTGAATCTTTAAAGGCATCCACAGATTTTGCTTTGATTAAGGATATGGATGTCATTATTGTTTGTGTCCCCACGCCTATTAAACGCCGCTACACGCCGGATATTTCTTTTATGTTATCCGCCGTTAAATCTGTCGCTCAATATTTAAAGAAAAATACGTTAGTGGTTTTAGAAAGCACAACTTATCCGGGTACGACCGAGGAATTAATTCGTCCTATTCTAGAAGAAAAAGGTTTTAAGGCGGAAAAGGATTTCTTTTTGGCTTTTTCTCCCGAGAGGATTGACCCGGGCAATAAACATTATGACGTGACGCGCATTCCTAAAATCGTTGGTGGATTAAGTGAAAAAAGCGGTTATTTAACCAAAATGCTTTATCAAAAGATTATTAAAAAGGTTCATCTTGTTTCAAGCGCTAAAGTCGCGGAGATGACAAAATTGCTTGAGAATTCTTTTCGTATTGTGAATATCGGCTGGATTAATGAAATCGCGATGATGTGCCATAAAATGCGTATTGATATTTGGGAAGTGATTGAGGCCGCCAAGACAAAGCCATTTGGATTTATGCCGTTTTATCCCGGATTAGGTGTTGGCGGGCATTGCATCCCGGAAGATCCCCTTTATTTATATTGGAAAGCCAAACGCTATGGATTTAATCCGAAATTTATTAAATTAGCCGCCGATACCAATGCGCATATGTCTTTATACGCGGTTCATCGTTTAGAAGAAATGCTAACGGCTCAAAAGAAAAAAATATCAAGCTCCAAAATTTTAATTTTGGGCGTGACATATAAAAAAGATGTGAAGGACTTACGTAAATCCCCGTCGTTAAAATTGATTGAGCATTTACAGCTCAAAGGCACGCGCGTGGATTATCATGATCCTATTATCCCGTATCTTAAGATAGGACATCTTGATTTAACGTCGGTTAGATTAAACCCAAGGACAATTTCCCATTACGATGTTATTGTTGTTGCCGTTGATCACACGGCGGTTAATTATCAGTTAGTCCTAAAATCCGCCAAGATGATTTTTGATACACGTAATGTGTATGGAAAAATAAAAAGTCAAAAAGTCATTAAATTATAAAAAGGATTTTAGTATGACGCGAAAGAAAATAGCTATAGTGACAGGTGGCGCAGGATTTTTAGGAAGCCATTTGTGCGACCGTCTTTTATCCGACGGGCATAAAGTCATCGCGGTTGATAATTTGATTACGGGGAATTTAGATAATATTAAGCATTTAAAGCACGATAAAAATTTTGAGTTTATCAAACACAATGTTTCAAAAGAATTCCGTATTACTGGAAAAATAGATTATGTCCTTCATTTTGCTTCTCCGGCAAGCCCGATTGATTATTTGATGCTTCCGATTCAGACGCTTAAAGTAGGTTCCTTGGGAACACATAACACTTTGGGTTTAGCAAAGTTAAAAAAAGCGCGTTATCTTTTGGCTTCGACATCCGAAGTTTATGGTGATCCTTTAGAGCATCCGCAAAAAGAAACATATTGGGGGCATGTCAATCCGATTGGTCCGCGCGGTGTTTACGATGAAGCCAAACGTTTTGCGGAAGCTATAACATTTGCGTATAAGCGCTATCATAAAATGGATAATAAAATTGTGCGTATTTTTAATACCTACGGTCCACGCATGCGTATGAACGACGGGCGTGTGGTGCCGAATTTTATTTATCAGGCGCTTCATCATAAAAATATTACGGTTTACGGCAATGGGAAACAGTCACGGTCATTTTGCTATTATTCCGATTTGATCGACGGCATTGTGCGGCTTTTATATTCATCGATTTCCGGGCCAGTGAATATAGGAAATCCAGATGAATTTACTATGCTTGAGTTTGCTGATAGGGTTATCCAATATACTCAGGCCAAAAGTAAGATTGTTTTTAAACCTCTTCCGACGGATGATCCTAAGCAACGACGGCCGGATATTAGTTTAGCGAAAAAATATTTAAAATGGACGCCGAAGGTCCCGTTAGCTGTTGGATTACAAAAAACCATTGATTGGTTTAAATCCCAAAGCATTTAGTTTTGTTATGAAAATATTTTTTAAAAATCTTTCCGGGTTCTTTTCCCCTTCCATTGAGATTATCAAGAAATGTTTAAAAATGAATAGCCCTTGCGAAGAATGGTTGCGTGGTTCTCCCACAAGAAATAATGTTCTTTTTTTGATATTTTTTTCTTTTCTCAGCTGTTGTTTTTCTTTTTATTTTCCTGGAACCATTAATCTTCATGAATATGGGGCGTCTCTTTCAGCCGCGGAGGCGCTACTTGAAGGATTAAGGCCTTATCGTGATTTTATTCCATTAAACGCGCCATTAAATTTTTATATTCCGGCGATGCTAATGAAATATTTTGGGATTCATTTATCGTCGTTATTATTATATTTTTCTTTAGGCCATATGGTTATTCTTCTTTTGGCGGTTTTGATAGGCAGGCATTATTTTAAAACAAGGTTAGCTTATTTTTTATTTATCTTTGTTTTCCTTCCACAGGTTTTTTTGAATTCAATGAATGGTTTTCAATATTTTTTTAGTTTGTTATCTTTTTTGTTTACTATCCTTTTTTTTGAGCGATCTGATAAACGATTATTATTTTATTCTGGGATTTGCGGCGCAATTGGATTCTTGTTTGATTTTGCCATCGGCATGGTATTTTCGATGGTTATTATATTAGGCTTTTTGCTTTTATTTATTTCAAACAGATGGGATAAGAAAAAAACGCGAGAAAGCATTGAGACCTATTTTAAAGCCATAGCTGTTATTGGAATTCCTTTCTTTCTTTATTTATTATTTTCTAACATGTTTTTTGGTTTTGTTGAGACTTCGGGCAGTCTTTTTAACTATCGTTTGGGACAGACGTTTTTATATCCATTTTTATTTCTTATTTTTTATTTTTTTGATAAAGGATATGTCTTTTTTATCGCTAATTCTTCAGGGAAGAAAATAAGAAAATCCATAGTTGTTTTATTATGCTTTTGGGTTGGATTATCTATTGTCTCGGGAATTTATTTTTATCAAAAGAAAATAATTGCTGCGGTTAGAGATGTTCGCGCTCTTCAAATTCCTCGGGCTCAAAAAGTTCTGTTGCCTATTGATCAGGCGAGAGACATAGAAACGCTTGTTATGATAGTAAAAAGATCTGTTTCCCTTAAAGATAAAATTTTCATTTATCCTGATGGCGGAGCATTGTATTTTTTCATGGAACGGCCTTTTTATGGCCGTTTTCCGATGGCGGGGTTAAGTGGTTTTAATGAAAAATGGCATGAAGAGCTGATGGCGCTTTTGAAAAAGGATCCGCCGCAATACGTTATTTTGCCGAAGATTTTTAATTCGTTATATGAAAAAATTTATTTGGGAAATGAAAAAAAACGGAAGGCCTTTAATGAAATAATGTGGTTTATTTCTGAACATTATACGAGAAAAGGGACGACATTGGATGCGATCATTTATAAGCTTAATCAAAAATGATGGGCAATAGAAATAAAAGGAGATTTTGATATATGAAAAATAATGTTTACGCGGTTATTTTAGCGGGTGGCGCTGGGACGCGGTTTTGGCCTAAGAGCCGGCAATCGCTCCCAAAGCAGTTTTTAAATATTATCGGGGGAACGTCTCTTTTTAAGCAAGCGATTGATCGTATGAAAACAAAAATTCCGTCTGAACAAATAATGATTGTCTCGAATAAAAGATACAAACGTTTGATTGATAAAGATATTTTCGGATTAAATATTAAGAAAGAAAATATTTTACTTGAGCCGTCACCTAAAAATACAGCACCGGCGATTTATTGGGCCGCGGTTAGAACTTTAAAAAAAGATCCTAACGCGATTATGATTGTTTTTCCGTCGGATCATTACATTGAGAAAAAACAAAAGTTTTTGAAAATATTAGAAAACGCGGTTTGTTTAGCTCAAAAAGATTATTTGGTGACTTTAGGCGTGACGCCGACAAGACCGGAAACAGGTTATGGGTATATTAAAGGAAAAAGTTTAAAGGAAAAAGGTAGAAAAATTTTTACAGTTGAAAAGTTTACAGAAAAACCGGATTTGATGACCGCGCAACAATTTGTTAAAAGCGGAAATTATTATTGGAATAGCGGAATGTTTATTTTTAAGGTTGCAACTATTTTGGCGGCTTTTAAGAAATATTTGCCGGCGGTTTGTGATGTCGAAAGAAGATGGGCTTTATTGCCAGCGGTATCTATTGATTATGGTATTTTAGAGAAAGCAAAAAATGTTGCGGTTATTCCAACTGGAAATATTGGTTGGTCTGATGTGGGAAGCTGGGAGGCGCTAATGGATATTTTACCTAAAAATAAACAAGGCAATATTATTAAAGGCAATGCGGTTGCTATGGATTGTGAAAATACTTTTATTTTAAGCGATAAACGTTTAGTCGCGGTTGTGGGATTAAAAAATATGATTGTTGTCGATACAGGCGATGCTGTTTTAGTTTGCCCAAAAGAAAAATCGCAAGATGTAAAAGAAGTTATTAATGTTTTTTCGAAAAGTAAAGGTTGTAAACAATATTTTTAATAGAAAAATTAATTTGGAGAAGATCTATGAAGTCGAAATTAGTTATTGGTAGCGCAGGCAAAATCCATTTAGATGCTGTTACTCTTGATATTGACTCTGAGCATAACCCTGATGTTGTTCATGATTTGATGGAAGAGCCATATCCTTTTAAAGATAACACTTTTGAAGAGATTATTGCTCATCACGTTTTAGAGCATTTAGATAAATTAACTGTTTTCATGAATGAGATTCATCGTGTTTGTAAAACACAAGGAAAAATATATATTGAAGTTCCCCATCATACATCTTGGTGCGCATATGATCCTTTTCACAGGGCATATTTTAATTATTTTTCTTTTGATGGCTTTATAGAAGGGAATTTAACATGGATAAAGGGAAAGAAATATTCTTGTATGAAGAAAGAAATAACTTTTCATAAATATTATCGAATCTTTTTTTGCATAAATTATTTAACAGATTTCCATGTTTTTATGAAAGATTTTTTTGTTATCTTTTCCCTGCAGAACATTTTAAAATCTGCCTACAGCCCATTAAATAATAAATGTTTCATATAATCCTTGGGGGCTTTGGTTTATGTTTAAGAAAGTTCTTATTATTAATATTTTTGGAATAGGAGATGTTTTATTTACAACACCTCTTATTAGTAATATTAAAGAATATTATAAGGATTCCTCAATCGGGTATTTATGTAGTTGTCGCGCTAAAGAAGTGGTTGAATCAAATCCCAAGATAGATAAAATTTTTATATATGATAGGGATGATTTTTATCAAATAGCTAAAAAATCAAAAATAGTTTTTTTAAAGAGACTTTTTCATTTTTTTTATGAGATTAAGAAAGAACATTATGATATGGTTATCGATTTATCTTTGAATACTTCTATGTCTTTTTTGACGTGGATAGCAGGAATAAGAGAAAGAATAGGGTTTAATTATAAAAATAGAAGTATTTTCTTGAATAAGAAGATTAAATTATTAGGTTATGATAATAAGCATGTTGTTGAGTATTATTTAAATCTTTTAAAAAAAATTAATATTCCTATTAAGTATAAGGAATTAGAATTATATCTAAAACCGGATGATTTTGTTTGGGCGGATAACTTTTTTAAACAAAATCATTTAGAAGATAAGAAAATTGTTATTGGGATGTGCCCTGGAGGTGGGGCGAGTTGGGGAAAAGATGCAAATTTTAAACGTTTACCTGCTGAAAAATGGGCGAAAATAGCTGACAAATTAATTGAAAAGTACTCTTCGGCTATTATACTGATGGGTGATGTATTAGAGCGTGATTTATGTCAAAGAATTGCTAATTTGATGCGTCATCGTCCTCAAATAGTTTGCGGAAAAACAACCGTAACACAATTTGGTGCCTTAGTTAAAAAATGTTCTTTGATTATTTTAAATGATGGTGGTCCTCTTCATATTGCGGTTGCGTCCAAAGCTAGAACTATTTCTGTTTTTGGGCCTGTTAATGAAAATGTTTATGGCCCATATACGAAAGAAAAATCAGGAATTGTTATTTCTGATGTATTATGCCGGCCCTGCTATCGACGTTTTCGGAAAGCGTCGTGTAATCATATGAGTTGTTTAAATAATATAACAATAGAAGAAGTTTTAAGAAAGGTAGAAGATTTTTTATGAACGTTCCGTTTGTTGATTTTAGTCAGCAGTATCAAGCTATCAAAAAAGAAATTAATGTTGGTCTCGACGAGGTATTTCAAAAGGCCAGTTTTATTTTAGGCCCGCAAGTGAAAACCTTTGAAGAAGAATTTTCTTTTTATTGTGGCGCAAAATATGGTATTGGCGTTAATTCTGGCACAGATGCTTTATATTTAGCGTTAGCGTCGCTTCATGTCGGGAAAGGCGATGAAGTGATTTTGCCGTCGTTTACGTTTATCGCGACAGCCTTGTGTGTTTCGTATGTGGGCGCTAAGCCTGTTTTCGTTGATGTTGAGAATGAAACGTATAATATAGATGCGAATAAATT
>ERZ795059.2290-NODE-2290-length-19993-cov-5.382185_pt1 | contig 19993 bp, 11 predicted proteins | sample MGYA00375143_ERZ795059 | MGnify/ENA primary metagenome ERZ795059 (study PRJEB30188, sample SAMN05720168) | activated sludge metagenome | isolation source: Anaerobic digester | place: USA | collected 2015-01-07 ... | reverse complement strand
TATTAAATAAATTTAATGTAGCGGCACTTGTAGTTGGTGTACCAATAATTGCATGGCGACCGGTTGATAACGAATTGTTAATAGAAACAGTATTATGATAAATATTTGCTTTACCAATCCAAGTTGCACTATTAAATACTATACCATAAACAGCAAAAGTAGCTGTTGGGGCAGCGTTAGTATTAACAGTATTAGGAGTAATAAAGTTGTTATAAATAAGTGCAACACCTTCGTTACCGTAAACAGCAATACCGGCGGCAAAAGTTGTTGTTGTACCGGTAACGTTTACATCAACTTTTTTAATTTTATTGCCTGAAATAATTGTTGTATCGTTTAATGGGCTGCCGGTTAAATAAATACCGCAATAAAATGCTTGTGCCAAACGAGGAGCAACAATATAAATATTATTATCGAAGTATGCGTTGTTTTTAATATAAAATGTAGTAATACCACGTCTTGAAGCGTAAATATCACAATTTTTTACAACACCGGAACTTGGCATTGTTGCAGCATTTCCCCAAATAGCAACACCGTTATTTGTAGTTACGGTCGGTTCGCCAATTTGACAGTTATCAACTAATAAATTTTGAGGAGAAACATCTTGTCCGCCAACAGTATAACCATCAGTAGCTAAAATTGTACCTGCGGCAGAAAGGGCTGTAAAGGTAGCTTTTAAGTTTTTAAATGTAACATTGTTCGATTTTTCAATTACACCAATAACATAACTTCCCGTAGCTGCATTACCCACAAAAGTCATATCTCTTGAATTTCCTTCAACTGCATTAGAACCGTCAACAGTAACATACGAAGTACTTTTTACTGTAAAACCTTGGTTCTTTTCGTTTCCCGTAGTTGGGAAATTTGCAATTGTAATTATTGGTTCAGCGCCCGGTGCAGGTTTAATAGTTAATCCCGTGCTATCGGTTAAATCGTTACGATTAATAACAATACCGTCTTCGTTTAAGTTGCCGGTAATATAAAAATTAACTTTTTTGGAAGTTCCGAAAGTATTTAAAGCGGTAACAGCTTCTTTCAAAGTTGTAAAGCCGTGTTTTAAGTTGGTAACAGGAATATAATAATCGCCTGCTAATTTAAAATCAACTTTATAAGCTCCTAAACCGTTGTTTGTGCTTAGAACATAAACATTATAAGAACCATCGCTATTCTTTTTAACTGCAACGTCTCCGGCACCGTTACCGTTACCATTAGCACCTAAAGTAGGAGTAGTAGCATATAATTTTGCAGAATCAGGAATAGAAAAATTAACTTTAACTATTCTTGCATTTTCATTTCCTGCACCAAAAGCAAAAGTAACAAAATATTCATCGCCGCCAAAATTGGTTAAATATCTAATAGCATTGCTACCCGTTGATACAACTGTACCCGGAATTGTACCAACAACAGTATTATTTAAATCCAACTTTTTAGGATTAATGCTGGTAGCATTTAAATATAAACCGTTGGCATAGGGGGAAATAGAAGAACTTCCGCCTGTTAAACCGGCAGCTAATGGAACAACTGTAGGAGTAAAAGTAGCACCGTTATCGGCTGTTGTAAATTTTACATATTCAGCTGTAGAGGCAGAAGCAGCCCAAATTGTAAGTGAATTATCGGAAGCTTTTCCGGTTACAGTAAAATTATCACCTAATCTTTTACCTGTTGCGTCAAAAGTTAAAGCAACAGTAGCGGTATCTGTTATTGAGGCAAATTTATACACTTTAAATGTACCACCAACAGCCAGGTTACAAACATAAATAACACCGTCTTCAGAAACTTCAACATCGCTAACCGTATAAGTTCCGCCGGTAACTGAAGCACCGTTAGTAAGTTTACCGAGAGAATCTCCGGTTGCAGCATTCAACATATAGATAAAACTTCCGCCGTTACGGCTAACAACAAATACGTAATCGTTTCCCCCAACATTTCCGTATGCTAGACCACGTGTAAGATGACCTGTATCAAACCAGGCAGGCTTTGTTCCTTGAGCAGCAGATTTTTCCCAAATAGGGGTAACCTGTGCATAGGTACTTAAAGCCATCATAAAAAACACAACAAAAAGTAGTACTTTTTTCATTCTGACTGACCTCCAAAATAATAAAACAAATGAATTAATTAATATATAACAAACTATCGTTTTTAAATTAATAAATAAAATTAACATATCTAAGAAAAAAAACAGTAATTACTTAATATTTTTTATAAATATAATAAATAATTAAACAACAAAACGGTTTTAATCATTAATTTAATAAAAAAACAAGTTTATTAAAAAAGACTTGACAAAAAATAATAATTTTCGTAATTTTGAAGTGCCCTCAAACCCTCCTTTGCCCAGGCGCCTCTAAGGCGCTAAACCAGAGCAAGCCCGATCTAACAAGGTCGGGCTTGTTTTTTTTATTAACCTTACTAATAAAATTATTACTTGAAATTACATACTAACCGACAATAATTTAATAAGTTACCATAATGATATTAAAATTTTTAATGTTATAACGTTAATTAAAATGTAGTTTCTTATAAATGTTTTACAAAAAATGAGTGAATTAATTAATGATCAATAAACTTTTTATAGATGTAATTATTTTAATCGGTTTTGTTTATAAAAATATTTTTAAACTAAATTACTTATAAATTTTAGGGTAAAAAAACGGTACTACAACTATAAGAAGTATAAATTGTGCATTATTTATAATAAATAGTATTAAAGTATTAAAAGTAAAAAATTATTATATTTACAGATTAAATATATATAACTATGGAGTTTGGTGTTATATGGCAAAAAAGACAGCCACAGATAAAAAAATACAATCAAAAGTTAAAGAAAGCGAAAGTATAGAAGCTATACCAAATGTTTTACCGGTTTTACCGTTGCGCGATAACGTAATTTATCCTTATATGATATTTCCTGTTCTTGTTGGAAGAGAAACTTCAATAAAAGCCGCAAATTATGCTTTGGATAATTCTAAATACATATTTTTAGCAGCTCAAAAAAAAGCCTCTATCGAAGAACCGACTAAGGACGATATTTTTACAGAAGGTACTATTGCAAAAATAATTCAGATATTAAAACTGCCTAACGGCTTACTTAAGATTTTGGTGGACGGAATAATACAAGGTAAAATTATTAGTTTTACCAAAAACAAACATTTTTTTGAAGCTAATATTGAAGTCGTAATTCCTGTTAAAGAAGATATTAAAGAGCAAAATGCATTAATAAGGCAAATGACTTCTTTATTTAAAGAATATGTAAAAATAAACAGAAATATACCGCAAGAAGCAGTAAGTGCTTACGATAATTTTGACGAACCCGATAGAAAGCTATTTTATGCTGCTGCAAATATTAATCAATCTTTGGAAGTAAAACAATCTATTTTGCAAAAATTTACTTTAACCGAGCAACTTTACGAAATAATTAAGATATTACATTCCGAAATTGATATATTAAAAGTTGAAAAAGAGATAGAAAATAAAGTTCAAGAAAATATAGGTAAAGCCCAACGTAAATTTATAATACAAGAACAAATAAGAATTTTGCAAGATGAATTGGGTGAGGAAGAGGAATTACCACCCGATTTAGTAAAACTTAAAGAAAAACTTGATAAAACCAAATTACCAAAAGATGTTAAAGAAAAAGCCGAAGAGGAATTTAATAAATTAAAAAAAACACCATCCAGTAGCCCCGAAAGTACGGTAATTAGAAATTACTTGGATTGGATTGTGGATGTGCCATGGTCTAATAGAAGTAAAGATAATTTAGATATTGATAATGCCAAGCAAATTTTGGACGAAGACCATTACGGATTGGAAAAACCGAAAGATAGAATTCTTGAGCATATTGCTGTTTTAAATTTAGTTAAAAATATGCGTGGTCAAATTTTGTGTTTTGTGGGACCTCCGGGAGTAGGAAAAACTTCTTTGGGTAAATCGATTGCAAGAGCTATTGGAAGAAGTTTTGTACGAATTAGTTTAGGCGGAGTAAGAGACGAAGCCGAAATACGAGGACATAGACGTACTTATATAGGAAGTATGCCGGGCAAAATAATTCAATCCATGAAAAAAGCAAAAACAATAAACCCTGTTATTTTATTGGATGAAATTGATAAAATGAGTATGGATTTTAGAGGAGATCCTTCCAGTGCGATGCTTGAAGTATTAGATCCTGAGCAAAACCATACCTTTAATGATCATTATTTAGATGTTGATTACGATTTATCTAACGTAATGTTTATTACAACCGCAAATGTCAGATATAATATTCCTCTGCCGTTGCAAGACCGAATGGAAATAATAGAATTAAGCGGCTATTTGGATTTTGAAAAGAAAATGATTGCCAAAAGGCATATTATTCCAAGGCAATTAAAAATGCACGGTTTAACCGAAAACAATATTGAGTTATCTGAAGAAGTTTTGGAAAAATTGATAACCGAATATACGAGAGAAGCAGGTGTAAGAAACTTAGAACGCGAAATAGCTGCATTATTTAGAAAGGCAGCTCGCGAAATTCTGAAAAAAATAAAGCAAGAAAAAATAAAGAAGAAAGAAAACGTAAAATTAATTATTGATTTGGAAAAACTGGAAAAGTATTTAGGTGTTCCGAGATATAGAAAACAAAAAGCAGCTATTGAAGATAAAATAGGGAGTGTGATAGGACTTGCTTGGACAAGTACCGGAGGAGATATACTACAGGTTGACGCAACTATAATGAACGGTAGCGAAAAACTTATATTAACCGGTAAACTTGGTGATGTAATGAAAGAAAGTGCCCAAGCAGCATTAAGTTTCTTACGCTCCAATAGCGATAAACTTGGCTTACCCGAAAACTTTTATAAAGGTAAAGAAGTGCATATTCATTTGCCTGAGGGAGCTATTCCCAAAGATGGACCTTCGGCAGGTATAACAATGGCTATGGCAATGTACTCGGCAGTTTCGGGAAAATGTGCACATAATAACGTTGCTATGACAGGTGAAATAACATTACGCGGAAATGTTTTGGCAATTGGGGGACTGAACGAAAAACTGCTTGCCGCAAGACGTAATAATATTATGACAGTTATTATTCCAAAAGAAAATGAAATTGATTTAGTTGATATAAAACAAGAGATAAAAGAAGGAATGAAAATTATTCCGGTTAGTACCGCGTGGGAAGCATTTCCTATTATTTTTGAAGGATTTGAAAAAAAAGAACCCGAAATTAAAAAGAAAAAATAGGTGTTTACATGGCAGAAGAAATAAATATTTCCTTAGATCTTTCTGACGAAGAAAAATATAAACTAGTGCTACAGCATTCCGAGTATTTAATAAACAAACATGAGCCGGTTATTACCGGTTTATCTAATATCTGTGCATTGTTAAATCAAACATTTGAAAAAATTAGTTGGGTAGGTTTTTATTTTTTTCAAAATGAAGTTCTTTATCTTGGACCTTATCAAGGAAGAGTAGCTTGTACTCAAATACCTATTGATAAAGGAGTATGTGGTACGGCTGCAACAAAACTAAAGACTGTTATAGTGCCGGATGTAGAAAAATTTGAAGGTCATATTGCTTGCGATTGCGGGTCAAGATCGGAAATAGTTGTGCCTATTATTTTTAACGGAAAATTATTTGCGGTTTTGGATATGGATAGTTATAAATTAGCAGCTTATAACGAAACGGATAAAAAATATCTTGAATTGTTGGCAACACTAATAACAACTAATTTGGATTTGGATTCATATATATTAAGTTAATTAAGAGGAATTAATGGCTTTTGTAGTAACAGCACGTAAATGGCGTCCTCAAACTTTTAGCGAGGTAGTAGGACAAGAGCATATATCAACAACATTAACAAATGCCCTTGCAAACGGTAGAATTGCACATGCTTATATGTTTACGGGTCCGCGAGGTATTGGTAAAACTACTACCGCACGAATACTTGCAAAAAGACTTAATTGTTTAAATCCAAAAGATGGCGAGCCGTGTAATGAGTGTGAAATGTGTAAAGACTTTATGGATAATACTATACTTGATGTATTTGAAATAGACGGTGCTTCAAACAGAAGAATTGAAGAGATAAGAGCTATTAGGGAAGCGGTAAAATATACACCCGCAAAAGGGAAGTTTAAAATTTATATAATAGATGAAGTTCATATGTTAACGGTTGAATCTTTTAATGCTTTACTTAAAACATTGGAAGAACCGCCCGAGCACGTTGTTTTTATTTTTGCAACTACCGATATTCATAAAGTACCTTTAACAATTATTTCCAGATGTCAACGGTTCGATTTTAGAAGAGTTGAATTAAAAGATACTAAAAATTTACTGCTTAAAATTGCAACTGCCGAAGGAATAGAAATAGATGATCAATCGTTAACGTTAATTGCCAAACGTGCTGACGGTGCATTGCGTGATGCCCAAAGTTTGTTTGATCAAGTGGTATCTTTTTGCGGTAATAAAATTACTAAAGAATTAATTACCGAAATGCTTAATTTAATTGATGATCAAATTTATTTTAATGTTTCGGATGCAATACTTAATAGAGATTTTACCAAAGTTTTGGAAGTTTCGGAAGCTATTTATAATAACGGTTGGAATTTAATTGACTTTTTAAATGGATTGATTGAACATTTTAGAAATTTTATGGTTTTACGAATTAGCAGAAAAACCGAGTTAATTGAAACTTCGGAAGTTATGAAACAACTGTATTTAAAATATGTCGATTCATTTGCCGAATCCGATTTAATTAGAATTTTAACTTTTATAAATAAAACCCAATACGATATTAAAAACTCGGCTAATCCTAAATTAAAACTTGAAGTGGCTTTGTTTCAACTTGTAGGTATCGAAAAATCTTCAACAATTACCGAGTTAATTAATACTATAAAAGAAAAGGGGGTAATAAAAAATGTTGTTTATAACAATACTCAACAAACGGTAAATTTGCCATTAGTTGCCCCGATTGTTGCAGAGCCTGTTATAGAACCGGCTAAACCCAAACAAAAACCAAATACATCATTTAATGAAAGACAAGAATTTGTTGAAGAAAGAGATGATGACTCTCCCATAGTAAAAGCCATAATTAAAGAACTAGGCGGAAGAGAACTAAAATAAAAGAAATAATTTATAATAAATAAAGATTTGGTAAAATAGTTAAGGACTAATTGCGTGGGCAAAAACCCACGCATTAAATAGTAAAGTTATTTAATTAGCATAATTTTTTTAATTGTACTAAAGGAATTCTTGAAGTCTGTTTTGGAATTAAAGCTAAATTTAACAAAATATACTCCCGAAGATAAATCTTTTCCTTCTATTGAAATATTATAAGTGCCTATATCGTTTATTTCGTTTTTAATTATCGATATTTTTTCACCTAAACTGTTATACAGTTCAACTAATACTTGCGATACAAACGGAACTGAATAATTAAATTTTGTGCTTGGGTTAAACGGATTTGGAAAATTTTGTGAAACAAAAAAGCTGTTGGGCAATTTATCTTCACTTACATTAACTACAGATACCGTCTTTTTTAATATTATTCCGTTTTCTCCAACTGCCCAAAAATGTAAAGTAATATTTCCCTTACCGGAATCCGGTTCAGATGTTACATCATTTAACCAAGCGGTTGTTGGGCTGTTTTGCCTTGTCCAGTCTGTACCGTTAAATTCGTAAATTGCACCGTTGTCGCCTACTCCCACTCCAAAATTGGGAACAGGAATTGCCAAACCCATAATTCCGTCATTACTTCCGGTATTTATTATATTATTGCCGGAAGGTGTTACGTTAAATAATGAGCCTTCAGATCCACAAACCCAAAAGTTATTATTTCCTACAAATGCAATATCACCCAAATATGTATTAATACCGGGTACGTTAATAGTGGTAAAGCTGTTCCCTCCGTCAGTCGATTGTCTAACAAGTCCGTTATCTCCAATAATAACAACCGCATCGGTATCATTTACGGCTACATTATTTAGCCATTCTGTGGTACCGCTTGCAATCGGATTCCAATTTAAGCCTCCGTTTGTAGTTTTTAAAAGTGTTCCGTCTTGTCCAACAACATACCCTGTATTTTCGGTAGCAAAAGCAACTCCGCTAAGCATTTTTGTAGTACCGGAATTGAATGAAGTAAAAATACCGTTTTGGTATTTTCCGATTTGACCGTTTGGTCCGCATCCGTAAATTATGTTAGATTTTGGAGGTCCGGATACTTTAGTCCATGTATATACACCCATTGTATCAACTTCTACCCAAGTATCTCCTCCGTCCGATGTAACAAGTGTATTCCCTCCTCCAACCGCAATTCCGTTATTTTTGTCGGTAAAATGAACAGAAGTTAAATAATATAAAACGTCTTGGTGTTTTACTACCCACTCTTCTGCATTCAATATTGTTGATAAAACAATAAAAAGTAAAAATGTTTTTTTCATTCTGTTTTCCTCCAAAGATAATTAACCTTTTGTCTTTGTGCATCCGTAAATAATAAAACAGTATTTGAGGAATTCTGAAAAACTATATAAAATAACATAAATAATTAAATTTTGCAATATAAGTTAAAAAGTTGAAGAAATATTATTAAAGTTTTTTTTATATTTATAGATATTATTAATAAAAAAATATGGTGAAGATAAAATGGGAATGTTTGATAATATGGCTAAAACAATGCTTCAGGGTTTTATAAATTCGCAGCTACCCGAAGATATTGGCAAAGTTGAATTAACAAAATTTGAAAAAAATAAAAGATATATTAAAGGTTTACTTTATTTGCGAGGTGAAGAAAAAGAAATACAATTTAATTTTAATTATGATATTTCCGTTAATGAAGAAAAATATTACCTTAAAATTAAAAACTTTTTTGCGGATAGAATTTGGATAAACAATGCCGTAAGAATTTATAACAAAAAAGAGGGGAAAGAATTACCAAGCAGTGCAGGTGCTTTAATTAATTTGCTATTATAAAAAATTTAAGGGGAATATACAGTTTGTAATATTCCCCTTAAATAATTTATTTGTTACAATTTTTGATATCCGAAAGACTCGACATAATTAATATCAAGTTCTTTATAAAAACTGCTGGTAAACATTGCACCAAATACGCCGTATCCACCGCTTATATTAGTATAAATATTAGCATCGGCTCTAATTGAATATGCATCCAAATAGCCGTTGGTTGCAGAATAATAATTGGTTAAGGGAAGATCTAATTCAACTATATCGAAGTATAACCCCATTAAGGTATAATCGGATTTGTTAGGATTCCCCTCAGATAGTTTTGCCATAGCATAATCAACAGCGTCAAAGTTATAAGTTATTCCGTTAGCCTTAAAGTACTCGGTATAAATCGGTTCTTTTATACCGTTTCTATTTATTAAAGAATTAGGTACAATTATGGACTTTGTAACGGTGGAGCTACCTAAATTTTGTTTGTATTTAATTAACAAACGAGGGAATAACAAATGCATAGGATTATTATTGAACCATGTTACAGTCCAACTGTTAACCGGAATTACTTGGTTTAAATTAGTAGTAAATCCGTGATTATAAGGATACGAAAATTCAAAATTTAGATATTTGGGTGTACGTGTTTTTCCGCTTAAAGTTTTTCCGTTAGATAATTTTGCGGCAATAATAATGGAATCGTAAGATTGCACACCAACATAACCCGAGTAAAAATATTGTTGTCTTCGGTTTTGATAATCGCTTGCAACAGAATCCAAAGTTAAATTATTTGCTCTGTTACTAACTGTTAAAGTAACAACGGCATTTTTAATTGTAGGATCAACATTGTTAATCATCGGATCAAATCCTTCAACATCGTAAACTTTGGTAATTACAACAACTTGTTTAACCGCAGGTGCGGGGGGAGGGGCATCGTTTGCTTTAATAAATGCATACAAAAATATCGCATCTTTTTTTTCTGTTTTTGGGCTAAAGTTTTCTTCGCATCCCAATAAAACAAATATTAAAATAAATATAACGCTTAATTTTATTAATAAATTTTTCATAATTCCACCTTAGCAAAAACTGATGGTAAAATTGGTATCATATTAACTTTTTTGCCTGTCTTTGTATCAAAATAATATATATTGTTTCGGTTATAAACGTTAATTACGCTTGCCCCAATTTCCAAGTTAAAGTAGTGTAAATTTATTTTTTTGTTTATACTTAAATCTAATCTATGATATATAGGTAACCGCTCGGCATTTTTATCACCCCAAAATATAATAGGCAAAAAGTTAATATCGCTACCTGAATTAAACGGGTCAAATTTTAATTGGTCGTAATATCCGGCAATAGGGGTAAACGGCATACCGGTTTTAAATGACCAATTTGCATTTACTATCCAGCTGTTTCCTAAATCGTAACTAAGTAATATCGATAAATTATGTCGTGTATCGTAACGCGGAAAATATTTTTTATTGTTTAATGTTTTATAAGCCCAACTTAAAGCATAAGAGGTTTTAAAAAACATTCCCCCGTATTGTATCGAAAGGTTCGATTCCAATCCATATGCCTCGCCCTCAACATTTATATAATCGTTTTGTGTAGAAAGGGTCTTTTTAGAATTAATTTCTGCCAAGTTTACCAAATCTTTATAATATCCTTCAACATCAAATTTCATATTTTCAAAAGGAGTAATTTCAAAACCCAAAATAAAATGGGTTGCTTCCGGGGCTGCCAGGTAATCGGGTATAATTACCCATGGTTCAAAAACAGAAATTAGCTCGCTTTCATCGGCAATTGTAGTCAGTTCTTGCGAGTAGCGTCCTATAACACCTTTAACCGAAAATCCGGGGGTTAAAATCCAAGTTCCGCTAATTCTCGGTTCAAATAAAAACGGGCGTTTTTTTGTAATACCCATAAGTTTACTTCTTAGCCCTAAATCCAAACCAACGTTTTCCCATCTGTAAAATCGATAATTTAGGTAAAAACTTAAATCCCAACCGGTAGCTTCGGAATTTATTTTATAACCGTTAAGGTTTTCCATATTTAATTCGGTAGAAATTATTTTATTTTGAACACCAAACTCAAGTTCGTCTTTTGCTTCGTAAACGTAGGTAAAATTCCAGTCGCTGCTAATATCGGTTAATTTGTTTTTTCTTGGTTTAGACTTACTGAAATTAGGATTAAGCTCGGCATCAAATCGGCTAAAATTAAATGTAATAACAGAAAACAAAGGGCTACCCCATACTTTATGCCAGTTAAAACCAACAATAGAATTATTCAATTTGTAGTCTTCCAATAAAGGGTCGTTATTGTTTACGTTATCACCGCTAAAAAACCCGTGGATAACAAATTTGCTGTTATTATCCAAAATTGAACTGTTATAATTGGTTTTAAAAGAGATATCATAAAAATCGAAAGGAACTTCTTTATCATTTAAGTATTTTTTAAGCATTTTGGGGTAATAACTTTTTCTTCCCGTTATTAAAAACGAACCATTGGGAATTGGTCCTTCCACTGCAAGTTTACCACTTATTAAGCTTGATTGAGCACTTGCATGATATGAATTTTTATTGCCGTCTCGTGTAACAATGTTTAATATTGATGAAAGTCGGCTGCCGTATTTTGGCGAAAAACCGCCCTTAAAAAACTCCATAACATTAATTATTTCGGGGTCTATTACGCTAAAAATACCTAATGCATGAAAAGGATTATAAATAGTACCGCCGTTTAATAATACTGCATTCTGATCGCTATTACCCCCGCGAACGTAATACTTTGAAGTAACATCACCGGTCGAGTTAACTCCCGCAGATGTTTGAATAACTCTAAAAATATCCGCTTCAAAACCTGCCGGGTGCATATTAATTTCTTTAATCGAAATTTTTTGTAATCCTAAATCCGGCTCGTTTTCTCTCGGCTTTTCTGCAATTACCGAAACTTCTTGCATTTGAATATTAGCAGGAATAAGTTTTACATCAATTTGTGTAATTGATCCTTTTTTACTTGTAAACTTAATTTCGGTTGTTTTATAACCAAGATAAGATACTTTTAATACTTTTTCACCTTCGCTAATTGCGGGTATGTAATAATACCCCCTGGTGTTGGAAGATGCTCCGTTATTGGTTCCTTTAATTATTAAATTGGCAAATGCAATCGGCTCGCCACTGGTACTATCTGTAACAAAACCTCGCACACTGCCAAATTTTTCCTGAGAATAAAATTTTTGTGTAAAAGAAAGGAATAATAAAACAAGCAAAATAACCAAATCAAACTTAGAACATATACATTTCTTTTTTATCATATCACCTAATCGTTTATATTATTAAAAATTATACAAGTTGTAAAATTATAGAACATTAAGTTAAAATCAAAGGAATTAATTTTTATACAGAAGTGAATACGAAGTTGATTATTACCTAAAAATAATGTTGTTTACCGTTAATCTTTTTTTCTAATATCTACCATCTAAAATCTAAAACCTATCACCTAAAGTCTATCTTCCAATTTAATTTTTAAATGGTGACTTTAAGTATTTTTTTGCATTATTATGGCTGTTTGAAAAGTCATCGCAATCCAAAACCATTTCGTAAAGTTCCATTGCTTTTTTTCTATTGCCGGTTGCATCATAACACATACCAAGATATAACAAAGTATTTACCTTATAATTTGTATCATTAATTTTATCAATTTCATTAGATATTTTTTTGCTTTCTTCAAGAAGCGGTATTGCATCGCTAAAATTATTTGTTATATAACTTATATAACCCAAATGGTAATATGCTTCACGCTTTGTCCGTTTATTATAGCCGGTAAACCCTTTATTGTTTTTATCCAAAATATTATTATACAATTGTTTGGCATCGATAAAATTTTTAATGCCTACTAAAATTCTTCCTTTATACTTTTCAAAAGCAGGGTTATTGGGAAATTTGTTAACTAACTTATTAATTACTTCTAAAGCTTTTGTTTTATTCTTTTCGTACTGAAAATAAATAGAAGCTAAAAAATATTGAGTTTCGTAATTTGCATATTTCCCCTTTTCTGCTACATATTCCAATTGTTTTAATCCTTTTTTTCTATCCCCTTTGGGGAATAACGAAACAATAGGCTTTACAATAGGATATTTTTGTGGAATAAAATCGATATAATAATTGTAAATTCCAAAACCAAGTTGAACATCAACGTTAGCCGGATCGTTTTTGTATGCTTCTTTAATTAAAGGTAGGGCATCTTTTCCGTCCAAAGCTGCTTTTAGCCAACTTTCGCGATATACATACAACCTTCCTCTAAATCCCAATGCTCCTCCTTTAAAGAATAAAGCTTCGGAGTTTTTTGGGTCTTTGTCTAATAATTTATCGCAATAATCAATTGTGTTATCAAGCTTTTCAATTAAAACATCGTCATTTCTTTCGTTCATTATATCCGGCATTATTTTCCACCAAACAACCATTGCATCAAAAAATAACCCGGCTGCACTTTTGGGGTATTCTTTGGTTACAATTTTAAATGTTGACTCGGCATTGGAATACTGAAGGTTGTAGATTTGTTCAACACCTATAGTAATTAACGAATCGAATCGCGAGTTTTGAGCCAATATTTGGAAATTTAAGCAAAAAACAACAAAAAGCGTAAGTTTATTTAAATATGTCATCAAATTAATTCTATAAAAATAAAACGTTAAAATAAGTAAATATATTTAAAAAACTAAAGCAATAATTTAGTAATGCGGTTTTAATTAACTAAATAAATAGTTAATAATAAAAATTATTATTAAATTAAAAATATGGTTTGTCTTTAAAATAATTAGGATTATATTATGAAAAAGTTTTTATGTTTCTATTTTATTATAGCTGTATATGTATTTGGAAATAACCAAGGAGTAATTATGAAAGAAGGATTTGTTGAAGTTAAAGGAGGTAAAATTTGGTACAAAGTTGTTGGAGAAATTACCGAAAAATTGCCGATTTTAGTAATTCACGGAGGACCGGGAGTTCCGCACGATTATCTTGAAAACTTAGAAAAATTAGCACAAAACAGACAAGTAATATTTTACGACCAATTAGGCTGCGGTTTATCCGAAAAACCGAATGACACAACTTTGTGGAATATAGACAGGTTTGCAGGTGAGATTACGGTCTTATTAAAACACTTAAATATTAATGAAGTTGTGTTATTGGGGCAATCGTGGGGGAGTATGCTTGCCGTTCATTTTTATTTAAACCAATCCGAAATTAAAGTTAACAGCTTAATATTATCGGGACCATTCTTAAATGCTAAGATGTTTGCAGAAGATGTAAGAAGTATGGTAGATAAATTGCCTGAAGCAGATAAAAATTTAATATTTGAATGTGAAGCCAAAGGAGATTTTACAAATGCCAATTATCAAGAATCCATGAATAAATTTTACGAGTTGCATGTTTGCCGCATTAATCCATTTCCGGATTGTATGAACAATGCCATATCCAAAATGGGATTTGAGGTTTATAGTTATATGTGGGGGGCAAGTGAGTTTTCAATTTACGGTACGTTAAAAGCTGCCGATTATACCGAAAAATTGCACTTAATAGATATTCCCGTATTATTTACATGCGGTGAGTTTGACGAAGCTACTCCTAAAACTACGGAATATTACTCTTCAAAAGTTAAAAACTCGAAATTTGTTGTTATTAACAACGCTTCACATATGCATCATTTGGAAAATGAAGAGAAATATATTAAAATAGTTAATAACTTTTTAAACTTATAAATATAATTTTATAATTATACGGAGAATTTATGAATGTACTAAAACTACGATTATTGTTTATACTAACCTTAGTTATTGTTGCATTTGGTTGTAATGATGATAATTCAACTCAACCGATAAATAACGAAAATGAATTAGTTACTGTTACAATTGATAATTTATGTGATACAATTTTGGCAAAAACAGATTTACCCGGAATGGTTGTTGGTGTTTGGGTACCAAGTAAAAGTTATACTTATTTAAAAGCAAAAGGTTATGACGACCCTTATTTAAAGACTCCTATAAAGTTGGATAGTAAGTTTAGAATAGGTAGCAATACAAAATCTATGGTTATTACTGTTTTATTGCAGTTGGTTGATGAAGGGAAACTAAGCTTATACGATAAACTTGATAAATATTTTCCTAATTTTCCACAAGCAAACGAAGTAACTATTCATCAGCTTTGCAATATGACAAGCGGCATATATAATTATACCGATAGTGAAGCTTTTTGGGAAGAGATGTTAAATAACCCTTTGGCTACAAGAACACCCGAAGAATTAATTAATATTGCGGCTACACAAAATTATTATTTTACACCCGGTACAAATTTTCACTATAGTAATACCAATACTATTATGATTGGAAAAATTATTGAGATGCTTACCGGAAAAAGTTTGGAAGAAAACTTGAAAACAAGAATATATAATAAATTCGGTTTTACGAATACTTCATTTCCTAACGATAATAAAATGCCGCCTAATTTTATTAAGGGGTGGAATTACCTATTTGGCGAACAGTTAGTAGATGTTTCCGAAAAGTTTTCTATTAGTTGGGGATGGGCTGCCGGAGCCGCAATATCCGATATTTTTGATGTTAAAAAGTGGGTGGAATTAGTAATTAAAGGAGGTTTGATATCCGACTCGTTACAAGCTAAAAGATTAACAGGTTATCAAATACCCAATGTGGGAATTAATTTTCAATACGGTTACGGTGTTGCTAATTTTGGAGATAATAATTTTTGGGGGCATAACGGCTCGGTACCGGGTTATACTTCGGTTATGATGCATGATAAAGCAACAGGTAGCACTATTGTAATATTTTTTAATACGGACGAAACTAATCCGGATGGATTGTTTTTACAAATAGCAGAAGTTATTAAGATGATTAAATAAAAGATATTGATGTGTAATAATCAACTTTTGATGCAGCCCGACATTGGTATTTATTGGGGCTGTATCAAAAGTGATTTTTAAGCTATTTTTCATACTTGCTTGTAAAATATACCAATTTAATATTCCCCGTTTTATCATAGGGTTTTATTGCCACTATCTAAAGATAGTAGCAATTGATAAAACAGTTATTTTTAATAGTCAGTATATTATCCTCAATTCAATTACTACTATTATTAAATAGTGGTCGGAGAATATTTTACGTGTACATCCTAATTTTATAGTTTACTAATCTAACAATAATTTACCTTAATTATTGTTTTTATGCAGCCCCTTCTCTTAAAATTATTATAAAAAAACCTCCAAACTTAAAAGTGAGGAGGTTTTAATTTTTAAAGTATTAAATTTTATTTGATTAAAATCATTTTATTTGTTTGATTATAACTTCCTGCTTGCAATCTGTAAAAATAAACACCGCTTGCAAGGTTAGTAGCATTAAATTGTTTGTTGTAGTTGCCTGCGGGTAAATTTTCGTTAACTAATGTTGCAATTTCTTTTCCTACCGAGTCATATATCTTTAAAGTAACCATTTCGGTATTAGGAATGCTGAAAGATATGGTTGTTGAAGGATTAAACGGATTAGGAAAGTTTTGATTTAAAGAATAAGCCGATGGGGTAACTTCGTTTGTATTCTCGTCTTCAACTTCGGTAATTGCCATCAAATTATTAACAACCGGCTGACGATAAAAACCGTTGGGTGTACCGCAATATAAGAAATCATTATTAAAGTTTAATGCATATACGCTTGTACTGAAAGGGAATCCGTTGTTTAGCTGATAAAACGAATTACCGTTATCGTTAGAAATTAATATACCATAATCTAAAGTTCCGACCATAATGTATTCTTTATAATTAATCATGTTGAGAGTATATGGGAAAAACGAGGGGTTATTTCCAAGTTTTGTCCATTCAAATTGACCGATTACACAACGATGTATTCCGTCATAATAAGTACCGGCAAACAAGTATCCGTTTTTAACCAAAACCCGGTTTACGCGTCCTACAAAGTTACCTGTTTTTTGCCAAGTAGCCCCTTCGTTAGTTGAATAACAAATTTCATTTTCGTGTGTGCCCGCAAAAATATAATTACCTTCTTTAGCAATTGTAAGCACAATTAATCCATCTAATCCTATATAATTCCACGATTCTCCAAAATTGGTTGAAGTGTACATGCCCCCATATTTTGTTCCTAAATATAGCTTATTATCTTTGTAAATAACTGACCCACAAGTCAAAACCTGAAGTCCGTTGTTTACCGGAACCCAGTTAATATTTTCTTTATTTGTTCTATAAATACCGTTATCTGTTGTAACAAATACGAATTGTTCCGTTTCTACCATATCATAAGAATTACCGCAATTAACAGCACCGGTTATATCTGTCCATGTAGTTCCATCATCGGTTGAGTAATACATCTTACCGCCGTATGAGGATATAAAAATATTAGAACCCAAACATAAAATTCCGCGAACCTGTGTGTTGCTTATATCAGCCGAAATAAGTAAGTTGGTTCCCCAAGTTACACCATAGTCGGGAGAACTATAAATACCTCGTTCCTCAAAACATACAAATACTTTTTCAAAAATATATTGAATGTCTTTTACGGCACTATTTATTGCCGAATGTACTAATACCCAATTTTGTCCGTTATCGGTAGATTTATAAATCCTTCCCGAACCTGTACCCATAAATGTTTTATCATTAACTGTTAAAAGTTTGGTAACATTGTTTTCGCTAATTCCGTTATTGGCAGCAATCCAGAACTGTCCGCCGTTTGGAGAGTAGAAAATACCGGCTTTTGTGGAAATTATTAAATTGTTTCCTGATTGTGTTATATCGGTAACAGGAAAATCGGCGGGAAGACCGAAGTTAATCGGTTGCCAATTTATATTAGATTTATCGCTTACATAAACACCGCTGTTATCGGTTACACAATATATGTTGTTATCTTTGTGTAAAAATTTGTTAACATTTTTATTTATCAGCCCTGTATTACACTTTACCCATAATAATCCGTTATTTTCGGATTTAAAAACGCCTTCGTTTTTAATACTGACAAATAATTTTTCGTCAACTGTAATTATATCTAATACTTCATCCGAGGTTAACCCCGCATTTATCGAGACCCACGAGTTACCCGCATTTGGAGAATAGAAAACGCCGTTGTTTCTTGATCCGATAAATATTGTTTCGCCTAATGTTGTTATACATTTAATAGGTGTGCCAATAATACCGTTGTTGATCTTTGAAAAGGTCATTCCTCCGTCTGTAGATTTATAAATACCGGATTCGGCTCCTAAATAGATATTTCCGTTTAATTCTGCAATACAATTGATGTTTGAAAAGCTGATTCCACTAATCTTCTGCCAATCGGCGAAATATGTTGTACTGAATAAAACCAATAATGAAAAAAGAAAAATTTTCCTCATTTTAATGCGCCTCACTTTTATTTAAGTTAATGATTTATAAGTTGTTTACAAATTAAACAATTATTTTATGTTTGTCAATAGGTGGTGATTTAAAGCACAATTAATTGATGAATAAATAATTTAAAATTATATCAAAAGCAATCATTTTATAGAAAATTATATATTTATTTATTATTTTTAATATTTTGAAAATAATAAGTTTAAGTAAACGAGGTTTTCATGTCTAAGCAAGTAAAAAAGACCGTAAAAAACGAAACCGAATCATTTAATTTTGATTTAGGGAAATATATTCCGCTAAAATATCAAACAATATTAAGTTTTGTTATAATTGTTTTAATATTTTTAATTTATTACTCACCCATGTATTTTGGAGGAATGACTTTCCAATCCGGTGATATTTTAACTACAAGTAGTTTAAAACCGTATGTTCACCAAGAAAGAGAAGGTTATACCTTGTGGTTTCCTTATATTTTTTGCGGTATGCCGGCTTATGCTTTGGCAACCGAATACAGATGGTTTAATTTAATATATGTAGGAATACATGCAATACGAACGGTCTTTTCGGCTCCTTTCAGTTCGGAATATACAATGTGGAGTTTTTATTTAATAATTCTTGCTTTTACAACTTATTCTTTACTTAAACATTTAACCAAAAATACTTTATTAAGTTTATTTTCGGCAATTACAACATCGTTTAGTACGGGAATTATCTTATTTCTGTTTATTGGGCATGTAACCAAATTATTAAGTCTTGCATTTTTTCCATTAATATTGCTTTTAATATTAAAATTTAAGGAAGAAATAAAATTAAGAGATTTTGCAATTTTAATTATTGCATTACAGCTATCGGTACAGGGATGGCATGTTCAAATAATTTTTTATATGCTTTTTGCAATTATGATTTATTATATTTATTTCTTGATAAGCTCGTTAGTTCAAAAAGATATGGAAAGTTTAAAACAGTATGTTAAAAGCGGGTTGGTTTTTGTTACGGCTTTAATTATTGCTATAGCTATACAATCCGATAGTTTAACACAAATATACGAATACAATCCATATTCTACCAGAGGTACCGAAAGTATAACAGATATTCAAAAAGGGGTTAACCCAAAAACCAACGAATCCGATTTTTACCAATATGCTACAAATTGGTCGTTTTCACCGGGTGAAATATTAACTTTTATTGTGCCTTCGTATTATGGCTTTGGAAGTTCAAAATATCAAGGTGTTTTAACAAATAACCAAGAAGTTGAAGTAAATACATATTTCGGACAAATGCCTTTTGTAGATGTTGCAATGTATATGGGGGTTGCGGTCTTCTTTTTAGGTTTGTTATCCTTCTATCTTAATCGTAAAAATCCTTTTGTACGATTTTTGGGTGTACTGGTTTTATTGTCTTTACTTATTTCGTTTGGAAGAACATTCCCTGTTTTATATAATTTGATGTTCTATCATTTCCCGTTTTTCGATAAGTTCCGCGTCCCTTCAATGATGTTGGTGCTTGTGCAAATAAGTTTTCCTATTTTAGCTGCTTTATCAATTAAAAGAATAATGGAATTGAAAAAAGAAGGAAACGCACTAATTAATAACTTAATAAAATATATTACAATAACTTTTTCGGTTATTTTAGTTTTAAGTTTAGTATTAAGTTCATCAATTAGTCAGTGGTTTTTAAATCGTATTTCGGA
>ERZ795059.2289-NODE-2289-length-20004-cov-5.765051_pt1 | contig 20004 bp, 14 predicted proteins | sample MGYA00375143_ERZ795059 | MGnify/ENA primary metagenome ERZ795059 (study PRJEB30188, sample SAMN05720168) | activated sludge metagenome | isolation source: Anaerobic digester | place: USA | collected 2015-01-07 ... | reverse complement strand
AGGCCGAGCCGGTCGTCCGGGAGGAACGACGCGAGGGCGGAGAAGCCGTCGATGTCCACCGTGCCGCTTTCGCCGAACTCGGTCAGGTTCACCGCAATCGGTGCGCCGTGGCCGACATCGTCGGTCGAACCGGGTCGATCGTAACGCCGGGCGATTTGAACGCCGGCGTTGAGGCTGGGCATTTTATCCGATAAAGCCGACAACCCGCGAATGTCCGCACCGGTTTCGCTTTCCTTGACGATCAGCGCCAGCAATGCGGGGTTTTTCTGCAAGACGTTCAACAGGCTGTCTTTCGGTCCGGACGGGCCACCGGAGGTCGACCCCGCCGGCGCATTGCCGACCGAGGGCTTGCCCGTTTTCATCGGCGGCGGCGTCAGGGATTCGTCGGGCGGAATCTCGTAGGCCACCGGCGGCGCCACTGGCATTTCCCACGTTTGCAGGCGCAGCGGCGTCTGGGGAATCGGCAGCGATTGGATATAACTCATCAGCGAGTAATGAAAGAGGAACGAGCAAACCGCGGCGATGAGCAGGGAGCGATCGAAACCGTCAAACCATTTTTTGCGGGGAATCTCGCGAGACAATTCGGCCAGGGTGGGCGTGGACATGGACCTCTCCTTTCCGGCTCGGACAGTCGGTTGGCGTCGAGCGACGGATCAGGGTTCCATCATCCGGAGAGCGCTAAGCACGGCCGCGGCAATCTCGCGTTCACGATTTTCGAGCCGCCCGGGCGAGGCAATGGGATTGTGCGGCCATGCGCCGAACATCGGGCTGCGGGCCATGCGCTCGATCACCTCTTGGTTGGACAAGGCGTCGGGCGTTTGGGTTCCCAGAAAATTATTTAAGATGATTCCCAGCGGCCGGGCGCCGGCGGTCAGGCAGGCGCGTTCGGCTAACAGGGCGTGGTTGATGCATCCCAGCCGGTTGCCGGCGACGATGAGCACCGGCAGATCGGCGGCAACTACCAGGTCGAGATAGGTCATGTGTTCGGTGAACGGCACCAGAATGCCGCCCGCTCCTTCCACCAGGAGAATTTCGAAGGTTTTATTCAGCGATTTAAGTTCGCTGTAGATTTTCGGGAAGTCGATGGTCACCCCTTCCCGCTCGGCCGCGACGGCCGGAGCCAACGGTTCACGCAGCCGATAGGGACAAACTTCCGCCAGCGTCTGGCCGGAGTTCGCCGCCGCCAGCAGCGTCATGGCGTCGGTCGGTCGATCGTCGGCGCAGCCGGTTTCCGCCGGTTTGAAAACACCCACCTTGATGCCCATCGAATACCAATGATTGGCCAGGCGAGAGGCGATATACGTCTTCCCCACCCCGGTATCGGTGCCGGTGACAAATAGTGCGTACAGGTTAAACTCCCTTGGCTATGGTCAATGTATCGTCATTTTCCGCATGGGGGTAAACATAATTTTTCATTATTTATCAAACAGTTGTTCCAATATCGCCCGAATTCGCGCCGGCTCGATCTTCGGTTGTCGCGCAAAGTCGGTCAGGCCGTTGCGCTCCTGCTGCACGTCGAAAAGCTGCGTGTAGCAGAATCCCTGAAGATGCCGATGCTCGGCGATCAGCGACAACACCTGCCGCACGCTTTCCTCCAGCGTCATCCCCTTGCCGCCGTAGGGACCAAAGCCGTGCCCGCCGCATTCGCTGATGATCACCGGTTGGCCGCGATACTCGCCGGTGGGCGCCAACGGGCTTTTATAAATTTTATTAGGCCGCACCATATAGGCGTTGCGCCAGGCTTCGTATTTGATCTGCGCGGGATCGCTCAACTGCCGGTAGTACGCGCGCACGCGTTCGGAGTCGCCCAGGTAATGGTGAATGTCGAGGATATCGGTGTCCAGATGATCGTAGCCGGAATTGTCGATCACCGGCCGCGTGGGATCCAACTCACGGCACAAACGGACCATACCGCGCACCCACTGGCGCGTGTTTTCGTTCCAGAGGATATCGAGAATGCCCCAGGTTTCGTTGAACAGCACCCAGGAAACGACGGACGGATGGCCGCGATCGCGCGCCACGGCCTCGCGCAGCATGCGTTCGAAGGCGATGCGGTCGATGCGCGAAAAGACAAACGGACTGGGCATTTCGTCCCAGACGACCAAACCGAGGCGGTCGCACCAATACAACAGGCGCGGATCGGCAAGCGTCTGGTGGACGCGCAGGCCGTTGAAGCCGAAGGATTTGATCAACTCCACGTCGCGGCGGAACATATCGGAATCGGTCGGTCCGGCCCACCCATCGGGATAATAGGCTTGGTAGAGCACCAGTTTCTGCCACAGCGGTTCGCCGTTGAGCAGCACCTTGCCGTCGCGCGTGGTGAGGGTGCGCAAGCCGGCGTACCCGGTCGTTTCGTCGACGATCCGCTTTTTGTGGTAAAGGCGATAGGTCACGCCATACAAATGCGGCGTCAGCGGACTCCAGTGCGCCGGGCGCTGCGGCGGCACACGGACGATCATCGACGACCCATCGACTTTTTGGCGCACGACGGCGTCGGCGTTGCCGTCAGGATGCGTCAAGGAGATTTCCAACTCGCCCGCGAGTTCACCCTCGAGCCGAACGTGAAATTCAAAGGCGTCGCCGGTCGCGACCGTCAGCGGATGCGCCTGCGCAAGGTGCGTTGCGCCGCATGCCTCCAACCACACCGGCTGCCAGACGCCCGAATAGGATTGGTAAAAAATGGTGTAGCGAAACGGCAAGTGCGTTTGTTTGCCGCGCGGCAATTTGCCTTCGCGCACTTCCTTGACGTGCAGGCAGATTGCATTTTCACCGGGATGCAAATGCCGATCGATGCGCCAGCAAATCGGCGTGTAACCGCCCTCGTGCGAACCGACATGATGACCGTTGACATACCCCTCGCAAATGTAGTCGGCTGCGCCGATGTGCAGATAAATCGTTTTGCCCTGCCAGTCGGCGGGAATCTCCACTTGCCGCAAATACCAGAGGTGAACGGAGCCGATATTCTTCTCGACGCCGCTGGCCGCCGATTCCACGCAAAACGGCACTTCGATCGTATGCGGCAAACGATCGCGGGTCCACCAGGCATCGGTCAGACCTTCGCCTTGCGGATCAAGCGCGAATTGCCAGCGACCGTTTAAATTCAACCACGATTCACGTTGGAGCGGAGGATACGGATGAACGGATTCACGTGGCTTCATGCTTTCCCTCTTGTTGGCGAACCATCTTAGCAGAAACCGGTTGCTGGACAAAAACCTTTTGTTTTTATGGAAAATAATTATGTGCTGAATTTTCAGCGCCCGCAAAAAATCCGGTGTACAATACGCACCAGATGAGCCGCATTTTATTCGAACCGAAACGGCGATTGTTGGCGCGCACGACTTTGGCGTTTGCCCTCGTGCTGGCGTTACAGGCCGGGTTGTCGGCGTATTTGATCCTCAACGTGATGGAACGCACGCTACAATCGCGGCTGGACAATCAGTTGATCCGCGTCGGTTTCATCATCACCGGCAATCAGCTGTTGATGGATGCGCTTACAGTCTCGGCGAACAACCCGGAAGCGTTCAAGATTCTGGGGCGCATGAGCCATTCGCTGGGCGAAACGGTCAATCTGATGGGCATCCGGCGCTCTTATTTGGCGCGCATCGAACACAAGCACTTCGTTTACCTCGCCGGCACCAGCGCCACCGGCAAGGCATTGCCCAACCCGAACATCACCACGCGTACGCAATGGGCCGACCTGTTGGCCGGCCGGGCCATCACCACGCCCCCGTTCCGCGCCGAAGACGGCAGCCTGGTGAAAGCGGCATACATTCCGGTGATGAAGGGCCAACGGTTGCTGGGCTTGGTCGCCGTGGAGGACGACGCCACCGACCTGGAGGCGATGACGCTGCTCCAGCGGAAATTGTACATGGTGTCGATCGTCGGCTTTTTGTTCGTCGTGTTCGTTTCTTTCGCCATCGCGCGCACGATCAACACGCCGGTGCGGCGACTGGTCGACGCGGCCGAGGAATTGGGCGCAGGCAAATTCAACGCGCGCTTCAAGGTGACCGGCGCGGACGAAATCAACTTCCTGGGCCAGACCTTCAACGACATGGCCGAGGACATTCAGGCGCGCGACAAGCAGATCCGTCAGATGAACGAGGCCGCGCTGGCCGATGCGCGGCAGCTTTACGAACACGTGTTGCGGGCGATGGAATCGGCGTTGCTCACCGTCAATCTGGACGGCAACCTGACCAGTGAAAACCCGGCGGTGCACCGCCTGCTGGGCGGACCGCACCTGATGCCCCGGGACATCGAGGAGCGCCTGGCGTTTTATCCGTCGCTGCTGGAAATCTGGCGGCGGCGCGATTCGTTGACCAACCGCGAGGTCGTGCTGCACACGCCGGCGGGCGAGCGGTTCATCGAAGTTACGCTGCAGCCGTTGGCGGACCACCGCAACGAACAAATCGGCTACAGTCTGTTGCTGACCGATCGCACCGAGGAAAAACGGCTGCAAGGTGAATTGGATATGCGCAAACGTCTGGCCGCCCTGGGCGAGTTGGCCGCCGGCATTGCGCACGAAATCCGCAATCCGCTCAACGGCATCGAATTGATGCTCGGTCTCGTACAGGAAGACCTGCAGCAGAAAGGGGTGGCCGACGATCGCTTCACCAGCATCCACGACGAGGTGGCGCGACTGAACGTGGTCGTCAACGACTTTTTACTGTTCGCCCGGCCCAAGCCGTTGGAGAAAGAACCGTTCTCCCTCGTCGAACTGATGGAAGACGCGCTGATGTTCACCCTGGGGCACCTCGAGGAAAAAAACATCGAGGTAGTGCGCGATTTCGCCGCCGACCTGCCCCAGGCTCTGCTCGATCCGGCGGCGATGCGACGCGCTTTCGTCAATTTGATTCAGAACGCTTGTCAAGCGATGGATCCCGGCGGGCGTCTGACGCTGTCGGCTCATTTGATTAATTCGCCGATCAATAAGTATTTCCTGGTGCGGATCATCGACAACGGCCCCGGCATTGGGCTGGAGGTGATCGATAAAATTTTCCACCCCTTCGTCACCAGCAAAGCCGACGGCACGGGCCTGGGTCTTTCCATCGTGCACAAGACGATTGTCAATCACAACGGTTCGATCCGGTGTTACAATCGCGAAGAGGGGGGAGCCTGCTTCGACATCGAAATACCTTACGTGGAGGGAATCTGATGTCACGCGTACTGATTGTCGACGACCACAAGTCCACCGCCGACAGCCTGGCGCAAATCGCCTCGCGCCTGGGCCAGGACGTCAAGGTCGTCTACGAAGGGAATGAAGCGCTGGCGGAAATCGACGCCAATCCACCCGAGTTGATCGTTACCGATCTGCGCCTGCCCGGCGCGTCGGGCATCGACATTCTGACCCATGCCATGGCCTCGCACCCGGACATGGTGGTCATGGTCATCACGGCCTACGGATCGATCGAAAGCGCGGTCGACGCGATGCGCAAAGGCGCGTTCGACTTCATCACCAAGCCGTTCACCTATCCCGAAATGAAGGTCAAGCTGGAAAAGGCGCTCGAGCACGTGGCCGTCAAACAGGAGATGGCCCGCATGCGGGCCAGCCTGGACGCCTTAGCCGAAGACGAAACGCGACGTTACAACTTCAACGAAATCATCGGCCGCAGCGCGGCGATGCAGCGCGTGTTCGACACGATCCGCAAGGTCGCCACCTCCGACGCCTCGGTGCTGATCCTCGGCGATAGCGGCACCGGCAAGGAGTTGGTTGCGCGCGCGATTCACTACAACAGCCCGCGCAAGAACAAACCGTTCATCCGCGCCCACTGCGCCGCCTACGCCGAAGGCGTGCTCGAATCCGAATTGTTCGGCCACGAAAAAGGATCGTTCACCGGCGCGATGGCCCGCAAGATCGGCCGCTTTGAACAGGCGGACGGCGGCACATTGTTCCTCGACGAAATCGGCGACATCAACCACAACGTGCAAATCAAGCTGCTGCGTTTTTTACAGGAAAAAGAATTCGAGCGCGTCGGCGGCAACCAGACCCTGTCGGTCGACGTGCGCATCCTCTCGGCCACCAACCAGGACCTGAAAGAGGGCATCGCACGCAAGACCTTCCGCGAAGACCTCTATTACCGCCTCAACGTCATCTCGATCGTCATGCCCGCGTTGCGCGACCGCCTGGAGGACATTCCGCTGCTGGTTGAGCATTTCCTGCGGCTGCATTCGGGACGCGGACCGGCCAAGACGATCACACCCGAGGCGATGGTGCTGCTGACCAAGTACCATTGGCCCGGCAACATCCGCGAGCTGCAGAACGTCATCGAGCGCGCCTGCGTGTTGGCGATGGGCGAAGCGATCACCGTCGAGCATCTGCCCAACGACATCACCGGCACGGGCGAGGCGACGCCGCGGCTGTCGGGGCCGGTGGACTTCGACTCCGAGGTCGAGAAGTTTGAAAAGACGCTGATCACCGGCGCGCTAACCGAGGTGGAATACGTGAAGTCGCGCGCGGCGACGTTGCTGGGCATCGATCGCAATCGGCTGCGCTATAAGATGGAAAAATACGGCATCGAAGATTTGGGCGCATCGAATCAATAGACACTACCGCTCGAAAAATCGTGGTTATATTTAGTCATCCATTAATCGGGAGGGAATGGATGCCGGAGAAAATTACGATTCGCGAAGGGATTCTATCAGTTCCCGACCAACCGATTATCAGCCTGCTCAAAGGCGACGGCACCGGGCCGGAGATCGTCGACACGGCCGTGTCGGTCATCGATCGCGCGGTGGCTCAAGCGTACGGCGGCCGGCGCAAGCTGCATTGGCAGGAGTTGCCGGCGGGCCTCCATTCGTTGGAGGCCGGCGGCGAACTTTTGCCAGCCGCAACCCTCGCCGCCATTCGCGAGCATGTCGTTGCGCTGAAAGGGCCGATGACCACGCCGGTCGGCGAAGGCTTCCGCTCGGTCAACGTCACGTTGCGCCAGCAGCTCGACCTGTATGCCTGCGTGCGGCCGGTGAAGCACTTCGACGGCGTGCCCAGCCCGATCTGCTCGCCGCAAAAGCTGGACATCGTCATTTTCCGCGAGAACACCGAGGACGTGTACACGGGCATCGAATACGCCGCCGACAGCAAGGAAGCCGAATCGCTGCTGCACTGCCTGCACGACCTGGGCGCGGAAGTGCGCGGCGACAGCGCGGTGGGCATCAAGCCGATCAGCCGGTTCGGCAGCATACGGTTGATCCGCAAGGCGGTGGAGTACACCCTCGCCCACGGCCGGCGGCGGATCACCTTCATGCACAAGGGCAACATCATGAAGTTCACCGAGGGCGCGTTCCGCAATTGGGGTTACGAGGTGGCGCGCGAGATGCTCGGCGAACGGATGGTCACGCTCGACGAGGTCGGGCCCGAACATGCGCCGCCGGCGGGCAAGATCCTCGTGCAGGATAAAATCGCCGACGCCATGTTTCAGGATCTGCTGCTGCGCCCGCATTGGCACGAGGTCATCGCGACAACCAACCTCAACGGCGATTATCTGTCCGACGCCGCCGCCGCGCAGGTCGGCGGGCTGGGCATGGCGCCCGGCGCCAATATCGGCGACGCCGCGGCCGTCTTCGAGGCGACGCACGGCAGCGCACCGCATTACGCAGGGCAGGACAAGGTCAATCCGTCCAGCGTCATTCTCTCCGGCGTGCTGATGCTCGAATACCTCGGCTGGAAAGAGGCCGGCGCGCTGATCACACAAGCCCTGCAGGAAACCATCCAAAACGAAACGGTCACCTACGACCTGGCGCGGCAGATCGCCGGCGCGAAAACCGTGCGCTGCAGCGAATTCGGCAAGCTGATCGAGGCAGCGATCGTGCGCGGCTAAGGCTGCTCGAGGCGGAAGATCCAGTCGGTCGGCGGCACGACCGCCACGCGCGGCGCGACGTACTCGTCCCACTGCCGCTGGTACTCAGCCTGAAAATTGTGCAAATACAGCACGTAAGTCACCTCATGTTCCGCGAGATAGGCGCCGATGTCACCGGAGCGCATCGCCCGCAACGCTGTGAAGTTCAAAATGCCGTCGAGGTTGACTACCGTATATTCCGGCAGATAATAACCGTACACGCCGCAGTCGGTGTAGCCGATTCGCGCCCCGCGCGGCACGGTCCGCTCGATGGTGCGCACCAGTTCGCGCGCGTGCGTCGGTTCGGCGCTTTTCAGCCATGGACCGAGGCCCGGCAACGCCAACAGCAGGGCGACCAGCAGCAGCGCGATGGTTTGCCGCATCGGCGTGCGCAGCCATTTCGTCTCGGCCAGACCGGAGAAAAACGCGCCCCACACCATCAGCAAACCGATGCCGAATGGGAAGAAATGGCGCATCGAATAGTTGAGCATGTACAGCGGATAAAACAGCGCCGCGCCCGCCAGGGCGATCAGGACCAAGCCCAGCGGCCGCAAGCTCGCAACGCGCCGCAGGCCGTCCCGGCCACCGGCGAGCAAAGCGACGGCAAACCCCGCGACGATCAGCAGCAACACGACCGCTGCGACGGGGCGCGTTTGCAGCAGTTGCGCGAGAAAGCCGGTCTGCAAGCGTTCAACGCCCAGCAGCCGCCGCGCGAGCAGGCGCATCAAGCCCTCATAACCAGTCAGCGGCTCCAGCGGCAGCTTGATGCCAAGGCTGACCAGTTTGACGACCGCGAATTTGATCATGCCGCCCAGCGACTCCGGAATATCCTGCCGCACCAGACCGCGCCAATGGTGAAACGCGCCGCTGGATTGAAAAAACGAGCCGGTCGCCGCTTTGCTCCAAACGAACCACGGCGTCAGCAAGGCCAGCGCGGGCAAGAAGATCGTCAATCCGCCGCGGATCATCCGCCACGGTTCATGCCGGCGGCGCCACAGCCAATCGAGCGCGACGGCAAAAAAGAGAAAGACCGCGTCGAAGCGCGCGTAGGCGGTCAGCGCAAGCAAAACGCCCAAAACCAGCAGCCGGCGCGGCGTTTCGTCATCGCGCAGACGCAGGTAAAACGCGATCGACCCCCAGAACAGCAACGCGTGCAACGGCGTTTCCAGCCCGCTCAGCGAGTGAACGATCAGGTTGGCGTTGAACACATAGAGGCAGCCGGCGACGACGGCGGCGCGTTCGTCGACCAGGCGCGCGGTCAAAAAATATACGAGCGCCAGCAGACCGGCCGAGGCGCAGGCCATCAGCAGCAGCGCCAGGCGCAAACATAGATCGGGGTGCGCGCCGAACAAGGCCATCACCGGCGTCATCAGAAAACCGTACAAAGGCTGAAAACCGTTGGTCGCGTAACCGCCGTAGGTGATGCCCTCGCCGTCGGCGATGTGGCGGGCGATGGTCAGCGTGTAGTAAGCGTCATCGAGCAGATGGACATGTGGATTGCCCAAGGCGAGCGCGCCGGTCAGGAGCAGATGAGCGATGAGCAACCAGAACAGAATCTTGCGTCCGCCTGATTCGCTCACCGCAAAACCCCTTCCAGCAGACGTTCCAGACGTTGGGCATGCAACGCCGGATCGTGTTCGCGGGCGATCATCTCGCGCCCGGAGCGCCCGAGGCGCTCAGCCAAACCGGGTTCGCGCAACCGCTGCAACGCGGCGAGCAAGCCGCGCGCATCGCCGGGTGCAAACAGCAAACCGGTGACGCCGTCGCGCACCTGCTCGGGCAGGCTGCCATGGTCGCTCGCCACCACCGGCCGGCCGTGGGCCAACGCTTCGAGCACGGTGTGCGGCGAATTTTCCCACCACAACGAAGGCACGACGACCGCGCGGGCCTGCGCGTACAAGCGCGTCAGATCTTCGCCGCGCACAAAGCCGGCGAACTCGATGTTGTCGATGCGCTCGCGGCTCGCCCACTCGCGCAGCTCGCGTCCGTCGGGCGTCTCCGCGTCGCCGGCGATAATCAGCCGCTGATTCATGCCGCGCACCGCTTCGATCGCCAGCCGCGCGCCCTTGGCTGGGAACAACCCGCCGACGAACAGCAGCGGACCATCCTTCGGCGGCGGTCCGGGATCGGGCGGCAACGGCAACGGCGTGGGCAAGTGCCACAGGCGCCCCGGCGCGAAACCGCCTTCTTTCATCTTCTCGATCAAAAAGCGGCTCGGCGCGATAAACCCGGCGACTCGCCGACTCGCACCGCGCATTTCGGCGCAAGTCATCGCAGCCACGCGCACGGCAGTGACGGCCAGCGATTTTTTCAGGCAGCGGTGCACCAGCGCGGGCACCTTGCTTGTGCGGCACAGGAAACACGGCTTGCCGTCGCGCAAACAGTTGTAGGCCGGGCAGATCAGCTGGAAATCGGAAAGGCGCATCAGCACCGGCACGCCGGCCTCGTGCGCAGCGAGGATCAACTCGGGGTACAGGTAATGAGCGATCTGCAACGCGAGCACGACCTCGATTTTTTTCTCGCGCAACACGCGCAAGGCGGCGCGGCGCACTTCATCGTTGTGCATGACCTTGAGCGCAAGGCGGGCGCGCTCCATCGGCGACAAAGGACGATCGCCGTGCAGCACGAAATGCTCGTCCAGCGGCGCGGGCGGAAAATAGGTGGCGTCAGCGCACGGTTCGTTGCGCGCGTAACGCAGGGCAAAGGGCGTCGCCTCATGGCCGCGTTCGGTCAACAGCCGTTGGACGGCGAACAGATAGCGCTCCGGCCCGCCGGAGAGAAAGTAGCGGTTCGAGGCGAGCAGGATGCGGATAATCGACCTCCCAAGGAAAACGCTCGTTCCAGCGTCCGTTGCAATTATGCGCGACTGTGATAATGGTTTTTACCGATGAAACAGCCGACACGCAAGTTAATCCGCTCGATCGCGAAGACCGTCGTCGCGGTCGGCGCGCTGACCATTTTGGGCGTTTTCGCCTATCGATACAACTACGAACTCGAGACGGTCAAAGCGTACTTGTACACCTTCAACACGCTGACGGCCACGGTGATCTACACCCTACTCTATTTCGTTGTTTCGGTCGTGCCGGCGCCGGGCGCGCGCGACACCTTTAAACTGGTCGGGCCGATGCGCTTCGGGTTTCTGGGGTCGGTGCTGCTGGTATGGATCGGCGAGATGCTCGCGGCGGCGATCAGCTTTCCCATCGGGCGTTGGGCCGGGCGCGACCTACTGGAACAGCTATTCGGCGCGCGGATGATCCGGCTCAACGAACGGCTCAAGGGCGCGAACTGGCAATCGATCGCCTTCCTGCGCCTTCTGCCGGTCATTCCCTATCGCCACTTCAACTTCTCGGCGGGGCTGGTCGATCTGCGTTTCGGCGCGTACCTGCTGGGCAGCGCCGTGGGCATTTTGGGGCGCACCGCGTTTTTCCAATTCCTGTTCGCCGTCGCCATGGATTACCTGATCGCGCGCGGCGTGACCATTCTGCAGCTTTATGTCGTTTCGGTCTTCCTTGTGCCGCTCATGCTTGGTATCTTTTTCCTGTTCGGCCGCAAACGCAAAAAGGATAAAACCGCCCGCGAAGAGCGGGAAGCGAGTTCATCCGCACCATGACCATCGGCAACCGCCATCGCCAGCGCAATATCGCGATCGGGGCGATCACTTTGCTGATCGTCTGCGGTCTGCTGCTGGTCGGCGTCGCCAACAAGCGGCGGCAGGCGGCGGAAGAGCAAACGTTGCTGCGCCAGGCCGACCTGCTGACCGCCAGGGCGTTGGCCGGAAATTGCGCGCTGTATGCGCAGGCCGAAGCGTTGTACAAACAGGCCATGCGCTTTCATCTGCAAGACCGCAACCTGGTGGGACGCGCCGGTTTGTGCGCCGCGCTCAACGGCTACTGTGGACAGGACGTGCGCCCGTTGCTCATCACGCGGTTGCATCTGCTGACAACCGGCAACGCGCAGGCCGACGACATCAAGGCGGTGCTTGAACTGCAATTGGCCGCGGGCGATCGACAAGGCGCGCTGGCGACCACCGCGCGTTATGCGGACGATCCGTACAGCCAATGGCTGGGGGAGTGGCTGCGGGAACTGCCCACACCCGGCCGGGAGTGAAGGCGATGACACTTTCACCCAACGAGCGCGACAACCTGTTGCGGTGGGACGGCCGGCAGCGCGGCTTTTACGAAGTCTACTATCTGAAATGGAACGACGCGGCCAGCCGTACGGCCTGCTGGATCCGCTATACACTCACCAGCCCGCTGCCGCGCGTCGGCGCACCCTATTGCGAGCTGTGGGGCATTTTCTTCGACGTCGATCATCCGGAGAAGAATTTCGCGGTGAAAAACCGCTTTCCCAGCGAACAGCTTACCTGGGACGCCGACCGGTTCCGCATCGGCATCGCCCAGGGCGAACTCACGCACCACGCCTGCCACGCACGCATCGAACACGAGGGGCACGTCCTGGCGTGGGATTTAACCTTCGCTTCGTCGCTGCCGACCTACCGCTATTTTCCATACGCGTCGTTTTATCGCGGCGCGTTTCCGAAAACCAAGGGCGTTTCGCCGCACGTCGACGCGCGCTTCGACGGCACGGTAGAGGCCGACGGGCGAACCATTCGCCTGCACGACGCGGCGGGACAGCAGACGCATCTGTGGGGCACGCAGCACGCTCAGCGGTGGGCGTGGGGGCATTGCAACACGTTCCGCGAAGATCCGACCGCGCTGTGGGAGGGCCTGGACGCGCAAATCAAAGTCGGGCCGGTGCTCAGCCCGCATTTCAAATTGTTTTACGTGCGCTGGCAGGGCCGCGATTATTTTTTCAACGATCTGTCCGCGTGGCTGCGCAACGAAAGCGATTGGCAGGTCGGTCGCTGGACGTTCGCGCTGAAAAACGAGGAACTGCGCATCGACGGCGCGGCGGTCTGCCGTTTCGACGAGTTGGTCGCGGTCACCTACATGGACCCCAACGGCGATCCGCTGTGGTGCCACAACAGCAAGATCGCCTCGCTGCGTTTGTCGATTTACGATCGCGAAGGCGAGCACCTGGCCGAACTGACCAGCGAGCACGGCGCGGCGGCGGAGTTCGTCGACCGAGTGGCGCATCCGCAGGTGCCCGTGCGCATCTAACTTGAATTCGTCTCCCATCTATGATGTATTCGCGGAAAAATCTCCTGGAGACGTCCCATCATGGCAGAAGGTTCCACGCCGGCAAATTTGAAAAAAACACTGCTGATCGTTTTCGTGCTTTCGTCCTGCACGTTGATGTTCGAGTTGATCATCTCGCGCATGTCCGTGTTTTATCTGAACTACGCCAACAGCTTCATCGCCATTCCACTTACCCTCTTCGGGCTGGCGGTGGGCAGTTTGCGCGTGCACCTGGGCAAGCGGAAGATCGAGGATTACAGCATTTCGCGCAACCTGGTGTGGCTGACGATTTTTTCATTCATCGCCTTCGCGGTCGTGTTTTTGATCTTCAGCCAGCTTTTCCACATCACGCATCGTTCGCGTCCTTCGAGCCTGGAGATGATCCTCAAGACGCTGGCGTTCGTCGTCGCATTCCTGCCGCCGTTTTATTTCGTCGGCAAGATCCTCACCGCCCTGTACGCGCTCAACCGCACGATCATCGGCAAGATCTACAGCCTCGATCTGTTCGGCGCGGCGCTGGCGTGTTTCGTGACGCCGCTGCTGTTTCACTTCATCGATCTGCCATACCTGATTTTCATCTGCCTGCTGGCGATCGTCGCGGTGACGACGCTGTCGTTCGGCCAACCGAATTGGAAAGTGGCGGCCGCGTTCGTCGGCGTCAATCTGCTGGTGCTGCCGATCCTGGTGCACCTGGAAAGCAACTACGATCTGCGCAAAACCGTGTCGCACCACAAACACTGGAAGGTGGAAGAGATCGCCCACAAGTGGAACGAATTCAGCCGCGTGTCGCTGTTGCGCATCAAGCAGTTGAACGGCAACATCTGGTACAAGATCATTCACGACAACGCGGAAAGTAACGTCGCCGTCATTCCTTATCGTCCGGGGGAAGAGTCGCAGGTCCCGCGCACCAAGGACATGCGCATTCCCTTTTTGTTGGAACGCAACACGGATGAAATCCTGGTCATGTTCGCCGGCAGCGGCCGCGACATGATCGAGCTCGAATCGCTGGGCGGCGGCAAGCGCAACCTTACCGGCGTGGAGCTCAATCCGCTGTGCATCGATTTCGCGGTCGAGACGCCGGAAATCGCCGACATGCGCATCAAGGAATTTTACGATCTGCCCAACGTGAACATGGTGGTGATGGAGGGCCGGCGTTTTCTAGATGCGGACCGTTCTTTGTACGACCTGATCTACATCGGTTCGGCGGCCGCGACTGCGCAATACAAATCAGGGCACAGCCGCAAGTACCTGGACACCAAGGAGGCGATGGCCGCCTATTACGATCATCTGCGTGACGACGGCATGATGCTCTTCCATTGCCAACCGTCGACGCACTTCGTCGAATCGCTCAAGGCGCTGCACGCCGAGCGCGGCCTGCCCGATTTTTCGCGGCGGATCATCTTGCTGTCCGAAAACAGGAAGCGGCTGGATCGTTGCGACACAACGGTATATTCCATGCAGCCGTTCACGCCCGCCGAGGTGACGGCGGTGACGCAACTGTACGGCGACCGCGTGCATTATGCGCCGGGCTACATGCGCAACCGCCGGCCCGCGGCGCTGCGGGTTACCGGCAAGCCGTTGGACGAAGCGGCGCTGGTCACCGACAACCGGCCGTTCGTGCATAAACTCGATTTCGAAAATTATCGCCTTTTCCCCTCGAAAAAATGGCTCCAGTCGATCCGCTATTACCGCAGTTGGATCAAGATCTCGACTTTGTTGTTCATCGGCGCGGTGCTGACGCTCATCCTCGCCTTCCTGTACGTCAAACGGGCGAAGATGCCGCCGGCGAACATGATGCTTTATCTATTGATCACCGGTTTCGCCTACATGCTGGTCGAGATCGCCTTCATCGCCAAGCTCGAACTGTTTTTGGAAAATCCGCTGTACAGCATGGCGCTGCTGCTGTCGATTTTCCTGACGACCAACGCGTTGGGCAGCGCGCTGTACAACCGTTATCACGCCCGCTTGCCGATGACGCTGATGCCGCTGTTGGTCGGCGCGCTGGCCCCGCTCACGCTGTGGGCAATGGACTTCGTCATCGCGCATCGGCTGGGCATGGGCCTGTGGCTCAAGGCGCCGCTGACCGTGCTGCTGACCGCGCCGACGGGCGTGTGCCTCGGCCTGTTCTACCCCTACGTGGTCACCTGGCTGACCGAGCACGACCGCGCCGACGCGGTGCCGATCACCTACGGCATCTCGACGCTCTCGTCGGTCGCCGGCGCGACCTACGCGATGACGATGATCATCAACCTGGGCTTCGCCGCCATCATCCACCAGGCGGCCGTCGGCTACGCCGCGCTGACGCTGTTGCTTGGCGCGATGCGGTTGGTGCGGGGCCGAATTTAGCTTACAATCGTCGCGACAATCACTCACGGGCGGACGATGGACAACGAACAACTCAAGCGGCAGGTGCGCGACCACTGGGGCGCCGATCCGTGCGGCTCGCAGACGACGGCGGCCGAGCGGTTCTCGCGGCAATACTTCGACGAGATCGAGGAATTCCGCTATCGCACCGAGCCGGAGATTTTCTCCTTCGCGCAATTCACGCGGCACCACGGACAGAAGATGCTCGAGGTCGGCGTCGGCGCGGGCTCCGATTTCGTGCAGTGGGTGCGCGCCGGCACGCAGGCGCACGGCGTCGACCTGACCGACGAGGCAGTCGAGCACGTGCAAAAGCGCCTCGCCGTATACGGCCTGAGCGCCGCCGAGGTGCGCACGGCCGATGCGGAGAACCTGCCCTACGCCGACGATTCCTTCGACCTCGTGTACTCGTGGGGCGTGATTCACCACACGCCGGACACGCCCCGGGCGCTGGCGGAACTCGTGCGCGTGGCGCGCGTGGGCGGCACGATCAAGGTGATGGTCTACAACCGGCATTCGCTGTTCGCCGTTTACCGCTGGCTGTTTTCGGGCCTGCGGCGCGGCCATTTCAAAAGCCTCGGCTGGGTGATTTATCATCATCAGGAGAGCCCCGGCACCAAGGCGTACACGCTACGCAAATGGCGCGACATGCTGCTGAAACTGCCGGTGCGCATCGTCCGCCTGCAGGCGCCGGCGACCTACTACGATCTGCTGCGTGACAAGCCGTGGTTCCTGCGTTGGCCCGCCGCGCTGGCCGCCTGCCTGTGGGGCATGAACCGCTGCGGCTGGTACATGACCGCCGAGGTCGTCAAAACCCAGCGCGGTTAATCGCCCTGGACCGCCAGCCGGAAGCGGCGGAAGCCCATGCTGTAATAGGTGCCGTCGAACCAGGAGTCGGAGAGGCTGGAGACGATCCAACCGCCGCGCCCGTCCGCGTCGAGGAATTTCGTGGGGATGATCGCCGGGTAGCCCGCGTGGTACATCGGCGTCCACCCGCCGGTCCAGGATTGCACCGCCACTTTCGTCCACGGCCCCCAGGGCGTGGGCGCCTCGTGGAAGATCCACTCGTACACCGCGCGTGTGCTGTACAAATAACGTTTTATCGCGGGCAGGTACACGACGCTGCCCTGCCCGACGCCGCTGTAGCCGCCGGTGTAGATCGTTTCGTCGACGAGCACCGGCGCTTTGTCCATGATTTCGGTGGACCACACCGGGCGACCGTTTTTCATCCCGGCAAAAAACCACCAGGCCGCGCGGTCGAGTATTTCGTCGCGCCGCACGCGCGCCAGGTACATCTTCGTTTGATCGAAGTCGTGGGCGAAGCGCCAGTTGAAATCCAGGCCGTACACGTAGACCCAATCGTCGGGCATGTACTGTTGGCAGCGGCCGTAGTCGAGGAAAAATCCGGTGGTGAACAGGTAGTCGGTGAACATCGGCGCGCGCCGGTCGTAGCTCCAGGTTTGCCCGCGATCGTAAGACACGGAAATCGACGCGTGCGGGGCTTCGCCGAAGGGTTCGGGCATCAGGAAATTCGCCAGGTTCTGGAAGAAAAGATACAGCGCGCCGTCCAGGCACATTAGGCCGGTCGGCTTGCGCGAGTACTTCCACTGTTCCGGACCCCATTTGCCGGCGAGGTACGGACCGAAGGCGCGACGGACAGCCGCTCCGGTGCAGCCCGGCGGTTCACCGTCCACCACGTTGAGGACGATTTCGGCAAACACGTTGCCGAAGCCGAAACCGTCACCGTTGACCGTGTAGAGGCGGTCGTCGTCGCCCCAGGCGCTCGGCCATAAATCGCCGGTGTAGCCGGGAAACCAGCGGTTGGTCAGCTTGAAGGAAATGTAATCATCGACGCGCACGTCGACGATCGGGTGCGAGACCAGCAGCTCGCCGTTGACCGGCACGTCGATGAATTTTTCCGGTAGATTTTGTGCGGCGTCGATCGATGCAGATGAGGGCTCGCCGTCGCCCGCTCCCGCGCAGGCAAAACCATACGCTGCCAGCAAAATTACGAATATCGACAGGCGTTTCATCGTCCGCCCTCTCCCGTTTCCATGCATACCACAGTTGGACGCGGCAAGGAAATTTTCTTGCGCTTTGCCGAATCGGACTTATCTTGGCGGCAATGCCGTCACTACGAACACGATTTGAACGTTGGCTCAGCCGCGCCCGGGGCGTGCCGGTCACCTACGACCTCAAGCCCTACGAGCGGCGGTTGGCGAAGATCAACGCGCGCGAGGCGGAGTTGCAGACGCAAAGCGACGAGCAACTGCGCGCCCTGGCCATGTCATTACGCCAACGGGCGCGAGAGGGGGTAACGCTTGATCGGTTGACCGACGAGGGATTCGCCCTGGTGCGCGAGGCGGCGCGGCGCGTGCTGACGATGCGTCCGTACGACGTGCAGATGATCGCCGGGCTGGCGCTGCACGACGGGCGGGTGATCGAAATGGAAACCGGCGAAGGCAAGACCCTCGCCGCTGTCGCGCCCGCGTGGCTCAACGCGCTGACCGGCGAAGGCGTGCACGTGCTGACCTTCAACGATTATCTCGCCCGGCGCGACGCGCAGTGGATGGGGCCGGTGTACGAATTCCTCGGCCTACGCGTCGGGCACGTGCAGGAAGGCATGGACCTGCGCGAACGGCAGGCGGCGTATCGCGCGGACGTCACTTACGGCACGGCGAAGGAAATCGGCTTCGATTATCTGCGCGACCAACTGGCCGCGTCGGTCGACGAACTGCGCCAGCGTTCCTATCATTTCGCGATCGTCGACGAGGCCGATTCGCTGTTGATCGACGAGGCGCGCATTCCGCTGGTGCTGGCCGGCAGCACGGCCGAGCGTCCGCCCGAACCGGCGCGGTTGGCGGCGACGGTCGCCGAGTTGCGTCCGACGATCGACTACGAGACCGACGAGCACGAGCGGAACGTTTTTCTGACCGACATCGGCCTGGAGCGCCTGGAGCAGCGTCTGGGCGTCGCCAGCCTGCACGACGAAGCCCACCGCGATCTGCTGACGACGATCAACCTGGCGCTGCATGCGCGCGTGCTGCTGCACCGCGACATCGACTACATCGTGCGCGACGAACGCGTCGAGCTGGTCGACGAATTCACCGGGCGCGTGGCGGATAATCGCCGCTGGCCCGACGGTCTGCAGGCGGCGCTGGAGGCGAAGGAAAACGTCGGCAGCCAGGAGGACGGACGCATTCTCGGTTCGATCGCGTTGCAGTATTTCATGCGCCTGTACCCCAAGCTGGCCGGGATGACCGGCACGGCCGTTCCCGCCGCCGAGGAATTGGCGCAGTTTTACGAGTTGGGCGTCGTGGTCGTGCCGCCGAACAAGCCGTGCGTTCGCCGCGACGAAGGCGACCTGGTGTTTTCGACGCAGGCGGCGAAGGAAAAGGCGCTGGTCGAGGCCATCCGCCGCATTCACGCGGCCGGTCAGCCGGTGCTGGTCGGCACGCGGACGGTCGGCGAATCGGAACGCCTGGCCGAGGCGCTGCAACGCGCCGGCATCGCCTGTCAGGTGTTGAACGCAAAAAACGACGAGTTGGAGGCACAGATCATCGCCCAGGCCGGGCACGCAGGCGCGGTGACGATCTCGACCAACATGGCCGGGCGCGGCACGGACATCCGCCTGGGCGCGGACGACTTCGAACGGCGGCGCGTCGCGCAGCTGGGCGGACTCTTCGTGATCGGCACCAACCGGCACGAAAGCCGACGCATCGACGATCAGCTACGCGGAAGATGCGGCCGGCAGGGCGACCCGGGCGCATCGCAATTTTTCGTCAGCCTCGAAGACGAGTTGATCGTCAAATACGGCCTGCGCGAACTGCTGCCGAAAACCGAAGGCGAAAGCGCGATCGACGATCCGCGCGCCATGCGGGAGATCGCCCGCGCGCAACGGATCATCGAGGGTGAAAATCTATCCATCCGCAAAACGCTGGCCAAGTACACGGCCATCGTCGAAGAGCAACGCCGGATGCTACGCGACAAGCGCGACGCCGTGTTGCATGACGAGTTCGATTCAGTGACCGCCGAGCACGAGCCGGAGTTTTACATGAAGCTTGTCGAACGGGTCGGCGAGCGCGGCGTACGCCTGGCCGAACGGACTGTAACGTTGTATCACCTCGACCGCGCCTGGAGCGACCACCTGGCGACCGTCGCGGACATCCGCGAGGGCATTCATCTGTACTCGATCGGTCAGACAAACATATACGGCGTTCCCAAGGATCCGCTCAACGAGTATCAGATCCGTATCGATGAGGCGTTCGGCGCGATGGTGCGCAAGCTGGAAGAGGACATCGTGCAGACCATGCGCACGGTGACGATCACGCCCGAGGGTCTCGACGCGCGGCGTGAAAAGCTGACCGGTCCATCCTCGACCTGGACCTACCTGGTCAACGACATGCCCTACGGTTACGGCTTCGAGCGTTTCTTCAAGGGCATGAAGCAACGCATCCTCAGTTCGCCGTTATTTCGCTGAATAACCTTCCACACCGCTGAATTTTCCGCAAATTTCTCCGCACCGCGATTCGTTTTTCTCCCGCAACCAACGAGAATTACACACTATTGGAATAATCATTCGCGAGGCACATTTTTTGCATCGCTTTTCCGGCGGAGATCAGGGAGGGACGACCGTTGAATTGCGAGTTCTTTTCTTCTAACCTGCTGGGTATGAC
>ERZ795059.2285-NODE-2285-length-20027-cov-5.887943_pt1 | contig 20027 bp, 17 predicted proteins | sample MGYA00375143_ERZ795059 | MGnify/ENA primary metagenome ERZ795059 (study PRJEB30188, sample SAMN05720168) | activated sludge metagenome | isolation source: Anaerobic digester | place: USA | collected 2015-01-07 ... | reverse complement strand
TATGAGAGCCGGGCTATTTCCCGAACTTCTTCGCAATACCCCCGGCGATATACGTTGCCAGGGTCATGATGGTCACCTGCGGGTTCACGCCCAGCGACGTGGGGACCACGCTCCCGTCGGCGACGTACAGGTTCTTCACGCCGAAGACCTCCCCGCTCCCGTCAACCACACCGTCGTCCCTGCGCGCCGCCATCCGGCACGTCCCCAGCGGATGGAAGGCCAGTATCTCGAGATGGCTCGGGCGGACCTTCATGGTGAGGAGCCTTTCAGCGTCCTCCATCGACTCGAGCCAGGGCATCTTCGAGATGCCGGTGAAGACCTTTTCCGCTCCGGCAGCAAAAAAAATCCGCGCCGTGTATGCCAGGGCCTTCTTGAATTTTTCCATGTCGTCGCGCTGGATAAGGTACTTCGACATGATCAGTCGGGAGGGACGCCAGCGGTACACCCTGCCCTCGGTGGAATCGTGGATCATGATGCCAAAGGCCGCGATATACGGCAGCCTGACAGCCAGCTCCTTGTGCTTTTTGCCTATGCCGGGCATGGCGGAGAGCATCATCGACGGATGGATGAATATCCCCTCGAGGGCGATACCCTCGTCATGATAATCGTCCACATAAGCCCCCTGGGAAACGCCCTTCCAGCCCTCGACCTTTTCCTTCATGATGGCGCACACCCTGCCCGCAGGATGTATCTGGAGGTGCCTCCCGATGTGCCGGTTCCTGACCCCGCTCTTCCGGAGGAATTGCGGGGTTATAAGGGTCCCGCACGCCACCACGACGGTGCGGCAGGAGACTTCCATGGGATATGCTTTTCTATCGCCGCGGGAGGGATCCACCAGCGCGGCGCGCACGCCGCGTACCGTCCCCTTCCGGATGACGAGCTTTTCCGCCCGGCAGTTCGCGTAGACACGGGCCCCCGCCGCGACCGCCTTCGGTATGTAGGTGATGTCCGTGCTCTGCTTGGCCCCATCGGTGCACCCGAACTGGCAGGTCCCGGCGCCCACGCATTCCCTCACGTTGTGGCGCAGGGGCCGGCAGTGGAGCCCGAGCCGGTCGCAGCCGCGCTTGATGATGCGCGCGCAATTGCCCAGCACGTCCCAGGAGAGGGTCGTGACGTGTATTTCTTTCTCGACCCGCGTAAAAAAGGGTTCGAGATTTTCCGCCGTGAGGTTGTCCAGCCCCAGCAGGGTCTGCCATTTCTTCAGTATCGCGTCCGGCGTCCTGAAACAGGTGGCCGAGTTTATAGCCGTTGTGCCGCCTATGCACTTGCCTAGCGTAACCGAGACGGGTGGATTCCCCATCGTCGCGGTGAGACCGCCGTCCCGCCACATGGTCGTAAGGCTGCGCACCGGCTTACCGTCCCAGTCACGCGGGGTGAAATACCCGCCCTCTTCCAGCACGACGACCGTCAGGCCCCGCTCGGCAAGCTCCTTGGCCGCGACCGCGCCTCCCGCGCCGGTGCCAATGACGCATACGTCGCACTCCTCTGCGACCCTGCCGGTGTAGTCCCTGAATTGCCTGATGATACCCGTCTTTTCCATACTATCTCTTTACAGTCTTTGCGCGCGTTCGGCCAACCGCGCGCCCCTTTTTCTTCCCGCCGACGTGGCCCAGGTGTGAATAGCCGATGAGCGCGGCGTTTTCGTCGATATCGTAAAATGCGAGCATGGTGACCATTTTCAGCATGAGGGCAATGGTGCGCCGGTAATAGAGGCGGCTTTCCTCGAAGGTGTCCAGGTATGCAGTTGCCTCTTCATCGCTCATACGTGTCAAGCGCTTCCCGGCGCTGAAAAGCGCCCCGTACTCGATGTAACGGAGCAGGAACGGGAAACCCATCCTGACAAGCGGATTGAACGCACCGATATAGGCTTCGGCCCGGGGAAGAAGATCGAAGTCGGCGGCGCCGGGCCCGAAAGCCCCTCCCCGCGGAATGATCGCGTTCATGATAGCGCTCATGATCGCTCCTTTTTTTCCTGAGAATAATGTTAATTTTGCCATGGAGGTCTCTTCGATATCAGCCGTCAACGGGCATCGTTGATACTGTGGTTGACCCGCCTTGCATCGCTGCGGGAACATTGAATACTCATGCCGGCATGTCATATTCCATCGATCATGCCGAATCGCTACATTCACATAAAAACCCGAGAGCGTTTTGTCAACCAACAATTGGCGAGGGTCCAAAAAAGGATTCCCGGGACATGGAATCCGCGATACTCCGCATCATGGTATCGTGCATAAAAAAATCCTTTTCAAAATTTCGCCGCTGGTATTAATGGGCAGATTATGAAGCGCACCAGGATAATCATCGTGACCGATTCAGTCTCCATGCCGCGCGCGGAGATACGATACGAGGACACCTGGATATACCTTTTAAAAAAAGAGTTCCCGCATTACGATATCATCGACCGCCCCGGGCGGGGAAGCACAACGACGCGCCTTGTCACAGAGGGAGGGGGCGGGGTCGACCTCCTGGAGATGTACCTGCCCGACATCGTCATTACCCAGCTGGGGATGGCGGACTGCGCGCCCCGGCTCTTCAACAAGCGCGGGCTTGAATACCGCATTGTCAGCAGGACGCTTCCCGAATGGGCCCGCAGGCGGTATATCAGCTGGGTGAAAAAGCACAGGGTCCGTGATCCGGAGGTGACCGAGGTCCCGCCCGATGAATTCAGGAACAATATCATCGGCTTTTACCGCCGCGCCCAGGCCGTCGGTGCGCGGGTACTGGTCATACCCATACTGCCGGCGATGGACCTCATGGTGAAGAAAAGTCCGCACGTGCAGAACAACGTGGAACGGTACAACGGGATCTACCGCGAGGTGGCGGCGCAGTTCCCCAACGTGAAGATCGTAGACCCGTTCCGGGACAATGGCGGCATAGACATTAACTCCATGGCCATCGACGAGGTGCACGTCAATTCAAAGGGCCTGAAGATGATTTTCGAATGCCTGAAGCCGCTCCTGTAGCGGAATGCACCCGGATTTTACTCTCCCGTCAAATTATTTATTTACTTTTAAAGCGCGCCTCTATATAATGTCACCGGTACGCCCTGATCATTCCCGTACGGGACCGGTCAACTCTGGGCCAGGGTACGTCATGAACCTCACAAAAAAGATAATGGTCATCGTCGCCTTCTGTCTGATATTATCCGTCGGCGCAGTCATCATAATTGCAAAAATCTTCGACAAGACAGAGGAGCAGCTCCTCCAGAAATGCCGCATCGAGTCGCTTATCGGCGCAAAGGTCATGAATACATTCATGGAGCTCATGATCCACACGAACCAGCTCACCCTGGACCAGCTCATGGACACCAATTACGTATGGATCGAGGGGACCAGCCCGAAAAAATACCGGACCCAGTATGACCGGATCTTCGATGACACGATCCAGAAAGTGGAGGACGAATTCCTCAATGACGAGGACGTGATCTTCTCGATCCTGATCGACAGGAACGGCTACGTCCCGACGCACAATTCCAAGTTTTCAAGGCCGCAATCCGCCAGCAAGCAGGAGAACCTCTATTACAGCCGCTCCAAGAGAAATTTCGCGGACAAGCCGGAAATCAAGGAGGTCCTTAAATACCGGGGGGACGGGACCGTCAAGTACCTTTACACCCGGGATACCGGCGAGATGATGTGGAACATCGGTGCACCTATACCGCTGCGAGACAAGCACTGGGGAGCGTTCCTGGTGGGCATATCCCTGCACCGCGTCGACATTATCAAGAACCAGATGATAATCATTACGGTTACGATCATGATCATCATACTGAGCTTCACGCTCCTCATGATCCTTGCAGTGATACCGCAGAAATACCTGGTCCCCTCACCCGCCGCGACGGGACAGGCGGCGGCCCCGGGCGAGCCGCAGACACCCCCGAAGGAAGGCTGAGCGGCCGCAGACCGCGCCGGCCGTTACTCTCTCGCACCGTCCATCAGCTGCGCTGTCACGCATTCGTGCACAGCCGCTTGAAATACACTGCAAAAACAACGTTAAGGAGTAATACCATGGGCACGATCAGCTATGGACTTGAAGGAAAAATAGCCGTTGTCACCGGCGGAAGCCGCGGCATAGGACTTGAGCTGGCAAAAAAGCTTCTTGAGGAAAAGGCGAAGGTGGTAATTTGCGGCAGGAAAAAAGAAAACCTGGACGCGGCTGCGGCCGCCCTTGGCGGAGGCGCCGACCTCCTCACGGTAACCGCTCATATCGCGAAAGAGGAGGACGTGAATGCCCTCTTTAACCAGGTCCTGCAGCGCTTTCAGACCGTGGACATTCTGATCAACAACGTGGGCATGAACCTGCTCACTGCGTCAACCGCCGACACGGACGTCGCCCTCTGGCAGAAAATAATCGACACGAACCTGACCGGCACCTTCATCTGCTCACGCAAGGCGGCTGCAATCATGAAAGCCAACAAGAGGGGGAACATCGTGAATATATCGTCCATCGCCGGCCGCAAGGCATCGCCGGGCATGGGCATATACGGGATCGCCAAGGCCGGCGTGGAGATGATGACCAGGGTTCTTGCGGCGGAGCTCGCCTCGTACAATATACGCGTCAACGCGGTCGCGCCTGCAATGGTGCGGACGGAATTCAGCAAACCCTTCTGGTCCAACGACGGGATCAGGGAACAGGTCGTGCGGAGCATCCCGCTGGGCCGGATCGCCGAGCCCATGGACGTGGTCCATCCCGCCCTCTTTCTCGCCTCGGACGCGTCGGCCTTCATTACGGGTCAGACAATCGTGGTCGACGGAGGCGCGACCGCGATCTGATATCCCTGAAACAGCGGTGGCCGGAAATATCCGGCCACCTGGCATATCATTACTGGTATTCGAGCGGGATTAACTACTTGCCCTGTTCCCCGAGCTTTGTCTGCAGAGTGTAGTATGCCTTTTTCGCCTCTTCCCGCACGCTCTTGTTCAGGTCCTCGCGGGCCTTTTCCAGGGGTTTGAGCGAAGCGAAATCCACTATATGCTCGAGCGCTTTAACGGCTTCAAGGCGGATATCATAGTATGGATCATTGATCATGCGCGCGAGCGTGTTGATCGAGCCCTTGTCGCGCATGAGGTTCAGCGCTTTCACTGCTTCAAATCGAACATTTTTGTATTCATCGCTCGTGGCCTTATGGACCAGCGGCAGCGCTTCCTTGAACTTGTGCTTGCCGATGTAGATGAGAGCATCCACCTTGGAGGCCACACCCTCGTTCATGCGTTTGACCATCATCATGAGAGGAGCGTCGTTGAGGGCCTTGGTTGCCTTCTCCGTGCCGAACCCTTCCATGATCTCGCGCGCAGCCCGGCGGATCTCCAGCCGGTTGTCGGTCAGAGCGCCAATGAGAAGGTTGATGGCCTCGTCGCTTTCCAGCATGCCCAGGGCCCTGACGGCTTCGAGCCGTAACTGGTGACGGGTGTCATGCAGCTTCTCCTCGAGGTGAACGAGCGAGCTGTGGTCCTTGAGCACGCCCAGTGTGCGGATCGCCTCGAGCTGGACCATCCCCTTCTTGTCATTGAGCGCCAGGGCGATGATGCTGGAAGCATCGGAGTCAGTAATGCCCCGTGCCGAGATCATCCGGAGCACATCGATCTTGTCGTTCTGGGTGCCGTCGACCAGGATAGTCTGGAGGTCCTGCATGATGTTCGCGTCGCCGATCTCTGCGAGCTTGAGGATCGCGGCATTCCTTACGCGCGGGTCGCGGTCTTTTTTCATATTCCTGAGGGCGCTAAGAATGGCGTCGGATCTCGGCTCGACAGCAAGGAGATGATTGAAGGCCTTAATTCTAATTTCAGGGTCTCTCTTGGTGGTGCACTTTATAAGGCCGGGGATATTGTTTTCACTGATGAGCTTATCAATGTTTGTGCTGAATATCGACATTTGTTACCATGCCTTATTGATATTTAGTGCCAACGTATCAATACCGCCTGTCTTGTCAATATAAAACAAATTAATTTCCGGGCCATTGCGATGAAAACACCGTTTTCTGTGATGGAGTGATAACCGGAATTTGCTATGCGGCCCTTGTTTATTTTCAAGTCCGGGAATGCAGACGCTCAGGTCGTCAATCCGCTGCCGTTATTGAGGACGCGGGTAAAAAGATAATTTGCGAAAATTATTATAGACAATAAATGGATAATATGTATGATTTGATCACGCTGAAAATTAAATCAGCACGATTAGATACTATTGATATTACAGCTGTTAAACACAACCACCTGACCAGGGGCAACCATGAGTTTAAGTAGAAAAATAATTCTGGCTATAGCCTTTAGCCTCATATCATGCCTCGGATCGTACCTGATCATAAGTAAAATTTTCAGCAATCTTGAAAACCAGCTCTATGAAAAATGCCGCATCGAAGCAATGACCGGCGCCCGCGCGATGAGCGAGATGATGTACTACATGGTCAAGCAGAACATGCTGACGAAGGACGCCGTCTTTGACACGAATTACATTGAAGTGCCGGGCTCCAACCCGAAAAAATACCATACCCGGTACGACATGGTCTTCGAAAAGTGGATGCAGGGCATACTGGACCAGTTCCTCCTTGATACAGACGTCGAATTTGCCGTTCTGATGGATATTAATGGATATGTGCCCGCCCACAATAAAAAGTACTCCCTGCCGCAGTCAGGCAATTATGCAAAGGACGTGCTCTACAGCCGCTCGAAACGCGTCTATTACGCCCATGAAGGGATAAAGAGGATACTTGCCTACGACGGCGACAGCAGCATCAAAGAGCTTTACCACCGCGATACGGGAGAGACTGTCTGGAACGTCGGCGCTCCGATCCGGTTATACGGGAAGCAGTGGGGATCGTTCATCATCGGCGTTAACCTTGTGCAGATCGAAGCCATCAAGGACCAGATGCTGGCCCTTATCATCATCACCATGTCGGTAATACTTATACTGACGAATCTGGTGATTCTGGCAATTATACCCAGGCGCTACGATGATCCGGATAAACTGACGGAAATATAAAACCACTTACAGCGCGATCACATGCAACAGGCCCTGCCGGTACCGCGCTATCGGTCGCCGTCGTTCCCCTTCGTGTGCCCTTTGAGCGGATAAAAATTCGGTTAGAAGTTTGCTAAAAAACAACACACCGTAAAGCGATACATGGATGTATCGCCGTTTTTCGAGGCATAAGCCGAGAACAACGTGGGTTTTCGGCAAGCTCCAGAAACAGCTTGAAAGGCTGTTTTCCGAAATAATCGTTTACGTTTCATTCACTTCGTATAACCGACCCTGAAAAACTCCAGGGATGGAGTTTTTCAGGAAACTGTTAGATGAAAAACCTCAGCAATTTAGCCACGAAATAAGCCCCAGCAAGGAGAAACATGGGGACAGAGGCGAAGAAGAACGCGACCTCTCCCGGCTTCAGGACTGTCGGATGCAGTACCTTTTTACCGAAAAAATTATAATGATAATTCTCCGGCAGCTTTGACCGCTGGTAGACACGCTGGAATATCGTGATCTGGGCCATGAGCGTCATGACCATGATGAAACCGGTGATGATCCACATCATGAGAGGAAACTTGATTTTCTGGATCACCATGGGCTTGTAGAGGGCCACGAAGATCAGGCCGCCCGAGATGACGACATTGGTGATGGTGGTCAGGACATACCGGTGAAGATAAACAGGCTCTCGGGTTTGAATGTACTTGACCAGGTACGATATATGAAAAGCAAGAGAAAGAAAGAGCACCAGGAAAAGGAAGATTACTACCACTTATCTCTCCATGCGTTATGAGCGCAGACTCGCCTCTCGGCGCATATTCGCCGGGTTGGCGCCCCGTCTGATCGGCCCCCGCCCGGCCCAATTTCGGCATACCCGCACCAGCAAAGGGGGCGCCTGATCCCCACGCGCCCCCGCCCGTGCCCGTTTATCCTCACATTCATGTACAACTGCCGAACAATTAATAATCCGGCACATGAACCCCGTAATCTCAGCATGAACTATAAAAAATTTGAAAAGCCGACCGTTAATTCAACATCAAGTCTGGGGATGCTCATCGAAAATGAAAACCTATGCGATACGATATTATTATCCACTCGTTTTAAAAAGTCAAGAGAAAGACTGATTTTTTCGAGATTTCTTGCAGGTGGATTAAAAATTTTTCCTCCCTGAAGGCACAATGGCCTTCAGGGAGGAAAAAGTATATGGAGGGTTTTAAACTGTCATGTTACCGGCTCCGCAATCTGCGCGGATAGTGCCGTGCCCGGATTTACACGCCCGGGCGGGCGGCCTGGCGTTTTTTCCAGATGTTAATGCCCACGATCAGGAGTATCATTCCCGCAAGTACACCGACGACTATGCGGGTATTGATATCCATGGACACCTTCATGAGATACGCCGTCAGCGTCGTTCCCGTTGATATTTTGAACACATACTCCAGCTCGGGGTGGAGGTACCACTCCTTGTAATCGGCCCCCTTTGATTCGTACCAGGACTTGAACTCGGGATACGCGGTAAGGATCGAGACGCCCTCGTACGGCCATGCCCAGTCTGCGGGTACCAGCACGGCCCAGGGGAAATTGTCCTCGTCCACGACCTTGAACTTGAACCGCGTCTCCACGAAAGCGAGGTGGACCTGGTTCTTATCATTGCCGTTGCACTTGATGAACGGGTCGTACGGCATCGGCTCCAGCGTGTCGCGGGGCACCGGCGCCGCGAGCTTGATCTCGAGTTTATGCTCGGGGGCCAGGACATACGTGTCCTTCTCCCGGGCGTTCCACTTGCCTTTCAGATCCTGGTGCGGGTTGAATATCAGCTCATAATCCTTGTCGAGCACGGCAATCCAGAGCTGGTTCTTGTACCCGGCGCCCGCGGCAAGAATCCTCGAGACCACATCTATCTTGCTCACCATGTTGTTATTGTCTATGTATTCCTTGATCTTGAGACGAACGACCATGTCATTGAAGTCCGCGTCGCCCTTGCCGGGCCAGTTATCCTCGAAGGCGATAGTAAATTCGCCGTTGACAGAACCGATGAGGAACGGGTCATCCGGGAATTCGTCCGCGTCGTCGGGCACGCCGTCGTTGTCGCGGTCCGGATTTTCCTGGTGGGCGGTCTGGTCATCGGCCGGCCCCCCGCTCTCTTTCAGTTCAAGGTAAATGGTCCTGATCACGGCGGATATGTTCTGGATATTCTCGATCTCAACGGTCTTCGTTTCACATGTCGGATGATCGATTAGCAGCGTTACCTTCTCCGTCGTGTTTCCCAGTGACAGCTTGAAGGACGATGAGCCGTTCGAAGCGGTTACAGCTATGGTCAATTCTCCTTCTTCGCTCATAACCTTGATGATTGCCTGATCGAGGGGCTTGTTCGATTCATCGAATATCAGGAGATCAAATTTCACATCATGGAGCGTCTGGTACTGGAACTCCCCGGTGTCTGCCTGATCGTTTATCACATCCATCGGGGCATCGCCCTGCTTGGGAAGAAGAAACTTTTTATCATCATCATTGCAGGAAACGATCATAAAAACCAACGCCACAGCGAATAACAAACAAGACTTTTTCATTGTGCTTGAACCTCGCTTCCGGAAGTTATCTCCCGTTTTTTATCGATCACCATCTCATAACCATCAACGTTACCGATGAACATTATGTTTTTATGCTGAATGATTATTACCATGGTGCTCTGAGAACATCCCGATCACATGAACTCACGAAGGCCCTTGGCGGACCGATAAATGCTGCTATAATAATATTGAATAACAAACTAAAAGTCAAATAAAAATCCCATCCGGGCGGATGCAAAACGATGTGTTAGTAATTTATTTTATATATAAAAATATATTTAAACTTTGATTTAATTATTGAATATAATTTTTTCATGTTCAATTGTGAAATTAAATTAATATTGACTCGGGATTCAAAGTATTTATGTAGTTAATAGTTATAAATAACAGATCTTTTACGAACTTAGTCATGTCTAATGAGCAGGAACGATAAGACATCACATGCTTCTCAGCCGGATGACGAAGCGCTTATTAAAGAGTTCCTGGCGAACAACGCCAGGGCGTTTGACCGGCTGGTCGTGAAGCATCAATCGATGGTCCTGAACCTTTGCTTCAGGATCATCGGCGATTATGATGAAGCCAACGATTGCGCCCAGGAGACGTTCATCAAGGTGTATAACAATCTTAAAAAATTCAGGTTCCAGTCCAGCTTTTCAACATGGCTGTACCGGATTGCCATCAACACCTGCAGAAACAGGCTTGCATCATCGGATAATCGCAGGAAGAAAAAGACGGTGCGCATCGACAACCCGTCCGACGTCGACGGTGAGACGCTCGACATCAATGACTGTTCCTTCAATCCTGTGGCGGTTTTTGAAAAGAACGAGGACTCCCTGCTCATCCATAAGGCCATCAGCTCGCTGCCGGACGAGCTCAGGGTGCTGGTTGTGCTGAGGGATCTTGAAGGAAAATCATATGAAGAGATCTCCGACATGACGGGCGTTAACCTCGGAACGGTCAAGTCCAGGCTCGCACGCGCCCGCCACATCCTGAGAGAATCGCTGCGGGAGGTGTTCGCATGAAAAACGAACATGTATCATCCCTCCTGGCCGATTATATTGACGGGACCCTCTCCCCGAACGAAACAGCGTCCGTGAAGAAGCATCTCGCCGGCTGTGCAGACTGCAGGGAAGAGCTCCGCTTTTTAAAGGCATATGCACAAAAGGCGGCCGCCTTCCCGAGTGTGCCCGTGCCGGATGACTTCCTTGAAAAGATACATTCGCGGATTGACGCACCAGCGCCGCCCGGAATCCTCGGGAAGCTCTTTTATCCGCTGAGGATCAAGCTCCCCCTCGAAGCGGCGGGCGCGCTTGCACTGACCGTGCTTGCCGTCTTCATTTTCGGGCCCTTCGACGACAAAAAGCTCGAATATCATGCCGAGACCCCGGCAGCGGAAGAAAAAGCGGCCGGGACCCTTAAAGAGGCGGAAGCGCCCGGCAGCAGCCGCGAGGATATACTTGCCCGTAATGCTGTCCGGGCGCGCACTGACGAAGCCTCACCCCGGAAAAAAACTGCTGCCGATACCGGCCGGATCACGGTGGCAAACGGAGCGGTAAGCGCAAAAGCCGCCTCTGCCGAAGATTCATCCGGGGGCGAGCCGCCGGTCGAATTCAGCCTTGTGCTGAAGCCGGCCCATATCGAGGGTGCCTCCGGGTCCAAAGACAGCCGGCAGGGCACATCGCCTTCGATCAGTCAAAAAGGCGCCTACTCCACCCGGAGCGAAATGGCGGCAACCGATTACGCTCGGTCCAACGACCTCACGGCGACAAACCAGGGCGGGGTAGACGTTATCGTAAACCTTGCAGGAGCGCTTGACGGCAGGGTCGTAAAAATCGCGGACGCCGACCCGTCAGGGTCGCGCGGGTTCGTTATTATCGAGATTCCCGCCAGGAATTATTCGCAGTTCATGGCCGGCATCAGGGGTGCATGGAGCATTCAGAAACAGACGCCGTCAGCGCCCCCCGCGCTGACCGGACGTATCAGGCTTACCATGACCCTGCAGGACTGAATCACCTCATCACCAGCCGATCAAGTATCAGCCCGAAAAAGCCGCCCTCCCCGGAGCTATAATGCCAGCCAAGGTGCGAGAAACAGCCGGAGCAGATGACATAGCACCAGGCATATCCGGGAAACCAGGTGTAGTCACCGGTCGGCTCTCCCATGATGTAACAGCCGCTGGCCCCGGAAAAACAGCCGATGCGGAACACGATACCGCCCGGGTTCATGAAGGTATGCCGGTGCGATCCGCTCACCTCGATAGCGCACTCCCGGGAAGTGATGGCAGTGCCGCAGGTTTTGCAAACCAGGCTGCGCGGCTCCTCGGGCTCCTCGCCCGTTTTATCCCTGGCGAGCGTCTCAGTGGCGGTTGAGTCACCGGTCCCCTGGAGGGCATGGAGGGGCATCCCTCCAGGTTGCAGTCCGGGAGTGGATTCGGAAAAAAGGCCATGTTCCATGGTGATAATATATCGACCCCTCACGGGTTTGTCAATACCGGGCAGGACGGCCGGGCGCTTTCCGGACATCATAATCCGGGATGTAAAAATGTGGACGGCAGGCATGCGTATGATATACTATGGCCTGCTGCCCGGAGGTCGCTCCTGGCGGCAGATCAACCAACAGTTTGTTTAACATTATTCATGAAACATCAAAGAGGAAACGCCAGATGAAACAAGACGCTCCCCTATTTCCGCGCATCCTGGCCGCCGCGATACTGGTCTCTGCCCTCGCGTACGGCGCCTTTTATTTCAATTACTTCGAGACCCCCACGGGGGACTATATCGGCAACATCCGCGGCCCGGTGCTGGAGTACATGAAGGGAAACTTCCCCGGAAAGAACTTCAAGTTCCTTCCGCTGTATCCGCTGCTCCTGTCCCTGCTGACCCGCGTTAATCCGGCCGAAAGCTTTGACCCGGTCTACGTAACCGCCATAGTCCTGAACATGGCGCTTCTCCTGCCCTACCTGGTGCTGGTATTCCTGGTGTACCGGCGTTTCCTTTCGCAGAAAGCGTCACTGGCCGCCCTGCTCTTCCTCGGTGTCAACCTGTACACCGTGTACATGGCGATAAATTCCGAGCTGGAGATGGTGCTTACTTCCCTGGTCGTGCTCTCCCTCTACCTGACCATGCGCGGCTCAAAGATCTCCTACCTGGCGGCGTTCCTTACCGCGTTCACCAAGTGGGACTCGGTGTTCATCGTGCCGGCGGTGATGTTCAGGGACTTCTTCTATAACAGGAAACGGGTCCTCGCCCTTGTCCTCGGCGTGCTCGCGGCGGGCGGCACGGCCGCGTGGCTCCTCCTCAGCTTCCTGGGCACACGGGGCGCACACCCCTACGTGAGCGAGATAGCTCACCGGGGGCCCAACATCTACCGCTACATCGGCGACTGCTTCCTCGTCGCCTCCGGCTTCATCCAGTGGATGGCCACCCACGCATGGTTATCGGATGTGCCATTGTTCAAGTGGCCGGCGCTCGCCCTGCTCGCCATCGCCGGCATCGTTACCGTGGCCGGGATAATCTGGGGGGGCATCCTTATCTGGAAGGACAGGAGGAAGGAGTTCGCACCGGTGTTCGTATTCCTGGCGGGATTTCTTCTGATCCACATGGTCTACCAGAACACCAAGGACCGGTACGTGATGCCGATCCTCTGGATCCTGGTCCTCTTCATGGCGTGCGGCCTTTCCGAGGGGATCAGGCCCTGGCTCGCCCGCCGGATGGACAGGCTGCCGGAGAAGGCCCAGGCTATCATCAGGCTGGCAGTTATCACCGGGGCCGGCGCGATCTACACGATCAGCCTGGTCGCCCTGGCCCGCGATGCGACGGCCTGGCACTTCTTCTTCGCCCTCCTCTTCACGGTCCTGGCCGCGGCGATCACGCTCTACGGTGATGCAAAAAAAGACACGGTCATCAAGGCCATGGTCATCGTCCTCTGCGGCGTGGCGATAAACCTTTCGGTCTATTACGGCGTGCGCGCGCTCGACCACCACGGCCTTTCGCGCGTCGAGTTCAAGAAGGCCGCGCTCTGGTTCAGGGACAACGCACAGCCCGGCGATAAAATGCTCACATCCGAGTCCAACGTTCCCATGTACTATTCCGGTTTCGGACCGGACCGGTTCCCCATGTCCTTTTTCATCAAGGGGAGGACCGTGGCCGAGCTGGTGCCCGAACTGGCCGCGATGAAGGTAACGCACGTGTTCGTGGACGACTTTTATATACGGCGCCTTCCGGTGAAGGACCCGAACGCGATCGACCGCAGGGCATGGGTATTTCAGGAGATACGGGACAACGGGGAGAAGAGCGGTCATTTCAGGCTCGTCGAGAAGTTCACCACAAAGGGCGGGATCGTGAGCTATATATACGAGTTCAAGCCGTGAGACGCAGCGCAGGCATCAACGATAGACGCCCCTGCGAGCTACACGCCCGTTGCCGGCGGACAATCATGCTCAGGCCATTATTCCCCGGTGGCCTCCATGCCGATCAGCACGATATCATCGGCAAACTCCACGCCCCCGGTGAAATCACGGCACTTCCGGATTATTTCGTCCAGGGTGTCGCTCAGGCCCGGCCTGTGCGCACCGTGGAACAGTGCGGCAAGATTTTCGTAGCCTAATATCTGCCGCTTCCTGTTCTCGACCTCGGGGATGCCGTCGGTGTACAGGTAAATCCTGTCTCCCTTCTTCATGGTAAGCGAAACCGGCTCGATGCGCATGTCCGGCATCAGTCCTATCATGGGGCCGCGAGATTCCACAAGCTCGACACTATTATCCGAGGAGCGATACAGTATCGGGGGAACATGGCCCGCGCGCACGAAGCTGAAATTCATTTCACCGGGCGGTCCGCCGCGTGTAATAATCCCGTACAGGGCGGTGAAAAGCAGGCTTGGCATGTTCCTGACAAGATCGTCGTTCAAGGCGGTCATGTAGCTCAGGGGATCGCTCCCGCATATGCTGCAGGTCCTGTCCGCCAGGGCCTTTACCTGCGACAGGAAAAGTGCCGCCGATACGCCATGGCCGCACACGTCCCCGATGAAGACCCCGAGCCTTTCCCCGCCGAGGTCCATGAACGAAAAATAATCACCGCCGAGCATTGCATAGGGGATGCACCTGAAATCAATGGTCAGCCCGCCGACCACGGGGGGAGACGTGGGCAGAAACGAGCGGTGCACCTGCTGGGCGTGTTCAAGGTCCCTTTCCATCAGCCGGTTGCGCATTTCCAGGTCCGCGCGGCTGTCCCGCAGCGACTGCTCGGCCGATTTACGGACCTCGATCTCCCTGAGGAGCTCCCCGGTCCTGGCGCTTACCAGGTCCTCGAGGCGGTCCTTGTATGTCCTGAGCTCCCGCTCGGCGTTAACAACCTGAACGTACAGCTGTTCGAAACGGTTCCCCATGCCAATCACGATCGACACCACGAAGCCGAGGAACCCGTAATGGGCGACCCAGGGTATGGTGAACTCGAGAAACATGGTCACGACATCCAGCACGAACGTGGCGGCGAAGAACGCGAACCCGTACAGCATCACACGCGCGTCCTGCCGCTCCAGCCGGAAGCGGAAGAGGTAGACCAGCGAGTATGCCACATACGCGAGCATGAGCCAGTAGCCCACGTACGTGGTGTACCGGAAATAGCTCGTGACATGGGGATAGCTCGCCGCGAGAAATACGACCGACCCGGCGACGACGGTATCCAGGGCGAGGGACAGCCCGGTGTACAGCTTCTTTTCGAAGTGAAAGAGTATGAAATGGAAAAACAGCGCGGGAAGGACGATCTCGAGCACGTATTCAATGAATTTTAATACGTGAAAATCGTCGAGTGCCAAGTACTTCAACTCTCCGCGCGACATCGTGACGACGGCAAGGAGAACGCAGAACAGGGCAAACAGCAGGTTCTCGTATGCTTTCCGCCGCTTGATAAAAAGAAACCCATGGTAGAGCCCGACCATGACATACAGGGAAGCGAGCACGGAGAGTATGATCTCGCTGACGAGAAAATCCTCCTTGAGCGACTCGAAAGACCCCAGGACCTGTTCCCCCTTGTAGATGCCGGCCGTGTCGTAATCCATGCTGTGGACCCTCACCGCGAGGACATTATCGCCCCCGAACACGGCAATGCTCGAGTCGATCGGATAAATCCTGGTCCTGTCGTAGGCGTGCTGGACTTCGCCCCTGACAGACGGGCCCGGGAAGACGCCGTTTGTGCCGACCAGGCGGCCGTTAAAGTAGGTTGCGTCGGCGTCATCGATCCAGCCGAGCTCAATGCCGAGGATCCCCGCCGGCCTGACATCCGGGAGGCGCAGGTGCAGCCGGTACCAGCCATAGCCCGTATACGCCCCGCCGGGTAAGGCAAACCAGTTCAACGGCACCGGAACTTTCTCCCATCCGCCGTCCTCCGTTTCCGGGAGGCGGTAGGAAGGATCATCGCCGCGCCTGAAAAACCATATGCCCCGCAGGTCAACGGGAACGAGGCGGCCCCCTGAGTCCTGCGTGAATTCCGATATATCCACATGCCCGTTCTGAAGGGTATCCGCCGCCGTCCCGCCGGCATGCCGGGACGGCTCCGCTGCGCCGCAAGAGAAAAGGACAGGGAGCAGGACAACAGCAGCCGCGACAACGGCATGCAGCTTTCTAATGAACATATGCCTCATGATGAGCTACTGGCGGGCTCCTCCCGTAATTGTCTCCTGCGGCTTCCGGCGGGCCAGGATCGCCCTGAGCCCCGATATCGCAGTCTTTGGCGCCAGGCTGATCCCGAGGGACGCAAACCCCCGCGCCGGCGGCCGGTATGCCGGGTTCGCGGCCATGCTGATCGCGCCTTTCCTGCACACCGGTACGCAGAGCCCGCACCCGAGGCATTTCCCGCTCGAATACGTATGTTTTTTTTCTGCCAGTTTGTGCGCCGCCGTGTTGCATGCCTTGACGCAGAGCCCGCAGTTGTTGCACAGCCCCTCGTCCACGCGCGCGAGGCGCGGGGGCGGCGCCATCAGGTTCCCGCACCCGTAATGGTTCACGCTCTCCAGGAAGTGGCAGCAGCAGTCGCAACAGGTGCAGATCGCGTTGGGATTTTCCGCCGTGATGTTCGCGGTCAGGAACACGAGCTTCTTCTCGCGCCGCCCGGCCACGATATCGGTCATTTCCGAACGGTCCACGCGCCGGCCGGAACCGCCGTTGATCGTTCCCGCGGCGAAGCTGCCGAAGATGAGACAGCCGTCCTCCGGCGCCGACCGGTAGCAGGTCCCGTCCACGAAGGCTATCGACTGCCGGCACTGGCACACGTTCGCAACGGCAAGATCGTCGTGGGCCTCGATCATCTCGGCCACGGCGTCGGAATCCGCGACACGGCCCGCGCCCGGCACCTCCACGTTCACCGGGATGTTTTTCACCGCCGGGAGCTTCACCCGGCCGTAGTCCCGCACGTATCCGGTGGTGTACACGTCGGCGAGGAGCCGCGCGTACTCACGGTGCCAGGGGGTGTCAACGCCGTCCATGAGCATATGCTCGAACATGCCGGGAATCAGGGGAAGCAGGGAGAACCCGCCCTCGGTGCGCAATATGACCTTGCGGTCAGCCATGGAATTGAGGAGCGGGAGAAGCTTCTCCATGGCCGTCAGTGTCCGCAGGGATATCATGCGGAGCGATTGAGGGTAATAGAACGGCAGCCTGCGCGCTATATCCGCTTCCTCAGGGCTGAAGAGGTGGGCGACAAGGCGCACGAGCTTTTCATCGAAGGGCGGCCCTACGAGCCGCACCGAGCTCATCACCCGTGCGAGCCTGATCTGCGAAGGATGCGCATTGAACTGATTCATACTTTTCCCACCCCTTTCATCATCTAAAGAATACTAATATACCACGGGAGCCCTGTAAATACAAGACAAAATACTGCCTGGTTGCCGGGTTTTAATGCATTGACCGCACCGGATACTATCCGGTTGAGTTTGAATTGACAACTCACCCCTGCTGATTATAATCATGGCATATATATAATCGGATAAAGTGATATACGAGGAATTTCACCATGAAAATAGCACAGCTTGCCATCACGTCACTGGTTTTCATTCTCGCCGGCCTCGCATTATTTTCAGGAGGCTCCCCGTGGGAGTACCTGGCCGGGGCGGACGCGGACCCGCTCTACGCAGCGGCCGCCGTCTGCTGCGCCTTCATCGCTGCCTGCTTCATACTGGGATGGATCACGGGCGACTACTCGCAGACGGACCGGCTCTGGAGCGTGGCGCCGGTTATCTATGCCTGGTACTTCGCCGCAATGGGATGGCCCGACGGCCGTCTGGTCCTCATGGCATGTCTTGTCACGCTCTGGGGTGCGCGGCTCACCTTCAATTTCGCGCTCAAGGGCGGGTACACGTCCGAGGAGGATTATCGCTGGATTTTCCTGAAAGGAAAAATCAGGAACCCGGTTGCCTGGCAGGCGTTCAACCTGACCTTCATCGCGGGATACCAGCAGATACTGATATTCCTCTTCACCCTCCCGGCCTATGCCGTGTATCGTGACGGGGGCCGGCCCATCGCATGGGCAGACCTGATCGCCGCAGCGCTCTTCATCTTCCTGCTGGCGCTCGAGTCAATAGCGGACCTGCAGATGTGGCGGTTCCAGGAGGAGAAAAAGCGGAGGAAAGCCGCCGGAGAGGAGCTCACCGGCGAATACGGGAACGGCTTCATCTCGCACGGTCTGTTCAAGTATTCCCGGCACCCGAACTATTTCGCCGAGGTCTCGATCTGGTGGGCCTTCTACCTGTTCGTGCCGGCGGCAACCGGCATGTGGCTCCACTGGACCGTCATCGGAGCGGTCCTGCTAACCGCACTGTTCCAGGGATCGATCTGGTTCACCGAATATATTTCCGCCGGGAAGTATCCGGCTTACAAAGAATACCAGCGCACGGTATCAAAGTTCGTCCCCTGGTTTAGATCATAGATACACACTACGGCAGGTCCGCATACGTTGCGGACCTGCCGTCTGCCGATGCTTCTTTTCCCCGAATGTTTTATAACGACTTTTTCTCATCCGGCCCGGGCTGAATGTCATGCCGGGAAGAGTACCAATCAATATTACGCGTCATGAACATGATCGCCGCTAGAATCGTAAATAACCCGATCGAGCCCACGAGAAGAGCGTATGTCTCCAGCCTCAGGAGAACAAAGAGGAGAATGTAGAGAAGCGTTATCAGGGACCCGGTTATCAACGCGTGACGGGTGCTGCGAAGAGCCCTCAAGCAGTACCAGGTTATTAGAGCGACCACGGCAACGGTTGCGATGACATAGGACACGGTGAATCCGATATGCTCTGACAGTGAAAGGAGCAGCAGGTAGAAAATACTGAGGGCAAGACCTACCATAAGATACTGGAATGGGTGTACCTTCACCCGGTTGAGCACCTCGAACAAAAAAAACGCAACGAACGTCAGGGCAATGAACAGTACTGCATACTTGGTGGTTCGGTCGATAAGAGTATAGATATCGACCGGCAGGAACAGGTTCACCCCGAAGGAAGCACCCTCATCATCATCCTCAGGCACCGACACCCGTTCGGTTTCCACGTTCCAAAACGCATCGAACCCCGTGCCGCTCAGGTCTCTTGTTGTCGGCATGATTGCTCCGATGAAATTAGGGTCTTCCCACTGCGATGTGATCCGTATGCTGGTTTTTCGAGCCAGTGGAAAAAACTGGAGGCTTTCAATCCCCCTTATGACAAGATCGATCTCAAAGGAGCCGACGCCCGCCTTTTCGGGAACCTGTATAATAATTGTATCGTTATCCGACATCCAGGATGAACAGGGAATTTTCCCGGGACCCCACCACGCGTTTTTTATCCTGACGCCGGCCGCGTCGTTGATCCTGACTGCAATCCGGCGGTACGCAGAGGTATTGACAGGATTTTTATACATTCCCTTAATGTTCAGACTGGACGTGTAAAACGGGAGCATAAAAATCCCTTTTTTTCTCAGATCAGGGACTATAGCGCCGGAAACGGTGATCTCATCAGGATATAAATTTCCGTCCTTCTTGAACAGGTAAGCACCCTTCAGGACATGCGGAGCCCCCCACACCTTACCCATCTGTTTTACCAGCTCATCACGACGCTCCATGCGCTCGTTGACGAGAGACCTCACCATCTGGACCGGGATTAGCATGGCCAGGGCCAGAAACCCGACAACCAGGGTTTTGAGCATTTGACTTTTCATTATTCCTCTCCTTGAAGTTTTGATCCGCGAGTTAAACAACTCGTATCAAGGATAGGCACGTAATGTGATAATAGTATGAAGCTGGTATGAAGTTAAATTTTTTACAAAAAATTTACTTCCCCGGGTACCCGACCGTCTGCGCCAGGACGACCAGCTGTGACGACGTGAGCTTCATGGCCTTGGCCAGCTTATCCTTGTCCATCCAGCCGCGGATGACCGTGGCAAGGCCGTTGGCCGAACAGTAGAGGTACACGTTCTGCCCGATGAACCCGGTGTCCGCGCCTGCGTAGAGCATCTTCTCCTCCCAGATCGGAAGAGCAC
>ERZ795059.2282-NODE-2282-length-20050-cov-8.082771_pt1 | contig 20050 bp, 18 predicted proteins | sample MGYA00375143_ERZ795059 | MGnify/ENA primary metagenome ERZ795059 (study PRJEB30188, sample SAMN05720168) | activated sludge metagenome | isolation source: Anaerobic digester | place: USA | collected 2015-01-07 ... | reverse complement strand
CGACGCTCTTCCGATCTTGATGAATCATGGCAAATCCCAAGAATCTATCGCGCATTTTATAAATATTATTGAAAAATATTCTTTTGCTCAATCCTGGGATCCCAGCCGTGGTTCGTATTGGTCTGTTGCCGAAAAAAGTCAAGATAGCATTAATGTGCTGACCGGAAAGGATATGGATGATTTTGAAAAAAAAGATGAGCACGTGGAATTGATTCTTCCAAAAATTTATACTCCTGGGTTAGAAAAAGTTGTCGATTATAGTAAATATGGAAAATTTTTAAATGTAGGTAAAGAAGATTATCATTATTCCATTACAGATGCTGAAGGGTTAATCAAGGCTGTAGGAGAAGGTATTTATCCTAATATTAAAGATGCCTATGCCAATCCGCGTTATAAAATTGTTAAAGCTGAAGGGCGGTTAGAAGGCAATCATTGGGCTTTTGTCAATAGTTATGACCTTGAAGCCGCATATTTTAAATGGATGACAGCGCCTGAACCGTGGGGTGTAAAACTTTTTTATTTGGGAATGATTTTAGAAAGATCAGGATTGTATTATGAGGCTTTAAAAGCCTATCATGCTTTGATCGTGCATTTTCCCAAAACAGTGGCTTGGACATATTGGCAAACGCCGTGGTATCCCGCACAGGCGGCTATTGCTAAGATCAAACACGTCTTACGCGTTCATTCGGAATTGAATTTAAAATCTAAATGGATGAAAATCGAGATAAAAAATGGATATGATAATGATATTAAGAATGATGTGATTGTGACGTATCCAGGTAAGATCATCCCCAAGAATTTTTTTGATCAGATAAAAAAACAATTTAATATAGAAGAAAGAGTGCCTTTAAAGAAGATTGTTCGCAGGCTTGGTTCAGGAAAAGTTCATCTTGTGCAATATGATAACGGCCATTGGCAAATGATTGTGAATAATAAACCTTTTGTTATGAAAGCGATCACTTATGCGCCGACTAAAGTGGGGCAATCTCCCGATAAAGGCACATTAAAAAATTGGATGGAGGAAGATTCTAATAATAATGGAAAGGTCGATGGTCCGTATGATTCGTGGGTTGATAAAAATCGTAATAATCAAAAGGACCCTGATGAACTTATTGTAGGAGATTTTCAACTTTTAAAAGAAATGGGTGTTAATGCGATTAGAATTTACCATGTCCCTACAACGCCGCATAAAGAAGTTTTAAGAAAGATGCATAAAGATTATGGGCTTTATGTGATTATGGGTGATTTTTTGGGAAAATACGCTATTGGTTCCGGCGCTGGTTGGACAGAAGGCACGGATTATGAAAATCCTGAACATAAGAAGAAAATGATGGAATCTGTTCGCCAAATGATTATGGAATTTAAAGATGAGCCATATATTTTATTATGGGTTTTAGGTAATGAAAATAATTATGGCGTCGCATGCAACGCGGATAAAAAACCAGAAGCTTATTTTAAATTTGTGGATGAAGTCGCGCAAATGATTAAAAGTATCGACGTCAATCATCCTGTTGCTGTCACAAATGGAGATATTCTTTATTTAGATATTTTCGCGAAATATGCCCCGCATGTTGATATTTTTTCAGCTAATATTTATCGCGGGGATTATGGGTTTGGGTCATTTTGGGAACAAGTTTTTGACGCGACAGGAAAACCCGCTTTTATTAGCGAATATGGCGCTCCGGCTTATGCGCCTCATTTAAACCTTCAGCAGGCTGAAGAAGCGCAAGCGGATTATCATTATGGGAATTGGTTAGATATTGAAGAGAATTTAGCAGGGCGCCCAGGTACTGGCAATGCTTTAGGGGGCATTGTTTTTGAATGGATGGATGAATGGTGGAAGAATTATGAACCATTTCGGCATGATCGTAAGTCTGATGCGGTTGGTCCTTTTCCGGGAGGATATTATTTTGAGGAATGGTTTGGCCTTGTCGGCCAAGGTAATGGTCAGCACAGCCCCTTTTTAAGGCAACTCAGAAAAAGTTATTATATTTATAAACAATTATGGAATAAAAAATTTTTTTGATAGGGCAAAAATAAAAATTGGCATTTTTTAAAATAATGCGTTATACTTCTTGAAAGTTCAGCAGAAATAAAAAATCGTATTAAAATCCTATTAATCATTAGAAGTATATAGCAAGGAGGAAAAAGCATGAGAAAATTTGTATTAATTGTAATGTTGTGCGTGATAAGCGTTGTTTTTGCTTTTGCGCAAGTCGCCTCGGCGTATGATTTTGGCGATTTTAGGTCAGTGACTCTTGTTTCAAAAGCCTGGGGAGTTTTAGCTAAAAATGACCTTGAAGCGGTTTTAGCCTATACCAATAAATGTATTGAGCTTTATGCCGAGCAAGCCCAGAAAATGCAGAATGAATTAAAGGATTATGTTGTTTTCGATCCGAATGATCCAGCGACGAAAGAAAAAGTTTTTAGTTATTGGGCTCTTAATGATGTGGCAACCGCGCTTTATATTCAAGGAGAAGGTTATCTTAAAAATAATATGAAAGAAGAAGCAAAAGAGGTTTATAGAAAAGTTGTGGAAAATTATACCTTTGGGCAAGCATGGGATCTTCAAGGATGGTTTTGGAAACCTGCTGAAGCGGCCAAAGATAAATTAAAAATTCTTGATTCTGGCCTTGATATTGATTATGGCAATTATTCTTCTTCTCATCTTGTCGGGCAAGCTTGGAAGGCGTTAAGCAATAATTCATTAGATGGCGTTGTGATTTATATTGATAAACTTTTAGAAATGTATGAAGGGAAAGCTAAAGAAATGCAAGCTTCTTTAAAAGAGTATCCTTGGGAATCTAAAGAAAAAATTATGAGTTTTTGGGCTTTAAATGATGTCGGAACAGGTCTTTATATTAAAGGCGAGGCCTATAAAAATGCTGGAAAACTGGAACAAGCTAAAGAGGCGTATCAGAAGCTTTTGGATGAGTTTTCTTATGCTCAATGTTGGGATCCTCAAGGATGGTTTTGGAAACCAGCAGAAGTCGCACAACAAAGAATTGCTGAAATAGATAATCAATAATTTTTTTAAGATTGTATTTCATAGCCCCTGTTCTTTATTGAAGAATGGGGGCTTTATTTTTTAAGAAATACCGCGATTTATATAAAAATAATTTGCTTCTTTAATAATTTTGTGTATCATAACTTTCTATGAATATCGTTAAAGTCTATTTGATATTATTTTTATGTTTTTGTTTCGGATGCGCATCAGAAGATCCTCTTAATCCATCGAGAAAAAAAGATAAATCTTCTTCGTCGTCTGTTATTCTTATTGAGGAAAAAGAAAGCAGTATCAATAATAATGTTCAAGAGAATTTTTCTTTTGAACAACACGAACAAGGGATTATCCCGCAGGCAACTTTTAAACCGTTTTACGTTTATAAAGAAAAAACATCTTTCGAAAATCATTATATTCCTTCAGGTTTTATGCCGGATGGAAAATGTTTGTCTTTACAAGATGGATGGATGCTCAATTGTCATTCCGGTGAAACATGTATTAAAATTATTTATGATATTGCTTGTTCGAATAATGATCAGCGATGGTCTGGGATTTATTGGTTAAATCCGCCTAATAATTGGGGAAATCGTAAAGGCGGTTTTAATTTAACCGGTGCGCAAAAACTTGTTTTTTGGGCTAAGGGTGAAAAAGGCGGTGAACAGATTGAGGAGTTTATTGTTGGAGGGATTATGGGGGATTTTTCTGATTCAGCGAAAATCACTATGGGGCCGGTCATTTTGACGAATGAATGGCGCGAATATACCATTGATTTAAGAGGACGTAATTTGAGTTATATTAGCGGAGGTTTTGGCTGGGCAACTAATACACGCGTTAATCCAGAGACTTGCATTTTTTATTTAGATGATATTCGTTTTGAATAATAAGATAATTTAATAATTAAATAACAATATTTTATATATTTATTAATCAGCTGGTATACTCGGCTGATTTTTTATTTTTTAGGCCAAAAATCGTTTGCGATTTGAGAAAATAAAAAATTGGTTTTATTCTTGTATAAGATTAGAGAGTTTGTTATATTCATAATTGCTGGTTTTCTTAACACAATCATGGAGTTTTTATGTCAAAGATTGCTCGACAAAGTATTTATATTCTTATTGGATTATTAGTTTTTACTTTGTTATTTGCTGGTATGGTCTTGATGGATAAAAATAAAATTCAGGCCGAGCGTAATACCCTTCAAACGCAAGTCCAATCTCTCGAAGAAGAAACGAAAAAATATTTAGGTCAGATTCGCGATCTTAAATCTGCGGAAGCTCAATATCAGGAAGAAATAAAAAAATTAAAAGTTTCGGTGGATAGTCTTAACAAAGAACGCCAGGATTTTGAGAAAAAGGTAAAAAGTTTAGAGGCAGATGCGCAAGACAATCAAAAGAAATTGTCCGCCGCTCAAGAATCAAGCGAAAAGATGAAACAACGTTTGGATGAGGCCAGAAAAGAACGCGACGATTTGGTTAAGAAACTGCAAGAAAAACCAAAAACAGAAATTGTTTATAAAGAAGTGATTAAAGAAGTTCCTGTGCCGCAGCCTGTTGCTGTTGAAGAAAAGAAAGAAGAGAAAAAAGAAGAAGTTGCGGTTACGGCCGTAAAAAGTGAATCTAAAGTCGATGTGAATATTCCCGCGGGAACAGATGAATATTGGGCCGCGATTCTTCGTCAAAAAGCCACTTTGGAAGTTGAGATTCAGAAATTGAAACAAGATATTTCAAAAAGCTCTATGAAGATTGTCGAGTTAAGTCAAGCCAACGCGAATCTACAATTAGAATTGGACGGCGCTAAAAAAGAACGAGATCAATTGGATCAAGAGGCGAAATATAAGATGGAGATTGTCAATAGCTTATCCTTAGAGCTGGCGCGGTTTAGAAGTAATAAAAAATACGTGACCGATCGTGCTGTGCAGTTAAATGATGAAAATACCGCGTTACGCAAACAAATTAAAGAATTAATCGGTGTAAAAACTTCTTTAGAGAAAACGATTTTAAATTTACGTCAAGAAAATGAAAGGATCGAAAGACGATTATCCCAAGTTGATAGTTTTGTCGGAAATAAATTTGATGAATTGCAATCTTTAGCGCCCAAAACAAACACAAGTGAAAAAGCTTCTTCTCAGACAAATGTGTTAAGCGGGATTGAATTGCCGCCAATTGTTGTGGAGTCTTTGCAGGGCCGTGATCCGTATAATCCCACAACGCAAGTCGCGGGGTATCAAGGGAAAGTGCTAAGCGTTAATGAAAGTAATAATTTTATTATTGTAAGTATCGGAGAATCGGATGGTGTTAAGATTGGTGAGACTTTAACCATTTATCACGGCGCGGATTATATCGCCCGTGTTGAAGTCATTCAGGTTAGGAAAGATATTTCTGCGGCGGATATTAAAGAGCAAATGAAAAAAATCCAGCCTGGCGATATTGTCCGTTAATCTTTCACGATATTTTAAAGAATATTATGTCCAAAAAAAGAATAAGTATTAATGATGTCGCGAAACGAGCCGGAGTTTCTATCACAACAGTATCGCGTGTCATTAACAATGTGCCGACTGTTTCTAAAAAAAATCGTATTCGCGTTGAAGAAGCTATTGCTCATTTGAATTTTCAACCTGATGTCACGGCTCAACGGTTGGCCAGTGGCGTTAAAAATTCTATTGGACTTGTGATTCCTGGGTATCCCGGAATTTTTCATTCTTTTTACGCGATTGAAGTTATTCGTGGGGTGGGACATTCCTGCGAGACTTTTCAGATGGACATGATTTTTCATATTACCAACGGGCTAAATCCGTTAAATACGTCGCATGTGGGCGGTATTGTATTCGCGGATGTCATTGAAAATAGAAAACAAGTAGAAATAGCTTTAGCCAATGGAACGCCGTGTTTTGTGGTCAATCATAAAGTTGAAGATATGGATGTGAATTATATCGCTGTTGATAATGTGTTAGGTGGCGAGATCGCCGGAGATTATCTTGTTGGGTTTGGGCATAAAAAGATTGCTACGATTACGGGCGATATCAACACGCAATCCGGGTTTCAGCGTTTGCATGGATTAACGCGGATTTTAAAGAAGAAACAAATTCCTTTGCCCGAAGATCATATTTTAAAAGGAGATTATTCTCGACGCTCCGCACGTGAAGCGGCAGAGAAAATCGTCGCATTGTCCGACCGCCCTACGGCTGTTTTCGCGGCGAGTGATGATATGGCATTAGAATCTATCGCTGTCTTTTTAGAGCATGGGCTTAAGGTTCCAGAGGATATTTCCGTTATAGGGTTTGATGATAATCCGATTTGCCTTTATGGATCAGTCGCATTAACGACAGTAAAACAGCCTTTATTTGAAATGGCGAAAGACGCTGTGCGATATTTATATGATATTATGAAAGGTAAGCAGGATATTCCCCAAAAGATTATCTTAAAGCCAGAGCTTGTTGTTCGCGATTCTTGTGGTCCCGCCCGAGGATAAACGCCTCACGCTCCTTTCTTGACAAAACATCCTTTTCACGTTACATTTGTGAAACAATAAAATTATCTGTTTAAAAAAGTTTATTTATGAAAAATCATTATGATTGTATTGTGATTGGCGGCGGCCATGCGGGCATTGAAGCGGCTCTTGTATCCAGCCGTATGGGATGTGCTACTTTAATGGTCACATTATTTTTTGATACTATTGGTCAGATGAGTTGCAATCCAGCAATCGGCGGCGTAGGGAAAGGCCAATTAGTTAAGGAAATTGATGTTTTAGGCGGAGAAATGGGATTGGCCGCTGATAGAACCGGTATTCAGTTTCGTCAATTAAATGCGTCCAAAGGATCGGCTGTTCGTTCTTCGCGTTGTCAGTCCGATAGAAAACAATATAAACTGTATATGCAGGACGTGGTTCGTCATCAGGAGAATTTGGATGTTTTGGAAGATGAGGCTATAGAAATTATTCTCAAAGATGTAAAAGTCGCTGGGATTAAGACAAAAAAAGGAAAAGAAATTTCTTGCCAAGCGCTTGTCATTGCGGCGGGTACATTTTTAAACGGACGCATTCATCGCGGTAAAAATATTACACCTGGCGGACGTATTGATGAGCCGGCGTGCTGTGCGTTAGCAGAAAGTTTAAAGAATATGGGATTTGAATTATTATCTTTTAAGACAGGAACGCCTCCGCGTCTTGACGGAAAAACCATTGATTTTTCTTCTTTAGAAGCGCAATATTCTGATAATCCTCCCGTGCCTTTTTCTTTTCGCACGCCCGAAATTCCTCAAACGCAGAAATTATTGGCTTGCCATATTACGCACACGAGTGAAATCACACATGAGATTATTAAAAAAAATATGCATTTATCGCCGATGTATTCCGGGCAAATTCAATCAACCGGCGTGCGTTATTGCCCGTCCATAGAGGATAAATTAAAAAAGTTTGCCGATAAAAAAAGTCATCAGGTCTTTTTAGAACCGGAAGGTTTAGACACAGATGAATATTATCCCAATGGTATATCGACGGGACTTCCGGCTGAAGTTCAGGAAGAATTTGTCCGCTCTATTAAAGGATTAGAGCATGTCACATTTAATCGTTACGGTTATTCGATTGAGCATGCAGTTGTTCCGCCGACATCTTTAAAGGCGTCTTTAGAAACAAAAAAGATTAAGGGATTATTTTTAGCAGGTCAAATTAATGGCACCACCGGTTATGAAGAGGCCGCGGCTCAAGGGATTATGGCCGGGATTAATGCCGCGTTAAAGATTAAAGGTCAACAGCCGTTTATTTTACGTCGGGATGAAGCGTATATCGGCGTTTTAATAGATGATTTGGTAACGAAAGGGACCGAAGAACCGTATCGGATGTTTACTTCGCGTGTGGAATATCGTCTCATTGTGCGAGAAGATAATGCGGACAAGCGATTAGGAAAATACGCCTATGATTTAGGATTGATGAGCCAAGAAAATTATGAGAACATTCAGGAAAAATATAAACTTATTGACAATAAAATTCATTATTTGCGGACAAAAAAAGTTTCTGTCTCGCGTGAGGTTAATGATATTTTAGAAAGTGTACCGAGCGCTTTTTTACGACAACCTGCATTTTTAAGTGATATATTAAAACGCCCAGAAATTAATTTTAAAATAATAGAGAAAATCGACCCTAGTCTTAAAGGTTTATCATCGAAAGTTATTGAACAAATTACTTATGAAATTAAATATGAAGGATTTATTTTGCGCCAGCAAAAAGATGTGGAGCGATTTAAATATATTGAGAATATCAAGATTCCTGCTGATATTGATTATGAGGCGATTCCCAGTTTGTCCAAAGAAATTCGTCAGAAATTAAAAACTTTTGAGCCAATGAATTTGGGACAAGCGCATCGGATTTCCGGAGTCACGCCAGCGGCAATCACGGTTTTGATGATTTATTTAAAAAAGAGAAATGAACAGAAAAAAGAGCATAAACAATATGAATAAAACGTCGGCACATTCTTCTATTATCAAATTTTTTTTATTTTTTATTATTATCGCGATTTTATTATTTTTAGGCAAAAGTGTGCATGTGGATTTAAAGGCGTATCAACAGTTTATCCAACAATTTTCACCCGTATTAGCCGGTATTATTTTTATTATTCTTTATATTTTTTTAACGACTTTTATCTGGTTTGGGCCTAAAGATATCTTACGCATTGTTGCGGCGTTACTTTTTGGACCTGGGCTCAGCACTCTATTCGTGTGGCTGGGGGAATTAGGTAATTGTATTATCTTTTTTCATATAAGCCGATATTTAGGCCGCGATTTTATTGCCCAGAAATTTAAGATTTCTCAAGATGATTTAGAGAAGACAAAAAAGACAAAAAGCGCGTTGGGGCTTATCGCATTACGCCTCAATCCTTTAGTGCCTTTTCGTTTTTTGGATATTGGCGTGGGTTTATCAGAAGTTTCTTTTAAAAAATATTTTTTTATCGCTTTAGTTTTCTCGCCGTTTCGTATTTTTTGGATTCAATATATTATTGCCGGCGTGGGAGAAGGGTATTTTCAGAATCCGATGATTGCGTTTGATTATTTTCAGCGCAATCCGGCTGTAACGTTGGGGAGTTTCTTTTATTTTGGGGTAATTTTTATTTTATCGTTTATCGCCATCATGGTGCGTCGTAAAAAATCGTAGAATATAGTTTGATCGCTTTAATCTTTCGCGCCATTATCAATCAAAAGTTTAATGATGTCCGTTTTATTCGCCCGCATTAACGGCGTAATGCCTAAAAAATCCGGCTGATTCACATCCGCGCCATTATCAATAAGAAGTTTCACAATTTCTCTTTGGTTAAAGAAATCATCACGTGTTGAACTCACGGCTTCACTCAGCGCTGTGTAACCGCGCGTATCGGTCTTATTGATTTGCGCGCCATTTTTAAGAAGAAGTTCGATGATTTCTTTATGTCCCCACCAGCTTGCTTCCATTAAAAGTGTTTTTTCTTCAATAGGGCCTGGACGGTTGATGTCTTCATTCTTTTTTAAAAGTAATTCCATGATTTGTGTGTGTCCGCCGCGCGCTACTTTAAAAATAGTATTCGGATTTATTGTAGCGCCTTTTTTCAGAAGAAAATTTAAAATATCCATATGCCCGCAATAGGCTGCGATATCAGCGGCGGTTTCAATATCGTCCGATGATTGCGACCAGCCTTCTTTATGGATGTCCGCTTTTTTGTTAATAAGGAGTTTAATCAATTCGAACTGTCCGTGATAGGCCGCCGCCATAAGAGGTGTCCAATGCCAATGAATTTGAAAACCCGAAATGTTCCTTTTATAGCCTTGAACATTAACATCTGCTTTTAAGAGGATCAATGTTTTCGCAGCCTCAAAATAACCATACATAATGGCGTTGATTAATAAAGGCGAAGGTCCGACGCTTGTCATATTGGGATTTGCGCCTTGTTTGATGAGAAATTTTATCATTTCAATACGCCGGCCCGAGACAGCGGCTTCAAGCGCTTTATTAAGCCGTTCTTGATTTTGATTTTCTTTTTCTTTGAGAAGTTTTTTAACCGCCGGAATATTGCCGTTTCTGGCTTGAGAATATAAGCCGCCTTTTTTAAAATCAGCGTGAGCAGTTGAAAAGGAAATAATAAAACAAAAGATAAGAAGAGAAATAGTTTTTAACATTTGTTTTGGTTTATCGTGTGGATAAAGCATAGTCTAAAATAATTTGCGCCATCATCGCTGCGCACATTGTTACCCGCGGAGCTAAAGGCGGGTTTCCTAAAGAGGCGTCTGTTGTATAATCGCCCACTATATAAATATTTCCCATTGTTTTAACGCGCAGAGGTTTTTTATTATTTAATCCTGCCATGCCATTGCCGGACACTATTATTTTTGCCTTATCTTGATAAAATTCAACAAAAGAATGTTTATTTTCTTTTCCGTCAAATGCCTCGGCGATAATAGGACAGTTTTTAAAAAATCTTAAGCCGTTTTGAGGTGTCCATAAAACAGAATGTGTTTTGATATATGCTTGAGGATTGATGGCTAAAAGCCGTTTTTTAAGCGTTGTAATTTTATTCTTTCCGATTTCATTGAGGAAGTATTGCTGACGGTTTAAATTTGACGGCTCTATCATATCTTTATCAAGGATTTCTAAATATTTAAATCCGCTACGCACAAGCATTATTGCTATATTAGACCCAAGCCCGCCCGCGCCACCAATGCCAACATGGATGGATTGGATTTTTTTAAGTTGTTCTTTAGAGAAATATTTTAATAATCCGTGTTCAAATAAGTTCATAGAGAAATTAAAAGGTTTCTATTCTGCGCCAGTCGGTTAAAACCGGATCAAATTGGCGTTTTTTTAATAATTGAATGATTTCTTTAACGGATCGGCTGTCTTTGATATCAAATTGCGGTGTGTCATTTTTTAAAGATTTTTGCGCGTATCCTCCGACAAAAGTGCTGGATTCTGCCGACATGCGCGTAATGCCAAGCCCTAAGAGATTATCCCGTAATCGCGCGTTTTCTCTGGTCGAGAGATTTATCCCGACACGAGGAAAAAGAATACGCGTTAAACAGATTATTTTTATAAATGTTTTATCATCGACATCGCAAATGGCAAAATCTTTTCCTTGAATAGGCCGTAAGCGCGGAAAAGAAAGATTATATTCAACCGCTGGAAAGTTTTTTTCCATTTCTTTTAAATGTTTGTAAAGTTCATAAAGGTCTTTGGTAGCGTCGGATAATCCTAAAAGAATTCCTAAGGAAAGTGATCGTATTCCGGCTTTGGCCGCGCGCTTGGGAGTTTCCCGCCGATAATCATAATTCTTTTTTTTACCGCTCAAATGAACTTTTTGATAGCGTTTTTTATTATATGTTTCCTGATAGATTGTAATGCCGTCAACTCCCGCTAAAATTAGGCTTTTATAATCATTTTCATCCATTGGATGAACTTCAAGCGCGATATTAGGAAAAAATTCTTTCGCGATTAAAACAGCTTCTTTCAGATAAGACAAAGGAGTCGCCTGATACGATTCGCCGGTTAAAAGTAAGATATTTTCAATGCCTTTGTCCGAAATGCACGCCATTTCCCGTCGTATTTCATCAGGCGTTAATTTAAAACGTTTGATTTTATGATGGCTGTGAAATCCGCAATAAGTGCAGTGGCTGCTACAATAATTCGAAAGATAGAGCGGCATATAAAGCGTAATAGTTCGTCCAAAATATTGTTCCGTTAACATTTGAGCTTGCTGCGCTAAATCTTCTAAAAACGACGGATCGTTATTATTCAGGATTTTTTTTATTTCGTTAAGCGTTATCATTTTTTATCGTAAAGAAAGCCAGTTAAAGGCGATGAGGCTTGAGCGATATTTTTTATTTCTTTATTAGCGTGTAAATAGGCTAAGCGGCCGGCTTCAGTAGCGAGCGCGAAACTTTTAGAAATTTTAACAACGTCTTTAGCGGTGGCTACAGCCGTATTGACTAAAACCGCGTCCGCGCCCATTTCCATAGCTTCGGCGGCTTGCGACGGAAATCCAATCCCCGCGTCCACAATAATGGGAATATCAATTTCATCGATAAGGATTTTTATAAGTTCTTTTGTTTTTAAACCTTGTTTGCTCCCGATAAGAGATCCTAGCGGCATAACGGTTGCGGCGCCGGCTTTGACAAGTTCACGCGCGATATTTAAATCAGGGCTTATATAAGGAAGAATGATAAAACCGTTTTTGGCTAATTCTTCAGTCGCTTTAAGGGTTTCATGATTATCCGGTAAAAGATATTTGCTGTCATTAATCACTTCTATTTTTATCCAATTTCCATAGCCGCTTTCGCGTGCTAAATGCGCGATACGCACGGCTTCTTTAGCATTTCGCGCGCCGGACGTATTAACTAAAAGCGTGATATGTTTAGGAATATATTGAAGGATGTTTTCTTCGTGGCGCTTGATATCAATCCGGCGAAGCGCGACAGTGACAATTTCCGTTTGAGATTCTTTTAAGGATTGTTTTAATATTTCTTTAGAAGGAAATTTTCCGGTTCCTAACAGAAACCGGCTTTTGAATTTTTTTCCCGCGATAATAAGAGGATCTGAAAAGTTTTTCTTGTTTGCCATAAATTTTATCCGCCGCCTACAAAACTGACTAATTCGATAATATCGTTATTTTTAATAGTTGTTTTTCCCCAAAGAGGGCTTTTGATGATTTTTCCATTGACTTCCGCAATCACATATTCGGGCTGTCGGCATGATTGTTGAATGATTTTTAAAAGCGTTAGGGAATTTTTAAATACTTTCTTTTTTCCGTTTAAGATGATTTTCATGATGGTGTATCTTAAAATATTTCACTTTAAAAATCAAATGATAAAAACCGTTTGTGGCGGATTAGAAATCAATCAGCTTGGAAGGAGTCATATTAAAGGCCTTAGCGATTTTCTCAAGGGTATTTAAGCGGATAGAAGGAGGATTTGGGCTTTCTAAAAGTTGTATGTGTTTATAATCGATTTCTGCTAATTCGGCGAGCCGTTCTTGGGTAAAGTTGTATTCTTTCCTTAATGCGCGGATTTTTTTCGAGAGTTTTTGTTCGATAGCCGTTTTCATACGGTGTTATTATGGCAAAATGTCGTTTTTCTTTACACCGTATAAATACGGTGCTAAAATGTTATAAAATTTCATATTAACGAAAAAAAAGGGGGGAGAATCATGAAAAGAAAGTTATTGGTTTTAGTAGTGCTTTCGCTGTTCGCTGTTGTTACTGTAACATATGCGGCTCCTGTTAGAATTCCTTCTAATGCTGGAAAAACAAAAGGTATCTTAAAAGAATTTGCAGAAGGAAAAGTAGTTTTAGGAATTGATGCGCAATATGAATCAGTTAGCGAAATAGAGCTCGAAGATGAAAATGGGGAGGTTGAATTTGATACAGCTTCAGGAGTTATTTCTTTAACATATGATAATCGTTTTAGTTTGTATAGTTCTTTTGGTCAAGCCATGGACCCTAAGTGGAAAGCTGAAGATAGTGGATATAATTTTCAGCTTAATTTAGAAGATTCATTTGTTTGGGCTGTTGGGGTTAATGGAATTATTGCGGATATTGATGGCTTTCAAATATTTTCAGATGTCAATTATCGTAAATTAGACGACATGGATTATGAATCAGTAGTTATTAATGGCACAACATATTCTAAAGTTGATATAGTTGGTATAGGCGCTTCTTGGGAAGAGTGGCAAATGGCTTTAGGGGTTGCAAAATCATTTGGAATGGCAAGACCATATATTGGGGTTAAATATTTAAAATCAGAAACCTCTGCTAAATTTACTGCTGGAGGAACAACCCTTGATTCGGGAAATATTAATAATGATACTTCTGTTGGCGTATTTGCTGGGATTGAATTTAATCCCACTCCTGGAATTGCTATTGATGTGCAAGGCCGTTTTATTGATGAGACAGCAATTACGGCTGGGTTCAGTTTTAAATTTTAAATTTTTTACTTAATCTCATAGGTTTGCAGGGCATTTTTAAACCCCGGAAAGAAAAAATCTTTCTGGGGTTTTTATTTGACGCCAATCAAGGAGTATGGTATATTTAGACCACAATCATTGTAAAAGGAGACCATAATGATTTCTTTTCGTTCAGGCATTAAACAGCAAATCCTTAATTATTTCTTTCTGCATGAATCAGAAAGGGCTTATGTACATCAATTAGCCCGACAATTAATCGCTGTCCCCAAAAATGTCCATAAAGCATTAGTTCAATTTGAAGAGCAAGGGATTCTTTTAAGCGAATATCAGGGGAAAGAACGCTATTTTTTCCTTAATAAGCAGTATCCTTTATTAGCGCAGTATAAAGAGATATTTATAAAAACAGCGGGCGTGGAGGCTCAATTAAGAAAAGTTTTCGATGAAACTCCTGAAATTAAGGAGGCCTATATTTTCGGTTCCTATGCTAAGAATAAAATGGGGCCTAAAAGCGATGTAGATGTTCTTCTTATTGGCGAGCAAAAAAGCATTGATATACAGAAAGCCGTCTATCCTTTACAGGAAAAAATAGGTTGTGAATTTAATATTATTAATCTTACCTTAAAAGAATTTCAAGAGCGTAAGAAGAAAAAAGACCAATTTATTCAGAGCATTTTTAAAGAAAAGATTATTAAACTTAAATGAAGTGGGATAAAACATTTTTTATCAAGCAGGTTTTTTCTCAAGGAGAGCTTTTAAAATATAAGAAAGCCGCCGAGCGAGATTTGGTTATCGCCGAATCATCAGAAGAAAAAGAAGTGGTATTTCATTTTACTTATATGGCGTTTATTAAAATGGGGATTTATTATATTGCGAAAGAAGGTTACCGCGTCAAAAGTTCTTTAGGTCATCATCAGAAAATTATTGAGGCGTTAAGCCAGATTTTAGATTCTAAGGATGTCTTGATTATCGGCGACTCTATGAGAAAAGCCCGCAATCTTGACTTTTATAGCGCCACGACATTCACAGTGACTAATGAAGTGAAGGAATATTTGGTATTTGTTAAAAATAAAGTATTTTTGAGAAAATAAATCTTTGACACTTAAAAAACTTGGTGGCATAATATCGCAATTCTTTTAAAAATAGAAAATTTTTATAGAAATTTTTTAAATATGGAGCATAATAAAATTTAACAAAAGGAAAGAAAAGAAAATGAATAAAAGTTGTGCGTGTGCGGAACAATCTGTAAAACAAGAAACAAAAAAAGCTGAGCCGTTTGGCTATGAAATGCTTTTAGATCTCTATGGTTGCAAAGAAGGCGCGTGCGATGATTTGACCTTATGTTATAATTTTCTCGACGAGATTGTTGATGCTTTAGGCATGGAAAAACAAGCTCCCCCTGGCATTTTTCGTAGTGACGCCACTCGTTTCCCCGATAAAGCCGGCCTCTCCGGTTGGGCACCATTGATCGAAAGTTCCATTGTAATTCACACGCTAACGCCTAAGAATTTTATCTCGGTCGATGTGTATTGCTGTAAAAAGTTTGATCTGGAGGTTGCCCGTCAAATGTGCCGAAAATATTTTTCTCCGAAGAAGATTGACGACCAATATTTCGAACGTGGATTTGATTATAATAAATAAACTGTAGACCAAAGACCAATGACCAAAGGCAAATGTTATCGATTTTGTTTGTGGTTTTAAGTTTTTAGTCTTCGGTCTTTTGTCATTAGTCAGAAAAATATGCCTTATACCACCAAAGAAATCCAGAAAATAGAAGAAAAATGGCAGAAGATTTGGGATAAGAAGAAAATCTTCAAAGTGGATGTAAATGATAAAAAGCCCAAATATTATTGCCTGGAGATGTTTCCTTATCCGTCGGGGAAAATACACATGGGCCATGTGCGTAATTACACCATTACTGACGTTATAGCCCGATTTAAAATGATGCAGGGATTTAATGTTCTTCATCCGATGGGTTATGATGCCTTTGGCCAGCCGGCTGAAAATGCCGCGATTAAAAGAAAAATTGATCCTGCCGAGTGGACTTACGATTGTATTGATCAAATGCGCAAAGGTTTAAAACGCATGGGTTTTTCGTATGATTGGGACAGAGAGCTTGCCACCTGCGATAAAGATTATTATAAATGGAATCAATGGATTTTTATTAAGATGTTTGAGCGCGGGTTGGCGTATAAAAAAACCTCGTCGGTTAATTGGTGCCCGAGCTGCGAAACGACATTGGCTAATGAAGAAGTGCTTGCCGGTGGATGCTGGCGCTGTCAAACGCCTGTCGTTCAGAAAGATTTGGATCAATGGTATTTGAAAATCACGGAATATAGCGAGCGTCTATTAGAAGATTTAAAACAACTTTCCTTTTGGCCCAGCCGTGTTATTGCGATGCAGGAAAATTGGATTGGAAAAAGTATGGGCGCGGAAATTTATTTTCGCGTGAAAGATACGGATGATCCCATACCGGTTTTTACCACGCGCGCAGATACGATTTTTGGCGCAACGTATGTTGTTTTAGCTCCGGAACATCCGCTCGTCGATAAGTTAATAAAAGGTGTTAAGCATGAAGAGGCGATTCGCCAATTTATTCAAAAGATTTCTAATCAAAGTAAAAGCGTGCGTATATCCGGAGAACAGAAAAAAGAAGGTGTTTTTACGGGCCGTTATGCGATTAATCCGGCAAATAATAAGGAAATTCCAATTTGGATTGCGGATTATGTTTTAATGGAATACGGCACCGGCGCGATTATGGCAGTTCCGACGCATGATCAGCGGGATTTTTTGTTCGCGAAAGAACACGCGCTTCCCATGGAAATTGTGATTGAAGATCCTCAAAATCTTGACAGAAAAGTAAGCGATATGAAAGAGGCCTTTGAAGGCGAAGGCGTGTTGATTAATTCCGCGCAGTTTAACGGAATTAAAAATATCGATGCGATTGAAAAAATTGGCGCGTGGTTTCAAGAAAACGGCAATGGAAAAATGACTGTTCATTGGCGGCTTCGCGATTGGCTTATTTCTCGTCAGCGTTATTGGGGCACGCCTATTCCGATGATTTATTGTGAGACCTGCGGGATTGTGCCTGTGCCGGAAAAAAATCTTCCTGTAGAATTGCCGCCAGATATTGATATTACTGGCGAGGGAGGAAGTCCTTTACGCAAATGCGCGGATTTTGTGAATGTCAAATGCCCGTCGTGCGGAAAAAAGGCAACGCGTGAAACAGATACGATGGCGACATTTTTTGATTCATCCTGGTATTATTTGCGCTATTGCTCATCGAAGAATAAAAAAGAGGTTTTTGATAAGAAAGAAGCCGGATATTGGATGCCGGTTGATCAATATGTCGGTGGGATTGAACATGCGATTTTACATTTACTTTATTCGCGGTTTTTTACGAAATTTTTCAAAGATTTGGGGTTTGTGACTTTTGATGAGCCGTTTGTCCGTTTATTAACGCAAGGCATGGTTTTAAAAGACGGCGAGGTGATGTCTAAATCGCGAGGAAATACGGTTGATCCGGATGAGGTTATTAAAAATTATGGTGCCGATGCGTTGCGATTGTGCATTTTATTTGCGGCGCCGCCGGAAGATCAGCTCGAATGGAATGACGGCGCTGTAGATGGCGCGTGGAAATTTTTAAACCGTATTTGGAATTTGATTGAAAAACAATATAAAGTCGTTAATGAAAATATTGCTTTTCAAGAATTTGACGAAGATGATAAAAATTTACAACGCGAGTGCCATAGTGCGATTAAAAAAATCACGGAAGATATTTCTTCTTATAAGTTTAATACGGCCATAAGCAGTTTGATGATTCTTATCAATAGCGTCGATAAATATAAATTTGATAAAAATAATGTTGTGAAACAGTCTCTTTTTAATTTTACGATGCGCGCGGTTATTTTATTGTTGTCGCCGTTTACGCCGCATATTTGCGAGGAATTGTGGCATAAAATCGGCAGCAAGGAAGAAACGATCGTTAAGGCCGCTTGGCCGACGTATAATGAAGTTTATTTGAAAAAAGATATGGCTGAAGTGGTCGTTCAGGTCAATGGTAAATTGCGCGGAAAATTTTCTGTAGCGGTTGATATCAGCGAAGAAGAAATAAAGAAAATAGCCCTTAGCGATGAAGGTATTCAGAAATGGATTTTAGATAAACCGGTTAAGAAATTTATTTATCTTCCCGGGAAATTAGTTAATATAGTAGTTTAAATTTTTTTGTAAACATCAAATCCCTCCGTAAGTATTTCTTTTCGATTTTTCCCCGTATTATTTTTTATGTTTTATTTAACTCAACAAGAACGCATGGTTGTGCTTGCCTTGGCGTTTGTTTTATTTTTCGGCGCCATGACAAAATATGCTTTTCAAAAATATCCTCACATTAAAGATTTGGTTAATTTCGCGGACAGTGATTTTGCGTATGAAAAAATTGATGTCAATACCGCAACCGCTGAGGAACTTGAAGCTATTCCGTATATAGGAAAAATGACAGCGAAAAATATTATTGATTTTCGCGAGAAAAACGGGGCGTTTACGTCGATTGAACAATTGAAGAATGTTAAAGGTATTCGAGATAAAAATTATGCCATTTTTTCAAAATATATTTTCGTCAAAGAATTTAAGCGGTTCGTTGACGGCTCAAGAAAGGGGATATGATAAAACGCGCGCATCGTCCATTTGTCGGCATTGTTATAAGTCTTATCATAGGAATTCTTTTGAATAAATTTTTTAAAATTAATTTTTCTCTTGTTGCTTTAATTATTTTTGTATTGTTGTCTGGCAGTATTCTTTTTTATAAGAGAGCGTTAGTAGTCGCTTTTTTTCTTCACGGCATTTTTTTAGGATTAGGAATTTTTTTATCTCAAACCCAGACATTTTTGCCTGAAAATAATATTGTTTTCGCTTCACGGTTTTATCGTAAAACGCCGGTTTGTATTAAGGGCATTATTGTTTCGGATATTCGTCAGAGAGAATTTTTTAATCGGAAAAAGACCGATTTCACGTTTCAAGTTTATGGGATGAAAACAAAATATGGTTGGAAAAAAGTAAACGGAAAACTCCTTGTGCAGCTTTTTCGCATTGTTGATTTTCATTATGGGGATGAGCTTTTTTTGGAAGGAAAACTCCATTTTCCGTGTCATTTCTCCGACGAAAAGAATTTTTCTTATAAAGATTATTTAAGCCAGCGCGGCATTCATTTAATTTTTAGCGTTAAGAAAAATGGAAATGTTGAAATATTAAATGAGGGGAAAGGCCATGCGGTTAGGTTATGGTTTTATAAGTGGCGAAAGAAATTAAGAGATATTTTTCAGCGCTATTTAACTCAAAATGAATCTGCGATTATGCGGGCTATGATTTTAGGCGAGCGCGCGGATATTCCAAAGCATATTAATAATTTATTTTCTCAAACGGGAACCGCGCATATTTTAGCCATTAGCGGGCTTCACGTCGGAATTGTCGCGGGACTATTTTTGATTTTTTTAAAGATTTTATCGCTACCCCGTAAATGTTATTTTGGCTTAGCCGCGATTTTACTTATCGCTTATGCGGTCTTAACAGGATTAAGGCCGTCAGTCGTTCGTGCGACGATTATTTTTGTTGTGTTTTTATTCAGTTTTATTCTGGATCGTGAAAGCGATCCACTTAATACATTAGCGTTTTCCGCTTTCTTGCTACTGCTATCCAATCCTTTAAATCTTTTTGATATTGGATTTCAGCTGTCTTTTATTTGTATTTTGTCGATTATTCTTTTTGTCCCTGAAACAAAAAAAGTGGTCCTTAAGATTTTTCCTTTTAAAGAGAATTTTTTGCATTATTCATTCGCGACATCTTTGGCTGTTTGGATAGGGTCGATAGGGATTATTCTTTATTATTTTAATATCATTACGCCTGTGACAATAATAGCAAATTTCTTTATTATTCCTTTATCCTCTGTATTAGTTGCTTTAGGTTTCGGCTTAATCTTTTTTTCTTTTGTTTTTTCTCCGGTTGCTGTATTTTTTGCGCTGTCTTTAAAAATATGCCTTAATTTATTAGTAGGACTAATATTTTTATTTAATAAACTGCCTTATGCGTATTATAAGATAGATGATGTAACTCATTGGCACATAATACTTTATTATATTATTATTC
>ERZ795059.2281-NODE-2281-length-20058-cov-9.314653_pt1 | contig 20058 bp, 14 predicted proteins | sample MGYA00375143_ERZ795059 | MGnify/ENA primary metagenome ERZ795059 (study PRJEB30188, sample SAMN05720168) | activated sludge metagenome | isolation source: Anaerobic digester | place: USA | collected 2015-01-07 ... | reverse complement strand
ATGGGAAGGAGTAAAAAGCGGGAGCAAGCTCCCGCACTCCAAAACTCTCCTGTTTCCCACGTGTCCTCCGGCTTGTCTTCCGAAGTCACACGCCACGCGTGACGAAGGAAGAAGCCTTGGCGAAGGAGGATTTCGCATTTGCCCCCCCCCTGCTCTGAAAATACGACCCGGTGGCTCGTTTCCCATTCACCCTAAAGGCCATTTTCATGGTTTCTGGAGGAATCGAAGATTCATGATAACTCGTTTCGTAAAAGAACCCTATCCGGCTGAACGCTGACCGCTGAAGGCTAACCGCAACCCCCCTGCTCTGAAAATACGACCCGGTGGCTCGTTTCCCATTCACCCTAAAGGCCATTTTCATGGTTTCTGGAGGAATCGAAGATTCATGATAACTCGTTTCGTAAAAGAACCCTATCCGGCTGAACGCTGACCGCTGAAGGCTAACCGCAACCCCCCTCAGGCCTCAGGCCTCAGACCTCACGCCTAATGGCCCCTCGTTTCCCAAACCCGTCCTCATCCCCCGTTCGCCGAACGGACTTCGGCGCTACCCTGCAAATACAAGTTGTATTCAGCGGCATTCCGTTAGATTGTCCCTGGAGAGACGGAATTGCCCGAATGATTCCGCGATATGGAAATCGGGTTTTGGCACGGGGGCGTCCACCCAAGTGATCCAATCGGGTTCCAGATTGGTGTTCGCCGAAGAAAAGTCCGCGCGGAAAAGTCCTGCCCGGAACTGCCGGCCAGGCTTCAACGCAAACCCGCATTGCCGCAGGGCTTCACGGCTTATTGCCGCTTCCACTTGATAGCCACGGGGTGTTTGTGTCATGGCGCAGTGCCAGCCGGGCACGGACCAGGTGGAATCAAACTGCCGGTAAAAACGGCAGGAATAGTCGTGTACCGCCCCCAGTGCCGCCATTTCCATGCAGTAATAGGTGTCCTTCGGATTTCCTGACCAAATAAATAGCTCCACGCGATCCTGGAAATCCACATCACGCTCGTTGCTGGTGGGCGGCTTGGCAATCAGGGTGTCATCCTGGCAATCAAATGCGATAATGAAATTTTCGGAATTCCAAAAGACCCAGGCCTTGGTTGGAGCGGCCTTTTTTGACGGATTCCCGGCCACCACAAATGCCTGATACGCCGGGGTGTTCTGAAAACAGGGGTCGTCGAGTTTCCCGTCAATCACCGGAGCCACCTGGCACATCGGCACATTAAGGGTGGGAAGGCTCCTGCATCCGGCAAATGCGAGCAGGAGGGAAAATACATTTAACCACAGGATTTTTCTCCGTATATGACGGCTTGCCGCTATTCTCATTTACGACTACCTCCTCTAAAGCCTTGTTACTTCAAATATTCGTTGACAAATTCCCGGAGTGCGGGGGCATACAGATCCTTTGAGTCAAATTTCCCTTGCCGGTGAGCGCCATGGATTTGGAGGAATTTCTTGGGGGTGGTGATGGCGCTGAACAATTTTAGCGCTTGCGCAAACGGCACCATGGCGTCGCCGGTGCTGTGGACCACCATGATGGGGCATTGGATGCGGGGGACCTTGTCTATATTTCGGAAATAAATATGGGATATCAGGCGTGCGGGCAACCAGGGATACATATCGGAAAGGACATCAGGAATCGAAGTAAATGTGCTTTCCACGACCACAATGCCCGGAGTCACCTCGGCGGCAAGGTCGATGGTCACTCCCCCGCCCATGGAATTTCCCCCAAGGATAATGCGATGGGGCGGAATCTTTCGAACTTCCGTCAGATGCTTCCACATGGCCCGGCCATCCGCATAGCAGCGCGCTTCAGAAGGTTCTCCGGTGCTTTTTCCATACCCGCCATAATCATATAGAAGAACGGAAAAACCAAGATCCCGGTAATAGCCAGCGTCTTCCAGGTAATACGAGATATTCTTTCCGCTTCCATGCGAAAACAGCACCGCGCCGCGCGCATTATCCGTGGGAATCCACCACCCGTGGGTTTTGCCTCCGGGCACATCGAGCCAAACGTCTTCGTAAGCCCATTGCTTAGCCTCGGGAGTCTGGGTAAGATCGGCTCTTCGCCCCCGAAACATGTAGTAATCCTGATAGACCCACAGCCAGCCGGCGATCAATAGATACCCCAATCCCGCCAGCGCCAGAACAATCATAAGTCCTTTTTTCAAAACAGATCGCATATCAACTGCTCAAACTCCTTTTGCCTCAAGTATACGATAATAGAAGGTTAAAAAATACCTGGGCGATCTTCTGGATAAATCCATCCCGCAGGCGCGCCCCCTCTCTTGGGAAAAATGCCTTTTGGGCCTTACCTCGACCCTGATTTGGCACATACCCGGTAAGTTAGGTACACTTAGGGAAAATATGAGGCAATACTCCAACAGGCAGTAAGAAAGTTAGCCCTTATACACGCCATAGAAATAACACGAAAAAACGATGTCAACTATACGCCATTCATTGTCCTTCTCTTCAAAAATCCGTTATGCCTTATTTTCTTTTCAAAGGGGGGGAGTGATCACGATACTTCTGTTGCTTTCCCTCTTTACCTGCCCGGTGCAGGCAGTGGAAAATCTTCCGGAACTATTGGATGCCTATGGATACACAGAAGACTCCTTTGAAATCGCCCTTGCCTGGGAAGAAATAGCGCAAAATGGCTCCGGCGTTCTTGTGAGCGGAGTTCGATTGCTGCCCCGAAATGGCGAACCCGCCTTTGACCTCTATTTTGATGAATCAGGCGGGCTATTGAATGACGTCGTGTTGACCGAGTTGGGCATTGACTCAAAAGACTGGGCGCCTGGGGCTGTCGTCAAAGATGCGGAATATGACACCGGCCCGGTAAAAAAAGAAGAAACGCCCGTCTTTCCCGCCGGGACTATCCCCAAGCAGGAATTTGTATTGCCGCCGATAGACGAAGAACGTATTCTGCTGGAAGATGAAGCGGCGAAGCGGCCCGAGCGCATCGGGGTGCATCGAATGTTTGATTCTCCCATTACTGTATTGGGAAACGCCATAAGCGACGGACAATGGGAAAAAACCGGTAACGGCGGGCTCGTCTGGAGCGTCGCTGTCCGTTCCATGGGGGCATTTGGAATACGGGTTCATTTTGATACCCTTCTCCTGCCCTCGGGTGCGCGCTTAATTCTATACAACGGCGATGATCCGGCGGAAGCCTACGGCCCCTTTGATGCCACCGGGGATTTCTGGTCTCCCACGTGTTTCGGAGAAGCCGTGGTTCTCGAATGTTATTTGGCGCCTGGCGTTTCTCCAGACAAGCTGGAGGTGTCGGTGGACCGCATCACGCATAATTTTAAGGGTATAGACGAATATCTGAAAGGCGCCGGTTCCTGCAATCTGGATGTGGCGTGTTACAGCAGTTGGCAGGAAGCTTCCTGGGCCGTTGGCGGGATTGGAACTATTGGCAGTACCGGCGTACTCTGGTGTACGGGCAGTCTCTTGGCGGACAATGACCCGGACTCAACAGTTCCCTACTTCCTAACCGCGAATCATTGCGTATCCAGTTCGTACGAGGCCAATACGATTGAAGTGTATTGGTTGTATCAGCGAAGCAGTTGCAGCGGAAGCGTGCCCAGCATCCTGTCGGTTTCCCGGACCACGGGGGGCGCGGAATATCTGGCAGGCAACACCAACACCACAGGCACTGATTTTGCCTTTCTTCGGTTGCGCAATCAGCCATCCGCCAGCGTTGCCTATTTGGGATTCGAGACAAGCTCCGCCGCCGTGGGAACCGCCGTAACGTGCATCCATCATCCCTCCGGCGATTACAAACGCATCTCCTTTGGAAATATCACGGACGACGGAAGCCCGGAAGAGGGGGGCGCGCGTCTTAAGCCTATTACGCGGTTCCATGAAGTCCTTTGGAATACCGGCACAACGGAAGGGGGCTCTTCCGGAAGCCCTTTGATGATTCAGGGAACCCAGCGGGTTATTGGTCAACTCTATGGTGGTCATGCGGCCTGCTACGCTACGGATGAACCGGATTATTTCGGACGTTTTGACGTTACCTATCCATTGATTGCGAATCGCCTGGGCAGCCCCTACGATGTGAACCGCGACGGTTCGGTCAATGACGATGACCTTGCACTGGTAGTCAATGCCGCTCTGCGGCGCGCGAATGTATCCCATGCGGATGTAAATGATTCCGGCGCCGTAGACTCGGTAGATCTGCAATTGGAAGCAGTTGCGGTATCCTCGGGATGATCACAGGATGCGTTTTTTTACCCCAATACACCTAGGTTTGTTGTTGATCCTCGCAGGATGGATGATCAATGCAGAGGGGGCAGGCCGCGAACACTCCGCGGAAAAAGGTCTTGATCTCAATGTCCCGATTCAACCCGCCCCTGACCTCACCGCCGCCGACATTACCGCCACCGTCCTCTTGCCGGAACCGGACATGCAAAGAATAAAAGAAGAAGATGCCATAGGCGGAGAAGGCCCCGAAAAGGGATTGCCGCGCATCGGTGTGTTTCAACCGCTTCCCCAATCCATCGTCGTTCAAAACGGCATTGCTTCGCATGGCGCATGGCAGCCTCACGGTAAAATGGGCGCGGTGTTGGCCGTGCGCATCATGGCTCTGAAAGCATTGGGACAACGCATCGAGATTGAGGATCTCGCCCTGCCTCATGGAGCGGAAATCTGGGTCTACAATGAAGATCGTCCTTCGGAAGCGTATGGCCCGTTTACGGAAATCCCAAGAGGCGGCCTGTCCTTGTGGAGCCCCGCCTGTTATGGCCAGAGCGTGGTACTGACATGTTATGCCGGGGATATGCAAACACTGTCCGGCCTGACCTTCCGGGTTCACCGCACCGCATATATATACAAATCCATCCTGACCGCCGCCGCGGAAAAAGCCGGGGCGTGCAATCTCGACAGCACGTGTTACCCTGCCTGGGCCGATGCCGTCCTGGGTGTGGGCGGGTTAGGCGTTATCGGCTCCACCGGCGTGCTGTTCTGCACCTGTTCGCTCTTGGCGGATGCTCAAGAGTGCACGGAAACCCCCTATGTTTTGACCGCACATCATTGCGTGGGCGGGCAAACCGGCGTCCGTGGCGCGGATACCCTCGAATTTTATTGGCTATACCAGACCCCTACCTGCAATGGGACCGTTCCCTCCCCCTCTTCTGTGCCCAGAACCACCGGAGGGGCCGACTATCTGGCGGGCATGGGGGGCCGGGGCGATACCGGCGGCGGCAATGATTTTACCTTCCTGCGCATGCGCAATATGCCCCCAGGAGGCCTGACGTATCTGGGATGGACCACCACCGTGCCTGCTCTTGGAAACCCGGTGGTCGGGCTGCATCATCCCCGGGGCAGCTTCACCCGCATCAGTTTCGGTGATATCACCAATACCGCCAACCCCTATAGCCAGTATTATCATGAAGTCATTTGGCACGACGGCGTCACTGAACCGGGCTCTTCCGGCAGTTGCCTGATGATTGAGGCCACACAGCAGATCATAGGGCAACTCTGGGGCGGCGATTCCGCATGCGACACCCCTACCTTGCCGGATTATTACGGACGGTTTGATGTGACCTATCCCATCGTCTCCGGGTGGCTGGAGCCGGGTCTTGCACAAGTCGGATTCAGCGCCTCGGAGTACACCGTTGGTGAAGGCGATGAAACCGGAAGTATAGCCGTGGTGCTCAGCAACCCCAGCCGGGGCGATATCAGCGTCCACTACGAAACAAGCCCCGGCACCGCTGTCGCGGATGTGGATTACACGCCTGCGAGCGGAACGTTGTTCTACCCCCGTGGCACAACCACCGCCAGTTTCTCTGTGTCTGTCATTCCCAACCCGAAAATCGAACCCGATAAAACCGTCCATCTTTCGCTTACAAATCCTAATTGTCCGGAACTCGGTCTGGCATCCGCCACATTGAAGATTCTGGATGATGACATTGACTCCGATGGAGATGGTCTCTCGGACGAAGAAGAGCTTGCTGGAACGTATGGTTTCGACACCGACCCCCATAAAGCCGATTCCGACGGCGATGGACTCAAGGACGGCGAGGAAATCTTCGGAACCTATGGCGTCCAAACCAATCCGACATTGAAAGATTCGGATTATGACGGCGTCGACGACTTCACGGAAATCCATTATGGCAGAAACCCCATGGACCCCAACGACACCCCGCATATCCCCTCTCTGATCCTGCCATTATTCAAATGACCCCCTCTGTATCGCTATCGGTATCGGTATCGGTATCGTTATCGATATCGCTATCGGCGTTCGGGTTCCGATGTCCGGGGTCCACAACCCACTCCCTACTGATGGGAATTTTCCGCCCATTACACCAATATTTCTGTACAACCAACCCCCTAGGAAAGCCATGTGGCCCCAAAGACCCCAAAAATATTTTCTTGTTATTATAATATTTTATTTTCATTGTTTAAATAGTTAAATTAATTTTCATATATTTATGCTTGTAAAAATCAGTTAAAGGTGCTAATATCAATTTTGGAAGGCGTGGGAGTCGATGGTTTCGGAAAGAGGTCCGCTATTGGGGCCGAAACAAAATTGGGCAAGCATAACGGGAGGAGTGAACCATGGGTTCTTTTCAAAGCACAGGAAAGATTTTTTCATTTTTTTCAGGTGTTCTATTAGCCGCTTTAGTTATCATGGAACCGGCGGGCGCCGCAAACGAAAAAATACCCCTCACACAACCCGGCGATTCCGGGTCCGCGAACCCGGAAGCCAAGGCGCGGGTAGAGCAGTTCATGACCGGGCCGTCCGTATTTATCCAGAACGATGGGCAATGGCCCGACGCCACCATCAAGTTCGCGCTCGACGGCCTCGGCGCCAACGTCGGCATCACGGATAAAGGGCCGAAGTTCCAGTTGTTTCGGGAAGCCAATAGGACCGATAGGACAAATAAGACCGATAAGACCGATCCTCAAGCTTCAGCCGCCCCAGACCTCAAGCCTCAAACCTCCGAGATGCATTCTTTTGGCCTCGTCTTCGACGGCGCCGCTGCCGTGATTCCCGTGGGCCGCGGGAAATCCGAGCGCACCTTTAATTACATGCTCGGTGACGTCGCGAATCACCGCGAAGGCGTGCCCTCGTTCAATGCGGTGTGGTATGAGAACCTGTATCCTGGCATTGCGCTTGAATTAACCGGTAAGCGCACCGGGCTTAAATATAATTTCCATGTAGCTCCCGGCGTGGACCCGCGGTCGATCCGCCTGCGCTACGAGGGCGTGGAAAATCTCACGCTGACCCAGGACGGTGCGCTGGAAATCCACCTTGCGCCCGAATGGCAGCCCCTTACGGACGGCACGCCGTATATCTACCAGGAAGTGAACGGAACTAAGTGTACAGTCAAGGGACACTTTACCCTTATTAACAACCACACGTATGGGTTTAAAATTACCGGAACTTATGATGCCACGCTACCCCTCATCATTGATCCCTCCATTGAATGGTCCACATATCTTGGCGGAGCGGGGTATGATGTTGGAAATGCCATCGCAGTGGACTCAAACGGGAACTGTTACGCTACAGGACAGACGGATTCTTCAGGGTGGGTAAGTGACGGCTGGGACACCACCCAGAACGGCTCCAACGATGCGTACGTAGTGAAACTGAACACTGCCGGGCAGCATCAATGGTCCACCTACCTGGGCGGTGCAAACAATGACGACGGTTATGGCATCGCCGTCAATGAGGCCGGGAATTGCTATGTTACAGGCGACACGTGGTCTTCAGGATGGGTAAGCGGCGGTTTTGACACCACGCAAAACGGCTCGGTGGATGGCTTTGTAGTGAAACTGGACTCCGCCGGGCAGCATCAGTGGTCCACGTACCTGGGCGGCGTCACGGCTGACTATGGATACGGTATCGCGGCGGATTTGGCCGGGAACTGTTATACAACGGGCATGACGCAGTCTTCGAGTTGGGTGAGCGGCGGCTGGGACACGAGCCAGAATGGCTCGTATGACGGTTTTGTAGTAAAACTGAATGCTGCGGGGCAGCACCAGTGGTCCACCTATCTGGGCGGCGCCACGGCGGACTATGGATACAGTATCGCGGTGGATTTCAGCGAAAACTGCTACGTTACAGGACAAACAGATTCTCTGGATTGGGTCAGTGACGGCTATGACATCAGCCAAAATGGAAATTATGACGCCTATGTAGTGAAGCTGAACATTTCGGGGCAACACCAGTGGTCGACCTACGTCGGGGGGGCAGGATATGAAAATGGCAAGAGTATCGCGGTGGACAGAAGCGGAACCTACTGCTGTATCACGGGACAGACGGAGTCTTCGAGCGGATTTATCAGCAACGGTTGGGACACCCTTTATGGAGGCTCAACGGACGGCTACGTGGCAAGGATCAGCAGTACGGGCGCATATCAGTGGTCCACCTACCTGGGCGATGCCGGCAATGATTACGGTATTGGTATTACCGTGGACGGTTGCGGTAACTGCTACGCGACAGGGTCTACAAATTCTTCGGGCTGGGTGAACGGTGGTTGGGACACAACGCAGAATGGCAATTATGATGCTTACGTGGTGAAGCTGAATTGGTCGGGCATACACCAGTGGTCTTCCTACCTCGGTAGCACGGAAGGTGACACGGGATTGGGTATTGCAGTGGACACTGGCGGGAACTGCTATGTCACTGGCTACACGAATTCTCCGGGTTGGGTGATTGACGGTTGGATTACCACCTACGGCGGTGACACAGATGCCTATGTGGCAAAAATTCAGCAAGAGACGGGAAGTCTACAAGTGACATTGACTCCGCCTGACGCAGTAGCGGCGGGCGCCCAATGGCGGAGGGTTGGGACGATCACATGGATAAACAACGGGGTTACTGAAACAGGCGTGGTGCCTGGTCTTTGGGACATTGAGTTCAAAGATTTAATTGGTTATACGCCGCCGGACATTCGCACGGTGGAGGTGACCGCGGGCGGAACCGCACAGGAGACCGGCGAGTATACCGTGGTTACCGTGGATCTGGAATGGTCCACCTATATGGGAGGTTCCGACAGCGACTATGGCTGTGGCATTGCAGTGGACTCCAGCGGGAACTGTTATGCGGCGGGCTACACCCTCTCTTCAGGTTGGGTGAGCGGGGGATATGATACAACCCACAACGGCTCTACAGACGGGTACGTGGTAAAATTAAATACATCGGGTGTTCATCAGTGGTCAACCTACATTGGAGGGGCGAACAATGACTCCTGCCTGAGCGTAGCGGTGGATTCCGGTGGAAACTGCTATGCGACAGGCTACACGTGGTCCTCAGGCTGGGCGAACGGCGGTTTCGATACAAGCCAAAACGGATCCGCGGATGGTTTTGTGGTTAAATTGAACCCCTCTGGGGATCACCAGTGGTCAACATACCTGGGTGGCATGTTGGAGGACGATGGATATGGCATTGCCGCGGATTCCAGCGGGAACTGTTACGTGACCGGATACACAATCTCTACTGACTGGATGAGTGGCGGATGGGATACGTCCCATGGCGGAGGGCCGTATGATGGCTATGTGGTGAAACTGAACACATTGGGTGCACACCAGTGGTCCACGTACTTGGGTGGAGCGAACAATGACTTCGGCTATGGCATTGCGGTGGACAACAGCGGCACCTGCTACGCCACGGGCCAGACTTTTTCTTCGGGGTGGGTGATCGGCGGTTCTGACACAAGCGCCAATGGAGGAAGCGACGCTTATGTGGTAAAATTCAACACTTCTGGAACACACCAATGGTCCACCTATCTTGGCGGCACGAGTGATGAGGTGGGGTATGGCATCGCGGTGGATTCCGGCGGAAATATCTATACAACAGGCTACACGTTTTCTTCGGGCTGGGTAAGCGGCGGATGGGACAGCACCCTGGAAGGGTCTACGGATGGCTATGCGGCAAAACTGACTATGTCCGGAGCATTCCAATGGTCTACCTACCTCGGCGGCGCCAGCAATGACCGGGGATATGCTATCGCCGTTGATGGTATCGGCAACTGCTATGTAACGGGAGAAACATGGTCTTCGGGATGGGTAAACGGTGGCTGGGATACAACCCAAAATGGCGCTACCGATGGCTATGTGGTGAAACTTAATACCTCCGGGGCACACCAGTGGTCCACCTATTTGGGAGGAGCGGGCGATGATGGCGGTTGCTGTATTGCAATGGATTCCAGTGGAAACTGCTATGTGACAGGGTACACGTCGTCTTCAGGATGGGTAAGCGGCGGGTGGATTACCAACTATGGCGGGAATACGGATGCCTTCGTCATTAAGGTCCTTCAAATGATACCTAATGCCCCACCCACTAATCCCGGCGCTACCAACATTGGCGTGGATACGATCACATGGACTTGGACGGACGCCTCCACCAATGAAACCGGCTTCAAGGTGTATGACGATCCCGGCACGGCTGACCCCGTAACCCTGCAAACCACTACGGCAGTAAATGTCCAATCGTGGCAACATAATGGTCTTTCGCCCAACACGCAGTATGCGTTCCAGGTAGCTGCCACCAACATCGCCGGCGACAGTGCAAAAACCGCCACTATCACCGAATGGACCCTCGCCGCCCAGCCACTGGCCCCCGATGTGACAAATATCTGTTCGCGGTCCATGGCCGTGACCCTCGCCTCCGGCGACACGAACCCGGCGGGCACGGAATACTGCCTCCGGGTGGATTCCGGCATGGGCGGCAACGTATGGGTGCAGACGGACGGCACGTTGGGCGCGGCCCCGGCCTATCAGACCATGCCCGGCTGGGGCGCCATCACCGTCACCGGCTTAACCCCGAATATGATGTACGGCGTGTTTGCCACCGCGCGCAATGGCGAGGGCGTGGACTCCGCCGTGGGCCTCGCAGGTTATGGGCTGACCCTCGAAGGCGTTCCACCCACTGCGGCCTTGTCCAGCACCGCCGGGGATCCGGTGAACGGCGCGATCACGGTGGACGTGACCCTGAGCGAGAACAGCACGAGCTTCGAGGAAGGCGACATCACGGTGGTGGACGCCATCGTGAGCGACTTCACCGGCAGCGATGCCGCCTACAGCTTCACGCTGACCCCCACGCTGACTATGCCGGGAACCTTCTCGTGCGTGGTGCTCGCGGGAACCTTCAGCGACCTCGCGTGCAATCCGAGCGAAGTGGATTCCAATATCATTGAACGATTCTACGATTCCGTGCCGCCGACAGGTTCCGTGATTATAAATGACGGCGCGGAATACACCAATACACTCGCCGTAACCTTAACGCTATCCGCGGACGATGGCACAGGCTCCGGCGTGGCGGACATGCAGTTCAGCGACGATACCATCACATGGACTCCTTGGGAGCCTTACGCGAGCATCAAAGCCCTATCCCTGCCTCCCGGCGACGGCCCCAAGAGCGTCTACGTTGCGGTCCGCGACGAGGCGGGAAATGTCTCGACCCCCGTCTTCTCCGATGCAATCACCTTTGACGGGACCCCGCCCAGTTGCGCCTTCCAGATTAACGGCGGCAATGCGGCCACCAACTTCCCCGAAGTCACCCTGACCGTGAACGCCTCGGACAGCGGCTCCGGGCTTCTCGACATGCGCTTCAGTAACGATGCCGTCACCTGGAGCCCCTGGGGACCCTGTGCCCCGGAAAAATCCTGGCCGCTTATCGAAGGCTTCGGTCCCAAGACCGTCTATGCCACCTTCCGCGACGAGGCGGGAAACGTCTCCGAAGAATGTTCGGATACCGTGGAACTGAAAACCGTGGGCACAGTAACCGGTCAGCCCATGGTGATGGAATTCGATGAAGTATTGATTCGCATCTCGGTCATCGACCTCTTGCTTGAGCCTCCTGTTGTAACCGTGAACGGACACCTCGCGCTCTATGTGGGTGACAAAGATACGGAATACCTTTACAGCTACACCGTGCTCGATCCCACCCAGGATCCCCTTGGCCCTGCTGAGATTGTCATCACCTGCGCGGACCTCCATCTCAATCTCGAAGTCTTCACCAATAACGACGCCCTTACCATCATCGCCAAAAATACCGTGCCTCTGGCCACCCTGCCCATGCTGGCGGGACTGTCCATCGCGTGCGCGGTGGCGGGCTCCCGCATCCTGCGGCGGAAAAAATAGTCTTTATGTTATGCCGGACGCCGTTTCACTCCGAAACGGCGCACCGGTGTTTACTCCGGATTTCTCGCCATCTCTTTGCTATGGCTATTTAAATTCGCCTCCTTCAGGGATCTTTTGTCCACATAAGGCTGAATCATTCCTCGTTTCCCATCCCTCGTTTCCCGCTCCGCCAATCGTTCATTAAAACAGCACGCAAGTTGACAATACCAACACCAATAACCTACACTATGGTAGGTTTTTATGGCAGGAAATGATTAAAAATGACGATTTCGGCGAATGATATTGGGTCTTCAAATACAAATCCGAAAGTCGGGGATGAATTTTCTGAACTGGCGTTGCTGTTTAATATCAGCCAGATTCTGGATCGAAGCCTGGACCTTCGCGATGAGTTAGGCCCCTTGTTGAAGACGATTGCCCAACATACCGGCATGCTCCGGGGCACTATTACGCTCTTTGACCGAGAATCGGGCGATATATTTATTGAAGCGGCACACGGTCTTTCCGAGGCGCAATTGGAACGCGGGCGCTATAAGCCCGGCGAAGGGATTGTGGGCCGGGTGGCGCAAACCGGACGGCCGATGGTAGTGCCGCGCGTCTCGCAAGAACCTCTCTTCCTGAACCGGACCCGTTCCCGCACCGATTTGAGCAAGGACGATATTTCCTACATTTGCGTGCCGATCAAAATGGAAAACGCGGTGTTGGGCACGCTGAGCGCGGACCGGCTGTTTTCGGAAGATATTTCTCTGGAAGAAGACGTGCGCGTGCTGTCGATCATCGCCACGCTCATCGCGCGGGCCGTGTGGCTGCGGCGCCAGAACCTGGAAGAGCGGAAACTGCTCATTGCGGAAAACACCCGGCTCCAGAACGAATTGCGGGAGAAATTCCGGCCCGCCAACATGATCGGCAGATCCAACGCCATGCAGGGCGTTTTTGATTTGATTATGCAAGTGGCCCGGAGCGACGCCACGGTTCTGATTCGGGGCGAAAGCGGTGTGGGCAAGGAACTGGTGGCCAATGCCATCCATTACAACAGTCTTCGGGCCGCGAAAGCATTTGTCCGGGTCAACTGCGCGGCGTTGCCCGAATCCGTCATTGAAAGCGAACTATTCGGTCATGAAAAAGGCGCCTTCACCGGGGCCATCCAACAGCGCAAAGGCCGGTTTGAACTGGCCAATGGCGGCACGATTTTCCTGGATGAGATAGGCGATCTCTCCCCGCAAACCCAGGTGCACCTTCTGCGGGTGCTGCAAGAACGCGAATTCGAGCGTGTAGGCGGCGCCGAAACCGTCAAAGTCAATGTTCGGGTGATCACGGCGACCAACCGCGACCTGGAAAAGCTCATGGAGCAAGGCCTGTTCCGCCAGGACCTCTATTACCGCCTGAACGTGTTTCCCATCCACATCCCGCCCCTTCGGGAACGGCGCACGGACATTCTCGAACTGGCCAATTTCTTTGTCGAAAAATACAGCAAGGACAACCACAAGTATGTGCGCCGCATCTCCACGCCCGCCATTGACATGCTGATGAGCTATCATTGGCCGGGCAATGTGCGGGAACTCGAAAATGTCATCGAGCGCGCCATCCTGTTGACCACCGATGACGTCGTGCACGGGCATCACCTCCCCCCCACTCTCCAGACCGCCGAAGCCTCCAATACCATCATGCAGGGGAAACTTGAAGAAACCATGATGCGGGTGGAGCGGGAAATGCTGGTGGAATCTCTTAAAAACGCCAGGGGAAACAAAGCCAAAGCCGCCCGGGATCTGGGCATCACCGAACGGCTAATAGGGTTGCGCGTGCAACGGCATGGCATAGATCCCAAACAATTCCGGGTCGGATAGCCTCATCTATCGCGTTCATATCCTACCAAATGGTTGGAAAAAACCTACCATTACGTCAGTATTTCCTGCCGGACCTTCGGTCATAATTAAGTTTAGGGAGCATATCCTGACATTATTTCTCTTGTTTCCCCAATATCTTATAGCTCCTTTCCCCAAAGAGCATCCAGCACACACAATCCGGCACACACCTTGCTTATGGAAGAATGGTTGAAAAAAACCAACTGGGAAAAAGTTCTTGGACAGGACCTGACCGTCCACAAGACACTTAAAAAATTTTCCCGCCAAGAAGCGCGTAATAACGCTTCTCCCCAATGCCCAAGGCGGCGCAGTGCGGCCATAGCATTTGCGCCGCCTGTTTTTTGCACATCCACGCCGATTCCGCCACGGATGGGACAATGGCGGGCTTGATTATGATCGGCCATTCCTTTATAAGGTTGAATCGGGAGAGATGATTCACCTATGCTTTGATGTCGGAAAAATGGGATATGCACTATGGACCCAATCAGTATTATTGCAATTATTTTCGGGATCGGCTCCATTTTGATGGCGGCCATATTGGAAGGCACGAGCGTTGGTTCGTTGATCGCGCCAACGGCGTTTATGATTATCGCCGGCGGGACCCTTGGCGCCACCATGGCGTGCTTCTCGCTCCAGGAAATTCTCGGCCTGCTTTCCACCTTGCCGAGGATAATAAAAAAGCCGAACTGCAACCCCGAAGACGTCTATCTGGCCTTTGGAGAAATGGCCACGCTGGCGCGGCGCGAAGGGCTGCTCGTGCTTGAGCATCACGAAGTGAATGTAAACAGCCCTCTGCTCAAACGCGGCATCCGCCTGCTTGTGGACGGCGTGGAAGCGGGCGCCCTGAAAGACATCCTCATCGAGCAGATTGTCACGCAGGAAACCAAGATTAAAACCCATGCGAGCATCTTGGCGGCGGCGGGTGGTTTCGCCCCCACGATGGGTATCATCGGCACGGTGCTGGGGCTGGTGATGGTGCTGGGCAATCTTTCCAATGCGGACGAACTCGGCCCCGCCATTGCCGTTGCTTTCCTGGCCACGCTCTACGGCATTTCCTCCGCCAACCTTATCTTTCTTCCCTTGGGCAAAAAGCTGGCTTACGTGGCCAAATTGGAGGCCACCCTGGGATTGATGATTGTAGAAGGCGTGCTCTCCATCCAGGCGGGGGACAACCCCCGGATGGTTCAGGAAAAACTATTGTCGCTCATTGACGAAAAACGGTGGCCCATGCTGCAAGCCCAGCAAGCCGCCGATGTGAAGAAGTGATTCCGCCATGGCCAGACATGGACGCCACGAAGAAGAAGAACACGAAAACGAGGAACGGTGGCTGCTGACCTACGCCGACCTCATCACCCTGCTCATGGTCTTTTTCGTGGTGATGTATTCACTGTCCAAGGTCGATGTGGCAAAATTCAAAGCCGCCGCCGCTTCCTTGCGCGCCGCGTTTCATAATCAAATGGCCACCCCGCTGCCGCTGCCCGGCACCGGCGGACAAGACGGGGATGAGTTCACCACCAAGAAACGCGGAGCGCCGGAATCACCGAGAGTAATCGCCGTGGATAAACATAGGGCCGCCTTGGAACAACTGGCCGGGCAATTCACCAGCTTGTTCAGCCAGGAAGGTTTGGAGCAATCGGTCAATGTATCCATAAGCGGCGATGGAAAGAATGTGGTGGTCCGGCTGGCGGACTCGCTGTTGTTCGATGCCGGCAGCGCCACCCTCACGCCGCAGTCCCTCGAACTGATCGACAAGATGTTTGAGATTCTCGGCAAAACGGATTCAAAAGTACAGGTGGAAGGTCATACGGACAATGTGCCGATAAGCAACGCGCAGTTCAAATCCAATTGGGAACTATCCACGGCACGGGCCGTGCATGTGGTTGAACATGTAATAGAAAAGTTTAGCCTGCCTCCGGAGCGTCTTTCCGCCAGTGGTTACGCCGAATATCATCCACTGGCGCCCAATGACACTCCGGAGAACCGGGCGAAAAACCGGCGGGTGGAATTTATTATTTCGGGGCCGGAACCAGTTCAATAACCCGCTTGTCAGGCAGTACTATGCGAGAAATCGATTTTATTCGCGGTTTTCTAAAAGAAAACATCGAATATGTTCAGAAAAAATATACGGATAAAGCCGCCGTGACCGTGAGCGCCAAAGCCCACGCCAGCGATTTGCTCACGGAAGTGGATCTGACCATCCAGAAACGCTTCGTGGACAAAGTGAAGAAGCGGTTCCCGGACGACGCGATAGTCGGAGAAGAGGGGGAATTTTCCCGATTCCCGAATGACCCCAAAGCGCGCGCCTGGATCATCGATCCCATCGACGGCACCTATAATTTCATCCGGGGTCTCCACCCCATCTTCGGCATCTCCATCGCCTTCGCGCATAAAGGCGAAAATGTCGCCGGCGGAGTGGTATTGCCCATCACCGGGGAATTCTTCCTGGCCGAACGCGGCGCGGGCAGTTTCTGCAACGGGAAGCGCCTTCGCGTTTCCAATGTTAAGCAACTCAATGCCGCCCGCATCGATATTGACTTCAGCGATTTGAATGACCGCAAACTCATGCTTCAGCGGGGATTGGACGTGTTCCGGAATGTGGGTCAGCTCCGATGCTACGGATCCGCCGTCGCCTCCATCTGCCAGATTGCCACCGGAGACACCGAAGGCTACCTGCACATGAACCTCGCCCCCTGGGATTTCGCGGCATCCCAACTCATCGTGGAAGAAGCCGGCGGCCGATCCTCCCGCTTAAACGGATCTCCCTTGCGCCTCTTCGACGCCAAACAGGGCATCCTCATCACCAACGGCGTCCTCCACCGCGAAATGCTCGCCATGATCAAATCGTGAAAACATCCGCACTACCCGTTTGATCGGAAGTATCAAGGAACCATAACAACGCCTTATTAATTTCCTCTGGATTTTGATAATTCAGACAATGTCCGGCGCCTTCAATTTTTTCAAATTGCAGCCAGGGCACGGCTTTCAAAACAGGCTCGTGCAGGGGATAGGGCAAAACGTTGTCTTTGGTGCCCCAGAGGAGTAATCCGGAACGTTGCTGCCGGGCAAGCCGGTTATACACATCCCCAAGGTCATGCATGGGGCCATGGCGCATGGTGGAAAGAAATGCGCGCGGACACCCGCGAAACCGGAATTGGCGGGCATATTCTTCACGAAACGCAGACAAGGTGTTCTCATCATCGCCCAAAAGCCGGGGAAATGACTTGTAGATAATCCATTCCCCCAAAGCGGTCATGAGCCAGTCGCCCAGCAGCGGCATGATAACCAGACGTCCGGCGGGCGGCGGATTAAACCCCACCGGGGCCAGCAGCACCAGCTTGCGCACCCTTTCTGGATAGCGGTCCGCCACATGCACCGAGATCGCGCCCCCCATGCTCAATCCAACCAGATCCACCGGCTCATGCACATCAAAAGCGTCCAGTAATTCCACCAGTTGGCGAACAAAGAGATCCGCCGTATACCGTGTCCGAGGCCGGTCCGAATAGCCCCGGCCATACAAATCATAACGCAATACCCGGAATCCGGCTTCCGCCAAGGCGGGTGCGTTATGGTCCCAAATGAATATGGGGGAGGAAAAACCATGAATCAACACTACTTTGGGACCATCTTCCGGCCCCAACCATTCACAATGTGTAATGCCATCGGAGAGTTTTACAAAGGTCTTGTGAGGGAGCGTTTGACGGACAGCATCCGTCAATTCCTGATGCCGCATATAGTGCAGGGCAAATGGCAATCCCAGCACAACCAGAATGATTACAAGAGCGATTGCGAACGTCATTTTTTATCTCTTATCATTGTTTTTTTGCTTATATATAGTTGTTTCCGTCAAAACAAGATCTACAGGAATATCCATGGGATCAATAGGCCATACGGCGTTCATTTGCACATCATAAGACAATCCAATCGAATATATTCCATTAAATACCGATAAAAACCTATCAAAGCACCCCCCGCCATAGCCTATACGGTATCCGTCGGAGGAAAAAGCGATTCCAGGAACGATACAAACAGAATTTCGAGGAGGATCAAGAAAGGTACAGGATTCAGGAAGCGGTTCCAAAATACCAAAGCGGGCAGGACGCAAATCCTCCAGGGACCGTAATCTGGACCAGCAGAGTTCGTTCCCGGGCTGCATTAGGGGCACCAGAACCATGCGTTGTTCATCAAGCAGCAGACGAATGAAGCTCAGGGTATCTACTTCGTTGTCCTTGCTGGAAACGTAACAAAGGATGGCCGGGGCCTGTTGAACAGCGGGAATCTGCAGCAACACCTTAGTGATCGCCGCGCTTCTCCGCTGTGCTTCGTCAGGCGGCAGGGCCCGGCGCAACGCCAACATGTGTTGTCGAAGGAAGGCTTTTTCCATGTTTCCAGGTTAACGACGTTCGCGGCGGAGCCGTCCACCAAGCCCAAAGGAAATCAGCAGCAATGCTGACACGAGAAAGTCTCCAAGCAAATTGGTTGGGAGGTTGATAATGCTTGCCGGGGCCTGAGTGGAAACCGGGGCTACTTGCACTATGCCGCCGTGGGTGACTACCGCGCCGATATAGGTTACGCCCCTTATTTCCAGGGTCATCATGCTTCCAGGCCGCATCCAGCCCTCAATATTCTCCGCTGGGACCCATTCTCCGCCGTCCTTATTGTCCACAAAATACAGTACTTGGGCCGCATACGGTTTACTGCCGTCCGGTAATGGCAGCCAAACGCGCTGGGCCGTTTCAAAGGGGATCATAGGCGCAATTTCATAGAGGGGCGAGACATCACCGCCGTACCCCTGAATCATCCCTTGGGGAAGTTCAAGAAGTTGCACGGTATCGTTGCTTTCGGCGTCCGCATCCAACCGGCTGGAATCAAACTGATCATATCCCGGCTGTTCCAATGCCGCCGCGTCAACATTCTCCTGCGTCACCTCAAATAGATAGGTAATCGGTCCCAATTCCTGTCCGGAGAGGGTGTGCCCGCCGACGGTCATAATAATGGACTCCCCTGCCAGCCATAGACTCTTGGGTTCATACACCACCCAGCCGTCGCGCGCGCTGGAAGGATCCACCGGACGCCAGATCATGTCCGAATCGGTCCATTCATTCACCCTTACTTCCCCCCAGACGCTCTCAATATCATCCGATTTGCTCTGAAGGCGAATGGCGAGGGTGGAATCCGCATGGATCAACCGTGCCGCGCCATCACGTGTCTCATTGGGCAGCACAAGAATGGGCACAGGCGTGTTAAATAACGCGGATTTGGATGCTGCAACGCCACGATATCCCTGGTCCCCGCCGCCACGTTCGCCAAGGCACAGCGCTGACTTCCGCGCCTGAACCCAGTAATAGTAGTAATGATAAATCACGTCTCCGCCCTTACATCCGCATTCATTTTCAGGCTGTTCCGCCGGCAATGCGGTCACATCATTGTAAATAGGCGCGACAATCCAGTCGCTCAAGGCGGCGGCGGCGGCAAGGTCGTTGGTCTCGCTTCGCCATACCCGGTATTCGGAAGCGCCTGAAACCACATCCCAGGTCACCGTAATATAGTCCGTGTAGGTGCCATCCGTTGCGGAGACATTTGCCGGGGCCTCCGGAGGACTCGGACATTCAGACGTGGCGTTTCCTGCAAACACATTCATGGTGTCCGGATTACTGCTCAATTCCCCGTCATTCACGATCAGTTGCAGGACATATTGCCCTTCTTTATCCGCGGTAAAGGCGGGTTGTTGAAGCGCTGGATTATTGAGAGCGGCCGTGCTGCCCGATGGTTTTGAAGTCATGCTCCACTGATAAACCAATGCCTCACCATCCGGATCAGCACTCAGATGACCATCCAGGTGAACCAGGTCCCCTATGGTAACGGACTGATCCAGGCCGGCATTGGCCGTTGGACGGCTGTTGACCGTGCTGATGGTAGTGCTATCCGGCGTACTGGACGCCTTCCCGTCCGAGACGACCAACCGGACCACATAGGTGCCCTTAACATCCAAACGGAAATTGGGCGTCGACGATGTCGTGTCATTCAGCGTCACTGTACTTCCCGCGGGCCGGGTGGTGAAACTCCAGGCATAGGTGATCGTATCGCCGTCTGCGTCATAACTTCCGCTGCCAT
>ERZ795059.2278-NODE-2278-length-20069-cov-14.290397_pt1 | contig 20069 bp, 16 predicted proteins | sample MGYA00375143_ERZ795059 | MGnify/ENA primary metagenome ERZ795059 (study PRJEB30188, sample SAMN05720168) | activated sludge metagenome | isolation source: Anaerobic digester | place: USA | collected 2015-01-07 ... | reverse complement strand
GATATATTATAACGCCGAAGAATTGTTAAAAATACTTGGTAGATAAAAAAATATTTTTGACACATTTTTGAAAGATATATAAAATACAATAGTTCAATTTTTTTGGAAAAGTTCAAACTAAATTTTTTTGCCGCAGAGGCGCAGAGAGACGAATACAAAAATATACAATTATTTTTATATGTTTTAGTATTTTCTCTGCGTCTCCGTGTCTCTGCGGCTAAATTCTTTTCCTGCTTAAGAAATAAAAATATATGAGTAATCATTTTACAATAATATTTTTAATAATTATAATTTTAAATAATCCGTTGTTTTCAGAGCGCAGGATTCTGCAAAAACCTGCGGATTATAAGATTACTGTAAAAGACGATACTGATTTAGGAATTTTCAATACAAGAGTCAAATACGATAAAAGAGCGGCATTATATTATATTTATTTCACTGACGAGGAAGGACTTCAAAAAAAAATCTGGATTGAACCCGCGCATCTTGTTGATGTAATTGTTGAAGCAAAGATTAATAAAATTAATGATAATGAATTTAAGTTTGAATACTCGGTTTTAAATAAAAAATCAAGCAAATTGGAGTTAAGACATTTTGATATAGAATTTAGAATTGATATTTATAATATTATATCTCCAAATATAGGCAATTGGAGCAATGGAAAATATTATAAATTGGTTTTTCGAGAAAAATTTCCTTCCGATAAGGAAATATACGGCTGGGGTAATTGTGATGAAAATAATCCATACACAAAACGAGGTTTTACATCAACCGGTTTTGGATATACTGCCAAAGGTTTACCTGGCGTTGTAAAATGTTTTGCAGATGGAAAAAAAAATGAAGATCCAAATGCCAATAATGAAAAATTTTGCGAATTTTTATATTCTATTGTTCCATATTTTTTTGATGATATGGTCCGCGGCAGAACAGTCGGCGCAGTAGAACGGTTCGATACTCTTGACGCCGGAATAAACAGATTGATTGAATATACAAACATCGCATTTGAAGAAGGTTGGATTGAAGACGAAAGAACGGTAAAAAAATTTATAAATGAATATAAAGAAATGAGAAATCTCTTTGAATCAAGAATACATCCTGAAATCAAAAAAAGAAAAGTCATAAATTTTTTAAAAAAAGTTGAGAAAGACAAATCATTACTGCCCGAAGCGTTTGCTTTGATATATTATAACGCCGAAGAATTGTTAAAAATACTTGGTAGATAAAAAAATATTGAAAAAATGTCAAAAAAGAATTTTCCGGCATTTGGGCAATTTTTTTATTTTTCAATTTTATATTTCATTTTTTGGATTGATTTGTCCGGGAAAAAAAAATAATCGCTGAAACAAACGCGGTAATGATTCCGATATAAGTTCCGGTCTTAACCGGTAAATTAAAACCTTCGGGAGCGGAAAATATATACGATACCGTAACAGCGGTCATAAATAATGCCGGAAGGAAAGCGAACCAGTAAGGACGATAAGATTGTTTTAAATAAACTGCGCCTGCCCAAAGAGCAAGCGCCGCAAGCGTCTGATTCGACCATGAAAAATATCTCCAGATAATCGAGAAATCCACTTTGAATAAGATAACTGCTATAACGAACATAGGCAAAGTAAGTTTAAGCCGGTTTATCCAATTTTTTTGATTCAAACCAAACATTTCCGCAAGCTGCAATCTCGCGCTTCTGAATGCGGTGTCTCCGGAAGTAATTGAAAGAGAAATGACTCCGATAATCGACAGAACTCCCGCTACGCCTCCAACCATTGCCATACGTATGTCGTTGACAACGCCGGCGGCTCCTATGTTTTTTAAAGTTTCGTTCAGTTTAACCGTATCTCCGTAATACGCTATTGAAGACGACGCCCATATCATGGCGATAAACGCTTCAAAAATCATTGCGCCGTAAAAAATTTTCCTGCCGTGTTTCTCATTAGAAACGCAACGCGATATTATTGGAGATTGCGTCGCGTGAAATCCGCTTATCGCGCCGCAAGCGATAGTTATAAATAAAAACGGCCATACCGGCATACCCGCGGGATGCATGCTATGAAAATTAATCTCAGGGATTGGATATTTACCGCTTAACAATATGATAAAAATAACCGTTTCCATAAACAATACCAAAAGCGCGAATAACGGATAGATTTTAGCGATTATTTTATCAATCGGTAAAAACGTGGCGAAAAAATAATAAATTATTATTATGTAAAGCCACAACAAATCAGACATATTGAAAAGTTTTCCGAGAAGTTTGGCGGGTCCGGTTGAAAATACTACGCCAATTAAAATTAATAATAATAATGAAAACAATCTAATGATTATTTTAGCGTAACTGCCGAGATATTTCCAGATAATCTCTGAAATTGTGGTCCCGTCGTTTCTCAATGAAATCATTCCGATTAGAAAGTCATGAACCGCGCCGGCAAAAATTGATCCAAACACAATCCACAAATATGCGACAGGTCCCCAAACCGCTCCCGAAACCGCGCCGAATACAGGACCCAATCCCGCAATGTTTAAAAATTGAATTAAAAAAGCTTTCCAGACCGGAATCGGAACATAATCGACATTGTCTTTTAATCTTACCGCAGGCGTGACTTTATTTGAATCCGAGCCAAAATATTTTTCAACTAATTTTCCATAGATTAAATAACCTATTATCAACAATAAGAAAGAACCGACAAAAGAAATCATAACAGTATATTTATATTAAAATATAAAAAAAAAATCAATAATTTTTTCAAATGCCCCTTTTTACCGTTCGATATCTTCCATCCATTCAAAACCAAGCGCGCCAGGTCTTGTTATTAACGGCAATCTGTCATTGATATTAGTCTTATGATAAAATGTTGAACTCACGGAAACCGAGATGGTTTTATTCTTAAAATTCCAATGATAAAAAATCAAATGATAATTTGTGGAATTTTTACTCCGCGTCTTATACTTGTTTGTTATAACTATTTCCCGTTTTATCCCTTCGGATTTATCAAAATATCCGTTATAAAACAGCGTAGAACCAACGCCGGTAAAAAATATTCCGGCAATGCCGACGCTCAAGCATATTAAAAAAATTATATGCGAATTAGATTTTCCGCGAACCGAAAAATACAAAAAACATATCATCCCTGCAAACGCCGCCAAACCATATAAAAAACCGCTGAAATATGCCGTTGAAAAAACCGGCTCGTATTTTGAATGGGATATCGTAAATAAAACCACTCCGCCGATTATATATAATCCGAAAAAAAAATACCACAACGCTTCAAAAATATAAGACGTTTCGGTTCCTATTTTGGGAACCGTTGAAATCCTGTTAAGAATTTTTTCTAAAACCGGCAGATTTTCTTCGAGAAAACTTTTTTCCATCGAATTTAATTCAAACGGCGACAAAACCATTTCAACCCCGTCTTTTGAAAATTTGATTTTTTCAAGTTCTTTGATATTCTGAAAAAGGCGGATAATATCATTTTTAACATCTGTCGACGTCAAAACGGTTTTAGCGAACATATTGTTTCTACAATCTATGTAAACCGCATCGTCGAATCTTTTATCGTTAGTCTGCAATTCCGAAGACAGTTTTAAATATTTAACAAGTTTATGAAAAGAAGATTCTCTAATAAAAGACATTGAAAAAAACGGCGATTTGCCTCCGACAAAAATCCTGCATTGAGCCGGATTATTTTTATGTTTTGGAGTATATTTTATCTTATAATCGATATTGCCCGCGGTTCCCTCTATTTTATTGAAGCCTGAAGCTGAACCCCCGAGTTTTTCCGCGTTTTTATTAAATTTCCCGCGGCTTGTTTTCAATACATATGCGGTTATAAAAATTACCGATATGATAGAAACAACAACCGGTATAAGAACTATTAAAAGATTTGTTGGATTTTCCACATTTATCCGTTTTTATTATTAAAATTAATTATTTGCAAAAATTGCCGCGCCGATTATACCGGCGTCATTGCCAAGCGAAGCCGGAACAATTTTAGATTTTAAAGAAAGATAATCAAAAAATTTTTCTTTTTTCTTAACTACGCCTCCGCCAAGAATTATTAAATCCGGGTATAGTAATGAATTCATTTTTATCAGATATGCGTCAAACCTTTCAGCCCATTTTTTAAAGGATAACTCTTTTTTCTTTCTGACAGCGTCCGAAACGTTTGACTCCGCTTCTCTGCCAAAAAGTTCTATATGCCCGAGTTCGGTGTTTGGAAAAAGAACTCCGCCGGAAAATAACGCCGAACCCACGCCGGTTCCGACCGTAAGCATAAGAACCGTTCCGCATTTTTTTTTACCCGCTCCGAACTTTATTTCCGCCAAACCCGCGGCGTCGGCGTCGTTAATGATTCTAAATTTGCATCCTGTTTTTTTGTGAAAATATTTTTCTAAATTGAGACCTATCCAGCTTTTATGAATATTTGCCGCGGTTAACGCGGTTCCTTGATTTATTGCTGCCGGAAAACCGCAGCCTACGGACGATTGCCATTTGAAGTGTTTTAAAATTTCTAATATCGTATCGGCAACGTCTTCGGGTTTAGCTTTTTCAGGCGTCGGCAACCGGAACCTGTCTGATACAAGTTTTCCAGTTTTTATGTTCACTTTAGCCGCTTTAATGCCAGAACCGCCAACATCAATTCCCAATATTAGATTTTTCATTATAGCGCCGCCTCCATTTATTTAATATAAAATTAAATTTAAAAACCGAATTATTATCATTTAACCCTTATAGCGCATTAAACGTTAAGTGAAGTTTTTCAAAACATAGATGTATGCTTGTTAAAACTTCTAAAAACCCGAAAACTTTTAAATTTACGGCTTTAGCCGTAAATCATATGTTTTTAAGATTTTGAAAAATTGTTTGAAACAAGTATTCTATGTCGTTTGAACAATTTTTCAAAATCCTTATGCGGTTTTCGGGTTTAACATAACGCAAAAACTGCAACGTAAAAAAACTGAACGGTTTGTTGATTATACGGATTTAATCAAGATTTTAATAATTTCTTCCGGTTTAACCGCTTTACTTATTTTAGATAATTCTTTTTTTAATTTGGCAACGACAAGTATATCGCTTAAATCTTTTTCCCTTAAGTAAACGTATGGTTTTAAAGTTTCCAGCAATTTGCGAATAACTACGGATTCCCTGTATTTATAATCCGGTTTCCTGGTTTCAAAAGAATTATTTTTCAATATTGCCGGCTGGAGAATATCGCAAAATTCATCTTTTAAATCTTTTGAAATTCTCAGAGAAATCTCAGGCGGCACATAATCGAATTGGATTGCGCAAAACAAATCATATCCCTGAGTTTTAGGTTTTCCGGTTCTTAAAATAGTTCCGCAAATAGAGTTATTCTTTTTTTCAATATCTTCGTAATCAAAATTAACGTTAACTTCTTTGCCTACAATATGAGGAATCAAATCATCGCATACGGATTTTAATAATGCGGGAAGTTTAATAATTACTCCGCAGCCCTGTATATTAAATCCTTGAGTGGTTCCTTTTAGAGATACGGTTTCGGTTTCGCCGGAATTCCAGTCTATAGCTATCGCTATCTCTATCTCTCTATTTTTTTTTAATACTCTTCTTGGTTGTTTAAAATTATTCGAGTACATTTCTTTCACAATTCCATTTTTCATCATTATTTCCATCTCCTTTAACATAAACCCGATAAACGGGAAAAATTTGTATATAAAAATTATTTTTTAAAATACAACGTCTTAAAACGTAAATTAAATTATGTCGTCGCATATATTTCGCCGGTTTTGTCGTCAAAAAACAACATTTCATAAAATCTATTTTTTCGGCATATTTTTTTTATATTTTCGGCTTCGGCAATCCCTATTTTACTAATAGATACATCAAAGTATAAAGCAAAAATCAGATCGTCTATATAATCTTTGATAGTTTCCTGTTCTTTATAATCCACAGCTTCCATATATTTTAAATCATTTAACGAAACATCATTTATATTCAGAAGAGTATTTATAAATTTCTTTTCAATCAAATTTTTAACAAAATTATGTTTGAATTTGATTTTTTGGCGTATTTCCTTATCTTCGGCGTCTATTAATACCAAATCGGTTTCATCGACTTTTATATTTGAAAATTTTTGTTTTGTTGTTGTAAATTCTACAAAATCCTTCAACTGATAGTCTTCCAGCGAAAGCATAATCTCCGTTTGCTTTATTATTTCGTCTTTGATAAATTGATTTTTTGCGGATATAATTGGAACCCGGATATAATGTTTTACAGGCAAAATAGCAACTAAATAATCTTTTTCAGACGATGTTTTTAAATAAAATTCAAGAATTTTTTTTGAAACGCCTGAATTTAAGACCGATAACAAATACATCATTTCATTTTTATTATTTGATGTAATTATAGAAGATTTTCCCATATTAAAAATTATTGGTTCGTCAGTTAAATAAAATCTTTCAGGATTCTTAATTCTCCATACTATGCTATATTTAGGAGATAAAGTTATATGCCCTTGATTGCTTCTCGTTAATTCAATTTTTGAATTGTCTTTAGGATAAAAATCCGTTGCATTATATTTTGAATAACCTTTAAAATTTTTAAAATCAAGAATCGAATACATATCGCCTTCTTTTTTTTTACTAATCAGATTATTTTTTAAAATAAACCCGACATCAAAATAGAATTTATCTTTAAATCTTGGAATTGATTTTTCAAATAATCTGTATATGTCAAAGCTATCGGAATTTTCAATATATTTTGCCGCAAAATTATTTATACCAATTGGATAAGTTAAAAAGTTCCAATTGTCTAATTTTTCAAAAATAATACTTTGACAAATTTCAATAGACTTTTTATTACGGCTATTCAAATATTTTTCAAAATCTATTTCTTGTTTTTCAAAATATGGCGTAAAATTAATAACTTTTATTTTATGTTTAAGTTTAGGAAACTGCTTTTTAATTACCAAAATTAAAGAAGACGTCGCAATTGGTTTATTTTGTTTTAACCCTCTTCCTACAAACATATTTGATTGAAAAGTTATAATTTTTTCAATTGTCGTAAATTTAGATAAATGATATCTTAATACATCCAAATCTCTTGCAGTTAAAATTGTTTGTGGTATAATAAAGCATAATTTGCCGCCTTCTTTTAATAACGCTAAACCTAAAGCGATAAAAAAAGCATATAAATTCGGTTTAGGCGGATAAGTTTTTATTCGATTTGGAACAGTATTTAAATTAATTCCATATACATTTCCCATAGTAATCGAAGAGTCGTTTTTGTTTTTAATTTTTTTAGTGAACTCCATTTTCTGTTTACAACATTCATTATAACTTATATAAGGCGGATTGCCTATTACATAATCAAATCTGCCGCGAACGCCGTTTTTTTCCTGCAATGATTTCAGCATTTCTTTTAAATCTTTTTCTTCGCGCATAAACGACGGATAATCAAGCGCAGTTTTTTCAAGATGCGAAAACATATTATATTCTTTTTCTTTTGAAGATATTCCCGCATTTAAAAACTCGGAAATACTATCTTTGGTTTTAAATATTTTCAATTTATTATCAATCGGATTTTCATAATTATCATTGACTATAAGCGGCAGCAGCCGCATTAAAATATTCATTTCCGCAAGATATAAAGGAAATTCTTCAATATCCATGCCAAAAATATTTTTATCGATTAAATCCTCGATAAGTTTTGATTGTTTTTCAGTCCCTTTGTCAAACGCCTCGATTATCCGGTCAACTGAACTATAGAGAAATGTTCCGGCGCCGCAGCTTGGATCGATAATTGAAATTTCATTTTTATTTGCTTTTTCTTTAAGTTCTTCGCCGGTATATCCGATTTCGTCAAGCATAAAATTTACTACCGCAGGGTCCGTAAAAAATTGCCCTTTGTTTTTATCTTGATACAAATCTTTTAAATAATTTTCATAGATAAAACCAAAAATTTCATTTTTTAAACCGGCAAAATTATAACGATTAATAAATAAAATAATATCCAGCCAAGGAGCAATATCGTCAATAGTCAAATCTCCTTTTAAGTTTTCGATTAATTTTTCATTGATGGATTTTTGCTCGGATTCAAAAGGTTTATAAATATTTTCTGAAATATACTCTGAAATATTTTTAATTTCGTTTATAATAATTGAATAAAAATCTTTGTCTTGAATCGCCTTAGCTATTTTATTAAGCGTTTTATCGTATTCATTTTTGAATTTTTTATATTCATTATCCACTATTGTTTTGTAAAGTATGAATTGTATCAAATACGCGTATGCGGTTTCAACCGCAACTTTGTCCCTTTCAAAATTTAAATTTAACGACCATACTCCAATCGCAAGCATTTTACCCTTAAAATTTTTTATTACTTGGGTGATTTCATCAAAGAAAACAGTTCGGTTTTCAAATATATTCAAATCAAGTTTATCGTTAAATAAAGATAGTTGAATAGAAGGATTAAACAATTCTATATAATAATTTTCCGGCTTGATATAAAATTGCCAATAAACAACGAATTCTTTAGGATTATTTAAAATGTCATTTATAAAAAACCTTTTATATTGGCTGGATTTGTAAAATCGCCATTCATTGCCGTCCGTTAATAATCCGTATTTTTTCATCCAGTCTTTTTGATATTGAAAAAGCTGTTCTACTCCTTTTTCAATATTATTATGTTTTTCAACTTCAACCGGAATCACAATTTCATCGCCGTTTATATAAATTACAAAATCAGCGCGTCTTCCCTGCTTTGACGTTTCAATAGTGAATTCGTTTTTTCTTGCGGATATTTTAGAACTCTCTTTCCCTTGCTTTAAATTAAACAATTCTTCCGATTCTAAAACATCTTTGACAAAAGAATGCAGACCGCCTAATTCTTTAGCGGCGAATGCTTCTTTATCATTTGCCCATATATTTTTCAAGTCTGAAATCTTTTTCATTAAAAAAACCTGTTTTTAATTAATAATTAATTATGATTTTGCAATTGTCAAACTTATGCGCGATAAGGTTAATAATTTTTATTTCTAATTATAAAATAATTGCTTCTTGTTAGTTTGTCAATTTTATTTTTCTTTTTCGTCGAGTATCGAGTATTGAGCGCAGTCAGAAATTGTTCCAGTAAATTTAATAAACTTTTCGCGCGTCATTTCAGTTGTTTATGTGAAAAGTAATTTTTAAATTAACGACGCTGAAAGTTGCAACAAGTTGCAAAGAGCGTCGAATTTCACATAGCCGTAGGTTGAGCCGTCGCCGGAAATCATTTTATAATAACAAAGGCAAAACTCCGGAAAAAAACACGGAATGAATTATTCGAGCATTCCTTTATTCCAGATGGCGGCGCAGAGAATCGCGGTCATTTGAGTAACTATGGATACGCTGTCGAATTTTTTTGGTATGCAAATATTCGCGGCGTCGGAAACGATTATAAAATCCTTATACAGCTCCCGCAAATCCCGTTTGTCCATATCTTTTGAGTTTGACCAGTAGTTGACGTTATCCACGATAATATCTTCGTCTAATTTAAGTATATCGCTGAGCGGGGTATATTTTTTTGTTTTAGAAGAAGTGAGTTTTGCTCTGTTGGTAACTTCTATCAAATCAGTCATTAAAGATTTTGCCTGTTCGGCGGAGCCTTTTAAACAAAGCTTGATAAAATCGTCGGTTAACGTCCATCTTGGCGGATGATTGTCTTTTGGACTCAACAGTATTGCAAAGTATTCTTTGTTGGTTTTATCTTTGGAGTCGACGTTCCAGCATCTTATTTTTAAAGAATTGTCGTTGTATTTGCCGAACAAAATTTTTTTATCGCGCGGATCGTTGATTATAAATTTTTTTTCTTCGCCGGAATATCCAAGCAGCGCTATCCAGTGGCTGAAATCATCTACGCATAGAATAGCCGGATAACCGTTGTAAAGGTGTTCCAAAAGTTTTGAGATAAAATCCTTGCCTTTATTTTTTTTATTGAAAATGACGAATTTGCTTTTTACTCCAAACGCCGCCGCGGCTCTTTTCAAAGCTAATTCGTCGCAGCCGCCGCGTTTTCTCTGCCACCAGCTTAAACCGGTGGACTCGGCGATTTCATTTTGATTTGCGTCTATGCCCAATATAAAAAAGCAATAACTCATACTGCAGGGACCGCAATAGGATTCTTCCTGCAATTCTTGAAATATTGAAAATGTTTCAGCGCTCACTTTTCCTCACCTGATTGTTTAAGAGAATATATTTTCCGGTTTAATTGATAAAAAAGAAAATCGTCCGGACAGCGATCAGTGTTTTACTATTTTGTTGAAAAGTATTCTTGTCAAATCTTTAACGATATGACACACGTTATCGTCCGAAGTAATCATATCTTTGATTTTACCGCAGGCATGCGTTATGGTAGTTTTATCCACTTTGCCGAAATCGGTGGAAATTTTTTTCAAACTGAAATCCGTCAGTTCCCTGCATAAATACATCGCTATGTGCTTGGGAAACACAACGTCTTTTGAGCGGACCTTTGATTTAAGCTCGTCGCAGTTTATATTGAAATACTGCGACACCTGTTTTTGAATTTCGTTTATGGTGATTATTTCCGGCATTGTATTGATCCGCATAAATATTTCATCTATGACGGATTCGCTTATTGGTTGTTTGCTTACCGATAGATAAGCGATTAATTTATTTGCGTAGACGTCGATTTTTTTCAAGTCGTCCGTCCCGCATTGCTTGATAAAATAAGATATGAAGTCTTCGGGAAAATACATTTCGCATTCGTTTATTTTATTTTTTACGTATTCGCTTTTTAAATTGTCGTCAGGATTTTTTATATCGACTACGAGTCCTGTTTTGAATCTGTTCACAAGGCGCGGCATAAACTCCATAAGTTTATCCGGTCTGTATTTTGAAGTTATTATTAATTGGAAATTGTTTTGTATCAGATCATTGTAAATATTGAAAAATTCTTCCTGAACGTTATAACACCCTTCGAGAGCCTCTATGTTTTCCATAATGAAAATATCCGCTTTTCTGAATCTTTCTCTGAATTCAACGAGATTGTTTTTTCGCATCGAGCCGAGGTAAAGCTCTTTAAATGAATTGGCGTCGAAATATTTCAGATTTATTTGAGGATAAATGTTTTTTACGTATTTTGCGATTGATTGGACAAGATGCGTTTTACCCGAACCGGCGTTTCCGTATAAATAAAACGGATTGAACAATGCGCCGAGGTTCTGAGTTACGTTTATCGCGCTAATATAAGCGAATTTATTGGCGTCCGCGACTATAAAATTTTCGAAATCGAATTTCGGGTCGAGTTTATTTATTATTTTATTGGTGTAAAACAGTTCAAGCTGAACCGGTTTCTGGTTGTAAGTGAATTGGCGCTGAACGCCGTTTTTCTTTTCGCGCGAAGCGTATTCAATATTTTTTACGGATATACTCATACGTTCCGCGGCTATAAAAAAAGTCGAATGAAAAAGATTCTTGAGTTTTGCGTTAAAAAACGGATTTTCTCCGGTTATTTGCAGATAATAGTTTGAATATCCGAATTCGAGATTTTCAATCCAGAACCGGTATTTTGAATCGTCTTTAATTATTTTTTTTAATTCGTTTTTATATAAATCAGCGTTAAAATTTGCGAACGCCACCATTATCACCGGCATATATTCTAAAAAGTTTCAATCCGTCTATGTTCAACGGACTAAAACATTTTATTTAATTATTATAAAAATTACGCCCAAGAGGAGTCGAACCTCTAACCTTCTGGTCCGTAGCCAGACACTCTATCCAGTTGAGCTATGGGCGCAAAAAATTATTAAAATAAAACAAATAACGCGTTTTTATGATTCGGCTTAGTTAATGCAAAAAACAACCGGCGTTATTCTAATTTTTGGAAAATCAAATTCAATATTTGATAATCGCGATTATAACAAAAATTTAATTGTTGTCAATCTATTTTTTCAATAATTTTAACGCGGGCGATAAGAACTCCGGAACGCTTCCGTCTTTAGATGTTTCCGTTTCAAAAATATCTATATCCCCGCGGTTGAAAATAACGCCGTAAAATTTATTTTTATTTTTTGAAAAATTCGCCGCGCTTTTTATTCCCTTGATTTCAAAGAATATCTGAAGCTCTGGTTTATCAAGCGAGTATTCGAATAAATCAGTCGTTTTATCTGAAACAAAGCGTTTTGCTTTAAACAATTGAATATTGTGAATTAATTCATTTATCAAATCAATGTTTTTATTTGACTCCGGGTCGGCGGAAACCGGAACTCCGTTTTGAAACTGCAATTTCAATTCTCCGTTTTTGGTTTTTATTTGAAATTCCGTTATATCGGCGGGAGAAATGTTTTCGCCGAAAATTTTTTCGTTTTTTAATTCTATATAATTTAAATTCAATTCTTTTATAATATCAGGCGAAACGCGGTAGATTGGCGCCGAGTCGCCGACCCGCAGATAAACCGCGTCTTTTTTTGGGGAAAAACTAACATAGACTATTATTTCTTTTTCTCCGGAATTTTCCGGTTCTTTTAATTTGACGAATATTTTTATAGAGCTTTCATTTTTCAAGGATTCCCCTGTTTCCGCTTCCGGATTATCAATGAAATCAAGAGGTTCAGCCGTGAGAATCTTATCAAGTAAATTATTTGCTCCGAGCCAGGACGCTTTTAAATTTTTGGGAGAAATCATCTGCCAGTCATAGTCGGTTTCGGATTTATAATTTTTTGATAATTCGATTATATCGTTTTCCGCCCGTAAAATTTTAAATCCTGAAATATTTCCAATATTTAAATTGAAAATTTTTTTATTCCTTAATTTATTGAGCGTAATCCCGAAAATATTTTTTAAATCTGATTTCACTTTAAAAATTGCGTTTTCCGATTTTGAATAAATAAAATTAGAACCGTCGAAATTTTGTTTGCCGGGATATAAAACGGTTTCGGTTCCGGTCGCCGAATTGGTTACTTTTAATTGTTTCGTCATATCTATCTCATATTGAGCGATTTCCGTTTCCCGTATTATTTGTTTGTTGTCGTATTTCAATGAAAATATTGAATCCTGAAACAATTCAAATTGTTCAATATCTGTTTTGGCGTTTATTGGTTCTGTTATAATCCATTCGCCGCTATCTTTATTTTTAATTAATTTTATGTTTCCTGCGGCGATTTCATCAACGCCGTTTTTCGAAAAAGAAAGAACATTCTGTTCTTCGTTCAATATTTCATCGGTTGATTTCTTTTTTGTATCGACAAAAAATATATACGCGCCAAGACAACAGCATAATAAAGCCAGCATTAAAACGGGTTTAAGTTTCATCTTTATTTTTTTCTCCTCCACCAGACTAATATGCCTGTTAAAACCGAAAGAGCCGGCATCGCGAATATGGAAACGAATATAATAAAAAACATATCGTTTGAAGCTAAAGTCAATTGCGCTTTTTCAGGCGATTTCGGAGGCAGTGAAATCAAATCTTTTTTCTCAACAAGATAATTTACGGCATTAATGATAAACGCGGAATTTCCGGCGTTATTGATTAGATTATTAGATAAAAAATCTGCGTCCCCAACGGCAAGAAGAGCGAAAGGTCTTTTTTTTGAGGATTGAGATAACGCGGTATTTTCCCGGTTTCCGGCGGGTATAGACGAATCAGGTTCGATAGATTCAAGATTATCCGATTCCGACAAAATTGCAATATCGTAATTTTTTTGCGGGTATTTTGAACGGTCTATGTTAAGATTTTTTAAATCCTCGAGATTTTCTTTTGCAAAAACCGAATCCTGAGATTTTATTAAAACCGTTGATTTTATGCCGTTTTCGGTTTTTACTTCTTCAAGCGAACTTATGAGATTGAATATTACGGGGATTTTTTTTTCATAATGAAACTTGGTGATTTCAGATTGACCGAACTCGAAAGCTACGATAGAACCTTTGCCGAATAAAGGATAATTGTTTGAGGGGTCAATCAATAAATTATTATGAAACCGTATGCCGTTTTTATTCAAAAATTCCGTTAACAAAACGAGCTTATTCCCTTTTTTTCCTATTGAAGGTTCGAGACAAATCAAAATTTTACCGCCGCTTTTAAGGTAGTCTGCGATAATTTTGATTTCATAGTTTAAAAAGTCAAATTCGGGAGCGAGTATGACGAGCAGCGAGCAATCTTCGGGTATTTTTTCAGTTGCGACCGTCGGCAATGTTTTAATCTTGAAATTTCCTTTTTCCAATATTTCGTTTTTTAAAATCTCAAACCCGTCGTAGGTTTCTGAACTCTCGAGTTTGCGTTCGTTATGACCTTCGGTAAAATATATTGTTTTTTGTTCCTTTTCAATCAAAGACAAAATAATTGAAGTGAATTTTTCTTCGCCTTTAAAACTTGATATTTTCGGGGTTTTTCCGTAAATATATTCGTAATCCGCCATATTATTGTATGATACGTATTTAATTTGATCGTCGAATTCGAATATAACCAAATCAGGCGAAGTCAGGTTATATTTTTTGGCGAGTTCGTTTGAGCGCAATTGATTTTTTATGGGATCTATATATTCGATAACAATATTTTTATTATAATTCGCGTATGAATTCAGCAATTCCTGAATGTTTTCATAAAGTTCGGCGTTTGACGGAATAAATACGGATACGCTCATTCTTTTTTGAATTTTATCAAGAATTTTTTCCGAATATTCCGATAAACTGAAAATATTCGTTTTTGTCCAGTCAAGTCTCATATAATGACGGTAAGCGAGATAATTTATCATTATTATAATCGCCGCAGTCAATAAAACAGTAATTGAAAAATTGATTCTTTTAGCTGTATAGCTCATTTTTTCACAACCACTTTCTGGTTTCAAGGTATCTGATATTAAGAAAAATAATTCCCGCCGAGCAAGAAACAAGATACGCGATAGCCCTCGAGTCGATAATTCCTTTTCCAAAGGTTTCCATATAATTCATAGCGTTTATATAATCGAAAAATTTTACGGTTGAGGGATCCATAAAAAAACCGCTTAAAAGTCCGGCGAGAAAAACGCACGCGATAACCGCAAAACTAAGGATTGCGGAACTTACCTGAGATTTTGTCACAGCCGAACAAAACATACCGATGCTTATAAAAAATAAACCGGTTAAAATCGAGCCGGCGTATCCGGAGACAACCGGTCCAAAATCTATGGAAGTATAATGATTCAAAATAACGGGATATATTATGGTGGGCGTCCACAAGAAAATATAAAATAGAGCGGCTCCCAAATATTTTCCCAACACAATCTGAAATTCTTTTATAGGGGAGGTCATCAGAAGTTCTATCGAACCGGATTTTATTTCTTCTGAAAAAAGTTTCATTGTAATAACCGGAATGAAAATAAATAAAAATAACCAGTAGAAAATCGTGCCTCCGAAAAATAATCTCATTACTGCGCCGTAAGGACTTTCCGGTCTGTTTGTCAAATCCGTTATCATCCAAAAAATTATTCCGTTCAATATCAAAAAACAAGTTAATGTGATAAATGCGAGCGGACTTGTAAAATAACTGAAAAGTTCGCGTTTGGCTAATATTAATATTTTTTTCATTTCATCAATCACCGTCGACAGTTGAAGTTAACGATATAAAAATATTTTCAAGCGAATTTTTATTTGGGGTTAATTCGCGAATGAAAGCGTTGTTAGAAACTGCAAAACTAAAAAATTTATCAAGCGCTTCTCCGGCGTTTTTAAAAATCATTTCAATCTCGAGCATATTTTTTTCTTTTGACAAAACGGAATAATTGTATTTTTCGTCGAATCCGGAAAGTTTTGTTTCTATAATATCAGCAGGATTATCATGAGTTTGAACGCAATCGTTTTGATTTTCAGTTTTACGGCCCGTTTCATTGCCGCAATATAAAATAATATGATAACTATAACCGGTTATGCCGGTAAGTTTATCCATATCGCCGACGCTTTCCCGCGCGATTATTTTTCCTTTGTTAATTATGAGAACATTTTGACAGGACGCTTCGACTTCGGGAAGAATGTGAGTGGATAGAATAACGGTTTTTTCAGCGCCGAGATTTTTTATCAAATTTCGAGTTTGAACTCTTTGGTTGGGGTCGAGTCCGCTCGTAGGTTCGTCAAGAATCAGAATTTTAGGGTCGGCGAGCAAAGCGTCCGCAAGTCCGACTCTTTGAGTATAACCTTTTGAAAGATGCGCGATAATTTTATTCAGAACATCGCCGATATTGGATTTCTCAATCGAATCGGAGATTCTGCGTTTCGCATTGCGTTTTTCTATTCCTTTTATTGAAGCCCTGAATTCAAGAAATTCTTTAACGCGCATTTCAGGATATAAAGGAACATTTTCAGGAAGATAACCGATTATTTTTTTTATATCGTTAGGATTTTCAGCCGAATTGATTCCGTTTATATAAACGTCGCCTTCGTCCGGTTTCAAATAAGTCGTTATAATTCGCATAGCCGTTGTTTTGCCGGCGCCGTTTGGTCCAAGAAAACCGACCACTTCGCCGCGCAATATCTCAAACGATATATTATCCAGAACCTTTTGGTTTCCGAATTTTTTTGTTATATTATTAATTTTTATCATATTACATAGGGTTGTATATTTATTTTTTTTATAGTCTAATAATACTACTATCCCGTATATTTTTCAACAATAATTTTTCGCTTTAGCATTATCCCTAAAAATGTATTCGGCATTTTTAGTATCTTATCGCGAAAATTCTTTCATTTACGGCAAGAATATTTTTTAAAACGCTTTGAAACCTATATAAATTAAAGTGTCTTATTAAGGCGTTTTTTTTAATCTTCAACTTTTAAAAAGGGTTCGCGCAGTTTTACAGTAATCAAGAAAATGATTTGAAAAACTGCCAAAATCCAACTACAGTTTTTAGTATTATTTGTTCCGCAACAACAAATATTCGCGTAATTAAAAAAAATAAACTGACTTTCGTTTCAATAAAAATCCATTTTAGATTTTTGTTTATCAATGCGGTTTTGTTCATAAAAAGAGTTTCTTTGAGATAAATAAAAGTCCAATAATTGTTCCCTGTCTTCTATTTTAATATGTTTTTTTAAATAACGGTTAAATTTGAAAAATTCTTTCAGCATTGATTTGGATGAATTGAAAAAATAACGTCGAAACGAATCAAAATCTATTAAGTATATTTTTTCAAGCGCGTTATCCGCTATCATATTATTTATATGAAAATCGCCGTAAATAAAATTGTTATTATGAATTTTTGCCATAATAGCTACAGCTTTTTTTAAAATATCTAATTTTAAACTGTAATTGATATTAGAATCGTTTAAAATATTATCCAATGTTTTTCCCTGAATTTCGTTTAATACAGCCATGCATTTGAATCTGCTTTTGAAAAAATTTTTGTTTTGAACGGCAAAAACAATATTTGCGGTAAGAACTCCGGATTTGTTTAAAATCTGCTGGGCTTTTAACGTTCTGTAAGCCCTCGGTTTCCTGAACAAATCCTTTAGAATTCTTATTGCTCCGGGAAAATAATAGGTTTTAAGATAATAACATTTACCGTCGAGTATTTTTTTACAAGTCAGACGGTTTTTACCTGAAGACCTCAAATTTTGTCTGTCAAAATTATCATATTCAATAATAATTTGTTCAAAAAGACCCAAATCGGCGTCTGCCGTTACTGTATAAAAATTAAAATTTTTAAAACAATGTTTTTTTATTTTTAACGAATCGTTTTCGTTCATAATTTTTTCTCTTGAAAAGTTTTTATTCTGCCGCCTGAGAAATAATTTTCAGCGTTTTGATTTCGCCGAATAAAAATATAGTTGAATGTTAATATTATTTCAACCAATTGTCAAGCCGGGTTTTAGAAGTTTTTCTTTTATCAATATCGAGAACCCAAAAAGAAACAAGGAAGCGATTAGCATCTTATCAATAAATTTCTTGCATTTACGGCAAGAATATTTTGTGAAGATATGCCGAGAGATTTATTGAATTTGAAGTTAATTTCATTTTTTATTAAAATAATGAAAAGTTGACATGAATTGTCTTTTGTATTGCCTGCGCTAATATATTATCAAGAATTTTTTAATTGATTTAGCGGGAAAAGTTTATAACTTTAATTATTGCTCTTAGGGGTTGTAAATCATAAAATATTGAACAATATTATTCCTGCGGTTACGCCTACGTTCAGAGAATTTTTTTTCCCGGACATTTCAATATTGATAATATAATCGCTTAAATTTAATACGGAATGATTGATACCGTATTCTTCGTTTCCAAAAACTAAAGTGATTTTTTCAAATTTATCATAATCAAGCGACTTGTAATTTATACTGTTCAAAACAGTTTCAACGGATATCAAAGCCGATTCCATTTTTAGTTTTTCCGCAATTTCCTCCGCGTATTCAACATAATTCCATCTAACATATTCTTCGGTTTTCATTGCGGAACGTTTTGTTCTGTTATGCTCCGGAGTCGGCGTCAAACCGCATAAATATATCGAATCTATTTTCCCTGTAGACTCCGCTGTTCTGAATATCGACCCGACGTTAAAAGGCGAACGGATATTGTCCAAAATAATATTGATTTTCGGCGGGGCTGCGTTGATTTTATCCGACGTTTTGTCTTTATCAATAACAACATAATCTATTTCGTTAATAGGAATTCCTGATGTTTCCGAAATTTTATGATACAAATTATTCGATAAAACCGCCATACTATGAAATTCTTTTTTCAATAATAACGCGTTTATCTGAGAAACTGATTCGTTTAAAAACGCATATTTTTTAAAATCTTCTTCCGTTCTCTTGTTTTCAACGAAAAATTCTAAAATACTTTTTTTATAAATCTCAACATAATGATTCAACTCTTTTTCAGTATGCGCCCTTTTATAATTGAACATAGCGTATCTGAAAATATTTTTCAGAGATTCGATGATTTTTTTCAATTGTTTGGTTATACTCATATTGCCTTACATTATCATTGTTATTATAAATAATTCAAATAAAATTGATTAAATCCTTGACAAACTGCGTTCCGCCTTGTAGCCTTTTAAAATATGAAAACTATTAAAGCAATATCGCTTTTTTCCGGCGGTCTGGATTCAAGCATCGCCGCAAAACTTATAGAATCATTAGGAATTGACGTGTTGGGAATAAGTTTTACTACTCCTTTTTTTTCCGCGGAAAAAGCTATTCAAGCCGCCGATCTTATCGGTATTCCCATAAAAATAATTGATTTTACAGACGACTATATTCAAATGCTGAAAAAACCAAGATACGGTTTTGGAAAAAATATGAATCCCTGTATTGACTGCCACGCGTTAATGTTTAAAAAAGCCGGCGATTTGATGAAAGAACTCGGTTACGATTTTATATTTTCCGGCGAAGTTTTAAATGAAAGACCTATGTCGCAAAACAGAATTTCATTAAAAAAAGTAGAAAAACTTTCGGGTTACGAAGGTTATATTTTAAGACCGCTGTCCGCAAAACTTCTTGATATTACAATACCCGAATCGGAAGGTAAAATTGATAGAAACAAACTTCTTAACATAAACGGCAGATCGAGAAAAATGCAATTTGAACTCGCCGAAAAGTTTAATATTACTTATTATCCGGCTCCGGCTGGCGGTTGTTTGCTCACTGATAAAAACTTTTCGACAAGATTAAAAGATTTGTTTTCGATAAATCCAGAACCTAAAACAGAATGCTTGGAATTGCTTAAATACGGACGAATATTCAAATTACAAAATGACGGACGACTGATTCTCGGAAGAAATGAAAAAGAAAATTCGGCTATTGAAAAATTAAACGCTAACGATTTTATTATCGATACTCCAGAAGTCGCCGGACCGCTCGGCGTGATTCTGAATAATTATTCAGACGAAAATATTCTGCTCGCCGCGAATATTCTCGTTTCTTATTGCGACGCTGAAACCGGAAGCGAAGTCCGCGTTGTTTGCGGAAACAATTTTTTCAAAATGAAAAAAACAGATAAATCTAATTATATAAATCTGCTTTTAGTCTAAACGCAATCCGGATAAACGCGACAGACACAAAAAAAATTTTTGTCAAAAATTTTTTTAGATCGGAAGAGCACACGTCTGAACTCCAGTCACACCATCCAATCT
>ERZ795059.2276-NODE-2276-length-20073-cov-6.224648_pt1 | contig 20073 bp, 21 predicted proteins | sample MGYA00375143_ERZ795059 | MGnify/ENA primary metagenome ERZ795059 (study PRJEB30188, sample SAMN05720168) | activated sludge metagenome | isolation source: Anaerobic digester | place: USA | collected 2015-01-07 ... | reverse complement strand
AAAATGAACGTGCAGGAAAAGGATCTAAAAAAAGTGTTAGAATTATTAACGGCTGTTAAAAATCCGACGGTATCGCCTTTAAGCCAAAAAGGATGGAATGCTGTTGAGACTGTTATTGATGAAGGAACTGTGCGGATTTTAATCCCGAAGTTAAAAGATGTTGGCGCGCAAGGGATTATAGAATATTCGTTGAACAAATTGATTTATTAATATTAACCTATCAAAGAGGTGACAAATGCCCTGCGGAAAAAAAAGAAAACGACGAAAGATTAGAACGCATAAACGTAAAAAAATGCGTAAATCTTTACGTCATCTTAAGAAAAGATTAACCAAATAATCATTATTCCAAGAAAGATTTTTTAGCGTTTTTTATTATGCGGATGATTTATCCTAAAAGAAATGCTAAAAAAATGTATTTTGGGATTAAGGTTTCTATGCGATTTTGTAGAACGTTAAAGACTGTTTTATCGTTAGGCGTGATTGTAATCGTGTTTGTTCTTAACACGCGTTACGGCCACGCCTTTGTCTATTTTGACAAAATTACGTCGGCTAAAAGTTTATCGCATTATACGATGGGTTATATTTATGATTTAAAAGGCGAGACAAAGCGAGCGCTTTTAGAATATCAACAAGCCGCTCAATTTGATGAGCGTAGTTATATCATTCATTTGCGATTAGGGACGATTTATGCGCGGCTGAATCTTTTGGGGCGTGCCATCGATGAATTAAAATTGGTTCAGCAATATAATCCCGAGGAAATACAATCGCATTATTTATTAGCGCTTATTTATTCGAGTCTGGAAAGATATAATGAGGCGGCAGAAGAATATGAATATATTTTAAAATCTTTCTCTCAAGATAATCCAGAAAATATTGAAATTTATGGATATTTAGGCCAGCTTTATTATTCGCAAAGAAAATATAATCAAGCCATTCAGCAGTTTGAACGTATTTTAGAAATAGACCCGGGCAATGTGGACGTTTTGTATTTATTGGGGTCTTTATATTTGGAAGTGGCGGATCGAGATAAAGCTATTATGGCTTTAGAAAAAGCGATTGAAATTAATCCGTCGCATGACGCGAGTTTAAATACTCTGGGATATCTTTATGCTGAGAATAATATTAATCTGGATGAGGCCATTATTTTAATCGAAAAGGCTTTGGAAATTAGCCCGATGAATGGCGCTTATTTAGATAGTTTAGGATGGGCTTTTTATAAAAAAGGCCGATATGAAGAGGCGTTAAAATTTTTGAAAGAAGCGGATCAAATATTAAAGGACCCTGTTATTTATAATCATTTGGGTGATGTTTGCGTGAAATTAAACAAAATGGATGATGCGATTGCTTACTGGGAGTCTTCTTTAGCCCTTTGGCCGGAACAAGAAGAAATAAAAAATAAGATTGACCGTGCAAAAAATGTTCAGGCCAGCCGGTAAGAAAAAGGTTTTTGATATTTTATTTTAGTGATTTTTTAAGCGTAGAGTTATTTTTTTAATATTTTATTTTTCAAGATGAATCAGCTCACTGTTAAATCTCCTGCCAAAGTTAATCTTTACTTAAAAGTTCGTTGTAAAAGGCCTGATGGATTTCACGATATTATCACTCTTTTTGAGCGCGTGAATCTTTGTGATGATATGACTTTTCGATCTCGTCAAGATGGAAAAATTAGAATTCTTTGTTCTCATCCTCAGGTTCCTAAAGGACCAAAAAATTTAGTTTATAAAGTTGCGCGTGTTTTGAGAAATGATTTTTCTATTAAAGAAGGTGTTGAGATTTATATTAAAAAAAGAATTCCTGTGGCCGCGGGATTAGCGGGCGGTTCCAGTAACGCGGCAACAGCTCTTTTGGCTCTTTCGAAGCTTTGGAAATTGAATATTTCTCATAAAAAGCTTTTTTCTTACGCTTCTCAAATAGGAAGCGATGTGGCGTTTTTTCTTTATCAATCCTCTTGGGCTCTTGGAACAGAGCGGGGAGATAAAATAAAGAAAATTAATATTAATAATAAATTATGGCATATTTTAGTCGTGCCTAAAATAAAACTTTTAGCTGGAAAAGTTTACGGCGGCCTTAAATTGAAGTTGACAAATAAAAAGGATGATGTTAGTATTCTCATCCGTAATTTGCGAAAAAATGATATGTCAGCTGTCGGGCCGTTGTTAGTTAATGACCTCGAGGATGTTGTTTTAGCTATGTGCCCGCAACTATTGAGATTAAAGCAAAAAATGAGGTCATTAGGAGCTTATGGAGTTATGGTTTCTGGGAGTGGCCCTTGTGTTTATGGGTTAACTCGGACCAAAGCCGCCGCGCAAAAGATACGACAAATATTGGTTAAAAATTATGCGCAGGTTTTTGTCGTTGAGACGCTCTAAAAAGGAGCATGTTGTATGCAAATTACAGAAATTCGGGTCTTTTTAAAAGAAGGATTGGATAAGAAACTTAAGGCTTATACGACGGTAACTTTTGATGAGTGTTTTGTCGTGAGAAATATTAAGGTTATTGAAGGTGCGGAAGGATTTTTTATTGCGATGCCTTCACGAAAAATGAAATTATCCTGTTCGAAATGCGGTTTTAAGAATGAAATTGGCTCAAAATTTTGTAATCATTGCGGTAAGATTTTAGATGAAAAAGATGTTTTAGAAAAAGATGTTGACGCTAAAGCAGAACATCGTGATATTGCGCATCCGATTACGCAACAATTCCGCGATTATTTGCAGACGAAGGTTTTGGAAGCTTATAAGCAGGAAGTTCACAAACAACAGTCCCAATTAACTTCCAAATAAAAATCTTCTTTAAAGTAGTATTGCGATTGATATGCCGTATTTTCATTTTCATAGATTTTTTAATTGCCCGGTGGTGTAATGGTAGCACCCGAGAATTTGGATCTCGTTGTCCAGGTTCGAACCCTGGCTGGGCAGTAGATTTTTGAGAAATAAGAAATTGTAAGAAATAGGTGATGGAGTTCGCCTTTAACCGCCGTTGCGCTAATAACTCCTAATGATAAAAGGGAGTTTTTCAATTATGGCAAAAATATTATTTATAGCGTTTGGCGGGGCGGTTGGGACGGTTTTTCGTTATATTATTTCAGGCTTTGATTATCGTTGGTCGCAAGGGATTTTTCCCATAGGAACTTTTATTGTTAATGCCACAGGATGTTTGATTATTGGATTTTTGTGGGGGCTCTTTGAAAGAATCAATATATCTTCTCCTATGAGAATGTTTATTTTTATAGGGATTTTAGGTGGATATACGACATTTTCCACTTTTGCGCTTGAAACAATGAATTTGATAAAAGATGGAGAATTTAAGGTCGCTGTTTTAAATATTTTAGCCACCAATATGTTATCTTGTGTTGCTGTCTTTTTAGGTGTCTTTATCGCGCGTTTTTTTATACGATTGATCCTTGATGTTTTATAATGAAAACAGGGAGGCAATACATGAAAATATCGACCGAAGGGATGAGTTTACGGGTTTTTATCGGCGAAACAGATATTTATAAAGGCAAGACAATTTATGAGCATATTGTTTTAAAGGCTAAAGAATTAAATCTTTCTGGCGTTACGGTTACTCGTGGGATTTTGGGATTCGGTTCTGATAAGCGTATGCATAGCGCTAAATTATTACGGTTATCAGAAAATTTGCCGATCATCATTGAAATTATTGACAGTGAGGAGAATATTAATAAAATTATTCCTTTTTTGGATGAAATCATAAAAGAAGGATTAGTGACATTGGAGCATGTGAAGGTTTTGCAATATCGGTAAGAGTTATGAAAAATATGAGGACAATTATTTTAGCGGCGGGAAAAGGCACGCGGATGAAATCGCAACTGCCTAAAGTCCTTCATAAGGTTTGTGGCAAGCCAATTCTTTCGTATGTTTTAGATTTAGCAAAAGCTATTGGTTCTTTGAAAATTTATGTTGTTTTGGGGCATCAATATGATGAAGTAAAGAAAATTTTATCAGACGATTGTATCGTGGTTAGACAAGAAAAACTTTTAGGGACAGCGGATGCTATTAAGTCGGTAGAAAAACATTTTCAATTTTATTACGGCGATATCTTAATATTAAGCGGTGATGCGCCTTTGTTACAGAAAGCCACTTTGAAGAAAATCATTGAAAGACATAGACGGACTAAAGCCGTTTGTACTTTTTTAACAGCCGTTGTTCATGAGCCTAAAGGTTATGGCCGAGTTTTACGCGGGGATAATCAAAAAGTCTATGCGATTCGTGAGGAAAAAGACGCCATTGGTTTTGAAAAAGATGTTGCAGAAATCAATGTGGGCGTGTATTGTATGCAGGCCAAAGAATTGTTTAAGACCCTTAAACAAGTTCGGTTAAATAACAAGAAGAAAGAATTTTATCTTACAGATCTTATAGAGCTCTTTTATAATAAAAGAATGCGGATTGAGACAGTCAAGGTTAGTGATGCCCAAGAAGGATTAGGAATTAATACGCGGATGGATTTAGCTGTGGCGGAAAATGTTTTACGTCAGCGCATTTTAAAAGATTTGATGCTTTCAGGCGTGACGATAGTTGATCCTTTAACGACCTATATTCATTCTGATGTGAAAATTGGCCAGGATACGATTATTCGTCCATGCACGTTTATTGAGAATAATGTTAGGATTGGAAAAAAGTGTTTGATTGGTCCTTGCGCGCGATTTCGTCCAGGAACGCGTATCGCGAATAATGTGGAGATAGGGAATTTTACAGAAGTGAACGCTTCAAAATTAGGTAGTGGTGTTTTTATGAAACATTTCAGTTATTTAGGCGATGCGACTGTGGGTAAGAATGCGAATATCGGCGCGGGAGTTGTGACGGCGAATTTTGATGGGAAGAAAAAAAATTTTACGAAAATTGGGGATCATGCTTTTGTGGGTTCCGATTCAATTTTAGTTGCTCCTATATCGATTGGTAAAAAAGCTGTTACGGGAGCCGGTAGCGTGGTGACAAGAAATAAAAATGTTCCGGATTATGCTGTGGCTGTTGGCGTTCCGGCAAAAATAATTTCAAAAAGGACAAACTTATGAAAATTTGTACAGGAAACGCGAATCCTAAATTAGCACAAGGGATTTGTGACGCATTGGGCGTGACTTTAACCGATGTGTTGGTTTCTCGTTTTAGTGAAGGTGAGATTCGTGTCGAGATTAAAGAGAATGTGCGCGGGAAAGATATTTTTATTGTCCAACCTACTTGTCCTCCGGCGAATGATAATTTGATGGAGCTTCTGATTATGATTGATGCGGCTCGTCGAGCATCTGCCAAAAGGATTACGGCAGTCATTCCTTTTTATGGTTATGCGCGTCAGGATAGAAAAGACCAGCCGCGCGTGCCCATCACGGCGAAATTAATAGCAAATTTAATTACGACAGCCGGCGCCAATCGTATTTTAACTATGGATTTGCATGCGAATCAAATACAAGGTTTTTTTGATATTCCTGTTGATCATCTTTATGCGATTAACGCGATTTGTGATTATTTTATAGAAAAAGATATTCGGGATAAAGTTGTTGTGGCGCCTGATGTCGGCGGAACAAAAATGGCTCGCGCATATGCAAAAAGAATGGGAGCGAGTTTAGCCATTGTTGATAAGCGACGAGAAAGTCCCGAAAAAACAGAAGTTATGCATATTTTAGGTGAGGTGCAAGGAAAAAACGCGATTATTATTGATGATATTATCGCGACGGGAAGCTCTATTATTGAGGCGGTTGAGGCGTTAAAAAAACATGGAGTCAAGGATGTTTATGCGGCGGTAACACATGGCGTTTTATCAGGCAAAGCGATAGAGCGGATTGAAAATTGCAAAAGTTTAAAAGAATTGATTATCACCGACAGCATTCCTTTAACAAAAGAAAAACAAATTGGTAATATTAATGTTGTGAGTGTGGCGTCTCTTTTGGCAGAGGCCATTCAAAGAATACATAATGAACAATCAATCAGTTGTTTGTTTGATGGAATAACTCGATAAAAAAGATAAAAGGGGTGTAACGAAAAATGGAAGAAATAAAATTGGATGTCGACATTCGTCAAGAAACAGGGACTCGCAAAGTCAAAAATATGCGACAGAAGGATTTCATTCCTGCTATTGTTTATGGGGGAAAAGAAGAATCTGTCGCTGTTAAAGTGAATAAACGCCTTTATCAGAAAATTTCTCGCGCTCATAAAGGAAGGAACATTATTTTTGATCTTCATCTTAAAGATGGGGATAAAGAATTGAAAAGTTATCCGGCGATTGTCCGAGAAGAGCAAGAGCATCCGGTCACGGAAGAGATTCTTCACATTGATTTTAATAAGATTTCTTTAACGGAAGAAATCCATGTCAAAGTCGGTATTGTGGCCAAAGGCGAGGCCGTTGGTGTTAAACAAGATGGCGGGATTTTGGATCATGTTATGTGGGAATTAGAAGTTTTATGCCTTCCTAAAGATATTCCAGAAAAAATTGAAGTGGATGTTACGAATCTTAAAATGGGTGAGTTTATTTATTTGAAAGATATTACATTGCCGCAAGGTGTTAAAACAAAGCAAAGCGCGGATACTATTTTATTTACAGTTGTTCATCCGATGAAAGAAGAGGTTGTTGTTGCGGGAGCAGAAGCTACGGCGCCTGCAGAACCTGAAGTTTTGAGAGAGAAGAAGAAAGAAGAAGGAGCTGAAGCTACGACCCCTGTAGCTTCAGATAAAGATAAAGAGAAAGAAAAGAAATAATTTTTATTGTGAGTATTTGAAAAGGCATGGCACAGCGCAAGCTTATTGTCGGACTCGGGAATCCTGGTAAAAATTATGAAGAAACACGGCATAATTTAGGTTTTTTGGTTGTTCAATATTTTGCTAAGAAATATCATTTGAAATTTAGTCATAGTTTTTTGACAAAAAGTTTTATTGCGAAAGGAACGATAGAAGATGTTGATGTGATGCTTCTATTGCCTTTGACTTATATGAATAATTCGGGCGTGGCCCTTGAGCGTATCGTCAGAAAAATGTCTCTTGAGTTGAATAATCTTTTAGTCGTTTCTGATGATTTTCATTTAGAATTTGGCCAGATACGTTTACGCGCTCAAGGAAGTTGCGGCGGGCATAATGGATTAAGTTCGATACAAGATCGTTTAGGCACTAAAGATTTTCCGCGTTTACGTTGTGGGATTGGTCAGCCGCCAAAATATCAAGAGACAGCAGATTATGTTTTGGGTCATTTTACAAAAAAAGAAAAAGAATTTTTAGGACAGTTTATTGAAAAAGCCGCCGAATGTTGCCTCGTGTGGATGACACAAGGCATCGATAAGGCCAGTGATCAGTTTAACGGAAGGTCGCCAGCATAAGGAAAAGCGAACCTGGTCATTTCCTCATAAAGGAATGGCAGAAAGATGACGGGAAAGAAAATGAAAAAGTATGAACTCGTAGTCATTATTGATTCCAAATTAAATAGTGACGATAAGCAAACGGTTGTTAAAGAAGTCACGGAGGCGATTAACAAAACAGCAAGCAAAGTGATCAATGCGCAGGTATGGTTTGAAAAACAAAAAATGTTTTTTCCTATTAAGAAATGCCAGGAAGGGACGTATTATTTGATCAATTTTGAAGCGAAGCCAGAAGCTGTTAATAAAATTAAGGCTGTTTTACGCGTGAATGAAAGGATTTTACGTTGCGCGTTCACCGCGGTCGCTTCTTAAAAAATAAGATTAATTTTAATAAAGCGTTTTGTGTGTAAGGAGGAATGAAATGGCGAATTTAAACAAAGTTTTTTTAATCGGAAATTTAACGCGAGATCCTGAAAAACGTTACACGCCAGGAGGAACGGCTGTTGCCAATTTAGGTATAGCTGTGAATCGTAAATTCAAAGATAGCACCGGAGAACTTAAAGAAGAAGTTTGTTTTTTGACAGTTACCGTTTGGGATAAACAAGCCGAAGCTTGTTGCCAATATCTTTCTAAAGGAAAGCCGGTGTTTGTCGAGGGAGTGTTGCAGTCGCGTTTTTGGGAAACCCCTGAAGGTCAAAAAAGAAGCGCGATTGATGTTAGGGCCGAACGTGTGCAATTTTTAGGGTCATACGGTGGAGGTAAAGATAAAATTAAAGAAGAAGAAATTGAAGTTTCGAATCAACAGGAAGAAGTGATAAAACCTGAAAATATCGCTTGGGATGAATAAGATAAAAGGAGGAAGCCTTTGAAAGACTTTAATTCAAAAAAATCTCATAATGCTATGGGAAAGAAATTCTCTAAAACAGAACGCGAGGATCGGGCTGATCGCGCCGAGCGCATGCAGAGAATGTCTGCGCGATATCAGATTTCTGATGATATTGTTATCGATTATAAGAATGTGCCTGTTCTGCAGAAATTTATTAATGATCGAGGTAAAATTGTTCCTCGTCGAATTTCCGGATTAACAGCCAAAAATCAACGATTATTAAATACGGCCATTAAAAAAGCGCGGTTTTTAGGATTATTGTCCGTTGGGTCATCCAAACGTTAATAAGTAGGGGCCGTTGCTATTAAACAGATAATTGTCTATTGAAGGAGAACAGTTATGGAAGTTATTTTATCGAAAGATATTCATAAGTTAGGGAAAGCGGGACAAGTGGTTAAGGTTAAAGATGGATTTGCCCGTAATTTTTTGTTCCCCAAAGGGGATGCGTATTTGGCGACGCCAGAAAATTTAAAACGTATTGAGCAGATTCAGAAAAAAGAAAAAGCTCAATATGAAGAAGAAAAAAAGAAAGCTGAAATCTTGGCGGATAAGCTGAATAAAGTTTCTTGTACTGTGACGGTTGAGGTTAATGATTTGGAGAAGCTTTATGGATCTGTGACTGAAGGTGAGATTGTCAAGGCTATTGAAGCCGAAGGATTTACCGTTGATAAAAAAGATATCGTGCTTGAAAAGAATATTGATCAATTAGGTATTTTTGAAGTTGGTGTTAAACTCCATCCAGAAGTGACTGCTAAAATACGACTATGGGTCACGAAGAAGTAAGGGTTCCGCCTCAAAATGTTGAAGCAGAAAAATCTGTGTTAGGCTCCATGCTCATTAGCGATGAAGCTATTGGCGTCGCTGTCGAAATTTTAAATGAAATCTGGTTTTATGAACCTGCTCATCAAACGATCTATCGCGCGATTCTTGATTTGTATAACATGCGCAAGCAAGTCGATCTTATTACCTTATCCGATAAATTAAAAAATGATGGCCGTTTAGATGAAGTCGGTGGAGTGACTTATCTTTCTGTTTTGATGGATTTTGTCCCGACCGCGGCTAATATCGAGCATTACGCCCAGATTGTGAAAGAAAAAGGCGTTTTACGGCGGTTGATTAAAAATGCAACGCAAATTATTACCGATAGTTATGATGCCCGTGGAGATATCGAAGGCGTTGTTGATAATGCGGAAAAACTTATTTTCGAGATAGCTGATCTTAGACAGCGTCAACAATCGTTTCTTTTGAAGGATCTTGTGAAAAGTAGTATGGTCACGTTAGATCATTTGTATCAACGCAAAGAGCATATTACCGGGATTCCAACAGGATTTACAAAATTTGATACTATGACTTCAGGTTTGCAGAATTCGGATCTTATTATTTTAGCAGGGCGTCCTTCTATGGGAAAAAGCGCTTTAGCGGTTTCGATTGCGGAGAATGCCGCTATCGATCAAAAAATTCCTGTTGCTATTTTTAGCTTAGAAATGTCAAAAGAACAGTTGGTCCAGCGTATGTTATGCTCTCAAGCGCGTGTAGATGCGCATAAAGTGCGTTCAGGTTTTTTGTCTGCGTCTGATTGGCCTAAATTAACAGCCGCCGCCGGGAAATTATCAGAAGCCAAAATATTTATTGATGACACGCCAGCTATTTCTGCTATGGAACTTCGCGCTAAGGCCCGCAGATTAAAAGCCAATTATAATATTAAAATGGTTGTTCTTGATTATTTGCAGTTAATGCAGGGTAGCAAAAACAGTGAAAGCCGTCAGCAGGAAATTTCAGAGATTTCTCGTTCTTTAAAAGCGTTAGCCCGTGAATTGAATGTCCCGGTTATTGCTTTAAGCCAATTATCGCGAGCGGTAGAATCACGTCAGGACCATCGTCCGCAACTGTCCGATTTGCGTGAATCTGGAGCCATTGAACAAGACGCGGATGTGGTTGTTCTTTTAGTAAGAGAAGAATATTATAATGCCACAAGTGAAAATGAAGGAATTGCTGAGGTCATTATTGCGAAACAGCGTAATGGTCCTGTGGGACCGATTAAACTTCAATTCACAAAAGAGTTCATGCGGTTTGAAAATTTGGCATATGTTGATTGACATGATTTTTTTTTGTTACTATAATTAGACAAATTCAAAAATCAACCATTATCATACCCCCTAATCTCATGCGAAAAATATTAAAAAACTCATTCATTTTTACCGTAATATTTGTTGTGTTGTTTTCTTGTGTTTCTTTATGGGCGCAAGAATCCCAGCCGACAATGGAAAAACAATCTTTGCAAGCAGCTAACGTGAGCGCGCCTCAAGAAAAAGACGTTAAAAGCATTGAAATTGTTGGCAATAAGACAATCAGCATCGCGACCATTCTTTCTAAAATTAAAACGCGTGTAGGTCAGAAATATATTCAAGAAGTCATCAGCGATGATTTGAAACGTTTATATAATACGGGATATTTTTCTGATGTGCGCGTCGATCGTAAAGAAATGGACGGTGGCTTTAAAGTTATTATTTATGTGGATGAAAAACCAATCGTTGAGGAAGTCACATTTTCTAAGACGCGTTATTATCACGCGAAGGTTTTAAAGAAAAAGATTAAGACTGAGGCCGGAAAGTTTCTTGATAATAAGATTTTAAAAGACGATGAAAATACTATTAAGGAATTGTATGCGAAAAAAGGATTGACAAAAGTTGAGGTTCAAGTCGAATCTTTTGTTGATGAGGTTACGAATAAAGCGAGTTTACATTTTGTTATTCGTGAAGGATATCAAATGCGTGTTAAAAAGATAAATATTTTGGGAAATAGCGCTTATAAAGATGGACGTCTTTTAAAGGTTATGAAGACGCGTTATAAATGGCTTTTTAATTCAGGGTATTTAAAAGAAGATGTTCTTCAGGAAGATATGGACCGGATAACATCTTTTTATGAACAACAAGGATATATTGACGCTAAAGCTAATTATCGGGTTGAATCGCTTTATCAAGGATGGGTTGAGGTTTATGTTCAAATTGAAGAAGGCAAAAGATATTATGTGGGTAATATTGTTTTATCCGGCAATAAAATAGTTTCTAATAAAGAAATTTTTGGCTCTATGAAAGATATTCAGACCGGGAATGTTTTTAGTCGCAAAAAATTGAGCGACGACATTTCTAATATTCGCACGCTTTATTTTGATAAAGGATATATTTTTGCAAATGTTACCGATAGTTCCTCGCTTAATCCGAAAACAGGTGAAGTGGAATTAAAACTTAATGTGTTTGAAGGCGGGTTAGCTTATATTGAGCGAATTAAGATTCAAGGGAATACCCGTACACGAGATACGGTTGTTCGTCGGGAATTAAAATTGTATCCTGGGGATCGTTTTGATGGCTCGAAATTACGTCGCACTAAAGAAAAGTTAACGGATTTGGGATATTTTGAAGATATCAGTTTTGATATTGAAGATACCAATACGCCTGATCGTAAAGACCTTGTTATTCAGGTTAAGGAAGCGAAAACAGGGACATTTAGTTTTGGCGGCGGGTTTAGCACTGTGGATCAAGTGATTGGGTTCGTTGAGGTAGAACAAAAGAATTTTGATTTTACGAATTGGCCGACATTTACTGGTGGAGGCCAACGATTGGCTTTGCGCGCGGAAACAGGTTCTACACGAAATAATTTATTATTAAGTTTTACTGAACCTTGGTGGTTTGATTATCCTGTTTCTTTTGGTTTTGATGCTTATCGGAAACAGCGCACACGCGAGCGTAATATTGGTTACGCGTATGATGAATTGCGTATCGGAGGGGTTTTACGTTTAGGTAAACAATTGAATGAATACTTAAGCGCCGGGGTTTCTTATCGTAATGAAAGTGTTAAGATTAGCAATATGGAAGATGATGTTTCCAATGATTTAAAAGAAGAATTAGGAAAAAATAATTTAAGTGTTTTAGGTTTTAATGTCGAGCGTAATACGTTAGATAGCAATATTTCTCCGACAAAAGGTCTGGTTTTAGGAAGTTTATTGGATGTGGCCGGCGGTCCTGTGGGTGGTGACAGGGATTTTTATCGGTTACAAGGGTATTCTAATTATTATGTTCCATTACGATTTAATACGGTAATGTCTTTTAGTTTAAAAGCAGGCATAGCCGATGCTTATAATAATTCGGAGAAAGTTCCGATTTTTGAAAGATTTTTCGCTGGAGGCGCCCGCACAATCCGAGGTTATGACGAGCGTAAAGTGGGCCCGTTGGACCCTGTTAATAATGATCCTATCGGTGGAGAAAGCATGATCGTCGGAAGTGTGGAATATACCATTCCGCTGATTGATTTTATTAAAATGGCCCTTTTTTATGATGTCGGCAATGTCTGGGCGAAATCGAGTAAAATTGGAACAGGAGGCCTTAAATCTGGAACAGGTTTGGGCGTGCGTATTAAGACGCCGATTGGGCCTATGAATTTGGATTACGGCTATCCTCTTAATAAAGAGCCTGGAGAAGAAGGTAAATCCGGAAAATTTTATTTTAGTGTTAGTCGAGGATTCTAAAAGATTATTATTAAAAGGAGGAAACAATGCAATGTAAGAAAATAGTTGTTTTAGTTGCGGTAATTTTTCTATCGTTTATTCTCGTCGGAAATATTTATGCGGCAGATAAAGATTTAAAAGTGGGCTTTGCTGACTTAAGCAAGCTTTTCGATGATTATTATAAAACAAAAGAATTTGATAAAGTTTTAGAGGATAAACACGCGGGCTTTGTTAAAGAGCGTGATAAAAAAATTGAAAAAATTAAAGAGGCACAAGGGAAAGTCGCTTTATTAAAAGAAGAAGAAAAGGCAAAGGTTGAAAAAGATATTGAACAAATGAAAGCGGAACTTTTGGAATTTGACCGTCAACAAAAAGAAACGTTGACGCAAGAGCGCAATGATAAAATTCGTGAAATCTTGCTTGAGATTGAAAAAGTCGTTAGTGATTACGCGGAAAAAGAAGGGTATTCCTTTATTCTTAACGATCGTGTTTTGATCTATGGGAATAAAACGATTGATATCACGCCGCTTATTTTAGATAAGTTAAATCAGGGTCAAAAAGGGAAAAAATAGTTTTTTTTCGATGAAGGATAGCGCATGAAAAAAACCTTAGCCGAGATCGCGAAAATTGTTAATGGCGAGGTTGTTGGCGACAAGGATTTAATGATTAGTGGATTAAGCGGCATTCAAGAAGCAAAAGAAGGCGATTTAACATTTGTTTCTCATCCCAAATATCTTCCTCTTGTCAAACAAACAAAAGCCAGCGCATTGATTATTTCTCGCAATATAGCGATACCAGAAAAGCCTGTTATTTTGGTTGATAATTCGTCTTTAGCGTTTACGACATTAATGACATCGTTAAATAAAAAAGACGTTTTAGAAATAAAAGGAATTCATCCGTCGGCTGTTGTTGATAAAACAGCGCGTTTAGGGAAAAATGTTGCTGTGGGCGCTTGTGTGGTTATTGAACATAATGTGAGTATTGACGATGGCACGATCATTCACGCGGGTAGTTTTATCGGATCCTCGACGAAAATAGGGAAGGAATGTTTAATTTATCCGAATGTGACGATTCGAGAAAAGAACGAAATTGGCGATAGAGTTATTATTCATAGTGGAACAGTGGTTGGATCTGACGGATTTGGTTATATTCAGATCGACGGGAAACATATTAAAATCCCACAGGTGGGTATTGTGGTTATTGAAGACGATGTGGAAATCGGCGCCAATGTCACGATTGACCGTGCGCGTTTTGATAAAACGATTATTGGACGTGGAACAAAAATTGATAATTTAGTTCAGATTGCGCATAATGTGGTAATTGGCGAAGATTGTATTATTATTGCGCAAGTGGGTATTTCTGGAAGTACAAAAGTTGGGAAAAGTTCTATTCTCGCCGGACAATCAGGGACAGCCGGACATTTAACGATTGGCGAAGGCGTTGTTGTAGCGGCGCGAAGTGGCGTGACAAAATCCATTGCGTCTCATCAAATGGTTTCGGGATTTCCGGCTAAGCCGCACATGGAAGAACGCCGCGTCAATGCGTGTGTTCAACGACTTCCGCATTATGTTAAAACGATACAAGAATTGCAAAAACGCATTGAAGAATTAGAAAAGAAAATAAAATAAAATTATTATGAGAAAACAAAAGACAATAAAAAAAGAAATACTCATTGAAGGTGTGGGTTTGCATACCGGTAAAAAGGTCCATTTGAAATTTAAACCTGCGCCTATTAATACGGGTATTTGTTTTGTCCGGACAGATTTAGCGCACAAACCTATTATTAAGGCTGATATCCAAAATGTGTTTAAAGAAAAAGGCGTCGCCCGTTGCACGCCTATTGGGGCAGGTGAAGCCACTATTTATACGATAGAACATTTAATGAGTATTTTATCCGGGCTTGAGATTTCAAATTTGATGATTGAGATTGATGGCGCAGAAATTCCTGGCCTCGATGGTAGCGGCATCGAATTTTTAAAGAAATTTAAAGAAGGGGGCATAGAAGAACAACCGGATCATGTAAAATATTTTGATATCAAAGAGCCGATATGTGTTTTTAGTCAAGGCGCTTCTATTTATGCGGTGCCTTATGAGGGATTGAAGATTTCTTATGTTTTAGATTATGATCATCCGGTCTTGCGGTCACAATTTTTCAGCTTAGAGGTTAATCAAAAGAATTTTGAAGAGCAAGTCGCGTCTTGTCGCACGTTTTGTTTAGAAAGTGAAGCGGAACAATTAAAAAGTTTAGGATTCGGAAAAGGCGCTAATTATCAAAATACACTTGTCGTCGGTCAAGATGAAATCATTGAAAATGAGCTTCGTTTTGAAGATGAGTTTGCCCGTCATAAAGTTCTCGATCTGATTGGTGATTTGTATTTATTAGGTTTCCCGGTTAGAGGGCATTTTTATGCGATTAAAAGCGGCCATGCCTTAAATGTAGAAATGGTTGAAAAGATTTTAAATCAAAAAAAACGTTATGAAGAAAAAGGTCTTGTTTTTGATCTAAAAATAGATAATGGCCAAGAATTGGATATTACCGCGATTATGAAAATTTTACCGCATCGGTATCCTTTTTTATTAGTCGATCGCGTGTTGGATTTAGAAAAAGGCAAAAGAGCTGTTGGTGTTAAAAATGTCACTATCAACGATGGTTTTTTTACAGGCCATTTTCCGACCCGTCCGGTGATGCCGGGTGTTTTAATGGTCGAAGCGATGGCGCAGTTGGCAGGCATTGCGGTATTAACGCATGACCAAAATCGAGGGAAATTAGCGCTTTTTATGTCGGTTGATAATGTGAAATTTCGAAAAGTGGTTGAGCCGGGCGATCAATTGCTTATGGAAGCCGTTGTGACAAAAGAACGATCGCGGATTGTTATTGCTCATGGAGAGTCTAAAGTGAATGGAGTTGTCGTTGCGGAAGCTGATATTACATTATCTTTTGCGGATGGCGCATATTTAGATTAAGCGTTGCTTTGAGAGTTTTTAGAGAGATTGTTTAAGAAAATTATTTTATTTAAAACCATTTCATATATAATATAAAAAATTATGGAAAATATTAATATACATAAAAGTGCGATTATTCATTCTGGCGCGAAATTATCCCCGGGCGTTAGTATTGGGCCGTATGCAGTTATCGATGAAAATGTTACTTTAGGGGATAATGTTCGTGTGGGAAGCCATTGTGTTATTACTGGTCAGACGAAAGTCGGTAAAAATTGTAAGATTTATACTGGCGCGGTTGTCGGGAGCGCGCCGCAGGATAAAAAACACGCCGTTGACGATAATGTTTTTTTAAATATTGGGGAAAATAATACTATTCGCGAATATGTGACTATTAATCCCGGAACTCTTGAGGGCGGCGGTAAAACTGTTATTGGAAATAATAATTTGTTGATGGCCTATTGTCATGTGGCGCATGATTGTGTGATTGGCAACAATTGTATTATGTCTAATAATGCGACTTTGGCAGGCCATGTAACATTGGAAGACAATGCGGTTATTGGCGGGATGACGGCGGTGCATCAATTCACGCGCTTAGGTCGGCTTTGTATCGTCGGAGGATGTTCAAAAGTGGTTCAAGATGTGCCGCCTTTTTCGATGTGCGACGGACATCCTGCGAAAGTGATTCGGACCAATGCTGTTGGATTAGAGCGCGCAGGCATTTCTTCAGAAACAGCGTTAAAATTGAAAAAGGCTTTTAAAATATTATTTTTTTCTGGTTTATCGAAAACGCATGCATTGGAACAGATTGAAAAAGACATTGATCCATGTCCAGAAATAGAGCATTTAATATTTTTTGCTAAAACTTCCAAGCGCGGACTTTGTTCCTAAATCTTCTTTTTTAAAATTCTCTATGGACCCAAAACGTTTAGGCCTTATCGCGGGGAATGGAAAATTCCCTATTCTTTTCGCTCAAAAAGCAAAATCTCAAGATATCAAAGTTATTACGGCGGGTGTCAAAGGAGATACCTCTTGGAAGGTGCGTTTTTTTTCAGATAAATTTAAGTTGTTTAAGGCCGGCGATCTCAAAAAAATATTTTTATATTTTAAAGAAAATGGTATTACAGACGTTTTAATGGCCGGACAAGTAAATCCGAAACATTTGTTTGATACGCGCTTGAGTATGGATGAAGATTTTAAGAGAGTATTTCAGACGTTAAAAGATAGAAAAGCAGATACCATTTTCTTAGCTATTGCGGAAAAATTAAAAGAGCAAGGTTTCAAACTTATAGATTCGACTTTTTTGCTTAAAGATTGTTTGGCTTTGAAAGGAACTTTAACAAAACGAGGCCCGACTTTAAATGAATTAGAGGACATTGAGTTTGGCCGAGATATTGCTAAGGCGATGGGGGCTATAGATGTCGGGCAGACCGTTGTTATTAAAGATAAAGCGATTGTGGCCATTGAAGCTATGGAAGGTACCGATAAAGCTATTCTCCGCGGAGGAAAGATTGCTCAAAAAAATGCGGTTGTCGTTAAAATGAGTAAACCGAATCAAGATTTTCGTTTTGATGTTCCGGTCGTGGGTCCCAAAACCATTCGCAATATGGTCAAGGCTCACGCCAGTTGCCTTGCGGTTGAAACTGGAAAAACTATTATGATTGATCAAGAAGTTGTTGTTAAACTCGCTAATAAAAATAATGTTTCCATTCTTGGGATTTAGAGTTGTTTAAATATTTTCTTGTTTTGACAAGTGAAAAATGCTAAAAAAAATTTTTCAACATCTTTTTTTGTTTGTTATACCTATTTTTATTTTGATAGCCTCGTTTTTTTTAAGAGTAGCATCTGGCCCGTATTGGCTAAGTATCAATTCTGACCCATCCTATCAGTATCTTATTAATGGCTTGTATCTTGTTAAAGGCGTTGTCCCTGAATTAGTACAACATCCAGGGACATTTTTACAGATTTTATTTTATGGCCTTATTTCTTTGTTAAATATAGGGCGACCCATAGCAGAAGTTATACGAAATGTTTTAATAGATCCAGAATTTTATTTAAGGGCGATGTTTATTCTTTTATCTTTGTTGAACTTTTTTTCTTTAACCGCTTTAGGAATGTATGTTTATCGAAAGATGCAAGATAAAATTATGGCTATTTTAGCGCAAGTGCCAGTGTTGAGCTTGTTGATATTGAAATCGGCCAGGTCAACGGATTTTATTCTTCCTGTCGTGGCTAATGTAAGCCCAGATGTTTTATTAATTAGTATCGTTAATTTTTTTAATTTTTGTTTTTTAAAGATTTTCTTTGAAGAAGATAAAAAAAATTATTTTATTGTTTCTTGTTGGGCATTAGTTTCAGGACTCGGATTGGCCACAAAGTTTACTTTTTTGCCTCTTTTAATCATCCCGTTAATTGTTTTATCATGGAGAAAGAAGTTGCTTTTTTTTCTTCTTTTTGGATGCGGATTTTTATTAGGGACATTTCCTATTCTTTCTAAGTATTCGGTTATGGGAGATTGGGTTTTTAATTTAATGAGACATTCTGGAATTCATGGAGGAGGATCCGTTAACATTATAGACCTTCATCAATTCTCTCTAAATTGGAAAACAATTTTCATTGAATATTTTTTATATGTTTTTTTGTTGATTATTGCTTTTATTTTAGTTTTAAAGAATATTCTCTCTAAGAATTTTAATAAGGCAACGTTGTTTCTTTTAGCCTCCAGTATAGCTATTTTTTCTCAATTTATTATTATTGCCAAACATTATGGCCCTCAATATTTTGTGCCAGGGATTGGGCTGTATAGTTCGTTTTTTGTTTTTATTTATCTTATAGCAACACAGGGGGGCATCATCTCACGACGATCAGTAATTCTTTTTATTTTAATATTTTGTTCATCTTTAATCGTTGCTACCGCTGTTTATTATAGGAAATCAGCATCATTGTCAAGACAGGTCCAGCTTTTTCATGAAAAAACATGTTCTCAATATTCCGAATGTATCTTTATTAAATACTATCGCTCTTCAGGAATAGAGGATGCATTAGCTTTTGCTGATGGTTGGAATTTAGCGCCACATCTTTCAAAAGAGCTATCACTATTGTATCCGAATAAGTTCTATTTTAATGTCTGGGGGCATGATATAAAGAATTTTTCCTCGAGAATCTTTGCGAATGATATTCTATCTCAATCTCCTTGCGTTCTTTTCATAGGATCGAGTTATAATTTTAGCCAGTCACCGCACACTGTGCGTTTGTTAGAAAAAGGGCCTGTGGAAAGTGTTTATCTTTTAACGAGCACGACAGAAAAACAATCAGTCATGCTTTTTATGGCTGCTGGACAGTCTTTTTTTAATCGAAATTATGAAAAGGCATTAGTTTTTGCTCTTTAGGCTCAATATTTGAAATATCAACCCATTGGTTCATTAGAAAATTTTATTAATTTGGTAAAAGATTCTTTAAGGAATTCACGATAGTATTTTTTATCGCCTTTAAGGGATTATTTCTTTAGCGAAAGAATAGGTTTTATGAATAAAAAACAACAGGATGATCGTTTAGTAGAAATGAAAGAATATTTTCGTCAGAAATATTCTTTTTATTATTCTCAATTAGAAAAACAATACCGTTTTTTTATTCCAGAAGGAAAGAATGTTTTAGAAATTGGATGCTCAACGGGATCTTTGCTTAATGCTGTTAAGCCTCGTTATGGGGTTGGAATAGATAGTAATAATTTTGCTATAAAAAGAGCATGTGAGAAGTTTTCTCATCTTACATTTATTCAAGGAGAGATAGACGTTCTTTCGCGACAAGAAATAAAAAAGCCGTTTGATTATATTATTTGTTCAGGGTTGTTGGGTAGGTTGGATGATGTTCAGGGATTTTTTTCTTCTTTAAAGTCAGTATGTCATCGAGATACGCGCATTATTATTGAATATTATAGTTTATTTTGGCAATACATTTTGATGGGGATAGAACGCTTAGGATTAAAGACTCCTGCAGGTATTCAAAATTGGCTTACGTATAAAGATATTGAAAATTTTTTAAAATTGACTGATTTTGAAATCGTTAAATCAAGTCGCACAATATTAGTTCCCTTTCATATTCCCTTGATAAGTAGTTTTATTAATCGTTTTATTGCTAAAATGCCTTTTTTTAATGGATTAACATTAAATCATTTTATTATTGCTCGACCTCTTTTGGGGCCAAGAGAAGATTTAAGTGTAACGATTCTTATCCCTTGTCGAAATGAGAAGGGGAATATTGAAGAAGCGGTAAGGAGGTTGCCTGTTTTTGGAAAACATCAGGAAATTATTTTTGTAGAAGGATGGTCTCAAGATGATACTTATGAGGAAATCGAAAGAGTTATAGAAAAATATTCTTATAAAGATATAAAACTTTATAAGCAACCTGGGAAAGGTAAAGCTGATGCCGTTCATTTTGGTTTTAGTAAGGCCA
>ERZ795059.2275-NODE-2275-length-20074-cov-6.836955_pt1 | contig 20074 bp, 15 predicted proteins | sample MGYA00375143_ERZ795059 | MGnify/ENA primary metagenome ERZ795059 (study PRJEB30188, sample SAMN05720168) | activated sludge metagenome | isolation source: Anaerobic digester | place: USA | collected 2015-01-07 ... | reverse complement strand
CGCATCCTCCTCTCGTCGATACAGGGCTACGCTATCACCGCCGTGCGCATCACCAGGCACGACGAGGACGGCGTCCAGCATGTCGTCTCGTCAGAATTCGAGACGATACCGGGGGTCTCCGAGGACACCATCGAGCTGCTCAACAACCTGAAGCAGCTACGCCTGCAGCTACCCGACGACGAGGAGCAGGAGACGTTCGTCTACGAGTTCGTCGGTCCCGCCGAGATCAAAGGCGCCGACCTGATGAAGGACAAGGCGCTCAAGGTCTTCAACCCCACGACCCACATCATGAGCATGATGGACGGGGTTAAGCTCGAGATGGAGCTCCAGGTAGACCTCGGCCGCGGCTACGTACCGAGCGAGGTGAACGAGAAGTACATCGAGATCGTCGGTACCATACCGATGGACGCCATCTTCTCGCCGGTCAGCAAGGCGCGTTACTCGGTCGAGCCGACGCGCGTCGGGCACCGCTCCGATTACGACAAGCTCGTGCTCGAGGTATGGACCGACGGCACGCTCAAGCCGGAGGACGCGCTCGCCGAGGCGGCCAAGATCGCCAAGGATCACTTCTCGATTTTCGTCAATTTCGACGAGGGTGAGCCGAACATGGACGAGGAGAGCGACGAGCTCGACGAGAAGATCAAGGCCATCCTGACCACCCCGGTCGAAGAGCTTGAGCTTTCCGTACGTTCGTCGAACTGCCTCAAGAACGCCAACATCAAGACTATCGGCGACCTGACGCGCAAGACCGAGGACGATATCGCCAAGACGAGGAACTTCGGTAAGAAGTCCTTGCAGGAGATCAAGGACCGCCTCAAGGAATGGAACCTGGGCCTCGGCATGACCGACTACGCCGAGCTCAGGGAGCACTTGAAGCTGGAGAAGCAGAAGGAAGATATCCATGAACCATAAGAAGGGCTTCAATAAGCTTAACCGGAACGCCTCTCATCGTAAGGCTCTCCTCCGGAATATGGCTACCGTCCTCTTCAAGCACGAGCGGATCGTCACGACCAAGGCCAAGGCCATCGAGGTCCGCAGGGTCGCCGAGAAGATGATCACCAGGGCTAAGGAAGACAGTGTCCACAACAGGCGCATCGTCGGCGAGAAGATCACCGATCAGGCGATTCTGGCCAAGCTGTTTACCGACATCGGCCCCAGGATGAAGGACCGCAACGGCGGCTACACCCGCATCCTGAAGATCGGGTTCCGCGACCAGGACGCGGCCAGCATGGTCGTGCTCGAGCTGGTCGACCATAAGCTCGACGGCGACAAGAAGGCCGATAAGAAGAAGCCCGAGGCGAAGGCTAAGAAGGCCGAGCCCAAGGCCGCTTCGAAGGCCAAGAAGCCTGACGCCAAGGCCGACGGCAAGGCCAAGTCGCCTCGAGCGACGAAGAAGGCCGCAGCGGCCAAGCAGTCCGAGCCCGAGTCGGCCGAATCGGCCAAGTCGGCCGAATCGGCCAAGTCGGCCGAGTAAGGGAGGAAGCACCATGTCCAAGGCCCATCGCGGTAAGGGAATAGCCGATCAGCCCGACGGCGGTCGCGGGATCTGTCCGGTCTGCAAGCGTGGCGGCGTCAAGCTGATGTACGAGCAGGAGATCGAGGGGCAGAAGACCAAGATCTGCAAGATGTGCAAGGCTACGATCGCTAACAAGAAATAAGGCGGCGCGCGGACCGCGTCGTACGGGGAGGCCGCTCGCTAGCGGCCTCCTTTTTTTAATATGGAGGTACCATGGGTGACGATAGGCCGGGAAGGGCTCGAACCGAGTCCGTCGGGATGCTATTCGGCATTGGCGCCTACGGGCTCTGGGGCCTGTTCCCGCTGTACTGGAAACGTTTGTCGTCGGTGCCGTCGCTACAGATACTGATGCATCGCATAGCCTGGGCCTTCGCGCTGACCTTCGTGCTGGCCTTGCTACTCGGCAAGCGGCGGCTGATGGCAGAGCTACTGCGCGAACGTAAGCGCCTGGCGGCGACGATTGCGGCCGGCTTCCTCGTCAGCCTGAACTGGGGTATCTACATTTGGGCCGTCAACGCCGGACATATCGTCGAGACTAGCATAGGGTACTTCCTCAACCCGCTCGTCTCCGTCGCCCTCGGCTCTTTCGTGTTCAAGGAGAAGATCGACCGGGGTATCAAGGCGGCCTGCGCGATCGCGGCGGTCGGGATAGCCGTGCTGACGGTATCGTACGGCAAGCTGCCCTGGATAGCGCTGTCGCTCGCCGCCACTTTCTCGCTCTATGGCCTGATAAAGAAGCTGACGAACCTCGACGGGCTGACGGGCTTGGCGATGGAGACGGCGCCCGTCATGCCGTTCGCGCTCGGATACCTGATCCTCGAGGAGTTGGCCGGTCGCGGGGCCTTCGGTCGGTCCGGAGGCATCGAGACGTCCATGCTGGTGCTGGCCGGGGCGGTGACCGCCCTGCCGCTGTTCTTCTTCGCCGAGGGAGTCAAGCGCGTGCCGCTATCGAGGATGGGATTCCTCCAGTACATATCGCCGACCCTGCAGCTGGCGCTCGGCCTGTTCGTCTTCGGGGAGACGCTATCGGCGACCAAGGCGGCCGCCTTCGCGTTCATCATGGCGGCTCTGGTCGTGTTCGCCGCGACGAGGCCGAGGTGCACCGCTAGCGGTGAGTCGGCCTAGGCGCCTTGCGGGCTCACATCGACGCCAGCTCCTCGTCGCGCCTATCGGTGACGAACATGTGGCCTGGCGCGTGGGTCACCACCCGCTCGAGGGCGGCGTTCATGATGGCGGCCTGGGACGTAACGCCGCAGGCCCAGAATACCGGTACCTCACCTGGCCGTATATCCACGGCGTCTCCGAAATCAGGCGCATCTATATCCACTATCCCGAGCGCTTCCGGGTCGCCGGCGTGCACCGGCGCGCCGTGCACCTCGGGGAAGCGCCCCGTGACCTTGTAGGCCTCGGCGACCATCGAACCGGGCATCGGCCTCATGCTGACGACCAGTTCACCGGAGAAAGGGCCCGCTCCGGCGCAGGGACGGTTCGTGCGGTACATCGGCACGTTCCTGCCCTGCTCGACGTGCCGTACCGGCAAGCCAGCGGCGAGAAGCGCACCCTCGAACGTGAAGCTGCACCCTATGAGGAACGACACGTAGTCGTCGTCCCAATCGTCGAGCAGGTCGCCCGGCTCGGCGACGAGGCGGCCGCGCTCATAGACCCGGTAGCGCGGGATATCGGTACGCACGTCCGAGTCCGCGGCCACCCGCGCGGCCGTCGTCGACCCGGCCTCGCAGACGTCAAGCACCGGGCAGGCCTTGCGGTTACGCTGGCAGAATAGCAGGAAGTCGAAGGCGTAACGCGAAGGCAACGCGACGAAATTCGCCTGGGCGTAGCCGGTGGCCAGGCCGGCCGTCGGACCAGTCCATGCGCCCGAGCGCACGGCCAGGCGAGCCGCCTTTCCATCCAAGAGCCTCGTATCCATGATGATCCTCCATTTTTCTCGTGAACTCGGGGAGCGGATCAACGCGGCTCGACGGCGACGTCGAAACGCTCTCCGTCGACGGTCACCGCGAAGCGACGGGCGACGCGAGCTGGCCCGCGGCTGATGAGCGCCATCTCTGACTCGCGTTCCCGCTCGAGTAGCGCGGACCTCGCTTCGGCGGCTGATACCAGCTCAAAGCGTACGCGCCCACCGGGCGGCACCTGGGCCAGCGCGCCGAGGTCGGCGCTGATCACGCTGGCCAGCCTCGGATAACCGCCGCAGGTCTGGCGGTCAGCCATCATCACGATGGGACTGCCGCTCGGCGGCGCCTGGACGGTGCCGAAGTTCACCGCCGAGGACAGCATCTCGCGATCGCCCCATCCCCGCATCGGTAGTGGTTCGCCACTCTCGAGCCTGTAGCCCATGCGGTCGGAGTCGGCGGACACGCGATACTCGCGCGTCGTGAAGGCGGCGAGGCAATCGGGGCCGAGGGCGTCGGCTTCGGGCCCCGAGACGACGCGGATCCGCGCCGGCTCTCCGGACGCGAACGGCTGGAGAGCCGGTGAGCCGGAGCTGTCCGGTTCCCGACGCCCATCGCCATCCGCGAGGCGCGCCGGCGCGGGTCCGACCGGGAGCAGGTCTCCCGTCTGGAGGCGGCGGCCGCGTAGCCCGCCGAGCCCGGCGCGCGCGTAGGTGGAACGCGAGCCCATAACCGGATCGATCGCGAAGCCTCCGGCCACGGCGAGGTACGACCGCGCGCCTCGCGAGACCGGAGGCATCTCGAGTACCGAGCCGCGCCTTGCGCGGACGCGTTCGTACATCGGTACCGGCGCGCCGTCGAGCGTCATGGCGGATGGCGCCCCGGTTACCGCGAACTCGACGTCGGCCAGGAATTCGAGTGATGGACCGATCAGGGTCGTCTCGAGGCAGGCATCGGTCGCCCGGTTGCCGACGAGCCGGTTGGCCAGGCTAGCCGACCGGTGGTCCATGGCACCCGAGACGGGTACGCCGTATTTCTGGTACCCGCGTCGACCGAGGTCTTGCACGGTGGTCGAGAGACCCGGCCTGACGACGCGTATGGCCGCGCGCTCAAGAGGGTCGGTCGGGCCGCTCGGACCTTCGCGATGCTCGGCTATGCCGCCAGGTCCGCGGCTCATGGCGTCGAACTCGTCGAGGCTGACGGGATAGAAGCGTACCAAGTCGCCCGGTCTTAAGGTGGCCGGCGGGTCCATCGACGCGTCGAAGAGGCGTATCGGGCTACGGCCGACGAGTTTCCACCCGCCCGGGCTGTCGAAGGGATAGACCCCGGTCTGACGCCCGGCTATTCCGACGGATCCCGCCGGTATTCTGGGGCGGGGCGTCTTGAGACGGCCAGAGGCTATGCGCTCGTCGACCCCTCCGAGGTAGGGGAAGCCTGGCGCGAAGCCCAGCATGTACACCGGATAGTCCCTGCCGCAGTGGATGGACGCGACCTCGTCGGCCGATAGGCCCGCTTCAGCGGCTATCGAGGCCAGGTCAGGGCCGGCTTCGCCGCCGTAGGCCACAGGTACCCGGACGACCCTTCGAGCCTCGCCGCTTGAGACGGCGGACAACGACGCCCGGACGAAGGCCTCGGCCTGCGCGTGGGTCAGGAGGAGCGGGTCGAAGTCGATGAACACCGACGTATAGGCGGGAGACGCCTCGATGATGCCGTCGTCGGCCGGGTCGTCGGCCTTGGCGGCCTCTACGGCGTCCGCGAGCGAACGCGCCCGCTCGTTCAGCTCCTCGGACAGCACGTCCCCGAGCCTGACGAGCAATCCGTCGTCGCCGAGAGGGATGCATTCAAACTGAGATAGGTTAGGCATCGGTGTGCGAAAGGGGCCGGAGCTCGACGCCGGCCTCCCTGAGGGCCGTGGATAGGGCCTCGGCCAGCTCGAGCGCCCCGTCGCCGTCGCCGTGGAGGCAGATCGTGTCGGGGCGCAGCATGACCCGCTCGCCGCTCAAGGCGGTCACGAAGCCATCGGTGGCCATGCTGATGGCCCTCGCGGCGCAGGAGGCCGGATCCTTGATGACGGCGCCCGGGATACCGCGGGGTACGAGTGAACCGTCGGCACGATAGGCTCGGTCGGCGAAGGCCTCGCCGGCGCAACGGAGGCCCGCGGCGGTTCCGGCCTTGAGGAGCTCCGAGCCGCAGAGGCCGACGAGGATCAGCGCCGGATCGTAGGCGGCCACCGCTTCGGCTATGGCGGCGGCGAGGTCAGCGCGCTTGGCCGCCATGTTGTACAGCGCGCCGTGTGGTTTGACATGCGTCAGCGCGACGCCTCGAGCCTTGGCGAAGGCCCCGAGGGCGCCTATCTGGTAGAGCGTCATCGCGCGCGCCTCGTCGGCGCTCGCCGATAGCTCGCGCCGTCCGAAACCCAGGAGATCCGGGAAGCCCGGGTGTGCGCCGATCGAAACGCCTGCCGACGCGGCCAGCGCGACCGTACGCTCCATGACCGACGGGTCGCCGGCATGGAAGCCGCAGGCGATATTGGCCGAGGTCACGTACCGAAGCACGCCCTCGTCGTCCCCGATGGAGTAGGCGCCGAAGCCTTCCCCCAGGTCGCAGTTCAGGTCTATTCTAGGCATCGATAGTCTCCTCGCCTTCGATGGAAGACGCGGCGCGAATGGCCTCGAGGGCCGCCAGGTTCGACTCGGGGCCGAGGCCGTCGACGGTCGGTTCGCGACGACCCGAGCAGCCGTCGACGCCGCCCGCCGCCGCTACAGCCTCGAGCATGGCCGTCTCGTCGCCCGGTCCGTGGAGGAGCGAAATCGTCCGGCCGCCCTCGAGCGCCAGCAGCTCGAGGGCCCTGACGAGCCCGTAAGCGCCCCAGTTGGACACGCCGGCTACGATAGGCGCGTCGGCGGGCGTTACTGCCCGAATCGTCGAACCGAGCGGGACGCGCTCGTCTATGATGGCCCCGATGGAGCCCAGCCCCAGCTCGTTGCCTCCATCGCCGATGGCGACGGAGACGCCGCCATAGTCGGACGCCCTGGACACGAGCGCATCGGTGTCGGGTACGAGCGCTCGCATGTCGGAGCCGCGCATCGAGTAGAAACCGCCGTCTGCCGCCTTGCCTGGCCGCTCGATGGCCACGACGACGTCCGGGCGGAAGCCCGACAGGATGGCGAGGCAGGCGAGCTCGCCATCGCCCGGAGACAGCGTCACGACGCGAGGCCTCGAGCCGAGCGCGGCGGCCGATGCCTCGACCAAGGCGGCCGAGTGGAGGTCGGTGACGATACGGACGTCCTTGCCGAGGAGGGCTAAGGCCCTCGCCAAAACGGCGGAGCCAGGCGGGCCATCGCTCTCGCCGACTCCGGCCCGCTCGATGAGGAAGCCGGTGACGATCAGGACCCTGTCGGCCCCGGCCAGCCTGGACGCGGCCCGCCGGATAGAACCCCGTAGCGCGACGCGTAACCGCGGGTCGCCGCATAGGCCTCGGCCGCCCGGGTCGAAAGCCATCGCGGCCTCGATCGACGCCAGGGCGGCGGCCGCCTTCGTTGAAACGCTCATGATGCTCCTCGTTGCCTGTTCAGGGCGGCTAGGTCCTGACGCTGACGACCTTGCCGCGCTTGACGACGGTGCCGACGACGTTCATGCCCACATGGTACGCCAGATGGCGGTACGACGGGGCGTCCAGTACGAGCAGGTCGGCCAGCTTGCCGGCCTCTATCGAGCCCCGGTCGCCTGCCAGGGAGAGCGCGGCGGCGGCGTTCAGGGTCAGCGCGGTCAGCGTCTCCTCGATAGTCATGCCCATGTACAGCACCGACAAGGCCGCGGCGAGGGGGATGGCCTGGCTGTAGCACGAGCCGGGATTGAGGTCCGACGCGACCGCGACCGCCAGCCCTCGGTCTATCATCGCCCTGGCGGGGGCGTACGGCTCCCGTAGGCTGAACGCCGTAAGTGGCAGGCAGGTCGCCACGACGCCGGCCTCCGCCATGGCCAGGAGATCGTCTTCGGAAGCCTTGAGAAGGTGATCGGCGCTGACCGCGCCGATCTCGGCGGCTAGCCCGGCTCCCCCGAGCCTGACGATCTCGTCGGCGTGCAGCTTGACGCCGAAGCCCATGGACTTGGCCGCCTCGAGGAAGCGCCTCGAGTCGTCGAGTTCGAAGACCCCGCGTTCGCAGAAGACGTCGCAGAAACGCGCCAGGCCGCCTTCCTTGACCCGGGGCATGACCTCGCGTAGGACGAAGTCGATGTAGCCGGACGGGTTTCCCTTGAATTCGGCCGGGACGGAATGCGGACCCATGTAAGTCGATACGATATCGACGGGCTGCCTGGAGTCGAGTAGCCGCATCACCTCGAGCTGACGAAGCTCGGTCTCCAGGTCGAGGCCGTAGCCAGACTTGCCCTCGACGGTGGTAACGCCGAGCTCGAGCATCCTCTCGAGGCGAGCGGCGGCGGCGGCTGTCAGCTCTTCGGCCGAGGCCGCCCTGGTATCGCGCACCGAGTTGGCGATGCCGCCTCCGCGCGCGTGGATCTCCATGTACGGCAGGCCCTCGGCCCGCCAGAAGAACTCGTCTTCGCGGTAGCCCCCGAAGACGAAATGCGTGTGCGAGTCGACGAAGCCCGGCACGACGGCTCGGCCGCGCGCGTCGAGGCGGGCCGGCGGCGGCCCCTCGAGCCGCGGTAGCTCGGAGGCCGGACCGGCCCAGGCGATCGTCTCCACATCGACGGCGACGACCGCGTCGCGGACTATCCGTAGTTCGCGCATGACGGCGCCCTGGCGCGCAGTCGAACCGACGGGCGTCGCGAGCTCGCCGATGTTCTCGATCAGCAGCGTCGCCCTCATCGTCCGGCTCCCAGTCCGGAGCGGAACAGCGGGTCGACGCCGATCGTGCCTACGAGAGAGGCGGCATACTCGGGCCGCGACGCGCGCTCGAGGCTCTGCTGGACGGTCGTCAGCTCGCGACGGGCCTTCGCGAGGTCGCGCTCGTCACGGCCGCGAGGCGAGCCTAGGAATTCCTCAAGGTAGGCGACGCCCTCGCGTAGCCTCGATCGCTCGGCCTCGGCGTAGGCCTCGAGGCGAGCGGCGTACCAGTCGGACGCAAGTACGTAGTCGCGATCGAACAAGCGCCGTAGCTCGGGGTCGTCAAGACCCTTGCCGTTCCAGGAACCGTCCGCCATCACGCGCAGGATGGCCTGGAGCGGCGGGATGGCCGCCTCGATCGAACCATCCTGGAGGTAGTCGCGAGCGACGCGTTCCTGGGCCTCGGCTATGTTGAGCACGCCGTCGGCGAAGTACTCGAGGCTCTGCAGCTCGGGCCGGAGCACCTCCTCGGGGAACACCGACGATGGGGCGTCGAAGATGCGGCCGAGGAAGTGGGACGCGAACAGCGGTGTGACGCGCCAGCCGAGGCGGCCCGCGGGTACGGTTCGGCCGCCATGCTCGAAGTCCTCGACGCGCTCGAGGTAGCCGCTCTCGATCAGGAAGGCCGGGTCGCGCTCCTCGGGAGTCAATCTGGCCCACAGCTCGGGCACGAGCAGCGAGATGTCGTGTTCGACGCGGTACTTGTGGCCTATGTATCCGGCGGCCGTCGAGAAACCATCGTAGCCCCCGAGTATGAAGCCGAGCAGTGCGTTGTTCAGGTCGGAGGTCGGCGTCAGCGAGTTGAACGGGCCCTTGGTCAGCGCTCCCTCGGATCCGGCCCCCGTCGTGGACGGGCTCTTGCCGGTCAGGGAGCAGATGAAGTCCATGAACAGCTCGGGCAGTTCCTGATAATGAACCGGGCCGTAGACGGCCAGCGGCCTGATGCCCGCCTCCGGCTCGGGCGGGTTGTTGCGCCTGCCGGGCAGGATGGCACCGACCGGGTAATAGACCGGCGCGTCGGACTTGACCATGCGGAACAGCCTGGCCCCGACGTCCGCCAGGTAGCGTTCGAGCGGCTCCGCGTAGTTGCGGTCCAGTTGCAGGTAGCGCGGGTTCTTCGACGGCTTGCCGTCCACGAGCCGGGGTTTGGACGAGACGACGAACCAGCGGAACCTGTCGTCGCTCTCGGCGCCGACTATCATCTCGCGCATGGGTTCGGTGTACTCGGACAGCTCCACGGTGCGTTCGACCATCTCCTTGGCCTTGGCCCGCGACAGCGGCTCGAAGTTCGAGATGAAGTTGTCCGGCCGCGCCATATCGGCCTCGGCCTGTTTGTCGTAGCCGCGATGGATGGCGTCGTCGGGCCGCTGGAAGAACCTGGCTTCGCAATTCTTGACGAATTTCACCGACGCCCCGCGGACGTCGTCGGGCAGGCCCGATAGGGCGGACGCCGGCGCGACGACCGAGGCGGTGATGTCGTCCTCCCACTGGATCTTCGCGGCCGGCATGTAGTCCTGCCTGAGCTTGTGGATGGACCTGGCGCCGTCGGGCGTGAAGCCGACGCGCAGATACGAACCCTGGACCGGCCGTCCGTCGTACTTGACCACGTTGCCGGCCGCTCCGTTGACGACGTCGGTGGAGAAATGGCCGGCCCAGTCGTCGCCCCACTCCGGGCGGTAGAAGCGCTTGACCAGGAAGACGAGCGCCTTGACGCGCTCGGGGATCGAGGCCAGCCACGCGTTGTACGCTTCGGTGTACAGCTCGGAAGGCGACAGCAGCTTGATGACGCTACCGAGCGAACGCTTGTCCGATAGGATCGACCGGCTGGCGGAGCCGTGGTTCTCCCCGGGATCCTTGAAGCGGGTGCCGTAGGGATACTCGATGACCTCCCTGACCATGGCCATGTCGGCGGCGAAATCGCCGGTGACGATGGGGCCGTCGCTCATGGCGTCGGTGATCTGCTTGGAGATCTCGGACTTGCCGCCGCCCGAGACCGTGCACGGCTTGTGGCACAGGAGGCCGTCGGCCTGGGTGCCCACGAGCCGCCAGGCGCCGGTCTTCGGGTGCTGGTTCATGGCGATGCGGTAGCCGGTCGGGTGCACGTAGGTCTCGCCGGGCAGGATACGCAGGCTCTGCTCGACGCCGTCGCGCCGCCAGGTCGCCTTCTGGGCGTCGATGGACAGTACGGCGTCCTCGGGCAGGTAGACCACGCTCGGGAAGACCGCGTCGATCGCGTAGCCTTCCGGCCGTAGCTCGATGCGGTCGCCGAGCAGGCGCACCACGTCGTCGAAGCGTTGGCCCTTGGAGCGCAGGTTGGTGTCGGGCACGAAGCGGTTGCCGAGATTGAAGCTGGGCAGCACGAGGGCGCCACCGGCGTGCTCCTCCTCGGTCAGGCCGAGCAGGTTCGACGAGTAGGAGATCTGCGTCTTGACCTCCTTTTTGGAGTACCCGAAGTAGTTGTCGGCGATGATGGTGACTATGACGCCGCGTTCGTCGCGGGCGCATAGCTTGAACGGTTGACCGCCGTTGTAGGGCTCGGACGGATCCTTCCAGGCCATGCCGTCGCGCCTCTGGCGCTCGGTGGCTTCGTCCCAGGATGGCAGGCCGAGCGCCTTCTTGGGCATGCCGACCAGGTGCGTGGCCAGGATGACGCAGCCGGTGTGGCCCGACCAATGGAGCGGGTCGAGCGCGGCGTCGTTGGCCGAGACGTAGGGGTCGCCCGAGTTGCCGAAAATGCTCTCGACGAAGTCGAGGTTGGCCGCGAGCGAGGCCGGGGCGAAGAAGCGCGTCTCCATCGACCGTTCCTCGTAGAGGCCGGGCACCTCGGGCCGTACCGTAGGCCGCATCAGGAGGGACAGGAAGCAGCGGGCTGGTTCCGCCTCCTGCGCCGTGAACGGTAGGACGAGGAGTTCATCCGGGGGGGCCAGCGCGGCGGTAAGCATTCTGGCGAAGGCTAGCTTGGGCACGGCCAGCTTGTCGAGCGGGACCGGCAGGCCGCCTTCGGCTATATGGAAGACGCCCTTGGTCGTGCGCCGGTCGTTCTTGGGATTATGGAGGATACCGTTACGTATCCTATACGACGACATCGTGGGAGAGCGGTACTCGTGGGCGTCCGGCGGCAGCGACAGCTCCCTGGCCATGCCGTACCGGTCGAGCGTCAGCGTGTTCGAGGGCAGGCGAGGCGCCTCGCCGTCGGGCAGGTCGGCCAGGTACGAGTCGAGGAACGCCTGGATGCGCGCGTCTGCCGGAGGGAGATAGTCGGCGAGCAGCCGCGCCTTCTCCCGGTAGTTGAGCAACATGTCGCTGGCCAGCTCAAGGAACGCGGTACCTTCCTTGCCGTAGACCGGGAGGCCCAGTGCCGATAGCTTCAGGTTGATGTATGCGATGAGCCTTCCCCGTTCCGACGGCGAGCGTCGATCCAGGGTGACTCCGAAGTCTCGTTTTGCCGGCATATGAGCCTCCGTTCATGCGTATGGGACGGGCCGTCAGGGCCTCCGGTCCATCGTAGTATGAACGACGACTTTTTGCCAGGAGGGCGCCTAGTCGCCCGGTCGACGACAGACTCGGCGATCGAACGATGGTATAGTGGCGTTATGTCCAGGAAAGAATTGGAAGCGGCGCTCGACTTCATCCTGAACCGGGCGGACCCGTCCGAGTTCGAGGTCCTCGCCAAGGCCTGCGAGCGCAGGCGGCGGGATATGGGCAAGTACGCCGGGCTTGGCGGTCTCAATCCCGGCGCCCTGGCTGATAAGATGGCCGCCTCGGTCCAGGAGGGCGTCGGCCGTAGCCTGGACGGGCTGCGCGACACCCTGCGCGACTACGTGGCCCGCCTCGTTCGCCAGAAGGAGCCCGGCGCGACCGACGAGCAGATCGAGGCGCTGCTCGACGAATGCCTGCCCGACAGGTCCGACCCTTCGTCGGGCGCCCGGGACGTTCCAGCGGCCGACAGCCTGCCGCCCGAGGCCGTCGCGATGATGGTCAGGGACTTCGTCGACTACTCGCTCGGGCTGATGCCGCCCTCGAGGCAGCGGGAGCTATGGGAGGGCCTCGACGCCTGGCAGGACAAGTACTGGCAGGCCTTCTCGCCGGAGCTACGGGCCTTCGTCAAGGCCAGGCTCGAGGGACGACTCGCCGAGGACGAATTCTGGTCGGCCGTGTTCAGTCTGCTCGGGCTATGAGCGCCGCGCTCGATAGAATCGCCTCGACGCCTCGCCCCGGCCTCTGCCCCGTGGTATACTGCGGCCCGATCCAGCTTGAGACGCGGTCCCGCGCGAGGCGGGGCCCGGAAGAGGTTCCCGATGAAGACTATAGTGCTTGACGGACGAGGGCTTGCCATAGGCGACGTCGCGCTGGCGGCCCGTTTCGGCGCGAAGGCCGAACTGGCGCGGGAAGCTATCCCGAGGATGCAGGCCTCCAGGGCCGTCGTCGAGCGCTGCGTCGACGAGTCGCTGATACGCTACGGTATAACGACCGGTTTCGGAAAGTTCTGCGACGTCGTCATCAGCCGGGAGAGCAACGCCGAGCTCCAGCGGAACCTCATCATGAGCCATGCGGTCGGCGTCGGCGACCCGCTCCCCGAGGAGGTGGTCCGAGCGATGATGCTCCTGCGCGTCAACGCCCTCGCCGTGGGCAACTCTGGGGCTAGGCTGTCCACCGCCCAGGCCCTGCTCGACATGCTGAACGCCGGCGTGACGCCGGTGGTGCCCGAGAAGGGCTCCCTCGGCGCGTCGGGCGACCTCGCCCCCTTGTCCCATGTCGCCATAGCTCTCTGCGGCATGGGGGAGTGTTGCTATAAGGGAAGGCGGATGTCGTCCGCCGAGGCGCTCGCCGGCGCAGGTCTGGCACCGGTCGAGCTCGCCGCCAAGGAGGGCCTCGCGCTCATCAACGGCACCCAATGCATGACCGCCCTCGCCGCGCTCGCCGCCTACGACGCCGAGCGGCTGGCGCTGACCGCCGACGTGGTGGCGGCGCTGACCTCGCAGGCGCTACGCGGTATCGTCGACGCCTACGACCCGCGCGTGCACGAGGTACGCGGGCAGCCGGGCCAGATAGCCTGCGCGGCCCGCCTCCGCGCCCTGCTCGACGGCTCGTCGTATACGACCAGGCAGGGTCAGGAACGCGTTCAGGACGCCTACGCCCTGCGCTGCGTGCCGCAGGTCCACGGCGCCTCGCGCGACGCCATACGCTACGTCGTCGACGCGGTGTCGCGGGAGCTGAACGCCGCGACTGATAACCCGCTTATCTTCGCCAACCCCGACGACCCGTCGGGCGGCGACATCATCTCCGGCGGCAACTTCCACGGCCAGCCGGTAGCGCTCGCGATGGACTTCCTGGGCATCGCTCTCGCCGAGCTGGCCAACGTGTCGGAGCGCCGCCTCGAGCGCCTCGTCAACCCGGCCCTGTCGAACGGCCTGCCCGCCTTCCTCGTACGGGATGGCGGCCTGAACTCCGGTTTCATGATCGTGCAGTATACCGCCGCCTCGCTCGTTTCCGAGAACAAGGTCCTGGCCCATCCGGCCAGCGTCGACTCGATACCGTCGAGCGCCAACCAGGAAGACCATGTCTCCATGGGGACGATAGCGGCACGTAAGGCGCGAGAGATTCTCGGCAACGCCAGGACGGTGCTGGCCCTCGAGTTGCTGGCCGCGTGCCAGGCCATCGACCTGCTCGGCGGCCCGGACGGCCTCTCGCCCGCCACGAGGGCCGCGTACCGCGCCCTGCGCTCGGTGGCGCCGATGGTCGAGCGGGACCGCGTGATGCAGGACGACATCAAGGCCGCCGAAGCCCTCGTGTCCGACGGGGCAGCGCTGGCAGCCGCCGAGGCGGCGATGGGATTCGCGTCCGTCGGCTGAGGGGTTATCGCCGGCGGGCGTTCTGTTCAGCCATCGCCGGGGGTGCTATGATGGATAGACTGCGATGCGAGGAGATACCATGGTCACGAACGATAGAGCCGGAGGCCTGAGGCTGGATTTCGACGAGTTGCCGCCCGATCCCGTGTTCGAGGACGGCATCCGCCGTGCGCCTCGGCGCGAGGCCCGCCTGACGAGAGCCCAGGAGGCGCTCGCCGTCAAAAACGCCCTCCGCTACGTGCCCGAGCGATGGCACGCGCGCCTGGCCCCCGAGTTCGCCGATGAGCTCCGGGAGCGGGGCCGCATCTACGGTTATCGCTTCAGGCCGGAGGGCAGGCTCTACGGCAAGCCGATAGACGCCTACGCCGGCGCCTGCGTCGAGGGTAGGGCCTTCCAGGTGATGATCGACAATAACCTCGACTTCGACGTGGCCCTCTATCCCTACGAGCTCGTCACCTACGGCGAGACCGGCCAGGTCTGCCAGAACTGGATGCAGTACCGGCTCATCAGGCAGTACCTCGAGCGGCTCGACCAGTCGACGACCCTCGTCATCGAGTCCGGCCATCCGCTCGGCCTGTTCAAGAGCCACGAGCTGGCGCCGCGCGTCGTAATCACGAACGGCCTGATGATAGGCATGTTCGACAATCAGAAGGACTTCAACCACGCGGCGGCCCTCGGCGTGGCCAACTACGGCCAGATGACCGCCGGCGGCTGGATGTACATAGGCCCGCAGGGCATCGTCCACGGTACCTTCAATACGCTGCTCAACGCCGGCCGCCTCAAGCTGGGGGTCGCGCGTGACGGCGACCTCCGCGGCAAGCTGTTCGTCTCGTCCGGCCTTGGCGGCATGTCCGGCGCCCAGGGCAAGGCCGCCGTCATAGCCGGGGCCAGCTCCATAATCGCCGAGGTCGACGAGAGCCGCGTCGTCACGAGGCATTCCCAGGGCTGGGTCGACCGCGTCGAGAAAACGGTGGCCGGCGCCTTCGCCCGGGCGGAGGAGGCCCGTTCGAAGGGGGAGCCGATAGCGGTCGCCTACCTAGGCAATATCGTCGACCTGCTCGAGTACGCCGACTCCCACGGCGTGCGGATCGACCTCCTGTCCGACCAGACGAGCTGCCACGCCGCGTACGAGGGCGGGTACTGCCCCGCGGGCGTCTCGTTCGAGGAGCGCACCCGCCTGCTGGCGGAGGATCCGGCCCGGTTCCGCTCCCTCGTCGACGAGAGCCTGCGCCGTCACTTCGACGTGATCGGGCGCTTGACCGGCAAGGGTACCTACTTCTTCGACTACGGAAACTCGTTCCTCAAGGCGGTCTACGACGCCGGCGTGCGCGAGGTCTCCAAGAACGGCGTCGACGAGAAGGACGGCTTCGTCTTCCCGAGCTACGTCGAGGACATCCTGGGGCCGGAACTGTTCGACTACGGCTACGGGCCGTTCCGCTGGGTCTGCCTGTCCGGCAAGGACGAGGACCTGCGCAAGACCGACGCCGCCGCGATGGCCTGCATCGACCCGAACCGACGCGGGCAGGACCGCGATAACTGGGCCTGGATACGGGACGCGGAGAAGAATAGGCTCGTCGTCGGCACGAAGGCGCGTATCCTGTACCAGGACGCGATCGGCCGTACCAAGATTGCCCTCGAGTTCAACCACATGGTCAAGAAGGGCGAGATCGGCCCGGTCATGCTCGGCCGCGACCACCATGACTGCGGCGGCACCGATAGCCCCTTCCGCGAGACGAGCAACATCAAGGACGGTTCCAACGTGATGGCCGACATGGCCGTTCAGAACTTCGCCGGCGACGCGGCGCGCGGCATGAGCCTCGTCGCCCTGCACAACGGCGGCGGAGTCGGCATAGGCAAGAGCGTCAACGGCGGTTTCGGGCTCGTGCTCGACGGCTCCGAGCGAGTCGACGCCATCATCTCGATGGCGATGCCCTGGGACGTGATGGGCGGGGTCGCCCGACGTTCCTGGGCCCGCAACGAGCACGCCGTGGCGACCTGCGCCGAGTACAACGAGGTCTATTCCGGCTCCGGGTCCATAACGCTGCCGTACATCGCCGACGACCGCATCGTCGAGTCGGCGCTCGGGGGCTCCGGGTCATGACCCGGGACGCGGGCCCGACCGACTCCATCGTCGACGTGGCCGGCGTCTCGGTCGGGCACGCGACCATCGCCGACGGCGGCCTGCAGACCGGCGTGACCGCGGTGCTACCCCATGCGGGCAACCTCTTCCGCGACAAGGCGCCGGCCGCCTGCCGGGTCTTCAACGGCTTCGGCAAGTCGGTCGGGCTCTTGCAGGTCGAGGAGCTCGGCGTCGTCGAGTCGCCGATCCTGCTATCGAATACCTTCGCGATGTCGGCCTGCGTCGACGGCGCCCTCGACCTGCTACTAGCGGAGAACCCCGACATCGCCCGGGAGACCGGTAGCGCCAACGTCGTCGCGCTCGAGTGCAACGACGGCTACCTGTCGGACATGCGCCGCAGGGCCGTGACGAGGGAACACGTAGCGGAGGCTATACGGCTCGCCCGCTCTGGCTCGTTCGCCCGGGAGGCGTCGCTGCGGATCGGCGCCGGCGGCCCGTCGGCCGGAGCCTTCGCCAGGGGCTCCGTCGGGGCCGGCCGCGGCATGAGCTGCTACGGACTCAAGGGCGGCATCGGCACCGCCAGCCGCGTCGCGCTGGCCGATGGACGGCCGTATACCGTCGGCACGCTCACGTTGACCAACTTTGGCCGCCTGTCGGATTTCGTGGTTCACGGTAGGCTCCTCGGAAAGGAGATCGAGGCGCTCGGCGGTCCCGCGGCCGCGCGGATACGCGCGGCCGCTATCGACGGCTCCGGCGTCGGGAGTCCCGGCGACGGCTCGGTCATCGTCGTCCTGACTACGGACGCCCCCCTGGACTCGCGCCAGCTACGAAGGCTGTGCATGCGCGCTGCTTCCGGCCTGGCACGAACCGGCGCTGTGATCGGCGGGGGCTCGGGCGAGCTGGCACTGGCGTTTTCCACGGCCTATACCGTTCCGCATGATCCGCCGCCAGGGGGCGGCCCGCTCCCGCGGGCGACGCTCCACGAGGATCTGCTCGACCCCCTCTTCAGGGCGGCCACCGACTGCGTCGAGGCGGCCGTGCTCGACTCGCTGTACAGCGCCGAGACGGTCGTCGGCCGCGACGGGCATGAGCGCGTCGCCCTATCGGAGCTGGGCCTCGGCTAGGCACGGGATGGCGTTCGCCTAGCGTTCGCCTAGCGTTCGCGACGCAGCACGGTGACGCAGTTCGTGGCGGCGCTGCCTCCGACGTTCAGCGTCACCCCTAGTTCTGGCGTCTTCGACGGCGCCAGGCCGATGGCCTCGCCGACGAGCTGCTTGTAGACGAGGGCGTGCATCGAGACGCCCGTGGCGCCGACCGGGTGGCCCTTGGCCTTGAGCCCGCCCGATAGGTTGACCGCCGCCTCGTCGTCCGGGCCGAAGCGCCCATCCAGGTAGTCGTAGCCCGCGCGACCATCGACCGACAGGCCGAGGGCCTCGGTGCACAGGAGCTGGTTGATCGTGAAACAGTCGTGGACCTCGGCTATGTCCACATCTCCGGAGCCGATGCCCGCTTCGGCGAAGGCCAGAGCCGTCGCGCGCTTGGCGGCCTGCAGCTCGTACATATTCTTCCTATTCGAGATGGCGATGCGCTCGTTGGCGTGCCCGACGCCGGCGATGCGCACGGCGCGGCCTCGCTTGACCGCCGGATGGCCCGGGCCCACGATGACGACGGCCGCGGCGCCGTCGGTGACCAGTGAGCAGTCGTGCAGGCGCAGCGGCTCGGCTATCATCGGGTTCTTCTCCGGAGGCAGGGCGAGAATCGCCTCGGCGCTGACCAGGCCCAGCCGGTCGGACGGGCCGCCCTTGCCGAAATGGGCCAGCGGGTTCTCGAGGCCGTTGCGGTAGCACAGGGCGGCGACGCTGGCGAGCATGCGCGCGAGCGCGGCGTCGTCCAGGCCGTAGCGGTCGCGGTAGCCCTTGGCGTACTCGGCGAACAGGCTCGGGAAGGTCATGCCCCTCGCGCCTTCCTCCGGCCAGTACGAGCAGGTCGCGAGCGCGTGGGTCACGCCCCCGGTGTCGAGTAGGTTCATCTTCTCGACGCCGACGACGAGGGCCGCCCCGACGCGACCGGCCTCGACGGCGTACAGCGCGTCGTAAAGCGCCACCGAGCCGGAAGCGCAGGCGTCCTCGCAGCGGGTCATTGGCTTGAACCGTAGCCCGGCCGGGTCGATCTCGGGTGCGAAGGCCGCGACGTGCTCCTGGTTCGCGAAGAGGCCGGGCGCGCACGAGCCGACCCAGACGCCGCCTATTTCGTCGGCCTGGACGCCCGCGTCCGTGAGGGCGCCCTGGCCGGCCTCGAGCATGAGCTCGTAGAGGCTGGCCAGGTCGGAGACGGCGCCGGTCTCCTTGTCCTTCTTGACCAGGTTGCCGAACCTGGTGTTATACGCTCCTACGATCGATACCTTCGACATAATGGTCTCCTTGATCGCGCCATCTCGGGCGGGCCTAGATGTAGCCGAGGCGCTTGGCCTGGGACTTGAGCTCGTCGCGGAATTCCGGGGCCGCGACGGCGATTAGCGCGAGGGCGCGCTCCCTGACGGTGCGGCCGCGAAGCTTGGCCACGCCGTGCTCGGTGACGACGTGGTCGACGAAGGAGCGGTGGAGCGTCACGGCGCTGCCCTCGGGCAGGGTGGGCACGATGGTGCTCAGCGAACCGCCCTTGGCGGTGGAGTAGCAGGCGATGATCGACTTGCCGAGGCCGTCGAAACCGGCGACCGCCCCCTGGGCCGTATCCGACTGGCCGCCGGTGCCTGAGTACTGCTGGGCGCCGATGGACTCGCTGGCCACCTGCCCGGTGAAGTCGACGGTCAGGCAGGTGTTGATGGACACCATGCGCGAGTTCCGGGCGACCACCGCCGGGTCGTTGACCCAGCGGCCGCGCTCGAAGTCGACTGCCACGTTGTCGTCGAGCCAGTCGTACAGCTTCCGGCTGCCCATCGCGAAGGTCGCGACGAATTTGTCCTTCCTGAGGGACTTGCGACGGTTGGTGATGACGCCCATCTCGTAGAGCTCCATCATCGAGTCGACGAGCATCTCGGTATGGACGCCGAGGTCCTTCTTGCCGCGGAGCGCGAGCGCGGCGGCGTTCGGGATGCCGCCGATGCCGAGCTGGATGGTCGAGCCGTCCTCGACCAGGTCGGCTATGTACCGGCCGATGAGCAGGTCGGTCTCGCTCGGCTCGGGCGCTGGCAGGCTCGGGACCTCCTGCTCGTGCTCGACGAAGTACGTGACCTGGCTGACGTGCAGGTGGGTGTCGCCGAGGGTCCGCGGCAGCCGCGGGTTGACCTCGAGTATCACGTACCTGGCGGCCTCGAGTATGTCTTTCTCGTAGGTGATGCCGAGCGATAGGCTGACGAAGCCGTTATGGTCCGGCGGGGTGCAGGTGCCGATGAAGACCTCGGGCGGCCTCGCGTGGATGCGGTCCGTGGCCGCGCGGTGCAGCATGTTCGGTACGAAGGTGACCGTGCCGGTCCCGGCCTTGAGCGCGGCCCGCGAACCCGGGGCGTGGAACCAGCTGGCCAGCTCGAAGTGGCCCTGCATCTCCGGCTTCAGGTAGAAGTCGTAGGCCTTGAGCGTCAGCACCGAGAACACCCGCACGTCGCGGACTCGGGGGGCCAGGATATGCAGCCGCGCCATCGTGCCCTGGGGCTCGCTGGCGCATTGCCCCACCACGACGTCGTAGCCCGACTCGATGCATTGGATCGCCTCGTCTATCGGGCGTAGCCTCGAGCGGTATTCATCGTCCCATCTGGACATATAGGGCCTCCTTTTCGAAAGCGAACGAAGCGACTGCGATGAGAAGAGGCAGGAAGTCATTACATTCTCAATACGTAAACAGGTTCGCGCCGACGGCCAGGCCGGCACCCGAGGCGCA